>ERZ1292623.551-Hain-H51-01um-R1-551-length-40171-cov-9_pt1 | contig 40171 bp, 33 predicted proteins | sample MGYA00564398_ERZ1292623 | MGnify/ENA primary metagenome ERZ1292623 (study PRJEB36523, sample SAMEA6512633) | groundwater metagenome | collected 2019-01-07 | study: AquaDiva: Metagenomics assemblies of 32 groundwater samples
AGCGCCACGAGCGATGTGTTCATCCCCTGCCCTGTCGCGAACACGATGTACTGCTTGCCTTGATGCATGAACGTCATGGGCACTGCGGTCGTGACGGACGGGATCTTCACCGAGCCCACCGCCATGCCCGTCGCCTTGTCCACGGCGAACAAGTTGGTGTTCGGCTGATTGGCGCCGACGCGGCCATTCCGGCCCGTTCCGTATATCACCAGCGTCTTCGTCGTGATGATCTGCGCCTGACCGCCTGACGGACGCGGCGGCAGCGTGACGCCGGCGAACAAACCGGTATCCACGCGCTGAGGATTGAGGTACCCGCCATTGGCCTGCCACCACTTCTTGTCGCCGCTGTTCATGTCGTACGCGGTGACGCCGCCGAACTCCTTGATCTTGAGAATCGACACGCCGTTGATCGCGGAGAATCCGGCACGACCCGTGAACCCATCCGCTTGTCGCGCCGCCGGCTCCACGTAGCCCGGTGGCTTGGGAAGCGCGCCGCCTTGGTTGCACGCGTCGTGCGGCGAGCTGAAGTCGAACTCGGAGCACGGATCCTTCTGCACGGCGATGGTGCTGAGGCCGGTCTGCGAGCCGACGTACAACATGCCGGTTTCGAGATCCACAGCCCCGCCGCCGTCGATGTTCACGCCGCCGCTGGCGCCCGGCGTGTACCACGCGCAGGTGTAACCGGTCGTCGCCTTGGCATGCACGGGCGGGATATAGTACGGACCCATGAGGCAGCGCTTGGCGATCTTGAGCGCCGAGTCCCTGATGGCCGGCGTGTAATCAATCACGTCGGTCTCGAGCAGCCCTTGCTGTGAGTACGGCGCGGGCTTGGTCGGGATCGGCTGCGTGGGCCACGTCTTTTCGCCGGGCACGTTGCTTTGCTGAACGGGCGTCTCGACAATGGGCCAGATGGGCTCGCCCGACACACGATCGAACGTGTAGACCCAGCCCTGCTTGGTGGTCTGCGCCACCGCCTTGCGCACGCGACCACCGACGTTGATGTCGAGCAGGTTGGGCGACATTGGCGTGTCGTAGTCCCAGATGTCGTGGTGCACCATCTGGTAGTGCCATTTGCGCGTTCCCGTCTTGGCGTCGAGCGCCACAAGGCTGTTGCCGTAGAGGTTCGCGCCCGGACGATGGCCGCCGTATTCGTCCATGATTGGCATGCCGACCGGGATGTAGACGAGCCCGAGCTCAGGATCCGCGGAGTACGTGGCCCAGGCGTTCACCTTGCCCACGCCCGGCGTGCCGGGTTTGGTGCCGCGCTCCCAGGTGTCAGCGCCGAATTCACCGGCCTGCGGAATGAGGTTGAACTTCCACACTTGGCGGCCGGTTCGGATGTCAAAGCCGCGGATCCAGCTGTGGTTGTTGGCAAGGCGGATCGGGTAGTAGCCGTGAATGTGCGAATTGCCGTGAACGATCATGTCGCCGACCATGATGGCCGGTGAGCTGTTCGCGATCTGGCCCAGGATGCCCAGGGTGCCGTCGGCGCCGACCTTCTTGACCGGATCCCATTTTTCGCCTGGCTTGGCCTGGCGATACGGGAAGCCGTCGCTGAACTCGAGGGAACCTGAATCGTCAACAGCGAGCGGAACGAGCGGGATGCCGAGGCCTTCCATGAGGTCCACGATGCCGTTCTTGCCGAACCTGGGATCCGGTTTGCCGGTCTTGGCATCCAGCGAAACCATGTGATATCCCGGCGTCACCACGACGACCCGCTCGATCGTGCCATCGGTCCAGTACGTGAGCCCACGGCCGGCAAACTGACGCGGCGCTTTCTGCCAGCGGATACCCTCGTCCATGCCCCACTTCCACAGCTGCGCGCCAGTCGCCGGATCAATGGCGTAGGCGTTGCGGCGTGTGGTGCCCACCGTGAACACCTTGCCGTTCGCGTACAGCGGCGTGGTGCGGTAGTACTCGTCCACGCCATCCGCCTTCCACTGCCAAGCGACCTGGAGTGAATTGAAGTTGGACGCGTTGATCTGGTCGAGCGGTGAGTAGCGCGAACTCCATGCGTCCGCGCCCCACACGCGCCATTCACCAGCCACGTTCCCGCGCGCGTCGGGCTTCGCGATCTGCGCGGAGAGTTCCGGGGAAACAACGGCCAACGCCAGTGCTGCGACGTACACGTTTCTCATGGAGCGCTTCCTCATGGGGATTTCGGGATCGAGATGCGGATCTTGCTGAGTTGCATTGAATCGGGGGGCAACTCCGCCTTGCCAGCCAGCAGGCGGTTCATCTTCAGCACGTAGGCAAGCACATCGGCGTACTCCTGCTCGGAGAGACTGCCCGGATCGTTCTTGGGCATCTTCTCCTTCATATAGGAATACAGATCGGAGAGCGCTCGGCCGTCCCAGGTGGCCCAAAAGGTGGGACCGGTGTGGGTTCGTGCGCTGTGACAACTCTTGCAGTAGCCGGCGTAGACGTCACTGCCGCGGTCGGCTTGCACCGGGCTGTAGACGCCGCTCCGGGTGGTGAGTCGAGCCTGGGGTGGCGGTGCTTTGGCCTGACCCGAAGCCTCTCGGGGGGCCGCGCAGAGTATGGCGACTGAAATGGCACCTAGCCAGTGACGGACCATTTACCGCCTCTCGGCCTTCGGCTCTCGGCTCTCGGCAAACCGCTTGACCCCTTCGCTCATCAGCCAAGCGGCCGCGGCCGCGATCAGGAGCACGATGGCGGCGCGCATGGCGCTCGCCGCAAATCCCATGTCCATCGTCGGCATGGTGAAATCATACCAGGACAGTCCCCTGCCGCGTTCCATCATCCAATGCCAGGCCGTGTGGGCCACGAAGGCGGACAGGATGATGATGCCCATGCGTTCGGCGACGACGCGCGTGAACGCCCAGGACGACAGCGGGATTGCCACTGCCAGCACCAGCACTTGCCCAATCTCGACGCCGACGTTGAACGTGAGCAGAGACACCGCCAGGTGTGGTCCGGCAAACTGGAGCGACTCACGCAACGCGAACGAAAAGCCGAATCCGTGCACCAGCCCAAAGCCGAACGCGATGAGCCAGCGGCGGTGCAGATTGGCGCCCACGATGTTCTCGAGCGCCATGTACAGGATGGACGCCGCGATCAGCATCTCGATGAGCGGGGGGAACCACAACGCATCCGGAACGACGCCCATGGCCGCCGAAACCAACGTGATTGAGTGGGCCACCGTGAACGCCGTCACGATGACCACCAGCGGCTTGAGCTTCCGGAACGGGATCACGAGGCACAGCACGAACAGCAGGTGGTCGATACCGCCAAGGATGTGCGTGATGCCGAGCTTCACGAACTGCCACCCGGCGTGATACCAGCGCGGGTCGAGTCGCACGATCCCCGGATCGCCGCGGTACTGATAGGCGCGCTCGGCGCCCGACGGCGTGATGTAGCGCAGAACGGTCGTGGTCTGGACGCCGAGCCGGGCCAGCTGCGGCCTGATGGAGAACGCCGAGTTCTCGGAGGTGATCGGATACTCGAGGACGACGTCGATGAGCGCCTGCGCGTGCGGAATCTCCACGGAAGCCGGGAGCGGCGCACCGGTGGTGGCGGCCAGCGCCGCATCGTACGCGGTGAACGTCCGTTCTGACGGCAGCGAAATGCGGGTCGCGGCAATGCGAACCACGGCGAGCGGCTGGCCGTTCTCGAACACCTGGATGTAGTCCGCGATCCACAGCTGGGCGGCGTCGCGCGCCAGCGGCGCGGCTTTGACGAGGTCCAGGTAGCCCAGCCCCTTCTCCGGCCATGTGACGTCGCGCATGGCGCCGAGCGGCGCGCGCAGCACGATACGCAAGCGGCCGGGTTCCGGCTTCACGAACGCCATCACGGTCACGCGGGCCGGGATGTCGTGGGCGTCAAGCGGCCGGGCGCCGAAGTGGAGCGCCCCCAGGGCGACCGCAAGCAGGACGGCTGGACGGCGCATAGCGTGGAGTCGTAGAATCATGCGTCGGTCGAGTATACACGCCTCGTGAACCGGAGAACAAGAATGCCGCGTCGTTCCGTCGTCATGGCCAGCACGTTTGCCGCCCTCATCGCCGTTCTCGCCATCGGGCAGAATCGGCTGCAGGCCACGATGACCACGCGTTTGGCCGATGCGCCGCGCTTTGAGGTGGATCCGATGTGGCCCAAGCCGCTGCCGAACCACTGGCTGATGGGCATGACGATCGGCATCGGCATCGATTCACGCGATCACATCTTCATCATCCATCGCGGCGACTCAACGCTGAACCAGCGCACCGAGGCCGGCGCCAACGCGAACCCACCTATCGGCGAGTGCTGCCGCTCCGCGCCACCGGTTCTCGAGTTTGACCCCGAAGGCAATCTCGTGAATTCGTGGGGCGGACCGGGCGAAGGCTACGTATGGCCGTCGTCCAACCACGGCATCGGCGTGGACGATCAGGACAACATCTGGATCGGCGGCAACGGCTCCAACCCGACCGACTCTCATATCCTCAAGTTCACGCACGACGGCAAGTTCATCGCCCAGTACGGCACGCCGAAGATGGCGGCGAACAGCAACGACACGACGCATTTCGGCCGCGTGGCGAAGATCTCGTTCGACGCGAAAGCGAGGGAAGCGTACGCCGCCGACGGGTACGCCAACAAGCGCGTGGCGGTGCTGGACATCGCGACGGGGCGGATCAAGCGCTTCTGGGGCGCGTATGGCAACGCGCCGAAGGACACGAACTACGGCCGCTACAGCCCCGACTCCGCGCTCATTCCCCAGTTCCGCACGCCGGTGCACTGCGCCGAGCCGACGAACGACGGCATGGTCTATGTGTGCGACCGCCCCAACGACCGCATCCAGGTGTTCCAGAAGGACGGCAAGTTCGTGAAGGAAATGCGCGTCTTCCCCAAGACGCTCGGCGACGGCTCCGTGTGGGACATCGCCTTCTCGAAGGACCCGCAGCAGACGTACCTGTATCTGGCCGACGGCAAGAACGCGCGCATCTACATCATGGAGCGCAAGTCGCTCGAGATCCTGACGATGTTCGGCGACGGCGGGCGTCAGCCGGGCCAGTTCTTCGCGGTGCACAGCATCGCCACGGACTCCAGGGGCAACCTCTTCACAACCGAGACATACGAGGGCAAGCGCCTGCAGAAGTTCGTCTACAAAGGTCTGGCTCCGGTGACGGCGATGAACCAGGGCGTGCTCTGGCCCAAGAAGTGATTTCTACGATCGTAGGCATCCATCGCCAAGTACGCGCGCGCCTGATCTGTTTTAACGCGGCCCTCCTTACCTGATAACCGCGCGACGGCCGGCGGTCACCGTTTGTCCGAACGGCCGGTGACCCAACCCATCCGGACGCGCACCTGCGCCGGAGTTGCGTCTTGCATCTCCTCGATACGCCACCGCTCACCGTCGCGCACCAGCCGGAGTCCGGCCCAGTCCAGGGCTTCGTCGAAGTCCAGGGCTTCCGTGCCACCCACAAAGCGATCGAACCACTCGTCCAGGTTGTTGTCGCCGAGGGCAGCGCCCACTGCGCGCTCGACATCACGTTCGGTGTAGCCGCGTCCCTGCAGGTAGTAGGACGCCTTGGGCGCGTCCCACGTTGCCTTCTTGAGATTGTTGAAGGCGTCGTTGAGCGACCGGGCATTGTTCGTCCGGTTGCGGATCATGAGATCCAGGTACGCCGCGATCCCTGCGCCCTTGGTGTAGTAGTCGAGGTAAGTGGCGCCGAGGTTGCTGGGCTGCGGCTCCGTCGCCCCATCCCAGAACGGCGCATGGAACGACGACATGCGCGCCGACGTTTCCTTGCGACCCGGCGCCGTGAGGTTCTCCTGCACGAGGGCGGCTATACGCGCAAAGAACGCATCGGTGTCCTCAAGGCCACTGCGACGCAACGACACCAGCCCGAAGTACTGCGTCCATCCCTCGGCGACCCACAGCGACGGCTGATACACCTCGCGCGTGTAGTCGAACGGTCCCAGCGCCGCTGGGCGCACACGCTTCACGTTCCACACATGGAAGTATTCGTGCGATGCTTCCTCGAGGCCGGGGAGCAGCTTGGCGGCATCCGTCCACGGATTCGGCACTGTGATCTGCGTGGACGTGAGATGCTCCATCCCGTCCCAGCCCTGGAATCCGAAGTGGAACAGGAACGTGTACTGCTCGGTGGGAGGGGCGCCGAAGACCGCGTTCTGGTAGCGAACAATGCTCTCCACGTCGCGCACGAACCGCCGGCGCACGCTGTCGCTCACACTGCCCGCATAGTGCACCATGACGCGGTACTGCCGCCCGTCCGCAACGAACGACTCGAGCAGCAGCGTGCCCGGGGGCGCCACTTCGGTGGGCGTGTCCACCATCTGGTCGTACGTCGCGAAATGGAAGAACCGCTGGCCCGGCTTGTTGACCTCGCCGTTGATAACCGTCCACTCGTCGGGCGGCACCACCGACAACGTCACCGGGTTCTGCTTCTGGCCGTCCACGTACATGAAGATCGACGGCCCGTTCCAGTTGGCGTGCAGCGTGTCCAGCACCGAGAACGTGCCCGACATCTGTGCGTTGGCAAAGACGCGGTACGTGATCCGCGCGCTCCTGGCCGAACCGGGGTACACGATCCAGCGGGATCCGTTGGTCTTTTCCCACCGCAGCGGCTTTCCGTCAGAGGACGTCGCCGAGTATTCCTGCACGTTGCGGGCGAAGTCCATGCGGGCATACCGACCCGGTGACCACACCGGCATTTGCAGTTCCACCGGACGACCGACCAGTCCGCCGACGAAGATCTGCACGGAATACAGATGCGATGCCGGGTCCGGCATGGTGATGGTGTACTCGATGCGGTAGCGCTGGGCCGCCGCGGGCTGCGACCCACCCAGCGTCACGGCAAGCACGGCGGCGGCGAGGTTGCGACCGAGAACGTGGGCGCTCAATGGCATGCGCATAAACGTAGACACCGTAAGTTTGTCGCATGGCGGGTAAGAAGGCATCGAAAGCGGTGAGCGCGCGCGAGCAGCTCAGTGAGTACCAGCGGAAGCGGGATTTTTCGCGCACGGCCGAGCCCGCGGGCGGCGGCACGCGAAAGTCCAAAACAGTCCGCCTCGAGTTTGTCATACAGAAACACGCGGCAACGCGGCTGCATTTTGACCTACGCCTGGAACTCGACGGCGTGATGAAGAGCTGGGCGGTGCCGCGCGGGCCGAGCCCGGACCCGATGGACAAGCGACTCGCGGTGCAGGTGGAAGATCACCCGATGGAGTACAACAACTTCGAGGGAACGATCCCCAAGGGTGAATACGGCGGCGGCACGGTGATGATCTGGGATCACGGCTGGTACGAACACGAAGTGAAGGGCGGCGGCGCCCAGGCTATCCGCGCGGGCTATCACAAGGGCGACCTCAAGGTCGTGTTCCATGGCAAGCGAATGAAGGGCAGCTGGGTGCTGGTGCGGACGCGCGGCTATGGCGACGACGGCAAGCCGTCGTGGCTGCTGATCAAACACCGCGACCAGTTCGCGGAGTCGGGCGGCGATCTCGTGGAAACGCACCTCACGTCGGTAGCCACGAAGCGAACCATGGAACAGATTGGCGGCGCGACCAGGGCACGTGTGTGGCACTCGCACCCTCGCGACGCGGCGCGAGCGGAAAAGGACTGGACGGGCGTGTCCCTGCCCCGTCGCGCCAGGAGCATCGCAGAGGTGCGTCGCGAACGCGCAGCCGCTGAAGCGGCCGCTGCCGCCGGCAAGGCGGACGCCAAGTGAGACTCGTTGTCGCGTTGTCCCTGTTGGGCATCGGTGCGTCGTCGGCACAGGCGCCGACGGCAACGCATCCCGCGATCGTCCTCAGCGAGTGGATCTACACGGTGGCGCCCAGGGAAAGTCCGAGCGTCCACGCCTCGACAATCATCGAGACGCCGCAAGGACTCGTGGCCGCGTGGTTCGGCGGAACACGCGAGAGCGCCCGCGACGTTGGCATCTGGGTGTCGCGCAAACGACGCACGTGGAGCCGGCCCGTGCGCGTCGCCACGGGCGTGATGCCGGGCGGCAGGCGCTACGCCACCTGGAATCCGGTGCTGTTCGAGACGGCACCCCGTGAGCTGACGCTCTTCTATAAAGTCGGACCCAGCCCGCGCGAGTGGTGGGGCATGAAGCGCACGTCAAAGGACGGCGGCGTCAGCTGGGGCGCGGCGATTCGGCTTCCCAAGGGCGTGTTGGGCCCGATCAAGAACAAGCCAGTGCGAGTCGGCGACGGCCCGATTCTCTCACCCAGCAGCACCGAGTCCACCGACAACCCGCCGCGCTGGCGCGTGCACTTCGAGCGCAGCACGGACCAGGGACGAACGTGGACCGTGATCACGCCGCCGGCGGATTCCACGATCGAGGCCATCCAACCGGCGATCCTCTCGTACAAGAACGGCTGGCTGCAGGCGCTCGCCCGCACTCAGCACGGCAGGATCTACGAGACATGGTCCGCCAATCGCGGGCTGGATTGGAGCGTGCTGTCGCCCACATCGCTGCCCAACCCGAACGCGGGCATCGACGCGCTCACACTGACGGACCGGCGCCAGCTCGTGGTCTACAACCACACGACCACCGGCCGCACGCCACTGAACGTTTCGCTCTCCAATAACGGAATCACTTGGGGACCGAGTGTAGCGCTCGAGACGGCCGGCGGCGAATACTCGTACCCGGCCGTCATCCAGACCGCGGACAGCCTGGTGCACATCACGTACACATGGAAACGCACGCGTATCAAGCACGTCGTGCTCGATCCTCGGCGCTTGCGCTCGCCGCGCAATGACCTGCTCGACAGCCTGCTGGCGACGATGGTGCCCAAGCTCGCGCCCCTGGTGGCGAGCCGCGACTCGCTGGCGATGATCCTCGCGCGTGACTCGGCGACCTCGCGCGCGGACTCGGCCGTGTGGCGTTTCCGCGAATCGGGCACGGAACTGCTCAAGACAGTCACGGCTGCGTTCGACGACTCGCTCGTGCAGCATCTCATCTACCCAGCAGACTCAGCCGCGCGGGCGCGCCTCAAGGAGCCGGTGAAGTTCGTGCCGCCCGATCTCTCCGTGTCGGACTCGCTGACGCGTTTCCTGGACGCACGCGGCGTGTGGCCATTCCGCGATGAAGGCGCGACGTACTACACGTTGAGCGAAGCGACGATGCTGCGGCTGCTTGGCCCGTACGTGCGCGAAGGGCTGCGCTCGTACATGCGGTTGGAAGCGCTGGAGCAGGCACGCCCGGCCGTGGAAGACGCCACGCTTCGCATCTCCCTGGACCTGGTGGCCGAGCGGCTGGCAGCCGCGGACAGCGTGGCCGACCGCTTTCGCGGGACGATCGCGTGGCAGCAGATCGACTGGCGCCGCGCCGCATATCTCTCGCTGATGATCAACGGCACGGACAATACACCGGCGTTCTCGGCCAGCCAGGAACTGCGGGCCGAGTTCCGGGCGGCGCTCGAACGGTTCACCACACGGCACGACGTGGCAATCTCTGGAAGAACGGTTCGCGACTATCTCACGCTGCTTCGCACCAACGGCTTCAGGGACACGACCGCCGTGACCGAGTTCCGGCAGAGGGTCCGCGAGTCGGCTGGCCCGAGAGGCTGAGCGCTCACCTCTCCGGCCGCACGGCGGTCACCCCACGCGTGCGCCCTCGACGTTGATGATTCCGAGGGGCGGCCGCGTCTTCCACGCTCCGCGCGTGAAGTCAGGAAAATCCACGGACCGGCTGCGCTGGGCGATCGACGCCTCGCTCATCATGATGACGGCCGTCCACGCAGCGCCGTCGTAGACGTCGAAGTCCATCGGCGCGCCCTGCCGCAGGCACTGGATGAGTCGGTAGTCCTCGATGTAGTCCATGCCGCCGTGTCCAGCCCCGGCCGCGCGCTCATCGAGCCCCTTCCACAGCGGGTGGTCGTAGCGCTCTCGGTAGGTCGCGAGATCTTCCCACCGATCGTTGGGACTGGTGCCCTCGATGTAGACGCGCTGTACGGGGTACTTCTGCGCCAGCCCCTTCGTCCCCTGAAGCAGGGTGTTGCGGCTGTACGGCCGCGGTGAATCGGTGTCGTGCGTGATGACGATGGTCTGGCCGGCCTTGGTGCGAATCAGCGTCGTGACCACGTCGCCGAGCGCGTACGCTTGCCTCGCCTCCGGACTGTCGCGTCCGATTTCCCGCTCCGCCCAAAGGTTGAGCCCGCGCGACTTGGTGGCCATCGACACGAGATGGTCGAACTGGTTGCCGCGGTTGATGTCGAGCCACTGCGCCACGGGGCCGATGCCGTGCGTCGGATACAGGTCGCCGTTGCGGACGATCGAGTGCTTTACGCGCCAGCGGTCGTAGTAGAAGTCGGTGAGCTTGAGCCGTCGCAGGTCGTGGAGATAGCCGCACTCCGCGTGCAGCAGTTCTCCGAACAGCCCCTGCCGCATCATGTTGAAGATCATCATCTCGGGTCGGTCGTAGCAGCAGTTCTCCATCATGAGGCAGTGCCGCTTTGCTTGCTCCGCCGTCTCCACGAGTTCCCAACACTGCTCGAGATTCACCGCCATCGGGACCTCGGTGGCGGCGTGAACGCCAGCACGCAGGGCGGCGAGCATCACCGGCGCATGCCACTCCCACGGCGTGGCGGTGAACACAAGGTCCAGTCTCTCTTCGCCGATCATGCGTTCGAAATCGCGTGCGCCACGGTCGCCGTACCCCGTGGGCCGCGGAAGACCCGCATCGACGACTGCCTTCTGCGATCGCGTCAGGTTGGCGGGCGTCACGTCGCAGATCGCGACGACGTCAACGCCGTCGATGCCGAGAAAGTTGCGCACGTGGCTGGACCCCTGATTCCCGACCCCGACGAACCCGATGCGAACGCGCTCCAGCGGCGGCGCCACGAACAGGCCGGTGCCGGGATACGGAGATCGTATCGCGCCGCCTGACACGCCCGAGCCGGCGCCGATGCCGCTTGTCTGGCATCCGGCGAGACCCAAACCTACGCCAGCGAGTGCCGCGGCCTTCAGGAACTCCCGCCGATCAGCATCAACGGACATTTGCAGACTCCTCGTCTTTGGACGTTGACCACAGCGCCATCGCTGCTGGTCCCGCGCGCGTGACAATAATCTCGACATGTTCGGCCGCCGCCGCGAAGTCGGCCCGGTACGCCGCCTGCCACCGCTTCACGAATGTGCCGGCGTCCGCGGCAGCGACCAGGGCCCACACGCTGCCGCCAAACCCCGCGCCGAACGCCGAAGCCGCGTCCGCGCCTTCGCGCCGGGCCATTTGCACCAACGCAATCGTCTCAGGCACCTGGTTTCGCAACTGAAGCTCGGCGCCGCGCTGAGACTTCTCCGCGAGCGCGCCGAAGCCGGCCATGTCGCCACGGGCCAATGCGTCGGCGGCCCGCGGAATGATCTCGCACGACTCCGTCACGAAATGATCCAGGCGCTCCACGAGGCGCCGCGGCGAAAAATCTCCTGGCGTCGACTCACGGATCATTTTCCGCAGTCGAGCCGGAGCGTCGGGCGCGCTCTCGATCGCCACGGCGAGTGAATGATCGGCCCGACGCGTCGCGGCGTTCCAGATCGCGACGATACGCTGCACCGCCAATGACAGCTCGTTGTACAACGCCTGCGCGCGGGAACCCTTCTCTGAGGCGATGCCGCTGTATGCGATCACGAACGTGTGAGTCGGCGGCACCGGGATCTCTCCTTCGGCGCGCACTGGGTCAAACGAGTAGCGACTCACCTTCCCGCTTGCGCAACAGAGAATGGCGGTATGGTCCTCGCTTCCGCCGAACGTGCCGACACCGAGGTCCCCGGCCAGCGCCCCAAAGCTCCGGCCATTCTCGATGGTGCCGAGGTACCCGGCCAGTGCCTCGCGCGAAGTGATCGCCTCGCGGTACAGGGGATCGCTCGACAAGCCATTCACCGCGTCGAGCACGAGGAACACCGCGGTGCTGAGTGCACTGGAGCTGCTCATCCCAGACGCTGGGGGCAAGTCGCTGGCGATGGCGATGTCCGCGCCGCGGCGCGCGCGCCGGAAGTTGCGCGCGACGCGCCGCACCGATGCCGCGACATACGACGCCCAATCCGCGTGAGGGACTGCCAGCTCAGGGTCGAGTGCCGCTTCCCGTGTTTCGCCACGCACCGCGTCGATTACCCGGACGGTGGAGTCGGCTCGCGGTCGGGCGACTGCAACGAACCCGCGCTCGACGGCACACAGCAGGCTTCGCCCCCCGGCGTAGTCCGTATGCTTGCCAAGGACTTCGATGCGACCCGGCACGAAGAACGCAACGCTGCCAGAACCTCCGAGTGCCGCAACGCATCGTTCCAGCAGGCGTGCCTTGGCGAGCGATTCGCGCTCCGACATGCCCGCCGAGCGCAACCGCGCAGCGGGCGTGGTCACAGTCGTGGCTCCACGTCTTTCAGGCGTTGCGTCACCGCGGCGATGTCCCGTTGGTTCGACAAGTCGAGCACGCCGTCGTGAAAGCGCAAGACCTTGAACGACACTCCAAGCTCGTCGCACGCGAGCTGTACCGCGCTCGGAAGCTCCAGCTCGCCGCGCGCCGAAGGTTTGACACGGCGGCATGCCTGGTAGATGGCCGGGGGCAGTGACCAGCTGTTCATGCCGACAAACACCTCCGGCCCCAGCGATGCGATCGTGGCGGCGTCGGGTTTCTCGACGATACGCGCGAGGTTGCCGGCGGCGTCGGTCTGGACTACGGAGAACAACGCCACACGATCGTGATCGATGTTTCCGCGCTGCACGAGCGCGCTGCGCTCGAAGACGGCGAGGCCGGCGCCGCCGAGTTCACGCAGCGCCCACAGTGTATGAACGGGATAGTAGTTGTCCGAATTCAACACGAGGACGTGCTCGCCAGCGGCAAATGATTCCGCCGCGAGCACCGCGTCAGCGGTTCCCAGCGGTCGCTCCTGAGCCGCGAAGTGCACGCGCACGCGCTTGAGGTCGACCTCGCGTGTGTAGTAATCACGCACGAGCTGATGTTCGGGACCGATGACGAGGCACACATCGGTGATGCCGGCGTCAGCCAGCGCGCTGATGATGTAGTCGAGGAACGGGCGGCCGATGCTGATCATGCCCTTGAGGCCGGCGTCGACGACGCCTTGCTGCGCGGCATCCAAGTCCGCGGCAGGATCGGCGCGACGCATGCGCGTACCGAGTCCGCGGGCCAGTACGACGGCCTTCGTCGTCGCGGTCAGCGTTGCCCCGCTCCTTGCCAGAGCCGCGGCAGGAGCCGCCACAGCGCCGCGCCGCTCAACAGGAGAATGGCGAGCCACACGACCGCCTGAGTCATGCGACCATACAGGAAGCTCCCCGTCCCGAAGAGCGCTGCATAGACGAACGTGCAGCCAAGCACCCAACCCAGCAGCGAATGTGGCAGCGAGTCAGGCGACGCCCCGACGCCGGCTTCAGCGCGCACCGCGCTCCAGCCCGGGCCCGCCGGACGCACGAGCGTGTAGAAGGAGACCAGCGTCGTGCGATCGGTTGGTGAAGTGCTGAGCGTGACGGTGACCCACACGACCGTCGTTGCCGCGACGGTCAGCAACAGCGACACGTGCCCGGGGATCGTGGCGCCGTTCTTCTGGGCGACGAAGAATCCGAGCGCGACGACGAACGAGCTGGCCATGGCCGCGATCTCGCTCCACGCGTTGACGCGCCACCAGAACCAGCGCAGCAGATACAACAGTCCCGTTCCCGCGCCCACCGACATCAGCAACTCGAAGCTCGCCCGCGCGGTATCGAGCACGAACGTCAACAGCGCGGCCAGCACCATGAGCAGCGCCGTGACGATGCGTCCCACTGCGACGTAGTGTTTCTCGCTTGCGTCCGGATTCATGAAGCGGCGGTAGAAGTCGTGCACCAGGTACGACGTGCCCCAATTGAGGTGCGTCGACAAGGTCGACACGTAGGCGGCCAGCAGGCCGGCCACCATGAGTCCGAGGAATCCCGCCGGCAGAAACTTGAGCATCGCCGGGTACGCAATGTCGTGACCGATGAGCGCGCGGTCCACGTGCGGAAACGCGACCGCGATGTCGGAGAGCCGCGGATAGACGATGATCGACGCGAGCGCGACGATGATCCACGGCCAGGGGCGCAGCGCGTAGTGCGCAAAGTTGAAAAAAAGCGTTCCCTTGAGCGCGTCCGCCTCCGACTTCGACGCCAGCACGCGCTGCGCGATGTAGCTGCCGCCGCCGGGCTCCGCGCCCGGATACCACACGGACCACCATTGCACGGTGACCGGGATGATCAGCACCGCCAGCGTCAGCGTCCAATCGCTGAAGTCAGGCAGGAGATTGAGCGTGCGGACGTCGATCTTCGAAACCAGGCCGGCCATGCCGCCCACCGCGGGATGGTCGAGCGCGAACCATGCGGCGGCAAAGGAGCCGGCCATGGCGATACCAAACTGGATGAAGTCGGTGACCAGCACGCCCCACAGCCCGGAAGTTGCCGCGAACGCGATGTTGAGCACCGCGCACACCAGCAGCGTTTGCCACATCGGCCAGCCGAGCACGACGTTGGCGATCTTGGCGGCAGCGAGATTCACCGACGCCATGATGATGCAATTGAAGAAGAGGCCCAGGTACAGCGCCCGAAACGCTCGGACGAACCGCGCCGGCTTGCCCGCGTACCGGATCTCGTAGAACTCGAGGTCGGTCAGCACGCCGGAACGGCGCCACAAGCGCGCGTAGAAGAACACCGTGAGCATGCCGGTGAGGAGAAACGCCCACCACAGCCAGTTGTTCGCGACTCCGTGCTCGCGCACCAGGTTCGTGACGAGGTTGGGCGTATCCGTACTGAACGTCGTCGCCACCATCGACACGCCCACCAGCCACCACGGCGCCGCACGGCCGGAGGTGAAGAACTCCGCCGTGCTCGTTCCCGCCCGGCGTGCCAGCAGGACGGCAGGCAGGAACGAGACCGCGATCGAAACGACGACGATGACCCAGTCGAAGGGAGTCAGGTGCATGGCTCGACGCGGTGACTACGAGTTGGATTCGCGGAGCACGTTCCGCCTCAGTTTGCCCGAGGCCGTCTTGGGCAACTCGGCGACGAAGCGCACGATGCGCGGGTACTTGTACGGAGCGATCGTCGCTTTCACGTGCTCCTGGAGCGTGGCGACCAGTGCGGCATCTGCCGACACAGCGGGTCGCACGACAACAAATGCCGCGACCACGGCCCCGCGTTCCGGATCTGGGAGTCCCACAACGCCGCACTCGGCCACCGATGGATGGGAAAGCAATGCCAATTCGACTTCCGGCCCGGCGATGTTGTAGCCAGACGACACGATCATGTCATCCGAACGCGCCTTGAACCAGAAGTAGCCGTCCGCGTCGCGCACGTACGTGTCGCCGGGATAGTTCCAGCCATTCCTCACGTAGTTCGTCTGTCGCGCGTCGTCGAGATAGCGGCAGCCAGTGGGGCCGCGCACGGCGAGATGTCCCGGCGTGCCACTGGGCACGTCGCGTCCGGCGTCGTCCACCACGCGCGCCTCGTAGCCGGGCACCACCCGTCCCGTGGCACCTGCACGCGCCTCGGCTGCCGGTGAGCCGATGAAGATGTGGAGCATCTCGGTGGCGCCGATGCCGTCCATCATGGTGATGCCGGTGGCGGCCTTCCACGCGTCGAACGTGCTGGCCGGCAGCGTCTCGCCCGCGGATACGCAGATGCGCAGCGAGCTCGTATCGCCAAGCTGGAGCTTGCCGAGGATCGCCTTGTACGCGGTGGGCGCGGTGAACACCACGGTGGGCTTGTGGGCGCGGAACGCCGCCAGCAGTTCGTCGGGGGGCGCTTTCTCCAGCAACAGGCTCGACGCGCCGACGTGCAGCGGGAAGATCACCAGCCCGCCCAACCCGAACGTGAACGCCAGTGGAGGCGAGCCGACGAACACGTCGTCCGCGCACGCCTGGAGCACGTGTGTCCCATAACTGTCCGCGATGGCCAGCACGTCACGATGGAAGTGCATCGTGGCCTTGGGCCCGCCGGTGGTGCCGGACGTGAAGCCCAGGAGACAGACGTCATCGCTGGCCGTGTCGCACGCGGCGAACTCGGCGCTGGCCTTGGCTGCGAGCCGATCCAACTCGGCGTCCGGAGCGCCAAACGCGACGATGCGCTGCAGCGTTGGCGCGGTGGGCCGAGACTCCACCAGCGCGTCCATCAGGCGCGCATCACAGAGCGCCAGCGTCGCCTTGGAGCGCTCGATCGCGACCGCCAGCTCCCCGGCCCGCAGCAACGGCATCGTGGCGACGACCACACCACCAGCCTTCATCACGGCCAGGTACGCCGCGACGAACACCGGCGTGTTGGGCGACCGCATCAAGACGCGATTCCCTGGCACCATCCCCAGATCGCGGACCAGCACGTTGGCGATCCGGTTCACTTGCGCGGCCGTCTCGGCGTACGTCCAAGTCGCGGTCAGTGACCGGAGACAGGGACGATGGCCCCACCCCTTCTCGAGCCAACGGTCCAGCAGCTCGGCGACGCAGTTGAGGCGCTCGGGATACCGGAGTTCCGGGAGCGTAAAGAGGAAGTCGGGCCACTGCTCCTCGCGCGGCAGACGGTCGCGGGTGAAGGTATCCATGTGGGCGCTGCGGTTCATCGGTTCGTTCGCGAGGAGGGATAGCCGGGGCGCGCCAAGGGCCGTTGCACCGATACTTTATAGTCCAGTCCGTTACGGGTCAGCAAGGGTGCTCTCTTCCGGGGATCGCATGCGCATAGTCTGCATCGGTGGCGGGCCGGCCGGGTTGTACTTCGGGCTGTTGGTGAAGCAGGCGCACCCGTCCCACGACGTCACCGTCGTCGAGCGAAACCAGCCGTTCGACACCTTTGGCTGGGGCGTGGTGTTCTCGGACGCCACCGTGGACAACATGCGGCGAGCCGATCCGGAAACGGCGGACTCCATCGAGCGCGCGTTCAACCACTGGGACGACATCGAAGTCCGCATCAAGGGCCGCCGGATGCGGACCACCGGCCATGGGTTCGTGGGTATCGGCCGCAAGGCGCTGCTCAACATCCTTCAGCGTCGCGCCCAGTCACTGGGCGTGAAGCTGGTGTTCGAGCACGAAGTGGATACGGACCTGGACTTTCCCGACGCCGACCTGATCGTCGCGGCCGACGGCGTGAACTCCAAGGTGCGGCAGCGGTCCGCCGCCGCCTTCAAGCCCGACATCGCCCAGCGCCCCAACCGGTACATCTGGCTCGGCGTCAAGAAGCGGTACGACTCCTTCACGTTCGACTTTCAGCGCACGGAGCACGGCTGGTTCCAGGCGCACGTCTACAAGTACGACGAGGAGCATTCGACGTTCATCGTAGAGACCACGGAGTCCACGTTCGACGCCCACGGACTCGGCGCGATGATGCAGGACGAGTCGCTGGCCTTCTGCGAAAAGCTCTTTGCCGACGTGCTGGAGGGCGCGCCGCTCCTGACCAACGCGCGGCATCTGCGCGGCTCGGCATGGCTCAACTTCGCGCGCCTCATCTGTGATCGCTGGCATGTTCACAACGGCAAGTCGCACGTGGTCCTGATGGGCGACGCCGCGCACACCGCGCACTTCGCGATCGGGAGCGGCACCAAACTCGCTCTCGAGGACGCCATCGAGCTGGCGCGGCAAGTCGACGCCATCGATCACGATGCCGCCCGCCTCGGGGATGCGCTCGTCGCCTACGAGGCGACGCGACGCGTGGACGTGGCACGCATCCAGAACGCGGCCCGCAACGCCATGGAGTGGTTCGAGGTCGTGGGCCATCGTTACGCCGACCAACTGGAGCCCGAGCAGTTCATGTACTCCCTGCTCACGCGGTCGCAGCGTATCAGCCACGAGAACCTGCGCCTGCGCGATCCCCAGTGGCTGGAAGGATACGAACGCTGGTTCGCCCGCCGCGCCGGGCTCACCGTGGCGGACACCGCGCGCGCCGCGCCGCCGATGCTCACGCCGTACACGGTGCGCGGCGTGACGCTGCCCAACCGCATCGTGGTCTCGCCGATGGCGATGTACTCGGCCGTCAAGGGCGTGCCCGGCGATTTCCACCTCGTGCACCTGGGTGCGCGAGCGCTTGGCGGCGCCGGGTTGGTGTTTGGCGAAATGACGTGCGTCTCGCCCGACGCGCGGATCACGCCGGGCTGCGCGGGCCTCTGGGACGAATCGCATGTGGACGCGTGGCTCCGCATCGTGGCGTTCGTGCACGACCACTCGCCCGCGAAGTTCGGGATGCAATTGGGACACGCCGGCCGCAAAGGCGCTACGCGCGTGGAGTGGGAAGGCATTGATGAACCGCTCGCATCGGGCGCATGGCCGCTGATGTCGGCGTCGGCGCTTCCTTACCTGCCACACTCGCAGGTGCCGCGCGAGATGACGCGCGCCGACATGGAGCGCGTGCTGGCGGATTTCGTGCGCGCCACGACATGGTCCGCCGAAATCGGCGTGGACGTGCTGGAACTGCACGCGGCGCACGGCTATCTGCTGTCGAGTTTTCTCTCGCCGCTCACGAACCGGCGCTCAGATGCGTATGGCGGCAGCCACCAGAATCGCGCGCGGTTCCCGATGGAAGTCTTTCGCGTGATGCGTGACGCGTGGCCAGCCGACCGCCCCATCTCCGTGCGCCTCTCGTGCCACGACTGGGGGGAGGGCGGCAACACGGCGGACGACGCGGCGATCTTCGCCCAGATGTTCAAGGACGCCGGCGCCGACATGATCGACTGCTCGTCCGGACAGATCTTCAAAGAAGAGCGCCCCGTGTACGGCCGGCTGTACCAGACGCCGTTCGCCGACCGCATCCGGAACGAAGTAGGCATCCCCACGGTGGCGGTGGGCGCCATCTCGGAAGCTGATCACGCCAACTCGATCATCGCTGCGGGACGCGCTGACCTGTGCGCCATCGCGCGCCCGCATCTCGCGGACGCCGCCTGGACGATCCATGAAACGGCCAAGATCGGCGCCAGCGACGTGAAGTGGCCCGTGCAGTATCTGCGCGGACGCCGTCAGTACGAGACCAATCTCCTGCGTGCGGCGGCCGGTCCGCCCACCCGGTGAGCGCGTCGCTGGAAGGGCGCCACGCATTCGTCACGGGCGCGGGCAGCGGCATCGGCGCGGCCATCGCGCGGGTGCTGGCGTCGCGCGGCGCCCGCGTCTCGCTTGCCGGCCGACGTGCCGGTCCGCTCAAGGAAACGGCGGCGGCGATCGGCAAGCAGGCGGGCGCCATCGTGCCACTGGATGTCACGGACGAAGCGGCCGTGAACCGGGCGTTCGGATCGCTGGATCCCCTGGACATTCTGGTGAACAACGCGGGGCGTGCCACCAGCGCGTCGTTCGCCAGGACGGACCCGGCTTTGTTCGACGACATGATCGCAGTGAACCTGCGCAGCGTGTACCTCGTGACCCGCGCCGCGCTGCCGGCCATGCGCGCCCGCGCGACTGAAAGCGGCCGAGGGCGGATCATCAACATCGCCTCCACGGCGGGACTCGCCGGCTACGCGTACGTTTCGGCCTATGTCGCGGCAAAACACGCGGTGGTAGGCCTGACGAAGGCGCTGGCCGCTGAACTGGCCGGGACCGGCATCACGGTAAACGCCGTGTGCCCGGGTTACACCGACACGCCGCTCGTGGACCAGGGCGTCGCGCGCATCGTGAGCACGACGTCGCTCTCGCCAGACGAGGCGCGCGCCAAGCTGGCCAAACAGAATCCGGGTGGCCGGCTGATCACGCCCGACGAAGTCGCCCAGACCGTCGTGTGGCTCACGGATGCGAGCTCGAACATCGTGAACGGACAGGCGATCGTCGTAGCCGGCGGCGCCATCTGAACGGACCAACCTGATGACCAAGCCAGAGATGCAAGCAAAGCGGCCGATGCAGGCCTACGAGGCCAAGCACTTCCTGTGGGCGTGCTCCGACGACGGCCGTGTGGCGACGATCACGCTCAACCGTCCGGAGAAGCGCAACCCACTCACGTTCGACTCGTACGCGGAGCTGCGCGATCTGTTCCGGTCGCTGGTGTATGCGTCGGACGTCCGCGCAGTGGTGCTCACGGGCGCCGGCGGCAACTTCTGTTCCGGCGGCGACGTGTTCGAGATCATCGAGCCGCTCACGAAGATGGCCGCGCCAGAGCTGCTGGACTTCACGCGCATGACCGGCGATCTCGTGAAGGCGATGCGCCGCTGTCCGCAGCCCATCGTCGCCGCGGTGGACGGCACCTGTGCCGGCGCGGGCGCGGTGCTGGCGATGGTGTCGGACCTGCGCTACGCGACGCCGAACGCCAAGACGTCGTTCCTCTTTACGCGAGTGGGACTCGCGGGTGCCGACATGGGCTCGTGCGGCATCCTGCCGCGCATCATCGGGCTGGGCCGCGCGGCGGACCTGCTGTTCACTGGACGCACGATGACAGCGGACGAAGGCTCGGCGTGGGGTTTCTACAACAAGATCGTCCCCGCCGACGCGGTGCTGGACGAAGCGCAGGCACTGGCGCGGTGGCTGGCGGACGGTCCCACGTTTGCGCACAGTGTCACCAAGACGATGCTGAACCAGGAATGGGCGATGGGCCTGGACGATCTCATCGAAGCCGAAGCGCAGGCACAGGCACTGTGCATGCAGACCAATGACTTCCGTCGCGCCTTCGAGGCGTTTGCCGCCAAGAAGACGCCGGTGTTTGAGGGGAACTGACGTGACGCTCTCGCCGTCGCGCGACCACCTCGCGTGGCCCTTCTTCTCGCTCCAACATACCCCGTGGGCCGAGCGAGTTCTCGAGTTCTCGACCGGCTTGCGCGTCGATCATCACAATGCAGACGCGTCGTGCCGCAGCCTCGTTCGCGCACTGGGCGGCGCAGGGCTGCTGGCGCCGTGTGTTGCGCAGAAGGGTGCCGATGCGACGTCGATCGACTCGCGCACGCTGTGCCTCACCCGCGAATTGCTCGCGTGGCACGACGGGCTCGCCGATTTCGCGTTCGCCATGCAAGGGCTTGGCACGGGGGCGATCTCGCTGGCCGGCGCCAGTGCCCTGCGGGACGCCGTTCTGCCCAAGGTCGCCCGGGGCGAATGGATCGCGGCGTTTGCGCTGTCCGAGGCCGAGGCCGGATCTGATGTGGGCGCGATGCAATGCGCCGCGCGACTCGACGGCGTGTCGTACGTCATCGACGGAGAAAAGACGTGGATCTCCAACGGGGGCATCGCGGACGTCTATACGGTTGTTGCACGCACCGGCGAGGGGCCCGGCACCAAGGGCCTGTCGGCGTTCGTCGTGTACGCGGATGATCCCGGATTCTCCGTCGTGGAGCGGATCGAGACCATCGCCCCACACCCGCTGGCGACGATCCGCTTCGACGGCTGCCGGATCCCCAGCGATCGGCGCCTGGGCGCGCCGGGAGAAGGGTTCAAGATCGCGATGCGCACCCTGGACATCTTTCGCGCCTCCGTGGCTGCCGCGGCTGTGGGCTTCGCACGGCGCGCATTGGACGAGTCCGTTGCGCACGCGAAAACGCGCGTGATGTTCGATGCCACACTGGCGGACCAGCAGCTCACGCAGGGGGCACTTGGCGACATGGCGACAGCGATCGACGCCGCAGCGCTACTCACCTATCGCGCGGCGTGGCGACGTGACGTTCTGCGGCTGGCCACCACGAGCGAAGCCGCGATGGCAAAGATGGCCGCGACCGAATCCGCACAGCAGGTGATCGATCGTGCTGTACAACTGTTTGGCGGTCGCGGCGTGCGCCGCGGCGAGATCGTGGAGCGCCTATATCGCGACATTCGTGCGCTCCGCATTTACGAAGGTGCCACCGAGGTACAGAAGCTGATCGTGGCACGCGAGCTGCTGAAGGACGCATGACACCGTTTCGCGCGCAACGTGCCCTGCGTTTCGGGGACTGCGACCCGTCGGGTATCGCACACTTCCCCGCCTACTTCAGCCTGCTCGTGGGAGTCGTCGAGGATTTCTTCGCGTCCATCGGGGCGCCGTGGCCCACCATGATCCAGGAGCGTCGCATGGGCGTACCGACCGTCAAGCTGGACGTCACTTTCAGCGCGCCGAGTATGTTTGGCGATACGGTGGACTGGGAGTTGCGCGTGGCGAAGGTCGGGCGCAGCTCGCTCACACTGCACCACGGCATTTCGCGCAGCGGCACGCCACTGTGGAACGCCACGCAGGTGCTGGTGGCCACCACGCTCAACACGAACAAGTCCACCGCGTGGCCGGACGACATCCGCGCGATGCTCAACCGCCACCTCACGTCCTGACATGCACAAGATCCTGCAGCCCGAGGGCTGGCCGCCGCCGCGGGGCTACTCGAACGGCATCGCTGCCAGCGGCCGCTTCGTGTTCGTCAGCGGCCAGGTCGGCTGGAACAAGAAGGGTGAGTTCGAGTCGGACGACTTGATCGCACAAGTGCTTCAGGCGCTGGAGAACATCTCCGCGGTGTTGGCCGCCGGTGGCGCAAAGCCCGAGCACGTGACGTCGCTCACGTGGTACTTCACGGACAAGGCGGAGTATCTGAAGCGGTCCAAGGAAGTCGGCGAAGCGTATCGCGCCGTGATGGGCAAGCACTTCCCCACGATGACCGCGGTGCAGGTGGCGTCGCTCATTGAGCCACGCGCCAAAGTCGAGATTCAGGCGATCGCTGTTATGCCCGGGACCGAATAGGGCTTAGTTCGGAAGGGCCAGGATGTCGACGGGAATGGTGCGCCGGATGCGAGCGAAATCGGCCTGGTTGTTTGTCAGCAGTGTGACACCGCCGCGGGCGCAGCTTGTGGCGATGAGCAGGTCGTTCCAGAATGATCGCCGCGTCGTCACGGCATCGGCGCCGAGGAGACGAAGTGCGTTGCCCGCGAACGTCCAATCGTCGTGGATCGGCGTAACCACGCCTTTTGCCACGCGCATCAAGCGCTGGACGAACTCCGAGCGTCCACCCAGACTTGATCCGCCAGCGACCAGTTCGGCAGCGACGACACTGTGCAGGCCAACGGCGTCGCCGATGTCATCCACAATTGACGTGATGAGCTTCGCTCGATCCGAATCCTGCGACGCGTCAATGTAGACGTTGGTATCGAGAACGAGCATCGGCTGACCGCTAGACGTCAATCAGCTTGCGATCGATCTTGTAGTTCTTCGCCATCCAGCGAATGAAGTCCGCATGCGCTCTGTTGTTGCGCACGCGCTCCAGTGCCTGCTGGACGGCCTGTGTCTCGCTCACCGCTTTGAGGCGAGCGCGCACGTCGTCCAGCAGGCGCTGGTCAATGTCCAGCGTCTTGCGACGTCGCGCGGGACCCTTGCGTCGTTTGGCCAAGAAGCGCTCCCAGGTGGCTGTAAGCTTCATTGAATTTGGCTGTATCGGGTGGAGGGTGGCAAGGCGCAGGTCGTTGCCAAGTATGTCGCGGAGTCCCGGCGCACCAGCACCAAAACGCAACGGCCCGTATCAACCGGTTGCCGGGGCGGTCACACTTTGGCGCGCCACTTCCGTGCTGCCCGAGCCCGGACGACCGACGTGATCGGTGACCACGCCAGCATTGTCGCCGCGACCGCCAGCAACATGGCCGACGCCGGTCGCGCAAGAAACACCGAGACTCGCCCCTCCCCGATGGCCAGCGCCCGGCCGAGTTGTTGCTCGGCGATAGGCCCCAGCAGCAGGCCGATGATCACCGGTGCGATGGGAAACCCTTCGGCGCGAAGGCCGTAGCCCATCGCGCCGATGGCGCCGAGCAGGATCAGGTCCGCCACAGACCCGTGCACCGAGTACGCGCCCACGCTCGCCAGCACGAGGATACCGCCGTAGAGCTGCGGCTTGGGTACGGTGAGCAGCTTCACCCACAGACCCACCAGCGGCAGGTTGAGCAGCAACAGCATCGCGTTGCCGACGAACAGGCTCGCGATCACGCCCCATACCAACGCGGGTTCGTTGTCGAACAACAGCGGACCCGGACGAAGACCATACTGCTGGAACGCGGCCAGCAGCATCGCGGCGGTCGCCGTGGTGGGAAGGCCCAACGTCAACAGCGGCACGAGCGTACCAGCGGCCGACGCGTTGTTGGCGGCTTCCGGGCCGGCGACGCCCTCGATGGCGCCGTTGCCGAACTCCTCAGGATGCCTGGAAAGGCGCTTCTCGACTCCGTATGAGATGAGCGTGGGCATCTCCGCGCCGCCTGCGGGAATGGCACCCATGGGGAAGCCGATGAGCGTACCGCGCAGCCACGGCTTCCAGCTGCGACTCCATTCCTCGCGCGTCATCCACAGCGAGCCCTTGAGCGGCACAAACTCGTCGGCGTCCAGCCCGTGCCGCGACGCGAGGTACAGCGTTTCGCCCACGGCGAACAGCCCCACCGCGACGATGATCGGGTCCACGCCGTCGAGCAGATACGGGATGCCGAACGTGAGGCGCGCCTGTCCGTCGCGCGGATCCAGCCCGATGAGGCCGAGCGCGAGGCCAAGGAACAACGCAACCATCCCCTTCGGCGTGGAGTCACCCAACACGCTCGCGACTGCCGCGAACGCGACGACGATGATCGCGAAGTACTCGGCGGGTCCCATCTTGAGCGCCAGCTGCACCATGAGCGGCGCCGCGATCGCGAGCCCGATAGTCGCCAGCGTTCCAGCCACGAAACTGCCAATCGCCGCGGTGGCCAGCGCGGCGCCGCCGCGGCCGGCCTTTGCCATCTTGTGACCCTCGATTGCGGTGACGATCGTCGCACTCTCGCCCGGCGTGTTGAGCAGAATAGAAGTAGTGGACCCGCCGTACATGGCGCCGTAGTAGATGCCGGCGAACATGATGAACGCGGCAGTCGGCTCTACGCCGAACGTGACTGGCAAGAGCAGCGAAACCGTGAGCGCCGGACCGATGCCGGGCAGCACACCGATGGCCGTGCCCAGCGTGGTGCCGAGCAGGCACCATGCGAGGTGCGCTGGCGTGAGCGCAACGCGGAATCCGTCGGCGAGCGCTGCGAGGCTGTGTTGCATGATCGCTCAATCTCACAGCGCGACGACGCTGGCGCGACCACCCTGCCGCACGACGCCACCGGTGCGGTGAGATCCGCCACTGACGGCCCACACCGGAACATCGTCGCGCGCGCGCGTGAGCGCTGGCGAAACTCGGGTCGTCGCTAGCCGAAGACGCCGAGCGGCAGGGCGACGCCAAGTCCGCGCGTGAAGCCGATCTGCACCACGGCCGCGAGCACGAGGCCGACGACGATATCGCGCACGACTCGCTGGCTGCCGAACGCGCGAGCGGTCAGTGTGAACATCATCGCGGATGCGAGGATGAAGCCGATCCAGTTGATGAGCGCGGCGTCGATGATCAGAGCGAGGGCGAGCATCGCCAACGGCATGTACTCGGCCGGAGCGCGAACTCCGTTCTCGGCCGGCGCGCGCTGCGCGCGCTCCGGATTGGTGCTCGGCGCCGCTGCGCGGCGATTCCAGCGCTCCAGTGCAACGGCAAGCGCAGCGCTCAACAAGCCGAGTCCGATGAACAGCTCGAACCAATCCGTGTTTGCCTTGCGGCCTGCTGACGCAACTATCGGCGCGACGCGACGGGTCTCGTCCGTGATGAAGCGCGCGAACGCGTCCCCTTCCATATAGATGTCGGCCCAGCCGGCACGCGCCATCGTCCCCTTCCATTCCGGCGACGTGGCCATCCGGCGCGTCAGGTCGATGAGCGATGCGCGTTCGGCGCGAGTGATGCCGGGCGGCGCCACGATGCCGCGCCAGTTGAGAAGCACCACGTCCACGCCCTGCTCGCGCAGCGTCGGGATAGTCGAGTTGGGCAGTCGCGCGTCCGACGAGATGGCCAGCGCGCGCAATGCCCCGCTCTCGATCTGCGAACCGAACTCTCCCAAGCCGCTCACCGCCGCGCTCACGTGTGCGCCGAGAACGGACGCCAGCGCCTGGCCGCCGCCGGAGTAGGCGATGTAGTTGGCGCCGTCCGGCGTCACGCCGACCTTGGCGGCGATCATGCGGATGAGGATCTCGTCCGTGCCGCCCGCCGAACCGCCGCCCCACGACACCGAGCGCGGGTTGGCGCGGAACGCGGCCACGAGGTCGGCCAACGTCTTGTACGGCGACGACGCCGGCACGACGATGACCTCGTACTCGCCGCTCAGGCGGGCGATGGGTGTTGCGTGGGCCAACGTCACCGGCGAGTTGTTCGTGACGATGCCGCTGACCATCACGAGCCCCGTGACCAACAGCGCGTTGCTGTGCCCCGCCTCCGAATTCACGAAGCGCGCCAGCCCGATGGTGCCTGCGGCGCCCGCGGTGTTTACCACCTGTATGCTCGCGGCCAAGCCGGTCGCGCGAAACACCTGTTGCATGGCCCGTGCGGTCTGGTCCCAGCCGCCGCCGGGCGCGGCCGGCGCCACGATGGTCAGGTCGCGGGCCGGCGCCTGGGCGTGCACCACGGACGCCACGGCCACCACGGCCACAAGCAGCAGAAAAACGCGCGTGTGTATGGCAGTCATGGGTGCGCAGAAGGTATCATTTCAGCATGAGGTTGCGCACTGGAGTTGTCGCCGCTGTTGCGTGGTCGCTGGTATCGGCCGCGGGGGCACAAGGCCCCGGTGCACCGCCGCTGACTCCGGCAGCCGGCGCGATGGACGCGGCGCTGCTCAACAGCGCGTACCGGCGTGCGGTATCGCTGCCCAAACTCCGCAGCCTGCTGGTGGCACGGAGCGGAACGCTCGTCCGCGAGCGCTACTTCCATGGCGCCAAGGCAACTCAGCCGGCCAACCTGAAGTCGGCATCCAAGAGCCTCATCTCCGCACTCGTCGGCATCGCGATCCAACGCGGCGACATCACCGGCGTGCGGCAACCCATCAAGCCATTCTTCGCACAGGAGCTCGCGGCGGACCAGGACCGCCGCAAAGACTGGATCACCATCGAAGATCTGCTCACCATGCGGTCGGGACTCCAGACCACGAGCTTCTTCAATTACGGCCGCTGGGTCAGCAGTCGTGACTGGGTGCGATTTGCGCTGACGCAGCCAATGGTGACGAATCCGGGCAGCGAGATGGACTACAGCACCGGCAACACGCATCTGCTCTCCACCATTCTCACACGGGCCACCAAGATCAGCACATGGGAATACGCCAGTCGTCATTTGGCCCGACCGCTTGGCATTGCACTCCAACCGTGGCAGCGCGACCCGCAGGGCGTGTTCTTTGGCGGCAACGACATGTACCTGACGCCGCGCGCAATGCTGGCGTTCGGCAATCTCTATCTGCGGCACGGGCGGTCCGCCGACGGGAAGCAGATTGTGCCGGCCGCGTGGGTGGACAGCTCGTTCGTCACCCGCACGCGCTCTGGATGGAGCGGCATGGAGTACGGCTACGGCTGGTGGTCGCGCCCCATGGCCGGACACGACGTGCGGCTCGCCTGGGGCTACGGCGGCCAGTTCATCTTCGTCGTGCCCACGCTGGACCTGACCATCGTCACCACGTCTGACCCGAACCCGGCCCGGCGCGGCGATGATCATCTGGACGCGATCTACGAACTCGTAGAGCAGTACCTCATCCCCGCGGCCACGCGCGGCGGCGGCCGCGGACACTGATGCTCTACCAAGTGGCCTGGTGGTGCGCGACCACGACGAGGCCATCGCGTACTTCACCAAGACGCTCGACTTCGAGCTCGTCGACGACACGCCTCAGCCCGGAAAGCGCTGGGTCGTCGTGAAGTCGCCCGGCGGCGAGACCGCGCTGCTGCTGGCGCGGGCCAAGAACGCCGCGGAGATAGCCGGCCTGTGACTGATGACCCTTCCTGTTGAGATCGAGCGCAAGTACCTGCTCCGCGCGCTGCCCCAGATGCCCGCGGCTCTCGACGTCCTCGAGATCGACCAGGGCTACCTGCCCGGCGTGAAGCTCCTCGAGCGCCTGCGCCGCCAAACATCGCGCGACGGCACCACGCGCTGGTTCCGGACCGTCAAGCTCGGCATGGGCGTGGAACGCATCGAACTCGAGGACGAAACGGACGCGCGCACGTTCGAGCACCTGTGGCTGCTCACCGAGGGGCGACGTCTTCGCAAGCGCCGCCATGTCGTGCCCAACGGTGCCGACCACTGGGAGATCGACGAATTCACCGACCGCCCACTGGTTCTGGCCGAGCTTGAAATCCCCCGCGCCGACGCCCCGGTGGCCTTTCCGGACTGGCTGAGACCCGTCCTTGTGCGCGAAGTTACTGACGAGCGGGAATACACCAATCGCAGCCTGGCGCGCTGAGCACGACCGACACGGGACACAGAATGGCGACCAAGAGCACAAACCGGAAATCGAAGTCCGGAAAGCGCAGTGCACCGAAGAAACGGCAACCTGCGCCGAAGAAGAAGTCATGGACCGCGGCGTTCGCGCCGCGCGAGTTCGGCGAAAGGCGATATTGGCTGGTGAAGTCAGAGCCCAACGTGTTCTCGTTCGACGACCTGCTCCGCAAGCACAACAAGACCACGCATTGGGACGGCGTCCGCAACTTCGTCGCGCGCAATTTCATGCGCGACGGCATGAAACTGGGAGACCGCGTCTTCTTCTATCACTCGTCCACCGGCGATCCGGGCGTCGTTGGCATTTGCGAAGTCGTGCGCGAGGCCTGCCCGGACCCGGCCCAGCTCGATGCCGCCAGCGACTACTTCGACAAGAAGGCGACCAAGGAGAAGCCCATCTGGTACATGGTGGACCTGCGCGCCGTGGCCCAGATGACGCATCCCGTTCCGCTCACGCAGATCAAGACCAGGAGGGAACTGCGCCACATGGCCCTGCTCCGCATCGGCCGGCTGTCGGTCACTCCCGTATCGCTCACCGAATGGAACGTCATCACCCAAATGGCGGAGAATCTGTGATGCTGCGTCGCCTTGCTTTGGCAGTTGCGCTTGCCAGCTGTGCCCGACCCTCAACGGCGCCTGGCCCGGCCGGAACGTTCGATCTCGTCATCGCCAACGGCCGCATCGTGGACGGCACCGGCAACCCGTGGTACTACGGTGACGTCGGCATCCGCGGCGACCGCATCACGCGCATTGCCCCCGCTGGCATGCTGCGCGACGCGCGCGCCGCGCGGCGGATCGACGCAAGAGGACTCGTCGTGGCGCCCGGTGTCATCGACATCCAGGCCCACTCGGAAGAAGCGCTGCTCTACGGTGACTCGCGTGTCGTCAGCATGATCACGCAGGGTATCACGACGATGATCATGGGCGAGGGCGACACGCCCGGCCAAATCTCGTCCACGATGTTCGCGGACTACCTCAAGTCCGGCGGAGACACGTCGCTCGCGCCGGTGCTACGCACGTTCGTCGGACCGCAGGGATTTGGCGCGTGGCTCAATTACATGGAGCGTCGAGGCGCCTCGGTGAACATCGGCTCGTTTATCGGCGCCGGTGGCGTGCGGCAGTACGCCAAGAACATGGCGCAGGGCGCGCCCACGCCGGCTGAGCTGGACACGATGCGTACAGTGGTGCGCGCGGCCATGCGCGACGGCGCCTTTGGCGTCGCCAGCGCGCTCATCTATCCGCCGGGTAACTACGCGTCCACCGAGGAGCTCGTGGAGCAGATGAAGGTGATGGCGCCATTCGGCGGCATCTACATCACGCACATGCGCTCCGAGGGCAACCGCTTCGTGGAAGCGGTGGACGAAGCGCTCCGCATCGGACGCGACGGCGGTGTGCCCGTGGAAATCTTCCACCTCAAGGCCGCCGGTGTGAAGAACTGGGCCAAGATGCGCACCGTGATCGCCAAGCTCGATTCCGCGCGCGCGGCCGGCCAGGATGTCACTGTGGATCAGTACCCCTACACCGCCGGCTCAAACAACCTCTCGTCGTGCATCCCGCCGTGGGCGCACGCCGACGGCAAACTGTTGGACCGGCTGCGCGACCCGGCAACGCGGGCACGCATCAAGTCGGAGATGCTGGACGAGAACTCGGCGTTCGAGAGCCTGTGCCTGGGAGCCACTCCGCAAGGCGTGCAGGTGATCGGCTTCAACGCCGACTCACTCAAGAAGTATGACGGCAAGCGCCTGCCCGAGATCGCGCAGGCGTGGAACAAGGACTGGGCCGATGCGCTGATCGACCTCACGCTCATGGAACGGAACCGTTTGGGCCAGGTGATTTTCGTGGCGTCGGACTCCAACATCGCCATCCAGGTCAAGCTGCCGTACATGAAGTTCGGGACTGACGCCGGCGGCTACGACCCCGACAGCTCGCGCGGCTCCACGCACCCGCGCGCGTACGGCACCTATCCGCGCATCCTCGGCCGCTTCGTGCGTGAATGGAAATGGCTCACGCTCGAGGATGCCGTCCGCAAGATGACCGGCGCCACCGCACAGCGGCTTTCGATCGCGGATCGCGGCGTGCTGCGCGAGGGCCTGCACGCTGATGTCATGATCTTTGACCCCAACATGATCATTGACCGCGCGACCTACGAGCAGCCGCACCAATTGTCCGTTGGAGTCATGCACGTGCTGGTGAATGGCACGGCCGTCGTGTCCGACGGCAAGGTGACGGGCGCCAAGCCCGGCCAAACCGTTCGCGGGCCCGGATACCGTAGGTGACGAAGGCGCCGGTGCCGGCCGATCTGGCGAGCGCGCTCGCCAGCCGGTACGACGTGCGCGACGTCCTCGGTCGCGGCGGAATGGCCACGGTCTACGTCGCGTACGACCGCAAGCACCAGCGCGAAGTCGCGCTCAAGGTACTGCGCCCCGAGATCTCCATGACCATCGGCGCCAGCCGGTTTCTCTCGGAAATCCAGATCGTGGCGCGCATGGTGCACCCGCACATTCTGCCACTGCACGATTCCGGCGAAACTGATGGTTTCGTCTACTACGTGATGCCGTTCATCGACGGCGGTTCCCTGCGCGATGCGCTCGTGCGTGAAGAGCGCATGTCCAGCGCCCGCGCCGTCGATCTCGCCGCGCCGATCGCGGATGCCCTCACCTACGCGCACTCCCTGGGTGTGCTGCATCGCGATATCAAGCCGGAAAACGTGCTCTTCGCGTCGACGCACCCCATCGTTGCGGACTTCGGCATCGCCAAGGCCGTGAGCTCCGCCACCAGCGGCGCTCAGCTCACGCGTACCGGCATCTCACTTGGCACGCCGGGATACATGAGTCCGGAGCAGGCGGCGGGATTTGGCGACGTGGACGCGCGCACCGACGTGTATTCGCTCGCTGTCCTCGTGTACGAAATGATCACCGGCGAAGTCCCCGGCCGGTGGGTCACCGAAGAGTCCACGCGCACCGCCCGCTTCACGGATTGCGCCGCGTCGCACCGGCCGCTGCTCTCGGCTGCCGGCGCCGGCGTGGAGGCCGCGCTGGTGCGGGCACTGGCGCTGCGATCAGAGCAGCGCACGGCGACGCCGGCCGAGTTCATCGCCGACTTGCGGGGCGAGGCCAAGGTGCGTCGCAAGTACCACTCCGATGACGTGCAGGCAATCGTCAGCCGCGCCGCGGAGATGGAAGCGTCGAATCCGACGATGAGCGGAGCGATGACGATGGGTGGCATGGAGCAGGTCGCGCGCGACGCCGGCATCGATCCGCGATTCGTGCGCGCCGCGGCGGCGGATCTCTCACCGCGCAAGAGTTCCAGCGTGTCGGGGCTGATACAGCCAAAAACCAACTGGATCATTGGCGGCCCGACGCGGCTGCTGTTCGAGCGCGAGATCGAGGGCGAAATCGCCGAAGCCGACTATCCGGTGCTGGTGGAGGAAATCCGGCGCATGCTGGGCGAGGTCGGCGTGGTGAGCCAGCTGGGTCGGTCATTCACCTGGAGCCTGAATCGCGGGTCGTCCGGCATCACCATGATTGAAATCGGCGTGGCAATCCGGAACGGTCGCACCCGTATCATGGCGCAGGAGAACCTCGGCCAACTCATCGGCGCCATCTTCGGCGGACTGGGCGGCGGACTGGGCGGCGGCGGCCTCGGTCCCGTCATGGGCGTGGCGCTTGGCACTACGCCGCTGCTCGTCCCCGCCGCCGGCTTCTTTATCGTCCCCGCGTGGCTCGGCATAGTCTACAGCATCGCGCGATTCACGTACAGCCGCTCCGTGAAAGCACGCGCGACAAAGCTGGGCAACCTCACCGACCGTCTCGCCGCGTTGTGCGTCGAGTTGCTCGAAGAAGCGGCCCCCGCGCTCCCCACGCGCGATGATCCCCGGCTGTTGAAGTAGCCCGATGACCTCGCCGCCCGGCTACTCCTACGAGAAGCCGCGGGACGATCTCCCGACGATCATCAAATGGGCGCGCGTCTTGCTGACCGCAGCGCTCGTACCACTGGGCATCTCCACCCTGCGTGATCCGGAGGCGTGGCTGCCGGTCGTCGGCGACATCAACGTCGCGGTACACGAATTCGGCCACATGCTGTTCATGCCGTTCGGGATCCCGGTCCTGGGCGAGACGATGGTGATACTCGGCGGCTCGCTGTTTCAGGTGGTGTTTCCCATCATCTTCGTCGGCTATTTCCTGTTCTCGAGGAAGCACCGAGATCCGCACGCCGCGATGATCTGCTTGTGGTGGGCGTCCACGAGCGTCGCAGGATTGGCGGTGTATGTCGCCGATGCGCGCGCCCGAGACCTTACACTCCTCAGCGGGCTCACGGGCAAGGAGAGCGACGGGCACGACTGGTACAACCTGCTCTCGCAGTGGGGCGTACTCGGTCGGGATCTCGTCTACGCGTCGCGCATGCGAGCGGTGGCTTGGCTCATGTTCTTGGTCAGCACTTTCGTGGGATTCTGGGTGGCGCTGTTTTGGGCTCCACGACCGGAAGTTCAGCCGGAGGTGACTGCCGGAGAACCGTAGTCGCGGTGCCCGCCCAATCCATGCTGGCACTCGGACTGTCCAATCCCCGTATGAAGACCATGCGCAACAGCATCCTGGCGGCGGCCGTGATCCTGACGGCCTCAGCCCTTTCCGCCCAAACCACCGACGACTGGCGCGAGGACCTTCGGATCCTCGCCACTGAACTCCCGAAGCGGCACCCCAATGCCTTCGCGAAGATGACCCGCGAGCAATGGGACGCCACGGTGAAATCGCTGGACGCCCGGCTCCCGCAGCTCAAGCGCCACGAGGTCGTCGTCGAGTTGATGCGGCTTGTGGCCATGGTGGGTGACGGACACACCGCGTTCGCGCCCGAATTCGATGAGCGCATCGGGTTCCACCGATTCCCCCTCCAGCTCTACGATTTTCACGACGGGCTGTACATCATCTCCGCGGACTCGGCGCACGCCAACATCGTCGGCGCCAGGGTCGTCACCATCGGGCCGTCGTCCGCCGCGGCAGCGGTTCAGACGGTGGGACGCGTGATCTCCCGCGAAAGTCCCAACTGGATCCGCGCACGTGCCGCGTCGCTGCTGGCCATTCCCGAAGTGCTTGCCGCGCTTGGCATGGGACGCGACACGCTCTCGGCCGACTTCGGCATCGAGATCGCCGGCAAGCCACGCACGGTGACGCTGCGGGGCACGGGCTCTGCGGCGGGCAATGCGCACGGCATCGCCGGACAGCAGGTGGACATGCGCCGCGCCCATCCAGGCGAGGACCCCCTGTGGCAGCGAATGCCCGGGCTCACGTGGTGGTTCCGCATCACGCCCGACAAACTGCTCTACATCAACCATCGCGCCATCGCGCCATTTGCGGACGGCGAATCGAACGAAGCGTTTTTCCGGCGCGCGTTTGCGGCCGGCGATTCCGCCAGGGTCGAACGCGTAGTGCTGGACATCCGCACCAACGGCGGCGGCAACAACTTCATGAACCGTCACGTCGTGAAGGAGATCGTCCGCCGTCCGGATATCGACAAGCCTGACAAGCTGCTGGTGCTCATCGGCCGCGGCGTGTTCTCCGCCGCGCAGAACCTCGTGAACGAGCTGGACTATTACACCAACGCGACGTTCGTCGGCGAGCCCACGGGCAATTCACCCAACCAGTTCGGCGATGCGCGTCCACTGGAATTGCCGCGCAGCACGTTCGTCGTGCGGGTCTCGTCGCTCCTGTGGCAGAGCCACCAGGCTGCGGACAACCGCGCGTGGTTCACGCCGGACATCTACGCGGAAATGGGGTCGGAGGACTACCGGACCAAGCACGACCCGGTGCTCGAGACCGCGTTGCGACGCGCGACGGGATTGTCGTTCGCACGCAGGCTGCGCGGTGCGGCCGAGCTGGGCGACACGGCTGAGGTGCGGCGGCGCATTGCAGGCTACCGCTCCAACGATGAGAACATGTACCGCAACATCGAAGCCGACGTAAACGCCGCGGGCTACGAGATGTTGCGGGATGGCCAGACTGATGCCGCGGTCGCCGTCTTCACAGTGAACACCGCGATGTTCCCGGCGTCCGCCAACACGTACGACAGCCTGGGCGAAGCGCTGGAGAAGGCGGGGAAGAAGGATGAGGCGATTGCTGCGTACTCGAAAGCGGTGCAACTGGATGCGCGGCTGTTCTCGTCGCGCGACGCTCTTAGGCGGCTGGGGGCGAATCCGTAACTCCAGGTCATCACCTTACTTGACGAGCGCTGAATAGAGCAAGACAGGAAATTTCGCGACCATGTCCGCCCGATTGGGCAGCTGATTCACCATGAACACCCAGGTGATTCGCTCCACGGGGTCCACGCGATACTGGCTGCCGTAGGCTCCGCCCCAGCCCCACGTGCCGACTGAATGCGAGGTGTTGTCCGCACCCACACGTTCGACAATGGAGAACCCGAGCCCGAAGCCTTGGCCGTTGGCGCTATAGAGCGTTCCCACCTGATTCGTGGTCATGAGTTCCGCGGTCTTGCGCGACATGATGCGAACACCATCCAGTTCGCCGCCGTTGCGTAGCATCTCCAGCAACCGGGCGTAGTCACGCGCGGTTGAGACTATGCCGGCGCCACCGGCGAAGTTCCGGCGCGGGCCGTCCAGATAGTGGCCCTGACCGCGAGCGCCTTCGGGTGCGCGCATCGCATGGTTCGTCGAATCGCTCATGGTCAGCGTCACAAGCCGTTGCCGCTTGGACTCCGGCACAAAAAAGTAGGTGTCGTTCATTCCCAGCGGCTGTGTGATGCGCGTTTCCATGAACTTGTCCAACGGCATTCCGGACACGCGTTCGACGACGCAACCGAGGATGTCCGTGTTGTAGCCGTAGACGAACGCCTCGCCGGGCTGACGGGAGAACGGCAGCGTCGCCAAACGCTCCATGCTTTCGCAAACAAGCTCCTCCTTGTCGGCCAGGTACCAGCCGTAGCCGGCTGCGGGGCCCAGTGCTTTCGCGGAATAGAGCGGCCCGAGCAACGCATCGGTGCCGTACGAGATGCCGGCCGTATGCGTCAACAGATCGCGGATCGTGATCTGACGCGATGCTGGGATGAGCGTGCGGCCCGAGTCAGGCCGCGATATCACGGTCGTTCGTGCAAACGGCGGCATGAACTGACTTACGGGATTGCTTAAGCCGATCTTCCCTTCCTCGATCAGGATCATGATCGCGACCGACGTCAGCGCCTTGGACTGCGAGGCGATGCGAAACATCGCGTCCATGGTCATGCGCCGGCGACCTTCGACGTCCGACCAGCCGACCGCCCGCTCATAGGCCACCTGCCCGTCCCTCAACACCAACGCGACAGCGCCGCCGACCCGGTTGCTGTCCACGTAACTCTGCAGGAAGGCGTCCATCCGGGCCAATCGGTCGCGGGAAAAACCGGCTTTGAGCGTCGGCGCCGCCGCTGCGGGAGTCGCCGTCCCGTTCCTTCCACCTTGGGCGGCGGAGTGGCCGGAAAGAGCCAGGAGCGCCGTGACGGCCCCGGCGAGGGACGCGGCGGTGCGGGTCAGGTGCGATCGGTTAATCATTGAGGGTTACCAAGGGGTCACGGAAGTGATTGAGCGGCGCGGGTTTCTGGTGCTGTGGCCACCAGCCAACGGCCCAACTACTGGCGGCGCAGGATGACATACTCCATCGAGTGGTCAGTGCAATATCGGTGAAAATGACCCTTTCCGCATTGGAAGGGTTGTACACGAAGGAACCGGAACGGCGATATTGACCACCTGAGGCGTTGACGCCTCGATGCCCCGAAACACCTAAGACCAGCAATCGTAAAGCACTAGAGAAACTCTGGGTGGGGCCAGGAGCATCGCTTCGCGATGCGAGCTCGACGGATAGACCTGTCGCACGTCGTTCCTGAATCGTTGGCACCGCATACGCGGACCACACGCACTCCCTCCCCGACAATTGCAGTACCACCTGGGTCCGCATCCCGCGGATCCACGATCCACCGCGAGGGAGAGGAAAACAGCACGATGCCACGCACCACGGGGGTAGTTAAGTGGTTCAATGCGGAGAAGGGTTACGGTTTCATCACGCCTGATGACGGGGGCAAGGACTGCTTTGTCCACTTCTCGGCTATTCAGGGTGGCGGGTTCCGCAAGCTGGAAGAAGGCCAGAAGGTGGAGTTCGAGGTCGGACAGGGGCAGAAGGGTCCGCAGGCTGAAAACGTCGTCGCTCTCGATGGTGGCACGGGCGGCGGTAGCGCCCCGGGCGGCGCCCCGGGCGGTGGCGGGGGACGCCGCGGTGGGGGGGGCTATGGCGGAGGCGGAGGCGGTGGGGGTGGAGGTGGCGGCCGCGGCGATCGTGGAGACCGTGGCGGACGCGGAGGACGTGGTGGTCGCGATCGGGACAAGGATCGCGAAGGCGGTCGCAGGAACGACTACTAGGCCGGCGTTCGTCGATCAGTCAGTGCCCTCGGCCCCTGGCGCAAGAGCCAGGGGCCGAGCGTTTTTCGGGAGCCACGGTAGACTACGGACATGAAGATGATCCCGTGGCTTGCCGGCCTGGTCGGGTCGTATGCGGGCTGGTATGTGGGCGCCAAGTTCGGGATGTTCGCCGGCCTCATGGGATCGCTCGTGGGCATGGCGGTCGGCGGATACTACGGCGCGAAGTGGGTGCGCGAGAATCTCGCCTGACGAACTGACTCAGAGCTGGCGGCGCAGCGTATTCCAACGGGCCAGGGCGGAACCGGCATCACGGAGTGCCGCGCCGATCGCCGCCCGCTGCGTCGCCGTTGGCCCCACGTCGGCCTGCTGCAGTCCGTTCGTCAACGCGGCCACGGACGTCAGGGCGGCACGCAGCGTTCCCGGGCCGGCGGGCCGAGGCGCGTTGGGATTTGCCGGCGCAGGCGCCTTCGGGTCCGGCGCATCGAGCACGGCCGTGATGCGCGGGTCCGCGCTCTTCGCGTTCGCAGCGCGCGCCTCATCAGCAGCGTCCTGCAACTTCTTCTGCGTGAAGTACAGCGAGTCAGTGAGCGCGTAGACCTCACGCATCGCCAGCGCGGGCGTCTTCACGCGCGGGTCCTGCTTCACCTCGATCGGCTGCGAGTACGTCTTGCCGTCCACGGTGAGACGCACGGTGTACTTGCCCGCGGCCACCCATGGCGCACGCGGTGCCGGCGCGCCCAGTCCCGGCACGGAGTTGATCGGTAGCCCTGCCCCGCCCCCGCCCCCGCCGCCGCCGCCGAAGCCTCCGCCCCCAGCGACCACCGGCAGCGGCTGGTAGTGCACGTCCCAGAAGAAGCGATGTGTGCCGGCAGACGCCGAGAGGCGTTGTGGCTGCTTGTACCAGTAGAGCGGCACAGGCGCGGTGGCCGCCGTGGGCACGACATATGGAAGCGAATCCGTACTCGCGTACGTCCGCACCACGCGGCCGCGCGCGTCCAGGATATCCAGTGTGACGACGCTCGCTGGCGACTTGAGGAGATAGTCGATAGCCGCGCCTTCGGGCGGATTCTCGCCGGCCGGTTCTTCTTTGGGCCACGGCATGTCCGTGCTGGTGTTCCAGCGCACGCGCAGCGCGGGCGCGGGCGCGAAGAGGAGTACGTCTGCCTGGAGCGACGTGGAGTTCACCTGACGCAGCGGCGTGATGTTGTCGAGGATCCAGAATCCGCGTCCGTGCGTGGCGACCACGATGTCGTCGTCCTTCACGATCAGGTCGCGCACCGAGGTCCGCGGCAGGTTGAATTGCATGGACCACCACGTGTCACCGTCGTCTCGCGAGATGTACACCCCCTTTTCCGTTGCGGCGTAGAGAAGACCCTTCACTTTCGGATCTTCGCGGAGTGCGTTGGCCGGCCCGGCGTCACCGGGAAGGTTGGAGATGTCCGTCCACGTCTTGCCGCCGTCGTGCGTGCGATAGAGGTGCGGCCGCATGTCGTCGAGGCGCAACGTGTTCACCGCCGCATACGCGGTCTTCTTGTCGAAGTGCCCCGCGTCCATCATGAACACCTTCCACCACGGGCCCATCGGCGGCGGCGTGACGTCGGCCCACGTTTTGCCACCGTTGGTGGTGGTGTAGATGAGGCCGTCGTCCGTGCCGAACCAGATGACGCTCGTGTCCAGCGGCGACGGGCCGATGGAGTAAATGACGCCGCGCTGCTGCACGAGAGCGGGGTCCGAGTGCTTGCCAATGCTCGCGGGCAGCTCATACGTCTTGCGTGTCAGGTCGCCCGCGATCTGCGCCCAGTTGGCGCCGCCGTCGTACGTCTTCCACAGGTAGTTGTTGCCGAAGAGCAGCATCTTCGGGTTGGCCTGCGAGAAGACCACTGGCTGCGTGCGCACCTGGCGATACGGATTGGGCGCGCCGGGCGTGGCTTGCCGGCCCGCGAGCGGTCCAACCGCTGACGTTTGTCCCGTGCGACGATCGAAGCGCGTCACTGCTCGGCCGCCGAAGACGATGTCCGCGTTGAGCGGATCCGGAGCGACGTAGCCGTATTCGTCCACACCCACCGGCAGCCAGTCGCGATCGGAGATCACACCGTAGTTGCCGCGGCTGGATACACACGCGCTACCGCTCTCCTGCTGGCCGCTGCACACGCGATACGGGAACGCGTTGTCCGCCGAGACGTGGTATAGCATCGCGTTGGGCTGGTTGTACCACGAGCTCCAGGTCTCGCCGCCGTTGAGCGACACCACCGCGCCCTGGTCGGAGACCATGAACACGATGTTGGTGTTGTTCGGATTGATCCAGCCGTTCTGGTAGTCCTCGCCACCTGGCGCGCCCTTGTAGGCGGCCCATGTGCGGCCGCCGTCCGTGGACTTCCACGACACCGTGCTGGCCATGATGATGATGTCCGGGTCCGTGGGATGCATGATCGGTACGGGCAGGTCGCCGCCGCCGATGCGGCCCGCGGGCCGGTTGTCCGTGGTGATGCGCGTCCACGAATCGCCCGCGTCGTCGCTTCGGTAGAGACCCACAACGCCCGGCGGCCCGTTGGAGGCCACGCTCGCAAACAGCCGGCGGGGATTGGCCGGCGAGATGGCGAGGTTCACCTGATTCGTCGTGGGCGGAAGCCCGTTGGTGAGTTGCGTCCACGAGGCGCCACCATCGGTGGACTTGAAGAGCCCGCCGCCGTTGCCCAGCCACGCCGCGTTTTCCCACGGACCCTGGCGCTGCTCCCACAGGTTGGCGTAGACGATGTTGGGGTTGGACGGGTCAATGTCGACGTCGTTGCCTCCGGCGTTCTCGTCCTTCTGCAGCACCGCGATGAATGTCTGTCCCCCGTCGGTACTTCTATAGATGCCGCGCTCCATGCTGGGGCCGTACGGATGGCCGAGTGCGGCGACGAAGAGGCGGTTGGGATCGCGCGGGTCTACGGCGATCTGCGGGATCTGCTGAGCGTCGCGCAGGCCCAGGTGCGTCCACGTCTTGCCGGCGTCGGTGGACTTGTAGACGCCGTCGCCCACGGAGAGGTCCGGGCGCGGGAGGGCTTCACCGCTACCCACATATATGATGTCGGGGTTCGTGGCCGGGATGGCGAGAGCACCCACGGACTGCGTGTGTCCGTCGAAGATCGGCAGCCACGTGCGCCCCGCATCGGTCGTCCGCCAGAGACCGCCGTTGCCCTGCGCGAAGTAGAACGTGTAGGGTTGTGAGGCGACGCCGGACATGGCCCGGATGCGTCCACCGCGGAACGGCCCGATCGAGCGCCAGCGCAGCGCGCCCGGCGTCTGACCTTCAAGGCAGCCGCAGAATGCGACTGCTAGCAGGATCACTGTGCGCTTCATAAACTCTGATCCTCTAGGTTATACGTGCCGGTGTGCCATAGCGAACTTCGCTGGTGCGCCCGCGCGCAGTCAATCGCCGAGTGACGATGGGGAAGCCAATGACCGGCCGCAAGGCTGCTGAACCGAAGCGTGTGGTGTACCTCTGGGGCGCGGGTGCCACCCAAGCTGAGATAAGTCATCAAGGCGCGAGTGGCCTCAACCTCCTTATGAACGACACCAAAACGGAAGGTGTCGGTAATCGGATAATCAGCAAACTCGCCAACTGTACGCGTTCGAGACGATGCTTAG
>ERZ1292623.553-Hain-H51-01um-R1-553-length-40116-cov-6_pt1 | contig 40116 bp, 35 predicted proteins | sample MGYA00564398_ERZ1292623 | MGnify/ENA primary metagenome ERZ1292623 (study PRJEB36523, sample SAMEA6512633) | groundwater metagenome | collected 2019-01-07 | study: AquaDiva: Metagenomics assemblies of 32 groundwater samples
ATTTTTCCCATATATACCAATTATATGAGTTGCATTTCAAACAAGAATTTTCATTTTTGCGCCCAAAGGTCTAAAAAGCTTTTTCATGTCTATGCCTCTTTGGATAAAAGAAAAACTATTCATGCGTGGAAATATCTGGAAGGAGCTTGAAAGGGTTAATGGAGGAAAAATTATTAAATATCCGCCACTTCTCTTTACCGAACATCATCTGTCGCACGCGGCGAGTGCTTTCTATCCATCACCATATGAGAAAGCGGCTATTCTCACTGTCGATGGCGTGGGCGAGTGGGCTACGACTACGATATGCAAAGGAGAGGGAAAGGACATTACCATCCTCAAAGAAATGCATTTTCCGCACTCTCTCGGCCTTCTTTATTCTGCTTTTACCTATTATTGCGGATTCAAAGTCAACAGTGGTGAATACAAATTGATGGGCCTAGCGCCTTATGGTCACAATGGAAGTGCCAGAGTTTTAGAATTCAAGAAAAAGATTCTTGAAGACTTGATAAGTCTCAAAGATGACGGTTCTTTGACCTTGAATATGAGTTATTTTACATTTGCCACAGGTGATCGAATGTGTGATGACCGAAAATGGAGCAATCTTTTTGGTATACCTAGACGTCCAGCCGAAAGTCTCTTGACCCAAGAGCATTCGGATATGGCGCTTGCTATACAGGAAGTGACAGAGGAAGCCATGATCCGTCTCGCAAAAACTGCGAAAAAACTGACGAATACCGATCATCTTGTTATAGCTGGCGGTGTAGCTCTCAATTGTGTGGCTAATGAGAAAGTACGCGAGGCTGGAATATTCAAGGACGTTTGGATCCAACCCGCAGCTGGTGACGCCGGCGGCGCTTTGGGCGCGGCCTTGGCCGGGTATCATATTTGGGCGAACGAAAAGCGTATAGTTTCCAATAAAGGAAGTGACGGTATGCAAGGATCTTATCTCGGTCCTGAATTTTCTGATATAGACACCATGCGTGTCGTGAGGAAATATGACGCATCGTTCAAGAAATATGATAATTTTGACGATCTTTTGAATGATGTTGCTGGTTTTCTTTCTATGGGGTCTGTTGTCGCTTGGATGCAGGGAAGAATGGAGTGGGGTCCTCGCGCTCTCGGTAACAGGAGTATTTTGGGCGATCCACGAAATCCGGATATGCAAAAAAAACTCAATCTAAAGATAAAACAGCGTGAAGGTTTCAGACCGTTTGCTCCATCAGTGCTCACTGAAGACGTCTCACAATATTTTGAAACAGACAAATTTTCTCCTTACATGCTTTTTACTGCACCTGTCAAAAAATCCAGAAGGAAGCCCCTTGCTTCAGTTTACAAGCCTCTATTCGAGAGACTTTATACAGAGCGATCTGATCTTCCGTCCGTGACTCACCTCGACTATTCAGCTCGTATTCAGACTGTTTCGAAAGAAACAAACGAAAAATATTGGAAACTCATACTTGCCTTCAAGAAAAAAACCGACTACAGTGTCATTGTCAATACTAGTTTTAATGTACGCAACGAGCCTATTGTCTGTAGTCCGGAAGATGCTTATCGATGTTTTATGTCAACAGAAATAGATTATCTCGTTATCGGTAATTTTGTTTTTGATAAAAAAACTCAACCGAAGTTTCCAAAAGGTACATTTGATCTGAAATTCAATGAATTGGATTAGAAAATATATTGCCAATATCGCACTAGTAGTCGCGAGTATACTCATGACTTTAGTTGTAATTGATTTTGCACTATATTTTACCCAAAAGAGATCATCAATCACCAAACTAGTCTATCCTCGTTTCTATTTTGTGAAAGATTCGGAGCTTGGACATGACATATCTCCAAATTTTGCCACAACAACTCATTTCTTTGAGGACTTCTCCTATCCTATTTGGTCGAATGATCTTGGTTGTTTTGATACTGATTATGTTGGCGAAACGCCTTATATATATATGGCTGGCGATAGTCTCACTTGGGGATTTAGCCCTTTTGACGATATGTGGGGGAAGAGGCTGGAAACATTATTGGGAATGCGGACTGTCAAATGTGGAGTGACTGGAGGCTACGGCACCAAACAAGAACTTATAAAAACAAAGAGAAGTCTCTCACGTTTACCGTCACCTAATCTCATTATCGTAGGATATTTCGAGGGTAATGATGTCATTGAAGACGCTAATTTTCCCAGCAATACTGTTTACAATGGGTACTTAGTCAGAAATCTTGCCAAAGATGGAGTGAGTCAAGCTTTAGCAGAAGAAAAATATGCTCGTTTTGATAAATATTGTACTATAGAAATCTTATTACATCCGATTATACAGAGGACGAGATGTTTACTTAGCAATCATTCGGTACTCTACAATCTCGTCAAGAAAGATATTCGTAAGGCACTTATTTCTTTATTTCCACAGTCGACACTCATAAATTCAGGTTTGATTGCGCGGGAAATAGTCTTGCCGGATGCGAGATCAGAGACGGAGTATAAAAAACATCTCGATAACGTTTTAGATTTCAAAAAATTGGCTGTAGAAGAGAATTCAAAGTTGTTGTTTGTTCTCATGTCCGGTGAAAATGAAAAATTAAAACTTTTTCTCGATAGGGAAGAAATATCTTATGTGGATTTCCATCCAATTTTTGAAGAGTACTCAAAAATAAAATCTTTGCGTTGGAAAATAAATGGTCACCACAATATCGATGGTAATCATCTACTTGGTTTTGTAGTCTCCAAATTTATTATTGAAAACGACTTAGTTTCAGTCGTCAACAAAACAGAATCCCTTATGATGATAGATAAGGGAATGAAAGAAGAATTCAATGTTGCACTCAATAACTAAAAATCATCGTTTACCAGCAATCTCTGCTTGTAGACTTGGGGCTTGTATAGACGACAAGATACTTCTTCTTTTTTATTACATGTCAAAAGTGAAATATATTCTTGTCGAAGTTCACACCTATAGCACGGGCAAAACTTTGGACGATTTCATAACTCTCTGTCCGGGCTTTAAGCTCCTAGAAATTGACAAAAATCCCTATACACCAAAGGTGACCATATTGAAGCTTGTAAATGAAAAAATAAACACTGTATTTCACAAGTGATCAAATTAGACATGTTGGATGAATTTCAGGCTATAAAAGAATGAGCTTTCTTTTTTACTGGTACATTATTTTCATCGAAATCGATATATTGTTTATTTCGTGTCATAAATATGATCGGATACGTGAACAAAAAGAGTTTATTCCAACTTTCAGGCGTCAATGATTTTAACCAGAAAAAAAGTTTAACTATGGCATTGAGTAATCCTTTTGGTTTCGATAACATCAATTGCTCTCTTCTATATTCTCCCATAAATCTATTGCTCAACTGCGTCTCGAGAATTCTAAATCTGGCTATTCGCTTGTCTATTGACCAGAGAGGTGCATGTTTGGCGAATTGTAACCACAGATAATAATCTCCAGCCAGACGCAGGCTCTCATTAATCGGTCCGGCTTTTTTCCAGAGCGATGCCATCCAAAAAACCGATTCTTGAGGAATAAAAGGAGCATTTCTACCATATATACCACTTTCTATCCACATTTGATTGTATATAAAACAAGGCCAGGTTTCAGTTATCTGCGATGTAGCGTCTATGAAAGAATTGTTTCCTTTTAACCACTCTATGTCCGGATATCTTTGAAGCACTTTGGCGATGGTCGCAAATGCTTCTGGTTCATATACGTCGTCCGAATTTATATACGCATAAACATCTCCAGTCGCCTTGATGAAACCTTTGTTTATGGCATCATACATACCGTTATCTTTTTCTGAAATCCAGGCATATGTCAACTTATTACATTTTATCGGATACTTTTTCTCAGCGAGAAGTATTTCATATTTCTTAATAATCGTAAGAGTGTTATCGGTCGATTTTCCGTCCACAATAATGTATTCAATCTCAAAATCACCCTCCTGTGAAAGGACACTTTCAATTGTTTCGCTTATATATTTTTTACCATTGAATACGGGTGTGACAATGCTGAATTTCATCAGGATATTAGTGTATAATGCAATCTATTATATTTCGGCATTATACCATGAAGATTTTTGAAAAAGATGGAATACCATTTTGTTATGATGCTCTCATTTTTTAGACAGCAACCTAAACCCACGACCGTGAGGTCGGGGAGGTTCACAATGCCTGTGGATGTCTTTATTCTAAGTTTTGCAATCTATGGACTTTTCTCTATAAAAAGAGATAATACTGCCATTGCCAAATTGAAATGAAGCTTTCTATCGTTGTCCCCGTATTCAATGAAGAAAAAACGATTGACGAGATACTCTCGCGTATTTTTGATGTGAAAATCCCGAGCTGGACCACGGAGGTTATTGTTGTAGATGACGCTTCCAGCGACAGGACGTCCCACATACTCAAAAATTACGCTCATAAAATCAAGGTCATCACTCATGATCAAAACAGAGGCAAGGGCACGGCGGTTACTCACGGCCTGAAAGAAGTTACAGGCGACTACATTTTGATCCAAGACGCCGATCTCGAATATCATCCGAGAGAAATTTCTTCACTCATTGCGGCGATCGGAAAAAATAACGCTCGTGTAGTCTATGGCTCGCGCAATCTCCACCATGAAAAGAGAGAAGGCTTCATATTTCAGAGGCTCGGCGTATGGATCATAACGAAACTAATAAATTGGATGTATGGAGCGCGACTCACAGACGTTTGGACTTGTTACAAGCTCTTTCCAAGGGATGTAAAGAAACATTTTGTGTCAGGCAGATTCGAAGCGGAGCTCCTCTTTACTTCCGCTCTCCTGCGAGGAGGACATATCATAACGGAAGTGCCTATTTCGCATGCTCCTCGCGTTGCGAATGAGGGTAAAAAGATCCGCTATCGCGACGGTTTTCGTGCCATCCGATTACTCTTTGCTGACAAGCTCGTCAATTTGCGCAAACCGCAAGCTAGAGAAACAAACGATCACTCTCATATAATTTGTTGCCCATTTTGCAAAGCAGATCTCCTCAAAAATCCATCTGGTCTCGTATGCAAAACCCATGGGCCTTTCACCATAGACAGTTCGCACCGACCTATTCTCATAGAACGAGAAATCTATGAGCGAAACAGTTCACAACACGAATCGGGAGTGACATGGCTTAAGTCTTTTTTAAAGCAATGGCCCGATCTCTATCATGCGGTTTGGCACTACGCTTGTCCGGCGATGATGCTCGTAAACGGACCGCGCATGATTTTGGATAGAGTCAAAGAGGGAAGCGTCGTCATAGATGTCGGCTCCGGTCCCGAGAGGTTGGGTCGGGAATTCATAAACATAGACATCTTTCCATTTCCCGAAGTGGATATTGTCTCTGATGCCACGCAATTGCCCTTCAAAAATAATACTCTCGATGGCGCTGTCTCGGAGTCTCTCTTTGAGCACGTGCCTGATGCACATCTCATCGCTCGCGAAATGGTGCGTGTGGTAAAGCCAGGCGGATACATATATGTGAGCGCACCTTTCATACATCCATATCACACATCTCCAGACGATTTCAATCGCTGGACGCTATCTGGTTTGAAACACATGTTCGAGGACCTAGAGATTGTAGAAGCGGGCGTGCGTTCCGGCCCTTGGAGCGCTTTTCTCCTCTTTTTTGCGTATTGGCTTGGTGTTATTTTTTCCTTTGGCTCGCGTCGTATTGCGCCTTTTCTCGCTCATATATTCATGCTTGTCCTCGGTCCACTCAAATATCTTGACATCATCTTTATCCATATGCCCGGTTCCGAAACTGTGGCCACGCATCTTTATATTTTAGGACGGAAGAAATAAAAAACGGCGCCATTTTTCACGTCGGGCATCTCGGGGATAGATGCTGTGTTCAGTATTGGTTTGAATCTTTTTGAACGATTTTGTATAAGTCTCATAGACTCATACATTACAGGGGCAAGACCTTTTTGAAAAGTTCTTTCATATAATTAATGTTTTGAAAATTCGTTTTGCTCTGCTATTATAATATCAATTTGATGTTCAAGCTTGTTAAGTATTTATTTTTTGGAAAAAAAATATTTCAGCCGTTATTCCGGAAATTGTTTTTGGTGTCTCTTGAAGGCATGAATATAGGCAAAGGAGGAAGTGATATGAATGAAAATGGCGAAAAGTTCGCTATAAAATATACCCTAGGAAATATCACAAATCCAATAATCTTTGATGTAGGAGCGCAGGGAGGGAATTATTCTAGAGAAGTTCTGTCTTTTACAAAAGGCAAAGCGCAGATTTATGCCTTTGAACCGAATAAAAAAGACTATGAAAAATTGCGAGAGGGTTTGTGTGAGTGGGTACATTTGATTAATTGTGCTCTCGGAGATTCTATCGGTAGATTGACTTTGTTTTCTCCAGAACATGCGAGAGGACTCAGTTCTTTCCATAGAAAAGAGGTGGGTTTTACAGAAAGTGAAGAGGTCAGTGTGCGAACCATTGATGAGTTCTGCCAATCGGGCGAAATAAAGGAGATTACCTTACTTAAACTTGATGTTGAGGGTCATGAGCTGATATGTCTCAAAGGCGCCCAGAAAATGCTTCCGAATATCAAATATATCCAATTTGAGATAAGTATCGCCAGTCGAGATGCCCGTGTTTACTTCAAAGACATATACAGATTTCTTTCAGACTATAAAATTTTCCGGATTTTGAGAGATGGATTAGTTGAAATAAAAGATCCCGATAAATTATCCGAAATTTTATTTACGACTAATTATCTTGCGGTGAGAAAAAATTAGAACTTTTTCTCTTAAAATGTATATTCCGGGAAGCCCCAATTTTTTGAATTTGTCTTGCACGGCACTTTTATGAAGGTGTTTATGCGGTTTATCCAGTTGTCGCCATAATTATCGTTTCGTGCAGTTACTACGAATGAAATATAGAGTTTTTCCATTTTTCATCAAAAAAATTACTATCTAAACTTAAGGGAATTTTCATCTTTTGGTGTAGTCCATTCGCCGGATTCGGGCACGAATTTTACAGGAACAGTTTGGCATACAAATACAGTACGGAATTTGAATACATAATGTTCTTTTACTTCAAAACCAGCGACATTGAGCAAAGACTCTATGCAACTCGGTGTCATACCCCAGAACCAGTTGGCATAGCCCTCTTCTGGCTCATAAGGGCCCGTAATCGCTCTCTGAGTGCCAATACCCCTAATCCAGATCTTTCTTTGACTTTCAGATAAGTAAGGATAGAAAACTGCAACATTCTTCATTCCGGGTATATCCGGTATTGAGGCCGTATTGAGTATTAGTGTTTCTTTGGTGATGGTACGCAATCGCATGAGCATATGAATAGGGTCTGGAGTGTGGTAGAGAACACCTGAACACAAAACTACATCGCACCGGCCGATTTTTTTTATTGTTTCTCCAGAATTGATATCGCCTTGTATGAATTCCGCTTTTAAATTGCGCTTTTCTTTTTCTTCTAAAAATTCTCTGGTCACGGGGTAAACATCAACAGCGACAGATCGTGTTGCGCCACTTTCCTCTGCGGCAAATGTGTGGAGTCCGTGTGTTCCCCAGAGAGCACCTATATCAGCGAAAGATTTGTTTGGCGTATATTTTTTTACGAGCTGTATGTTATCAAAAGAGTCGCTTATAATATCTTTGCCAAAAAAAACTTTGCTAGTTTTGCGGATAATACGTTTGAGTAGTCGATTATTGATGGTTTGAACAAAAAATTTGTAAAACATAAAAATTATTATTACATACTCTTTAATACTGTGCGAGAGCAGTATATTTATTCTCAAAAAATTTTGTTTTGTCACTGTAATATTGCCAATCCATGGCTTCATTCTTGAATATGATATGGGGAATGTTCCCATACCACGATGCGAATGATCCAAAACTTGAATCTGACCCGAGTATCACATCGGTTTGTGATAGAAGGAATAGATCCATAACAGCATTTTCTTTTGAAATGTATATATTCAGGTCTTTATAAAGTGTTTCATTGATTGAACCATCTGATGTTATGAGAAAAAGTGTTTTATTTATATCGAGTGACTGTTCACGAATATATTCATTAATAATAGTGCGTACACGATCTTGGCCCACAAAGAATTTTCCACTTTTGAAAATTTTATAATCTGCCTGGCGAATATGTATACCAATGATCTTTTCATAATTGGTACGTAGGGGAGTTATGATGGTATCAAGCCGTTTTTTTATTTTATAATTAGGTGCGAATGCTGTATAAAGTTTATCACGAAATTTTTCAAGACCAGCAGGATTTCTAAAAAGCCAACCACATAAATAGAGTGTATTACAGTTAGCAAAACGATCAACTAGAGGTAATATCGGTGAAAGATAAGTCGCTTTATTTAGAGTGTTTTCTGATGAGAATACACATCGTGAATTGATCACAGCGATAACTTTTGATTTAAAGGCGTATTTAGCACGACCCCATTGATTTATGATGTGTGATCTTCTTCTGGGGGTCTGAAAAAAAAGAGAAAAGAGTCTTGTTGTCAGACTCTCATTAGGTAGAAACTTAAAAAAAGAGTGATATTCAAAGAACGAAGGATTTTTTACAAGAACTTTTGCTTCAAGACCAAAAGCATATATACTCAAATAATTCCATAGTTGATTTGCAAGCTCTCCACCACCGTGTTTTAAAATGACTATTTTTTTCATCTAATTTATCTAAAGATTTTTGTAATTCATATTATTTACGAATAATATATCAGTAATGAAAAGTATCGAGTATCTTATAAAAATATTTTTTGCAGAAAAAATAGAATTTAGGCATTTTTTTGTTTATATATTGGACTAATTTTATTTTTGACTTAAGTCTATAAATAGATCTTTGATCAATTCTTCTGCCCCCCATATCTCTTTAATAATCTTTTTCTTTCTCTCATTAAAAATTTATCAGAAAGTAAGGTAGATTTAGAATTTTCCCAAACCCTGAAATTGGATAATACATGAGGCACATAAGATGTTTTTCCAATTTTGCTAATTTTAAGCCACAAATCAAGATCTGCCGCATATTCAAAACTTTCATCTATAAAACCGACTTTATCCAATATTTTTTTTATGAAAAAAGTTGAGGGTGAAAAGATAACATTTTTTATTTTCAATAAATCAACAAAAGAGGTCTCGGTTGAGTATTTCAGATCTTTTTTATCTTTAGAATAATAAAAGTAGCAATCTCCATGTACTAGAACAATAGAGCTATCTTCTTGAAATCTTTTTAAAACTATATCAAAAACATTTGGTTCGTAAAAATCATCAGAAGCGATATAAGCCAAAATATCACCCTTAGCTTCTTTGAATCCTTTATTAAGTGCATCTACAGTCCCATTGTCTTTCTTTGACCACCATCTGAATTCTATACCCATACATTTTATTGGAAATTGATTTTTCTTCAATATTTGATCGTATTTTTTTATTATTTCCACACTTTGATCTTTTGAACCACCGTCCGCTATTATATAGTCAATATAAAAGTTTCCTTTTTGAGAAAGAACGCTTAGAATGGTTTCCTCCAAGAAAGGACCTTGATTGTATGAAGGGGTTACTATTGTAATTTTTTGCATTATTTTTATATTATGCAGTTAGGTGTCGATTATAGCACCAAATTTTTTAAAGTGTTATAATGAGCCTCTATTACAACGTAGTTTAGGTATTTTTTTGTAAAATTAGCCATCATAAAATGTCGATAATCGTAAGAATTCAAGGTGGCACAGGGAATCAACTTTTTCAATACGCATTCGCTCGTGGGATTGCGAGTCGTCTCGGAGTTGATTATTTGATAGATAGAAAAGTTTGCGATAACGCTTTGTGGGATCCACACAAAATACATAGAAAATATTCTTTAGATTTATTTAACACAAAAATAAAATTTGCCGAGGATAATGATATGTGTGGTTTTATATGGCTTAGAAAACATCATAGATTATTTGACAGCTTCCATAGATTAATTAGAGGTAGAAGATTGTTTCTACCTTTCTATTACAAAGAACAAACATTTGCGTATAATCCAAATGTGTTAAAAAGGAAAGACAATACGTATTATGATGGTTATTGGCAAACCGAAAAATATTTCAAACATATAGAAGACGAAATCAGAACCGAAATCACATCCCAAAAACCTCTTTCATTACAAAATAAAGCAATTCTTGAAGAAATTAAAAAAGTAAATGCTGTCTCACTTCATGTGAGGCGAGGAGATTATGTTACCGATCCAGTGGCAGTTGTTCATCATGGGGTTTGCTCTCCTGAATATTATAAAAAGGCAATTGCATATATAGAAAAAAATGTTTCTAATCCACATTTCTTTATATTTTCTGACGATTTTCAGTGGTCGGTCGAAAATTTCAAATCACTCAAACACCCGATTGTATGTGTACGAGGAAATGAAGCAAGCGACTATGAAGATCTCGCTTTAATAAGAGAGTGTAAACACCACATAATATCAAATTCCAGTTTTGGTTGGTGGGGTGCATGGCTTAATCCCAGTAAGAACAAAATAGTTATAGGACCAAAAAAATGGTTCAAAGGTCTTGATAAGGTGGATATAAGTGATATATTTCCAAGTAATTGGATAAAATTTTAGAAATTATGTGTGGAATAATCGTTATTACTGGAAAGAATATTGATAAAATAGAAGATACTGAAATAGGTATTATGCTCTCATGTCTCTCATTACGTGGTCCTGACGAGCGTAATTTTGCTAGATTTAATGAGTCAATACTCGGACAAACCCGTCTCTCTATTGTTGATATAAAAGAAGGCCATCAACCAATGCGTGATAATGCAGGGGCATTTACTATTGTTTTTAATGGAGAAATATATGGATATAAGGATTTGCGTGATGATCTTATTAAAAAAGGACATAAATTTAGTACGAATTCCGATACAGAAGTTATTCTCAAGTCTTATATGGAATATGGAAAGGATTGTATGCGACATATTGATGGTATGTTCGCCTTTGCTCTTTGGAATGATGAAAAAAAAGAACTTTTCGTAGCACGTGACAGATTTGGTAAGAAACCTTTTTATTACACTTTTATTGATGAAGTTTTTTTTGCTACGTCGGAAATAAAAGCTCTTTTTGCCACTGGTCGCATAAAAGGTCAAATTGATTGTGATGCGCTTGACGACTATCTACGTCTCACCTATGTTCCGCCAAATAAAACGATATACAAAAATATAAAAACTTTACTTCCAGCTCATGCGGGAATAATTAAAGATGGAAAAATAGAAATATGGAAATATTGGGAATTAAAAAAACAAGAACTTGATATTTCATATGAAGAAGCAAAAATCAAAATAAAAAGTCTTTTTGATGAGGCGGTAAAAAAACGAATGATTGCTGATGTGGAAATTGGATCTCTATTATCCGGTGGTGTTGATTCGACCATAGTTACCCTCTATGCTCAAAAATATTCAAAAACTCCGATAAAGACATTTTCAGTTGGGTATGAAGGTATCAAAAACGAACTGCCATTTGCTTTCGAAGCGTCTAAAAAAATTGGTACTGATCATTATACTCTCGATATAAAATCAAATTTGATAGACGAGCTTAAAAAAATAATTGAATACATGGATGAACCACATGCTGATTCATCAAATTTTCCTCAACATATGATATCCGAGTTGGCATCTTCAAAAGTAAAAGTGGTTCTTTCTGGCGATGGCGCTGACGAACTATTTATGGGTTATGGTTGGTATCAAAAATATTGGCATACGCCACGTTGGAAAATATCGAGACTTTTTAGTAATTCTTTTAAAGCTCAACAAAAGGAAATAACCGTATTTGATAAAAATAAAAGACAAAAACTATTAAAAGAAAAAACATTAGAAAATGAAGCTTTTGAAAATGAGGTTGTAAAAAATATTTCTAATCCTATAGAAAAAATAAACGCTTTTGACCTATGTGTATATTTATCTGGTCAACTTCTCACAAAAATAGACAGAACCAGCATGATGCATTCCTTGGAGATTAGATCACCTTTTCTCGATACAGCTCTCGCAGAATTTGTTTATAATCTCCCCATAGAATTCAAACTTTCTAAAACAAAAAATAAAATTATTCTCAAAGATATCTTGGCTGAGACCTTCTCAAAAGAATTTGTTTATAGAAGAAAACAAGGTTTTGGGGCACCTATAGAAAAATGGCTCCAAGATGAAAAAATGAAAGTATTTGTTAAAACTATTTTAGAAAGTGAAAACAATATGTATCGTTTTATAGACAAAAACCAAACAATAAAAATTTTAAACGATTTTTATTCAAAAAAAATCCGTGATGCGCGGAAAGTTTGGTCACTTCTCTGTCTAGCTCTCTGGTTTAATGCTCATGGAAAATATCATGAATAAATTAGTAGAAATATATTGGGTACTAAAAAATAAAATAACCAATAAGATATGGGGAGTCGTAAATGTACCGGTATTAAATAAGAAAAAAGGTGATGTTCTCATTTCTTACATAACGGCACCGTTTACGCTTTTTCCATGGGAAAAAAAGACTGACCCACATAGTAATTATTGGGAATGCAGAAAAATCGCTCGTTTATTTTCAATCCGTGGTTATTCGGTTGATTGTATAAATGCTGGTGAGCATAGATTTATCCCGCATAAAAATTATATTGTTTGTGTGGATATTCAACAGGATTTAGAACGTCTCTCGAAATATTTACCCGCTTCATGTAAAAAAGTAATCCATATAGATAATCCTTATTCCATCTATTACAATAAACAAGAAAGTGAACGTTTAAAGAAACTTCAAGAGCGACGAGGTGCAATATTGAATCCTAAAAGGCAGATAAAACTTTCACAAAGCGTTGCTAGAGCTGATTTTTTGGAAGGTTTTGGCAACAAAACTGTTCATAATTCATACAGAGAATTTGGAAAGCCAATATTTCCAATTCCTATTTCTGTGTCCGAAAAATTTAATTTTCCTGAAAATAAAAATTTTGAGAAGGCGAGAAAACACTTTCTATATTTTGGCGGTGGCGGGGCAGTGTTAAAAGGCCTGGATTTAGCTGTAGAAGCTTTTGCCCGACTTCCTGATCTTTATCTACATATTGTTGGTCCAGCGCCTTTTGAAAGTGACTTTACGAAAGAATATGAAAAAGAATTAAAACTCCAAAATATAATTTGTTATGGTAGACCAAAAATAAACGATAATGGTCATATAAATATAGGTGGTAAACCCTTTATGGAGGTAATGAATATGTGCGCGGCTGTTATTTATCCGTCAGCCGCCGAAGGTACTTCTGGTGCGGTAATTCAGGCCATACACGCTGGATTGATACCTATTGTCACCCCAGAAACAGGAATTGACCCACAAATAGGTGGAATAATTCTACATAATCCAACTGTGGAGTCTGTTATGAAGACCGTTAAAGATTTCTCTAAGATGCCAGGATCGATGTTGAAAAAATATGCTCATGATGCATGGTCGTATGTAAATCAACACCATACAAAAGAAACATTCAGTAATGCATACGCTAAATTCATAGATAATATATTAAAACTATGACTAAACCCCTCATAAGTGTCATTATTCCTGTTCATAATTGCGAGAAAACAATCGCTATAGCTATAGATTCTATTCTCAACCAAACTTACAAAAATCTTGAAGTTATTGTAGTGGATGATGGTAGTACTGATGGTACGAGGGCAATAGTGGAACAAATAGTGAAAAAAAATCAAAATATAAAACTTATTACAGGTTCAGATGATCCATATCGCTTCGACATTAAACTCAATCGCAACGTGAACGCCGGCTATTCTGCTCGTAATACAGGCTTTAAACACGCTCTAGGAGAATACATAACATTCCAGGATGCAGATGACGCTTCTTTTCTCAATCGGATAGAGGTTCAATATGATCTTCTTAAAAAATACAGTTCAACTCATGTCACTTTGGATTGGATTCGGTTTAATGAAAAATATCTCGGGAAAAAATTAGATGTATCACAATATTTGCAGAACCTTGAAATGACGGGCCCAGATGAACTCTATAAAATGTCTCAAAGATCAAAAGGATTTGTCGCCAAAATTTCAAAAACTTTGAACATTGCAATACCTTTCCATATAAAAAGAAAGAAATTTATAAATAAACTATTTTTCGGCTCGTTGGAAAATTATCCCGGTACAGGAAACTCTCCTCTTTTCAAATGCGAGGTCTTGGAAAAAGTAAAATTCAGAAAACTGGCCGATCGTGTGTGGCCTTCATTTATGGGTCGAGGTGCCGATAAAGATTTTAATTTTCAAATTGCAGAGACTTTCAAAAATAGTCATGTATTTTTTATTCCTCTCTACATGTGGCGGGTAAAGAACAAAAATTCACGTTACCTAAATGGAATAGAATAGTTTATAATGCAGACTACTTTATGAAACATTTGAAGAGAAAAATTTTAGAAATGGCAGTAAAAGCCGGAGAAGGCCATATACCAAGCGCCTTTTCCGTCCTCGATATACTCTGGGTTCTATATGATAGGGTGCTTGATACAAGACCGCATACTAAAGGTAATGACCATTTTATATTGAGCAAAGGTCATTCATCAATGGGTTTATATATAGTTCTCGCCGAAAAAGGTTTCATACAAAAAGATATCCTTGAAACTCTCGGTAAATTTGAAAGTATTTTAGGTGGACATCCAGATAGAACGAAAATGTCGGATATAGAAGCATCAACTGGATCTTTGGGACATGGTCTCCCCATGGCAGTTGGACTGGCGCTTGGTATGCGTATAAAAAAGGAAATAGGACGAGTCTATACGATAATCGGTGACGGTGAATGTAATGAGGGTACAATTTGGGAATCGGCACTCTTGGCATCGCATCACAGACTCAATAATCTTTATTGTATTGTTGATTACAATCACTCTGGTGACAGAGCTTTATCACTCGGTGATTTACGAGCAAAATTTGAATCTTTTGGTTGGGATTCAGTATCAATTGATGGACATAATCATGATGAAATATATAAAATTCTCACTAAAAAAAGTGATGTCAAACCAATGGCTATAATAGCAAACACTGTAAAAGGTAAAGGTTTAAAAGTAATGGAAAATAATCATGAATGGCATCACAAAACACCAAAATACGAAGAATTAATGGCTTTTATGGAAGAACTAAAATAATATGCGTAAACAGTTTGTAAAAACAATCGAAGAAATTCTCAGTAAAGACAACAGGCTTGTTGTACTTTTAGGTGATATTGGTATATTTGGTTTTAATAATTCTTTTAAAAATTATCCGTCACGTGTTTATAATATAGGAATATTGGAACAATCTACTATAGGTGTAGCTGCGGGACTTTCCATGAATGGTCTCGTGCCGGTTGTTCATACAATTGCTCCTTTTATTGTTGAACGTGGGTTTGAACAAATTAAAGATGACTTTGGTTATCAAAAACTCGGTGGTAATTTCGTGTCTGTAGGAGCATCCTATGATTATGCAGCTCTCGGATGTACCCATCATTGTCCAGCCGATGTGGGGGTTTTGAAAAACATACCCGGAGTTGAAATAATTGTACCTGGAACAGCTTCTGAGTTTGATCGTCTTTTCAAATCTTCTTATGCGGATGGAAAGCCAACTTATTTTCGATTGAGTGAAAAAAGTAATACTCAAAGCTATGATGTTGAATTCGGTAAAGCTTTCATAATAAAAAAAGGCTCAAAAGCTACAGTTATTGCTGTTGGCCCAATGCTCGATATGGTAAAAGAGGCCTGCAAAGATCTCGATGTCACCATTCTCTATTACACCACTCTCGCACCATTTGACGAAGGGACACTTGCGAATGCGATCTCCGGTAAGACTATTTTCGTCTGCGAGCCTTTTTATGAAGGCACACTTTCTTTTGATGTGTCAAAAGCTCTTTCAAAAATGAGTATTATGCCACGAATGGTATATATTGGTGTACCTAGAGAGTTTATTCATTATTACGGTAAATCTGAAGATATAGATAAACATTTGAAATTAAGGACAGAAGATATCAGAGAGAGAATAGTAAACAATATATAAAATGCATAAATTAGCCAAATTCATATACGATGATGTTGAAAAAGTAGTGAATAAAATTGATTTTTCAAAGCTCAATAAGAAAACAGTAATGATTACCGGTGCGACCGGACTCCTAGGAACATATATGGTAGCGAGTCTAAAACGAGCAAGCGATGAAAAAAAATTCTCTGTGAAAATTGTCGCTTTGGGGCGAAATAAACCAGAAGAATATTGGAAAGATCTTTTACCGAAAGGATCAAAATTTATTGAAGGCGACATTACCGACTATAAATTTCTCGAAAATTTGCCCCAAACTGATTACATAATTCACGCAGCCGGCTATGGCCAGCCGGGAAAATTTTTAATCGATCCAATCAAAACATTGAAACTTAATACTTTTTCCACGTTTATTATTTTTGAAAAACTGCGGAAGGGAGGAAAATTTCTATTTATATCAACGAGCGAAATTTATAGCGGTTCAACGTCTCTTCCTTACAAAGAAAATTCAATTGGTATAACCAACACAACACACAAGAGGGCTTGTTATATTGAAGGTAAGCGCACGGGGGAGGCCATTTCTATGGCATATCGAAGTAAAGGTGTTGATGTTTTTGTTGCCAGAGTAAGTCTCATATATGGACCTGGTATAAAGAAAGGTGATCAGCGCGTTCTGAATTCGTTTATAGAGAAGGGGCTTAAAGGTGAAATTTCTCTTCTAGATAGCGGTGAAGCCAAGCGCACATATTGTTATGTGAATGATGGGATTGAAATGTTGTGGAATATATTATTGGAAGGTCATGACTCCGTATACAATGTCGGCGGCGAGTCAAAAGTAACCATTGCCGAGCTTGCTCAAAAAATTGGAAAATATTTGGCGGTACCAGTAAAAATTCCCCAAAATGATCATTCGGTTTCAGGTGCACCGGAAGATGTTTGGCTCGATCTCACTAAAATAAAAAAAGAGTTTAAAAAAACTAATTTCGTTTCACTTGATGAAGGTCTATCAAAGACCATAGAATGGGTTAAACAGCAAATATAAAATGGCAAAAATTACCAAAAAAGAAAGATTTTTTATAACTGGTGGAATGGGTTATATAGGTACTGTTTTCGCTAGGGAGGCCTTAAAAAAAGGGCATGATGTCTGTTTATATGATTCTCTAATATATGAACAGAACCCAACTAGAATCCTAAAAGAAATTTCAAAAAAAGATAAAAATTCTCAATTAAAATTTATAATAGGCGATACACGCAATAAAAAACTTCTTATATCATCTTTAAAAGATTTTAAACCGACATATGTTTTGCATTTCGGGGAACTTTCCAGTGTATATGCTTGCAACCATAATCCAACATTAACCGAAAATATAAATTATAAAACATCAAAACAAGTATTAGATATATGCGAAAATCTCAGTTTGAAGGTTCTCTATAATTCAACATCCAGTGTCTATGGTACGCAAGAAGAGTCAAAATTAATGAAGGAAGAGGATGTTCTACCGGAACCGACAGATTATTATTGTCGTTATAAATTGCAGATGGAAGATTATATAAAAAATAAAATCAAAAAAAATAAAAACTTTGAAATCATAATTTTTCGGCCTGCAACGGTTTTTGGTTTATCTCCACGTTTTAGAATTGAATTATTACCGAATCATTTTACCTATATGGCTGTTTCCAAAAAAAATATCCCGTTGTCTGGGTTAGATTCCTATAGAGCGGCAATTGGTGTAGATGAATTAGTAGATGGTTATTTTAGAGTTATAGAAAAAGGGAATTGGAAATATTTGTTATATAACATCGGACATCATAATATAAATAAGAGACAATTTGCTTTAGGTGTGAAAAGTGTCGTACCTTGTAAAATAAGTATAACTCCCGGTATAGGTGACTTACGAAACTTGCAGATTGATTGTTCACGATTTAACAAGGAATTTGATTTTAAACCGTCTATTTCTTATGAAGAGAGTATAGGTAAGGTGGCTAAATGGATAAAGGCCAATCTCAATTATATTGAAAACAATAATTTTGCTGAACTGCTCAATATGCCAATAGATAAATGGCGACAAATCTGTGGTCAACAAAAAATATAATGATTAAATCAATAGCAAAAATAATACTCGGTTCAAAATATGAGTTTTTCCGTTATAGATATCAAAAGTATAAAGACGGAATAAAACACTATTTATCAATCAAAAAAAGAAAGAAAAATGATGCAAAAATTATTCTTAGCTATAGAGAACGTTTTAATCCAAATATATTCATAGAAACCGGTACATATAAAGGAGATGTGCTTAATTTGGTAAAAAAATCTTTTGATGAAATATATTCAATAGAATTAGGAGAAAAATTATATAAAAAAGCTTTACAAAGATTTAGAAAAGATAAACATATTAAACTTTTTTTAGGAGATTCTGGAATTGTACTTTCTAAAATTCTTGTAGATGTAAATGAATCTGTTCTATTTTGGCTTGACGCACATTATTCAAAAGCTGATACTGTTTGTGGGGATATACCAACACCTATTGAAAAAGAACTTGAAATAATTTTTTCACATAAGATTAAAAATCATGTAATTCTCATAGACGATGCAAGATGTTTCACAGGAAATGATGGTTATCCAACAGTTGAAACTATTAGTAATTTGGCTAATATGAATGGGTATTCATGTGAAGTAAAAGATGATAAATTTCGACTTACCTCCTCTTGTCAATAAGAAATATCAATAAGAAATAAAGAAAAGAATGAAAACAAATCTCAAAAACAAGAAGATACTACTTACTGGCGGTGCTGGTTTTTTAGGTAAAGAAGTTTTTAAGAAACTCTTGGAAAGAGGAGTAAACAAAAAAGATATTCTGGTGCCTCGTTCAAAAGAATATGATTTAAGAAAAAAAGAAGTTTGTGACGAAATTGTAAAAGGTGTAGATATTGTAATTCATATTGCGGCTAAAGTTGGCGGTCTTTGGTATCACGTAGGGCGTGAAGCGGATTTCTTTTACGAAAACTCTGTTATAGGTTTACATCTTATAGATTCTGCTTACAGAGCTGGGGTTAAAAAATTTGTTGGTTTGGGTTCGGTTTGTGAATATCCTTACAATGCCCCCCTGCCTTTCAAGGAAACCGACCTCTGGAACGGATATCCTTCAAAAATAACAGCTCCTTATGGGCTCTCAAAGAGAATGATGCTCGTCGCAAGTCAGGCATACAACGCCCAATACAAATTCAATGCAATTCATCTCGTGCCTATAAATCTCTACGGTCCGGGAGACAATTTTGACCCTAAATCATCTCACGCTATACCAGCTATTGTGAGGAGAGTATATGAAGCAAAGAAAATGAGTAAGAACCATATAAATGTATGGGGTAATGGAACGGCAAGCAGAGAACTTTTTTTTGTGAGAGATGCCGCAGAGGCGATTGTTTTGGCTACGGAAAATTATGACAAACCAGAGCCCGTAAATTTGGGATCGGGTAGAGAAATTTCAATAAAGAAGTTGGCAGAACTCATATGTAAATTCATGAATTTCAAGGGTGAGATCAAATGGGATACGAGCAAAATTGGCGGACAACTCCATCGTAGACTCGATGTGAGCCTCGCCCAAAAAGAGTTCGGTTTCAAGGCAAAAACAAAATTTGAAGATGGTTTAAAAGAGACAATAGAATGGTTTTTAGAGAATAAAGTATAAACACATGAAAGATTCAGGCAAAAATTCAGGTAAAAAAACGATACTTTTCGGTCCGAGCGGGTTCCTTGGTCCTGTTATTTTGGAAATGTATCCCGATATCATTTCGGTTGGTCGAACACCGCCTCCCAACTACATAAAGAATAAACACATACATATAGACGACATAGGCGATTTGAGCGATTTAGATAATCTAGACATAGAAAAGGTTATTTTCATGATAGGAAACTCAAATCACCACGAAATAAACACCAAATGCATGATGGGATTTGAATACAATGTTATCCCTATCAAAAAAGCCCTCCATTATTTCCAAAAAAGAAATCTTAAGAAATTTATTGCCTTCACGACTATTCTTCTCTACGACGTGAATAAGTCCAAGTTGCCCGTATCGGAAGACCAACCAATTAATCCATATATACACGACTATGCATTTAGCAAATATGTAGCGGAAGAGATTACAAAACTTTATAAAAAAGTACCCGTCATAAATATACGCCTCTCAAATATATACGGTCCGACAAAATTTATTCGTCCTGATTTAGTGCCAACCCTGATCCAAAAAGCCTTGTCGCCAAAAGAACCGACTGTCTGGAGCACAAAACCGATTCGTGACTTCATATATGTAAAAGACGCCGCTCGAGCCATAATCGCTCTTCTCGATACCGATTACATAGGAACTATTAATCTCGGTTCAGGCCAAATGCGTTCAGTGGGGGACATAGTTTCTATAATAGAAAAAATATCGGGCAAAAAAGTAAAAGTACTCGATATTCCTGTAACTGGTCCTATGAAATTTGTCTACGATATTTCTCTTGTCAAAAAACTAACGGGCTGGAAACCAGAATACACCCTTGAGCAGGGTTTGGAAGAAACCTATGATATAATGAAAACCTACGCCAACGAATGTAAATGGTGGGAGAAGCAGGAATTTAAGTGGTAATAAATAGACTAGACAAGATCCTTTAAATATTTTTCAAAGAAAGCCTTTGTTGTGTATTCACGCATGGTTTTTTGATAAGCATTTTCGATGAGTTTCTGATATTTGCCAGTGTGCCAGTCAGCGAGGATTTCACGGAGCTTTTCTTCGAGCCTACCCTCGTCATAATAGACAAAATCTACATCAGGCGTGTACCACTTCTCAATAACGTTCCAAGGATCTCTACGGCAGAGCATAAGCGTCTGAGAAGCGGCTGTTTCGACAGCACGGGTTTTGAATTGTGGAATTATATATTCCTTTGTTGACACAAAGCTCCAGAGCCAGTTATACCAAGTCCTTTTTGGTAGGGCAGAGAAGGCCTCATTTTCCTCTATATTTGGAGTACTCCAAGCTGCTCGTAACCACTTACCGTTGGCTACAAGTAATCCATACACTACTGCAATTTTCGTTTCGGAGAGGAGTTTCATTTTTTCTTTGTATGTTACATCTCGATCTGTCACATATTTATTTTTCGATCGAGCGACAAAACGGTAATTGAATTTGCGAAGTGTACGCAATATTCCACTTATTTCTTTTGAAAATATGCCACCCACATATATTACGTCATATTTCTTTTCGGCCTTTGGTGGCACTTTTTCTTCATTGATAGGTCTAAAAACCACCTCCCAACGATTCGTTCCATGTATTTTATTTAGCCATTTAGCTGTATACGGGCAAATAGTGAGAATCTTATAGAAATAAGTATCATAATTATCTCCGCGAAAATAGGGGTCTGGAGAGAGAAACCGATTTGGTTCTTCAGCCTGTAAATAAACAATTTTCTTATCTTTTATTTTTTCAAGATGACCAAATGCGACCCTAGCTTCTAATAAATAAAAATCACCAGCTTGATTTTCAAAGCGATTAAAGTCATATTGTTGCATTGGATCTTCTTTTGAAACCTTTGCTCCAGGATTGAATATTTGCATTTAATTAGTCGAATTATAACCTCTCCATGGTAATACGGGGGCAATTATACCAGACCTCTTGCCTGTCCAATAAGGTGAATCAGAAATCCCTCCTTTTATTGAAATATTTATAGTTGGATTATGTCCACCTGGAGCGAAAAGCCATGATCTATTCTGTAAACCGCCGATTAATTCTATTCGATAAATGCCTTCGTTGAGGAGTCTTTGGGGAATTTCTGTTTTGAGAGTAAAAAATCCTCGTTCTATTTTTGGCCAACTATTCTCGTCCGTATCTGTTTGGAAAGACCAGTAGAGGAGCATACCATCTTCTGTATAAATTGCGTAGCCTATAGTGAGGGCAGGATCACAATTTTTCATGTCTCCTTTTATAACCAATTCAGCTACCTGGTCGTTTCTAATGGAAGTATCATACGGTTTTCCATTTTTATCAGTTAGATATATATGGAGTGGTTTCCACCATTCATTTTCAAAACGGCCGTTATTTGGGTTTGACCAACTATAATCTTTGATTGTGCTCTCTGTGCCACACAAATAATCCTTTATGACATCTCTCACGTCTGTTGAATCTCTTTTTATCTGGCCTTTTTCTATAAGAATACAGCGATTACATATTTTTTCTATAGCCGTCATGTTGTGACTGACAAAAAGAATTGTTCGACCACGTTTCTTTGTTACTTCTTCCATTTTACCGAGACATTTCTTTTGAAATTCTGCATCACCAACGGCCAAAACTTCATCGACGAGTAGAATGTCCGGTTCCATATGTGCGGCCACGGAGAAAGCTAAACGTACATACATGCCACTAGAATAAAATTTGACTGGTGTATCGAGAAATTTCTCTGTTTCTGCGAATTCGACTATGGAGTCGAAGTTTTTGGCAATTTCACTTTTTTTCATGCCGAGGATGGCACCATTAAGAAATATATTTTCTCGACCGGTCAGTTCAGGGTGAAAGCCGGTACCAACTTCGAGAAGCGAAGCAACTTTGCCGTGCATGACTATTTCTCCTGTGGTAGGCGGGGTAATTCCTGTGAGAATTTTAAGTATGGTAGATTTCCCTGCGCCATTTTTACCAATGACACCGATGATTTCACCAGCTTTCACTTCGAAGCTTACACCCCTTAGAGCCCAAAACTCTTCTTTTGTACCAATTCCTGTTATATTTTTTACTTTTTTCTTTAAGAAACATAAAGGACTTTTGATTATCGTCATAATTACATCACGTAATGCAACATAACCACCTTGAAAATGGCGAATACTGTATTTTTTACCGACGTTTTTTACTTTAATTATGGGTCCCATGTGTTTTGATTTATAGAATGTCGGCAAAATACCTTTCGACTTTTTTGAAATAAACTACTCCGATAATCAGTATCATAAAACATGCGGCAAAAGAAATACCAAGAAGTAACCAATTGGTAGGAGTGGTGCCGAGTAGGGCGGCGCGCGCCGTCTGAATGACGCCGGTCATCGGATTGAGAGCTAGGGCCCAGGAATATTTGCCCGCGATCGAGGCCGGATATATAACCGGAGTAAGAAATAGAAGTATTTGAATAAAAAAAGGCAAAGCGTAGCGAACGTCGCGATATTTGACATTCACAGAAGCGAGGCAAAGTCCTCCACCGACAGCAACCATGAATGTAATTAAAAGAAGGAGCGGTAGAATAAGAAGCCCTATGATATGAGGCATATATCCGTAATAAAACATCATACCGACAAGAATGAGGGAAGCTATAGTGAAATCGACAAATTTTGTGAGTACCGAAGAGAGAGGTAAAATAAGTCGTGGAAAATAAACTTTGGTTATAATTGCTTGATTCGAAATAAGTATATTTGAAGTTTCAGATAATGCGCTTGAAAAAAACTGCCAAAATAAAAGTCCAACATAGACAAAGATAGGGTAAGGTACACCATCTGAAGGCATTTGGGCTAGTTTCCCAAAAAATACAGTAAAGACAATCATAGTGATAAATGGCTGGAGGATGGCCCAGAGGACACCTATGAATGTTTGCTTATATCGGACTTTGAGATCACGCCACGTAAAAAAATATAGAAGCTCACGATAGTTCCAAATCTCTCGAAAATCTCCTAAACTCCACGTCTTTTTCGGTTTTATGATTGTCGTTGTCATTTATTTTTTTGATCCGGCAGGTTTTATACAATCAATTATGATATTGATTTCTTTGTTTGTGTAATCCGGATTGTTACCACAATAGAAGCCGCAATGATGGATTATATCGGTTTCTGGCAACTCATGTTGTTTTACTGAATATTTTTTAAAAAAAGGTTGACGCATTATGTTGCCCGCTATGATAGGACGAATTTCAACTCCGGCTCGTTCAAATTTCTCCGCATAGTGATTTCGGAGTTCTGGGGTTTTAGTTATGAACGGGAAAGCAAAAGACGATACACGTTTTATATGTCCGTGTTCCAGAGGAATAAAATGCGGATTTTCTCTCACTATTTTTTGTATTTTATGGAATCTCTTTTCACGTATTATAATCGATTTATCCAAATGAGGTAATTGATAGTGTCCCAAAAAACCGGTAATTTCGGTTGGACGAAGATTATATCCGAGATCGTAAAAAGTATAGCGGGCGTGAAAATCGGAAGCGACACTGTGTTTGGTGCGCCAATGGTTTTGACGTTCTGGGTGGAGATTCCTGTCCCAGCCGTTTGCTCTAACGATTTTGAGCATTTCCATGAGTTCATGATCATCAGTAGCCACCATTCCTCCTTCTATGGTTGATAAATGATGCGCCACAAAAAAAGAAAATGTGGAAGCCAAACCGAAATTGCCGGCTTTACCGGTGGGTAATTCGGTGCCAAGCGATTCGCAATTGTCTTCTATGAGAATTATTTTTTTCTTTTGGCAGAGTTTTTTCAGTCGTTCCAAGTCTGTTGTCAATCCTAGGACATTGGTCACAAAAAAAGCTTTGCAGTTATGTTTTTCCAGATATTTGACAGCGCAATCAGCGTCTACATTGAGCGTCTCTCTGCGACAATCGATAGGAATAGCCTCAAAACCTAATTGCAGAATTGGCATGACATTGGTTGACCATGTGAGAGCGGAAAAGCCGATAGCGTCGCCTCGTTTTAACCGACCGAGATTTTGCAGTGCTTGAATGAGAGCGAGATTAGCACTGCTACCACTATTGAAAAGCATGCAGTATTTTCTATTTTGAAGTATGGCGAAGGCTTCCTCAAATTTTTGGCACCACACCCCCATACTGAATTTGTCTGTTTTTTCTATGAATTTTACCAGAGCCTTCTTTGTGGCTTTTTCATTGAAAAAAGTACTTTTTTCCCCAACCAGAGCCACTTTGTATTTTTTATCTTCTGGTTTCATATTATTTGTGCGACAAATCCTGCTTACTCTGTGTTTCTTCTTCAAGATCATATTCACACATCATTTTCACGAGCTCTTTGAAACTGACAGTAGATTTCCAACCGAGTTTCTTTTTTGCTTTTGACGCATCGCCTATGAGTAAATCAACTTCAGTGGGCCTAAAATATCTCGGATCAATTTCTATAATTGTCTTACCGGTTTTTTTGTCTATCGCTTTTTCTTTCAAGCCTTTTCCTTTCCATATCAAATCTACACCGAGGCATTTTGCCGATTCCTCCACGAATTCGCGAACTGTATGAGTTTCGCCTGTGGCCATGACATAATCGTCGGGTTTTTTTTGCTGAAGAGAGAGCCACATGCCATAGACATAATCTTTTGCATGACCCCAGTCACGTTTGGCTTCGAGGTTTCCGAGATACATTTTCTGATCAATGCCGAGCTTTATGCGGGCGAGACCTCTGGTAATCTTTTTTGTCACGAAAGTTTTGCCCCTACGAGGAGATTCGTGATTAAAGAGAATACCGTTTACAGCGTGTATACCATAGGCCTCTCTGTAATTTTTTGTTATCCAATAGGCGTAGACCTTTGCGATGGCGTAGGGTGAGCGGGGATAAAATGGAGTATTTTCGTTTTGAGGAATTTCCGATACTTTGCCGAACATTTCCGATGAGGATGCCTGATAAAATTTTATTTTTGGATTATTTTCCCTGATGGCTTCGAGGACACGCAGGGTGCCGAGGGCGTCCACATTGGATGTGTATTCCGGCATATCAAATGAGTAACGCACATGACTCTGGGCGCCGAGGTTATATATCTCATCAGGTTGAATTTTTTCTATGAGGCGAGAAATGTTTGTGAGGTCCAAGAGGTCGCCATAATGGAGAATGAGCTTCTTGTGCTTTTCATGTGGATCAACAAATATATGGTCTATTCTGGTTGTATTGAAAGAACTGGCGCGTCTGATGAGCCCGTGCACTTCATAGCCTTTTTCTATGAGCAGTTCTGCGAGGTATGATCCGTCTTGGCCTGTGATGCCTGTTATAAAAGCGCGTTTCGGAGGTCTCTGCGCAGTTTTTTTTGTTTTTTTGTTTTTTACCATTTGTTGATTTTGTTTACGACCTGCTTTTTAACTTTCATGTAGGCTTTTTCAGCTTCTCTTTTGAACTGTGGAGAGACGAGACGTAAAATTTCTTTGCCGAAGATGCGGTACTGTCCGCCGACTTTGTTTGCGCGGATGAGGCCTCGTTTGAGCATTCTCTTTATGGTACTCTCGCTCACACGCAGGACAATGCGTGTTTCTTCTGTTGTATATAAGGCATTAGGTTTTATTTCTTCTGTCATAAGAACATTTTACTATAAGTGTCAAAAGGTGTCAAAAGGTTTCAAGTTTGCTTTTGTTTGTAATTTTAGTTAGAATAATTTTTGGATTAAACCACATGAAGTATCAAAATCTTTATGGGTTTTGATAGCTAAATTTCTTAGCATCATATTGAACATTAAACATTAAACAGGCCCAAGGCCTATTTGAAAGGACATTAACTTATGAACACAATGGTAGTTCCCACAGCTACTAGTCAGAATGATGAAATGAATATCGGGAAGATTGCGGAGCGTGTCAGAGAGCTCCTTCCCTCGGGATGCCAGAGGATTCTCCTCATCAACATTCCCCAAGTCGGCGAAACAGATTTCGATATCCCAACCGCTCGTGCTGGGCGATATCCTTGTTTTCCTCCATATGGTCCAGGTCTCCTATCCCATGATTTACGAATCGCGGGCTATGAGACCAAGCTCATTGACCTCAATTATGAAATCTTGAGCAAAGTCAAAGAAGAAACCTTCGATTACCATTGCTGGCAGTCTGCGCTCCAATCGATCTTATGGTCATTTGAACCAGATCTGGTTTGTGTGAGCTGTATGTTTTCGGCAACGCATGGTTCCATGAAAGCTGTTATCGATCACACACGGGAATGTTCTCCTCCAGTGGTGATTATGGCTGGAGGGGTCCATGTTACAGGCAACATTCGTCAGGTTTTGGAGGCGTTGCCTAACGTCGATTTGGTCATCGCATATGAAGCCGACGACGCGTTAGTTGCGTTCGTTGACTTCGTGAATGGTAAGAAAACCGAAAAGGATCTCGCCCAAATCAGCTTGTTTTACAAGGGCGAATTTCTTCAGTTGGAACGGCGTGCCGTTCCAAACGGTTCAGAGCTCAATTATTCACCTGATTATGATGATCTTCCCATAGGTAATTACGGAAAGGTCGGTGAAATTGGTGTCTATCGTTGGTTGCGAGGCAGTCCACCTGCCGCTACAATCATTCGAACTCGTGGTTGTCGAGCTCATTGTACGTTCTGTAGTGTTGCGACTTTCAATGGCAGAGGCACTCGAAGTCGTGATGTAGTCAAAGTAGTTGATGAAATGGAACGTATGGTCAGACGTTACGGCATTGAGCATTTCATGTGGCTTGATGATGATCTGTTTCGTCGAGATGCTGCAGAGCTCTTTAGTGAAGTTGCTGATAGGAAACTCGGTATCACATGGGATGCATCTAACGGGGTCATTGCGTCTGCGACGAATCGTGAAATTGTCGATGCCGCAGCGAAATCTGGTTGTATTGGGCTCTCATTTGGTATCGAGTCAGGCGATCCGGAAATTCTGGCATCGGTCAAGAAGCCTTCCGGTGTGAAGCACTTCAGGGCACTTCCAGGTATTCTAAGCAATCATCCAGAAATCTTCAGCAAGGGATTTCTCATGCTTGGGTTTCCTGGCGAGACTGTGGCAAAGATTTGGAATACCATCAATCTGGCTCGAGAAATTGCGCTAGATTGGTATCCACTCCATGTTCTATCTCCATTCGGGGGAACTGACATGGCAAAAACAATGATTGCGTTGGGGTTGACGGATGAGCACACGGTCCTACACTCAAGGTTGGCTGTCGGTCCGGCAGGAGCACAGCGTTTCAAGGAAAGAACTGAAATTACCTCAAGTACTTTCAATCAAGATGTGATCAATCTGAGAAACCCAGATCGTATTCCTGATCGAAAAGAGTTGTCCGATGTATGGTTTATGATGGAGTGGATGGTGAATTATGAGAGAATTCTCGGCGAGACTGATCGTCTCAAGCTCGGAATGAAAAGACTTCATCTGCGACACATCATCGCACGATTGCCAAGGCACGTCGCTTTGGCCGGGCTTTTCCTTGGTATAGTGAACCAGAAGCTCGGAAATGCGGAGGAAGCGCAGATAAACTTCAATGAAACCGATGGGTACCTTGAAGAGTCGGCTTTCTGGCGAGTCCGTTTCGACGCCCTGGGTCTCAATAATCTTCTTTCCGAGTGGCGGAGGAAAGTTGTTGCATAGAGTTATTTCTGCCACACGTTTTCAAGGGCGATACTTCTCACGAAGTGTCGCCTTTTTCTTTGCAATATATATGTTATAGTTTCTGCCATGACACTCAATGCATTTCTTAAATGGACAGCTATTACAGGGGTTTTTGCGGTGCTTTTTGTGCCGTTTTTGGTTGCTGATTCTATGTTCTTTCCTTTTATATCAGGCAAGAATTTCATGTTCAGGATTTTGGTGGAGGTCGCTTTTGCAGCGTGGCTTCTCCTCTCTCTGCGTGATACATCTGTACGTCCTCGCAAATCAATCCTACTCTGGGCGTTTGTTGCTTTCGTGGCGATCATCGGTCTGGCCGATATTTTCGGTCAGAGTCCATGGAAGAGTTTTTGGTCAAACTTTGAGCGTATGGAGGGTTATATAAGTACGCTTCATCTCTTTGCATATTTTCTGGTCGCTTCGAGTATGCTTTCTACGGAAAAATTGGGAAAACGATTTTTGGAATGGTCTCTATGGTCGAGCCTCCTCATGTCTCTCTATGGTTTGCTTCAGCTCTCTGGCAAGGTGATCATAAATCAAGGTGGTGTGCGTCTCGACGGCAAATTTGGCAATGCTACATATCTGGCTATTTATCTGATTTTCAACATTTTCTTTGCTCTCATTCTCATATACAGAGACAAGAAATTATGGAAATCTATTGTTTACGGTTTCATCGCTTTACTTCATTTTATCATCCTATATTACACAGCTACACGTGGAGCTATACTGGGTATTATCGGTGGTATTTTACTATCCTCGCTCATAATTGCTATTTTTGACAAGAATGACAAAAAAATGCGCATTATTGCTGGTTCGGTTGCGGGTGCGATTTTTCTAGTGGTGCTTGGTTTCATAATGATTAAAGACACATCATTTGTGCAAGACAGTCCTGTACTTTCTCGACTTGCCGCTATATCGATTGACGATACCAAAACACAGGCTCGCGCCTATATCTGGCCGATGGCAATTAAAGGTTTCTTAGAGCATCCGATTCTCGGCCGTGGTCAGGAAAATTTCAATTATGTTTTCAATGCTAATTATGATTCGCGGATGTATGCCCAAGAACAGTGGTTCGATCATACCCATAATCTTTTCCTCGATTGGCTCATTGCAGGCGGTATACTGGGTCTCCTAGCATACCTCTCACTCTATGTTTCAGCAGTTTATTTGCTTTGGAAAAAAGCTTCTGATGTTTCATTTGTTGAGAAAACACTCTTTACCGGTCTCGGGGCGGCATATTTTTTCCACAATCTCTTTGTGTTTGACAATATAATGAGTTCCATTCTCTTTGTTTCAGTTCTGGCCTTTATTCATTTCAAAGGAACGCGATTAGAAAAAGCGATTGGAGGAAAAAAAGAAGAACTGGATGACTTTGACACGCGTATGGCCGGCCCGATTATTTTTATACTTCTGATTTTTGTTATCTATTTCTTTAATTGGCGTGGCATTGCTACAGGCAAATCACTCATTACTGCTCTGCAAGCTCTGAATACGACGCCTGTAGCGGCCCAAATAGCACTCGGCGGTTTTGAAAAGACTTTATCTTATAACACATTAGGTCGTCCTGAAGTAGTCGAGCGGATTATCGAGGTTATACCACGTTTCGGTGATCAGAGTATTCCGATCGCCACACGACAAAAGTTTTACGAAATTGGAAAAGAAGCGGTAGAAAAGCAATTGTCGCGCTTTCCAGGCGATGCACGTTATGAATTATTTGCTGGAAATTTCTATAGTATGTATACCAAGGTGGAAGAAGCCGAAGAGCATTATCTCAAAGCAGTGGAACTTTCTCCGAGAAAGCAATCCATTCTTTTTCAATTTGGTAATTTCTATGTGACATATAAACAGTATGAAAAAGCAGTGGCTATATATAAAAAAGCCTATGAGCTAGACAAATCTTACGAAATCGCTGGACAACTCTATATCACAGCTCTCATATATGCCGGTAAAGAAACAGATGCGAGGCAGTTTATGAAAGAGATGTTTGGCACAGCCGATGTGACAAATGATTTATTTCTACAGGCTTATGCAAATCTCGGTTCGTGGCCGAATGTTATAGCTATTTTGCGGGAGAGAGTGGCGAAAAATCCGGAAAATAGAGAAAATCGTATGAATCTCGTTTCTGCCTATTATCAATCGGGGAACAAAGTGGCGGCCATAGTAGCTCTGCGAGACTACATTGCTTATGATTCATCCTTTCAGGCGCAGGGAGAAGATTATATAAAACAAATAGAAGCTGAGAAATAGATTCCCATGCAGAGCACGGCTACCGAAACAGTATTCATGGAGCACGGAAGTTTTCTTGCTAGAAAACTTCCTCGGTTTCGGTGCCGTCGCACCTCAAGCGTCTCCATTCTTACTGTTTCGGTAGCCTAATACAGAACATGATATTCTAATGGTATGAAGTTTTTGGAGAATATTTCTCTGGCGGAATATACGACATTTAGAATTGGCGGGAAGGCTAGATATTTTTGCGTTGTGAAGAGTGAGGAAGACCTGCGAGAAGCTCTGGATTTTGCCAAAGGAAATGAGACTGGACACGCTAGTATACCTTTTTTTGTTTTAGGTAGCGGGTCAAATATTTTGGTTTCAGATGAAGGTTTTCCAGGTTTGGTTATAAAAATGGAAATGATGGGAGTGTCATTTGAAAAGAAAGATGACGGTGTGTTTGTAACAGTATCTGCAGGGCAAGATTGGGATAAATTGGTGATAAAAACTGTCGGAGAGAGTTTGTGGGGACTTGAAAATCTGTCTGGAATACCTGGGACGGTGGGCGCCGCACCGGTGCAAAATATAGGCGCTTACGGCGCCGAAGCGAAAGATGTGATTATCTCGGTGTGTGCCGTTGATACCACGACCAGTGCGGCGCGCATTTTCACAAACACTGAATGTCAATTTTCATACCGCGAAAGTTTTTTTAAAACCACCGAAGGAAAAAAGTACGTTATAACGAACGTTACATTCAAACTTTCACAAAATCCAAAGCCAAATCTTTCTTATAGAGATTTGAAAGAATATTTTGAAAGAAGAGGGCGAGAGAAGAGAGAATTGATGGAGCACGGAAGTTTTCTTGCTAGAAAACTTCCTCGACTTCGTCGCCGTCGCTCCTCAGGCGTCTCCATCAATTCTCTCTTCTCTCGCCCCCTATCTCTCTCTGAAATCCGCAAGGCTGTCATAGAAATCAGAAAAAGAAAATTCCCAGAGCTTTCGAAAGTAGGTACCGCAGGCTCATTTTGGAAAAATCCTATCATTTCTCCAGAGCATTTTGCAGAACTGAAAGCCAAGTACCCAAACATCCCTTCTTTTTCTTTTGACAATCAGGTAAAAGTCCCTTTAGCATGGATTCTCGACAATGTTTGCAAACTCAAAGGCTATACAAAAGGTCCCACAGGTCTCTGGAAAAATCAGCCTTTGGTCGTTATAGCAGAAAAAGGTGCTTTTTCAAGCGATATTAAATCATTTGCTATCAAAGTTGCAAACATAGTCAAAGAAAAAACTGATATAGACATAGAAAAAGAAGTTCAATATATAGGCTAATACACGATGATGTAGCTGTGTTCAGCTTGTTTTTTGTGCTATATTGGCTCTCTGTATGGCTTTTTTATCAAAACTATTCGGCGACCAGAACACGAGGGATATCAAGCCTTTTTTGGCTATAGTGCCAAAAATTAACGCTTTAGAATCAGCTATTTCAACTCTTTCGGACGCAGATTTGAAGGCCAAGACCACTGAATTTAAAAAGAGACTTTTTAGAAAGAATGGTGAAAATAATGAATCTGGCAAGCAGAATGGCGGCACGAAATCCGCCGGCGAAACCCTCGATAACATTTTACCCGAAGCTTTTGCCGTCGTGCGTGAGGCAGCCAGGAGAACTCTTGGCCAAAGACATTTTGACGTTCAACTTGTCGGTGGAGCGATTCTTCATTCTTCGGGTATTGCCGAAATGAGAACTGGTGAAGGAAAAACCCTGGTTGCTACTCTGCCCGCATATCTCAACGCTCTCTCTGGTCATGGTGTTCATATCATCACCGTAAATGATTATCTCTCCCGTCGAGATGCGGCGTGGATGGGGCAAATTTATGATTTTCTCGGCCTTTCTGTTGGCGTTATAAATCATGAAATTTCTTTTCTCTATGATCCAAAGCATAAAGAAGCGGACAGAGAACGTGACGAACTAGGATCATTTAAAGTCGTCCACGAATTTTTGCGACCTGTTTCGAGAAAGGAAGCATATATTGCCGACATTACATACGGCACAAACCAGGAATTTGGTTTTGATTACCTACGTGACAATTTGGAGTATTCTTCGGAAAATCTCCGCCAGAGAGAATGGAATTATGCCATTGTAGACGAAGTGGATTCTATTCTCATAGACGAGGCGCGCACGCCTCTCATCATTTCTTCAGCCACATCTGAATCCGAGGATCTCTACAAAATGTTTACAAAAATTGCTGCCAATCTGGTGCCAGAAGAGGATTTTAAAATAGACGAAAAGAGAAAAGCTATTCAACTGACAGATTCTGGTATTACAAAAACAGAAAAAACTCTCGGCGTAGACAATATATATACCGACAGAGGTGTGAAATATGTTCATCATCTTGAAACAGCCGTGCGCGCCAGAGCGCTTTTTCATAATGATAAAGAATACGTAGTTCGAAATAATGAAATCATCATCGTCGATGAATTCACCGGTCGTCTCCAACCAGGTAGACGTTGGTCAGAGGGTCTGCATCAAGCAATAGAAGCCAAAGAAAATGTAGCCATCCAAAAAGAATCTAGAACTTTTGCGTCTATCACATACCAAAACTTTTTCCGGCTCTACAAAAAACTCGCTGGCATGACAGGCACAGCGCTCACATCCCGTGAAGAATTTTTCAAAGTCTATCATCTCAACACAATCGCCATTCCCACAAACAAACCTATTACCCGTTTTGATAAAAATGATCTCATTTTTCAGACAGAAAAAGGCAAGTTCAAAGCTGTGGCCAGAAAAATAAAAGAAATAAATGTTAAAGGTCAACCTGTGCTCATAGGCACGGTATCCATAGAAAAAAATGAATTGCTCTCCGAGTATTTGAAAAAGGAAGGTATAAAGCACGAGATTTTAAACGCTAAAAATCATGAGAGGGAAGGCGAGATCATTGCCCAAGCTGGTCGTTTCGCCGCTGTGACAATCGCTACAAACATGGCTGGTCGAGGTGTCGACATAAAACTGGGCGGTAATCCTGTAGCAGAGAATGAGATGGAAAAAGTTAGAAATGCTGGCGGACTCTTTGTTCTCGGCACCGAAAGACATGAAGCACGTCGTATAGACAACCAGCTCCGTGGCCGCTCGGGCAGACAGGGTGATCCAGGCGAAACGCAATTTTTTGTTTCTCTCGAAGACAATCTCATGCGTGTATTCGCCACCGATATGGTGAAAAAGATGATGGGCAGGTTCGGTATTGCAGAGGACGAGCCGATTGAAAACGGCATGATTACCCGCAGTCTCGAAACTGCCCAGACACGTATAGAAGGTTTCAACTTTGATGCCCGCAAGCACGTTCTCGAATACGACGACGTCATGAATCTCCATAGAAAGACTGTTTATGAACGTCGCAGGAAAATGCTTGTTGGTAAAGACGAAGAAGTATTAGCTGAACTCATGAATATTGTCGACCAAAATGATCAGAATATTATGAATTTGATCAAATCCAAAGACGAAACATTCGGTAAGGTCGGTTTTGCGGGTGCCTTACGGCGTCTTTTTCTACAAGCTATAGATATGTTCTGGGTGGAGCATCTCGAAGCGATGGATTACTTGCGTTCGTCTGTAAACCTACGTGCATACGGTCAGAGAGACCCTCTAGTCGAATATAAAAGGGAGGGACTAGAGCTTTTCAAATCAATGCAAATCGCAATCAACACTCAAGTCATAAATACTTTGCCGAATCTCCTCGGCGGAGGCGGGGAAATAAAGCATTTCAACACCATAGAACAAGACGCTAGAGGTATTCTCGGTAGTGAAAATGTTATCCACGGTGATAAAAGAGGCAGAAATGATAAAATAATTGTCACGAAAGAAGCACAGGAAAAAGAGATAAAAGTAAAGAAATTAGCAGACTACCTGAAAAATGGTTGGATAGAGAAAAAATAAAAAGTAGATAATAAAAAATATGCTTGAAGTCATTATCGCGGAGTATGGTCTAGTAGCTGTATTTTTAGGAACTTTTCTCGAGGGCGAGATTGTCGTTATAGCCGGAGGTCTGCTCGCCCGTCTCGAATTTCTCTCGCTCACTTGGGTTTTGATAACAGCGTTTGTTGCCACATTTGCCGGTGATCAGTTTTTCTTTTATTTGGGTAGGAAAAAAGGTGCGACATTTCTGGAAAAACGTCACCGTCGTCATTGGCGAGCACGCGTGGAAAAAATTCATAATCTCATTCACAATCATCAAAACAAAATTCTCTTCGGCTATCGTTTTCTCTACGGTCTACGCATACCGACCCTCTTTGCCATAGGCGCGAGCGAGCTTCCGACCAAAAAATTTGTTTTACTTAATCTCATAAATTCAGCTGGCTGGTCGGTTATTTTCGTCCTCGGCGGTTATTTTTTCGGCGAATTTTTTGCTCTGCTTGTGGACAACATTAAAAATTATGAAAAAGAAGTATTCATCGGTATTGCCATCATTGCTCTCATCGTCTGGTTGTGGTCTATAGTGAGAAATAGGGAAGAATACAACTAAATTATTTTTCTGATACAATGAAACACATGAAAAAAATAATTCATTTTTTTGACAAGCTCGAAGACAAAATTCGTGGAAATTTAAGCCATATTCCTATTCCTTATTCAATCATAGGAGGTGTTTTGGTCGTTTTATTTTGGCGCGGTATCTGGCATACGGCTGATATTCTCATGAGTAAAGGCGGCATTCTCGGTTTTATTTTCTATGAACCTGTACAGGTTGTAATCACTATGATAGGACTTCTCATGACAGGTCTGGCTGTTTCAGTTTTCATTGGAGACCGCATTATCATTTCAGGCTTGAGGCATGAGAAAAAAATAGAAGAGAGAACCGAAGAATTGGTCGAGGAAGAGGAAGTAACGCTCATTAGCGTGCGCAATGAAATACGCACCTTGCGCAAGCAGATAGAAACGCTCAAAAAGTAAAAGAGTTATAACATGGCATTTATAGACGAAGTGACATTTCATGTGAAGGCCGGTAGCGGAGGCTCTGGTGTGGTGCGTTGGCTTCATGAAAAAGGCAAAGAGTTCATGGGTCCAGCTGGAGGTAATGGTGGTCGTGGGGGAGATGTATACATCGAGGCTGTTCGGGATATAAATATATTGGTCAATTATCGCAATACCAAACATATTTCGGCTGAAAATGGTGGTAATGGTGATAAAAAAAGTATGAATGGTAAGGATGGCGATGATCTCATAATAAAATTGCCTATGGGCTCGGTCGTTTACAACAAAGACACAGAGCAGTCTTTTGAATTGCTCAAAGAAGGTGAGAGGGTACTCATTTTAAAAGGTGGACGATACGGTCTCGGCAATGAACATTTCAAAGCATCAACAAATCAGAGGCCCCTACAAACCACCGATGGCCGTGCGGGTGAAGAAGGTGATTTTCATATTATTCTCAAGCTCGTAGTAGACGCCGGTTTTGTTGGTTTTCCCAACGCTGGTAAATCATCACTTTTAAACGCTCTGACGAATGCCAAATCAAAAGTGGCGGCTTATCAATTCACCACCCTCGAACCAAATCTCGGTGAAATGCATAAATTCATACTTGCGGATATTCCAGGGCTCATCGAGGGTGCTTCGGCAGGCAAGGGATTGGGCGATAAATTTTTGCGTCATATCTCGCGGACAAAAATGATTCTCCATTGTATTTCACTAGAAAATGACGATATAAAAACTGCATATAAAACAATTCGCGGAGAATTGGAGGCATACTCTTTGGACCTCTCCAAAAAACGTGAAATTATACTCCTCACAAAAACTGATTTGATAGACGAAAAAACTTTGAAAGCAAAACTCAAGGAAACTAAAAAATTGAATTCAGATGTTTTCTCTGTTTCGGTTTTGGATGATAAACAAGTAAAAGATTTGAAAGACAGTTTGGTAAAGATTTTACGCGATTTTTTATAAAGATTATACCGAAACTTTATTTTTTCTTCATAAAAATTTCATAACTTTTCTTTATAAGTGTTGCGCAGTGTGAAAAAGTCTTTACGTTATAGATAGTAGGTATATAATTTGGCTGTGAAAAAAGTTTCCAAAAAATTAAAAAGAGATACGACACCAGCCACAAAAACCGATGTAAAAGAGATTGTTACGAGTATTATCAAAACTCTTGTACCGTCTATGATTAGACTTGGAATAAAAACGCTTGTACCGTCTATGATTAGACTTGGAATAAAAACGCTTGTACCGTCTATGATTAGACTTGGAATAAAAACGCTTGTACCGTCTATGATTGATACAAAGATTGAAAGATTGGCAATAATGACAAAAAAGGGTTTTGACGATATTAATGAGCGGATGGCTACCAAAGAAGAGCTTCATGCCTTTCATAATGATATGAATTTCTTTAAAGGTCAGACTGAAACATCTCTCTATTATATTCAAACTGATGTAACGGAACTCAAATCAAAAATGACAAATGTCGAATCACGTTTGGATCGCATAGAGCCTAAACTCGATAGTATAGCCATAATGCAGATTTAATAATCATATAGTAATTGTAATGATGTGTGAGTATTAAAACTCGAAATGAAAGTAAGCTTGGTGTAGTATTAGACTGTGAAAACTTATAGACCCACTATCGGCCTCGAGATACACGCGGAACTGGCGACACAGACAAAAATGTTTTGTGATTCCAAAAATGATCCGTTCAATGCAGAGCCAAATACTAATGTTTGTCCCATATGCATGGGTCATCCCGGAACTTTGCCTGTCATAAATAAAAAAGCAGTCGAACATGTCCTACGTGTCGGTGTTGCAGTTGAGGGAAAAATAGCTGATTTTACTGAATTTGATCGCAAAAATTATTTTTATCCCGATATTCCAAAAGGCTATCAAATATCTCAATACAAATATCCGCTTGTCAGAGGCGGAGAGCTCGCAGATGTAAAGATTACACGAATACATTTGGAAGAAGATACTGCATCCTCTGGACATGATGAGGGAGATTATTCTCTCATTGATTTCAATCGTGCGGGAGTACCTCTCATGGAACTGGTCACGGAACCTATTATCCATTCTCCAGAACAAGCAGGAAATTTCGGGCGAGAGCTCCAATTGCTTTTGCGAACCCTCGGCGTATCAGAGGCAAACATGGAAAAAGGTGAGATGCGTGTCGAGGCGAATATTTCTGTTTCGGATACGGATAAACTCGGTACAAAAGTCGAAGTAAAAAATCTGAACTCTTTTAAATCTGTTGAAAAGGCTATTGCATATGAGATTGAACGTCATACCGCTTTGCTTGAATCTGGCAAAAAAATAGAACAAGAAACCCGTGGTTGGGATGACACCAAAGGCAAGACTTTTAGCCAGAGAAAGAAGGAGGATTCTCATGATTATCGTTATTTCCCGGATCCTGACCTGCCAAAAATGAAGATCTCGGAAATAGCTGAATTTTCAAGAGAAAATTTAGCTAAGACAATGCCTGAATTGCCATGGGAGAAGCGCAAAAGATATGCAAAAATCGGGCTTAAACCGACTGATATCCATATATACGTTACTATTCCTGAGATAGGCGCTTTTTTTGATTTGGCGGTGGCAGGAATATCTAAAAAAGAATCAATTCTCCTCATGTCGAACTATATATCGAGCGATATATTAGGATTGATAAAGAAAAAGCACGGCGAAGGTAGAGAAAATGAAATTGCAAAACCGCCATTTGATCCAAAAGAATTCGCCAGACTCATTGCCCTCATAGAAAATAAAATTATTTTTTCACGTGGAGCAAAAGATATTTTGGCGATTATGTTCGATAGAGGTGGTGATCCAGAAATAATTGCCAATAAAAACGGACTGATACAAAAGAGCGATCAAAGCGTTGTGAAAAAGATTGCGAAAGAGGTTATAAATGAAAATCAAAAAGTTGTGGCAGAGTATAAAAAAGGGAAACTCACCTCTCTTCAGTTTCTCATAGGTCAAGGCATGAAAAAATCAAAAGGCTCAGTCAATCCGGAAATTTTGAAAACAGTCATTGTCTCCCTCCTATCGTAATGAAAAAAGGTTTTTTATTTATTTTTATTTTCATTGTGTTCGTCACACTGGTTGTTTTCATTTACCAGACAAATTTTCAGACAGAGAAAAAATTTGAAATGCCGGTGGCGAACGATCCTTACAAACATGCCGAAGTGACGATAAACGGAAAGGTTTTTGATGCTTATGTTTCTGATACAGAAAAACTCCGAGAAAAAGGGTTGTCTGGATTATCTAGTATAGAAAATAACGAAGTCATGCTCTTTGTTTTGCCAAATTCAGATATGTATGGCTTTTGGATGAAAGATATGTTTTTTGCCATAGATATTCTCTGGCTCGATGATAATTTTGAAGTAGTTTCTTTCAAAAAAAATGTCTCTCCGGATACTTTTCCAAAGATTTTCTTTCCAAAGAAACCAGCGAAATATGTCATTGAATTAAAATCAGGTACCCTCACAAAATTGGTCCTGAAAGATCATGACAAAATCTCTATCACCGGTGGGAAATAAGATTTTTACAAATTTTTCAGTGGGAAATTCTTTATTTTTCTTCTTTTTCCTTTATGTCGTATTTTTTTGCTACACAACTCAAAAAAACTAGTAAATAAATTTTGAAACTAGTTCCAATCTAGACTGATTTTAGGGCGTACAGAGAATAAGGCTATTTTCGTTTCTTTACAAAAAATTATGACTGTTCTCTAAAGAAAAAAATCGAACGATAAATATTTTTTTTACATTAAAGCTCGTGTAAAATAGACAGACATATAAAAACATCATGAATATTTTCATCACTCATCGAGACGGCACCAAAGAACTCTTTAATGCCGATAAAATAAATCGCTCGATTGAACGCGCAACTAAAAGCTTGACTGATCCTATATCAATGGTTACGCAAATTGCCACCGATACTAGGCTCACTCTCTATGATGGTATGACGACAGAGGAATTAGACAAGGCTACCATCAATGCAGCCATTCAAAATATCCAATACGATACTGATTTTGACAAAGTTGCCACCCGTCTCTTGCTCAAAACAATATATAAAAAGGTCTTAGGGGATTATGATACAGACAATCAATCTGATCTAGCTTTAAAACATCGCCAAAATTTTGTTTCTTATGTGCAAAATGGCGTCGCTCTAAATCGTCTTCATCCAAATATGGTAGAAAAATATGATCTCGACAAATTAGCCTCTGTTTTAGATATCTCTCGTGATGATATTTTTTTATATTCTGGACTCGATGGTTTGATGAATCGTTATTCGATAAAAAATATAAAACAAGAACAAACAGAGACTCCTCAGTATCTCTTTATGCGTATCGCTATGGGATTGTCATACAATGAAACGAATCCGACTGAATGGGCGATCAAGTTTTACGACAAGATGTCTCGCCACGAATTCATTGCCGGCGGTTCGACCAATCTGGCCTCTGGAACAAACAGACCTTCTCTCGCGAATTGTTTTTTGCTCGAGATTCATGATGATATGATTCATATAGCCAAATCGGTTTCTGATGTCATGCTCCTCTCCAAAGGTTCTGGTGGTATCGGTGCTTCTATTACCAAACTACGAGCATCAGGATCACCTCTCAAGTCAAACTCCGGCGGAGTGTCCACTGGCCCG
>ERZ1292623.554-Hain-H51-01um-R1-554-length-40079-cov-7_pt1 | contig 40079 bp, 33 predicted proteins | sample MGYA00564398_ERZ1292623 | MGnify/ENA primary metagenome ERZ1292623 (study PRJEB36523, sample SAMEA6512633) | groundwater metagenome | collected 2019-01-07 | study: AquaDiva: Metagenomics assemblies of 32 groundwater samples
TCATTTTTTAATCTTATTGCAAGCAAATTGTAATCATCAAATAAACTTTTAGAGTTTAGTTCGTTGCCAGCAATATTTTTCGGGATTTGATTGTAAATATATCTGCCAATAATTCCGCTTAAAACCACTGCAGTCATGCTCCAAAAACTAATCGCAACAATTCCGCCAAATTTAAAAGTTGTATGATACATTACAAGTATCGGACCAAGCAAACAAAGAAAAATATGGAACTCCAAAAAATATTTAATTTTACCAATGCTTGCCAATGCTCGAACTCTTTTTCTTGTTGAATAAGAAATTACTCCAATTGTAATCATTAGCGAACCAATAATTCCATAACCATGACCAATCGGTCCGCTTGGTTTTAATAAATTATATTCGGGGTGAAATGGTCGTTCAATAATTGGAGTCAAGTAAAATGAAGAGCCGAAGATACCAACTGCAATAAAAGTAATCAATGCGAGAAAAAATAAAAATATTACAAAAGTAATGTGGACGGAATTAGATTTCATTTATTTTTTCACTCAACTCAATTAAAACACCATTTGCAGATTTTGGATGAATGAAAACGATTTTGCAATTATGCGCGCCAACGATGGGAACTTTATTTATAAATTCAAATCCAAGCGAAGTAAGTCTTTCGATTTCTTTTTCAATATCAGTAACATCTAAACAAATATGATTTATTCCTTCGCCTCGTTTAGAAATAAATTTTTCAATAGATGAGTCTTCGCTTATAGCTTTTAAAAGTTCAAGTCGACTCTCTCCAATCTTAAAAAAACTAACTTCAACTTTTTCGCTTTCAACAATTTCATTTACACTTGATTGAGAATTTAGCAATTGAGCAAATTTATTTTTTGCGCTATCAAGATTATTTACAGCAATGCCAATGTGTGAAATTTTTTTAATCATTAAAATTTAATCGAAAAAATTTTTCCCTTTGATTCTTTTTAATTCATCAAAGTTGGCAATAAAAATTCCAATCGAAACAAAAATTGCGCCGACAAAAATATTTTTCGAAAGCGGTTCGCCACCAATTGTACTTCCTAAAAGTAAAGCAATAATTGGCGTTATAAATGCGGTAAAAGAAATTATTGCAGTTTTTAAATGTTTTAATAACCAATAATATGATACGAATGCAATTACCGAACCAAGAATTGCAAGATACATAATTGAAAATACTGCGGTTGGAGTGAAACGAACATGAGTATAACTTTCAAAAATAAATGAACCGAAAAGCAATAAAATAGAGCTGTAAAACATCGGAACAAAAGTTAAAACAAACGCAGAAATTTCCTGTCCACTTTTTTTAGTGTAAACTATATTATATGCGTTTAAAGTTGCGCTAATGATTACTGCAATCATTCCATACAAAGTATTTGAATTTGTAATTTGAATGTCGCTTGAAAAAATCCAATAGAGTCCGATAAACCCTAAAACGATTCCAATTATTTTTGATGGAGTTGGTCTTTCGTGCGGCAACATAAAAAAAGAAAATATCGCAACTGCAAAAGGAAAGAATGCAAATAAAAGTGAGTTAAGCCCCGATGGAACATATTGCGAGCCCCAATACATAAGTGCAAATGGAATTGCATAAGCAGTTAGCGCAATTATCACATAAAGTTTTCTTGATTCTTTTGTCCAATGAATTTTTATTCGTCGAAATTGAATTATGGAAAATAAAATTACTGAGGCAATAAATAATCGGATTGATGCGGCGAGCATTGGAGTTACATCAACCACTCCAAATTTTATTACTAACCAAGTCGAACCCCACACAAGACAAACCGTAACATATCCTAATATGATTCGAGATGGAGAAACCATTTTAATCTAATTTATTCATAATGAATCCCGAAATAAGTTTCGGATAAAAAAATGTTGACTTTTGTGGCATAATATTTCCCGATTCTGCCACTTGTCTAACTTGGTTAATTTTTGTCGAATTTACAATAAATGCAATATTAACTTTTTTATTTTCAACTTCAGTTACGCAATCAGCAATTTTTTGCAAATAATTTATATTTAATTTTTTCGCTTGCGCTTCGTCGGATATTCCAATCAAATCGCGCAAAATATATTCGTGCAACAAAACAACATCTAAATTTTTTATTTCGTTTGGCAACGACTTACTTAACAATGTCTTAATCTTTTCAGAATTTTTCAAGTGCAAAACAGAAAATTTTGCTGGATTTGACTCAATCACTCCATAGGAAAAAGAATCAAAATTCTGCAATATTTTAGTCATCTCTTGTTTTGATTTGCAATCTATAATATCAAAATCGTTTTGCAAAATTGATTTTATTTTCTGCCAGTTAAAATTTTCAATCGAGTGAACTGCGCGATGCGTTGGATAAATTACAAGTCCATCATCATTTAAATTTGTAAAAAACATCAAAACAAAATTAAACGATTCATTCCCAGTAAAATTTATTATTTCTTTTCTTTTTTCGTTGCGATAATTAAGGGCGGTTTCGTAGCGATGATGTCCATCGGCAATTAAAATTTGCTTGCTACTCATAATTTTAACAATCGAGTCAATAATATTTTTATTTGTGATTTTCCAAATTTTATTTTTTACTTCTTGAAACTCAACATCGCAAATTGGTTTTTCAGTTAATTCCTTTTGAATTTCTTTTTGCACTAATCCTTCTGCATCCGAAAAGAGCCCGAAGATTTGCGAAAAATTTGCCTCTGTAGTGCGAAGCAGTTTCAATCTGTCTTCTTTTGCTTTTGATAAAGTTTTTTCGTGCGGAAGAACAATTCCTTTTTCAAATTCTTCAATTTTAATTAATGCAATAAATCCTTTTCGGTTGACAACCGTTCCATCATTTGAAATAAAACTTTGCTCAAGTGGATAAATTGCCTCATCAGTTTCTCGCACAAGCGATTGATCGAGTTGCCAATCTTGAAAATATTTTTTAGATGCGCTGTATCTATCTTCTTCTCGTGCCAAAATTAATCGTATAATATTTTTCGGATCTTTATCGTAATAATTATTTTGTTCATCGGGAGAAATTACATCGTACGGTGGTGCAATAACTTTTTCTAAATTAATTTTTTCTTGATTATATCGCAAAGCGCGAAATGCTTTTATAGTTGCCATAATATTTTACATGTATCCAAAATCTTTTAATGAATTTTCTTTTTCTCTCCAATCTGTTTTTACTTTTACAAACAGATCTAAGAATATTTTGTGATTTAAAAATTTTTCAATATCCTCTCGCGCCATCTCCCCAAGTTTTTTTAACATTAATCCTTTTTGACCAAGCAGAATTCCTTTTTGAGATTCTCTCTCAATTATAATTTCAGCGTTGATGTAATATTTTCCACGGTCTCGTTCAGCGAATTCAATAATTTGTACTGCCGTGCTATAAGGAATTTCTTTTTTGTATAATTTAAATATTTTTTCTCTAATTATTTCCGATACAAAAAATTTGTCGTCAGCATTACTCAAATCATCAAGTGGAAAAAATGGTGGATGAACTGGCAAATATTTTAAAAATAATTCGATTAAATTATCTGTGTTAATCTGTTTCAATCCGGAAATTGGAATTATCTCATCAAAAGGAAAAATAGATTGTGCTTTTAATATTAGCGGAATTATTTCAGCCTTGTTAATCGTATCAATTTTATTGATCAAAATGAATGTTTTAAGTCCGAGTCGCGAAATTTTTGCAAGTGCTTTTTGCATCTCCGGCTGGCTCAATTCGTATTCGCAATATTTTACATCAACCAGTAGCGCAACTATATTTGCATCTTCAATCGCACTCAAAGCGCTCTTCATCATTATTTGATGCAATAAATATTTTGGCTCAATCAAGCCGGGAGTATCGAGAAAAACAATTTGATAATTTTTTGTTGATGCTAACCCGATAATTTTATGCCGAGTGGTTTGTGGTTTTCTTGAAACGATTGAAAGTTTTTGTTGCAATAGCGAATTTAACAAAGTCGACTTACCGGCATTTGGTGCGCCAAGTAACGCTACATAACCAGATTTAAAATTTTCTTCGCTCATTTTTTTTCGTAATCTTCAATCGGTGGACAAGTACAAATTAAATTTCTATCTCCAAAAGAATTATTAACTCTTCCAACGCTTGGCCAAAATTTATTTCTTTTCAAACTTTCAATCGGAAACACTGCCTTCTCTCTCGAATATTTATGCGACCAATTATCACTTACAACCATGCTTGATGTGTGAGGAGCATTTTTTAAAACATTGTCGGTTTTATCAAAAATTCCATTTTCAATTTCTGCAATTTCTTTTTTAATCATAAACATCGCTTCAATAAATCTATCGAGTTCAAATTTCGATTCGCTTTCAGTTGGTTCAATCATCATCGTCTCGTGCACCGGAAATGAAACCGTTGGCGCATGAAATCCGTAATCCATCAATCGTTTTGAAATATCTTCAGCGTCAACTCCTGAATTTATTTTTGTGTTTCGCAAATCTAAAATAAATTCATGCGCACAAAATCCATTTTCACCTTTGTAAAGAATCGTAAATTCTTTTTCTAATTTTGTTTTTAAATAATTTGCATTTAGGATTGCAAACTTAGTTGCATCAGCCAAACCATTTGCGCCAAGCATTTTTATGTACGCGTACGAAATTAAAAGTATGCTCGCGCTTCCCCACGGAGCAGATGAAACTGCGCCAATTCCATTTCGTCCACCAACTAAAATTTCTGGATGTGTTGGTAAAAATTCTGCGAGGTGTTTCTTAACGCAAATCGGCCCCATTCCGGGTCCGCCGCCACCATGCGGAATTGCAAAGGTTTTATGCAGGTTTATGTGGCAAACATCGGCATCAATTAAAAATGGCTGTGTCAATCCAACTTGCGCATTTAAATTTGCGCCATCCATATAAACTTGTCCGCCAAAGTCGTGAACGATTTTTGTAATCTCTCGAATATTTTCTTCAAACACTCCATGCGTTGATGGATAAGTTACCATCAATCCAGCAAGTCTGTTTTTGTTCGATTCGGCTTTTAGTTTTAAATCATCTAAATCGATATTTCCTTTTTCATCGCACTTTACGATTGAAACCTCGAAGCCAGCTAAAACTGCGCTCGCTGGATTTGTGCCATGCGCCGATGATGGAATTAAAAATAAATTTCTATTTTCATCTCCTCGACTTAAATGATATTGGTGAATTACAAGTAAGCCCGCATACTCTCCTTGCGCTCCGGAATTTGGTTGAAGCGAGCAGGAATCAAATCCTGTAATTTCGCATAAATATTTTTCAAGTTCCGAAAAAATAATTTGATAACCACCAGTTTGTTCTTTCGGAGCAAATGGATGAATCGCGCCAAACTCATTCCATGTAATCGGAATCATTTCTGTTGTCGCATTTAGTTTCATCGTGCAAGAGCCAAGAGGAATCATTCCATGCGCGAGTGAGAAATCTTTATTTTCGAGTCGCTTTAAATAGCGAAGCATTTCTGTTTCAGTTTGATAATTACTAAAAACGGAATGAGTTAAATATTTTGAAGTTCGAATTAAATTTTTCGGCAACTCATCAAAATTATTTTTTGAAATCGTAATTTTAAATTTTTCATTTTCGGTCGCATTGCAAAAAACATCTGCTATCGTTTGAATATCATTTAGAGTAGTAGTTTCATCAAGCGAAATTCCAATTTTACTTTCTCCAACAAATCTAAAATTTATTTTATTTTTTTCAGCCTCAATTTTTATCTGAGGTTGATTCTCCACCTCTATTAATAGAGTGTCAAAATAATTTTTAGAAAGTATTTTGCATCCATTAATTTTTGAAATTGAATTGGCAAGCGATTTGGTCAAATCAAAAACCTGCGTCGCAATATTTTTCAGCCCATCGGCGCCATGATAAACCGCATACATTGCCGAAATATTTGCAAGTAGCGCCTGTGCCGTACATATATTTGATGTAGCTTTTTCGCGGCGAATATGCTGTTCGCGAGTTTGCAAAGTCATTCGGTACGCTTTGTTTCCGTTTGCATCAACCGAAATTCCAATAATTCTTCCGGGCATCGAACGAACGAATTCTTTTTTAGTTGCAAAAAATGCCGCGTGTGGTCCGCCGTAACCAAGTGGAACACCGAACCTTTGCGAATTGCCAAGAACAATATCAGCACCAAATTCTCCGGGAGGAGAAAATAAAGTCAACGCCAATAAATCCGTTCCAACAATTGAAATTATTTTTTTTGATTTTGCATTTTCAGTAATTTTTGAAAAATCTTTTAATTCGCCATTGTCATCGGGATATTGAAAATAAATTGCAAAATATTTTTCATCGAGTTCAGTTTCAAAAATATCACCAACCACAACTTCAATCCCAAGTGGAAGTGCGCGGGTTTTCATCACACTTAAAACATGCAAGTAAATATTTTTTGAAACAAAAATTTTATTTGCGATTTCACTTTTTGATAAATTATGCGCCATCGTCATTGCTTCAGCAGCCGCCGTTCCTTCATCAAGTAAAGATGCGTTTGCAATTTCCATTCCTGTTAAATCGCAAATCATCGTTTGAAAATTTAAAAGCGACTCAAGTCGACCTTGAGAAATTTCTGCTTGATATGGCGTGTACTGTGTGTACCAACCCGGATTTTCTAAAATGTTTCGCAAGATTACCGTAGGCGTGTAGCAATTATAAAATCCTTGTCCGATGTAAGATTTGAAAATTAAATTCTTCGATCCAATTTCTTTTAAATTAGCAAGCAGTTCTTCCTCGCTCATCGGCTCGGGTAAATTTAATTTATTTTTTAATCGGATTGAGTTTGGAATAGTTTTGTCAATTAACTCGTCAATCGAAACAGAGCCGATTGCTTTGAGCATTTCATTTGTTTCATTTTGATTTGAACCAATATGCCGCGAAGAAAAATTTTTATTATTCATTTTTTAAAGAAGAGAAAATATTGCGAAAAACTTTTGCAAAAATTATTTTGCAATAAATGTTTTATATGCTTCACAACTCATGAGCGACGAAAGTTCGCTCGTGTTTGAAATTTGGATTTTAACCATCCATCCTTTTTCATACGGCTCTTTATTTACAATTTCGGGTGTGTTTGAAATTTCCTCATTTACCTCAACAACTACGCAACTAATTGGGGCTAATAAATCGGAGACAGCTTTTACCGCTTCAATTGTTCCAAATGTTTTTTCAATTTCTAAAGTTGCGCCGACTTTTGGCAGTTCAACAAATACAACATCGCCAAGTTCGCTTTGCGCAAAATCAGTGATTCCGATAAAACCAAATTCTCCCTCAACGCGAAGCCATTCGTGATCTTTTGTATAATATAAATTTTCAGGAAAATTCATTTTTATTTACTTTCTTTTAATGATAGTGAATCGATAAATGATGTGTCAAAATTACCACTAATAAATTTATCATTCAACATTACTTTTCGATGAAACGGAATTGTTGTCGCTACACCTTCGATGATAACTTCATCAAGTGCGTGATACATTTTTGAAATCGCTTCTTCTCTGGTTGGAGCGTGAACAATTAATTTTGCAATTAGCGAATCGTAATAAGGTGGAATTGTGTAACCAGCATAAATATGTGTATCGATTCTAACTCCAAATCCACCACCAGAATAAAGTGCTGTAATTTTTCCTGGTGATGGACGAAAATCTTTTGTTGAATCTTCTGCGTTAATTCTAACTTCAATCGCATGTCCGTTTGGAATTATTTTTTTCTTCGGAAGTTTTTTCCCCGCAGACATTTCGATTTGCATTTTTATTAAATCAATTCCCGTTACCATTTCAGTTACAGGATGCTCGACTTGAATTCGAGTATTCATTTCCATAAAATAAAAATTTTTATTTTTATCGAGCAAAAATTCAATCGTGCCAGCTCCTAAATATTTTACACTTTTCGCACCTTTGATTGCCGCGTTTCCCATTGCCTCGCGAAGTTTTGCATCAACTGCAGGCGAAGGTGATTCTTCAATTAATTTTTGATGTCGACGCTGAACGGAACAATCTCTTTCGCCAAGTGAAATAACATTTCCAAATTTATCTCCCATAACTTGAATCTCAACATGTCGTGGCTCTTCAATAAATTTTTCTAAATAAATATCGGGATTACCAAACGAAATTTCTGCTTCAGCTCGCGCAGTATTAAAAGCATTTTCAAGTTCATCTTCATTTGAGCAAACTCTCATACCTCGTCCACCACCGCCAGCGGTTGCTTTAATTATAACAGGAAATTTAATTTCATTTGCAATTTTTTTCAACTCTAACAAATCAGAAATAATTCCATCGCTTCCCGGCACGACAGGCACGCCAGCTTTTCGCATTGTTTCCTTTGCAAAAGCCTTGTCACCCATAGCGTTTATCATTTCCGGAGTTGGACCAATAAAAGTCATTCCGTGCGAAGTTACGATTTCAGAAAATTGCGCTTTCTCGGCGAGAAAACCGTAGCCAGGATGAATTGCATCGGATGATGTAACCTCAGCCGCAGAAATAATTCGTGGAATATTTAAATAACTATCTTTGCTTTGCGCAGGTCCGATGCAAATTGCTTCATCAGCAAATCGAACATGAAGCGATTCTTTATCGGCGACAGAATAAACTGCAACAGTTTTAATTCCGAGCTCTCGACAAGCGCGAATAATTCTAAGTGCGATCTCTCCTCGATTAGCAATTAATATTTTTTTAAACAACTTTTATTTCCTTTAAAAAAAAATTTATGATTTATCAATTAAAAAAAGAACCTGATTGTATTCGACAGGTTTTCCATTTGCAACCATTACTTGTACAATTTTTCCAGATACATCTGATTCGATTTCGTTCATCAACTTCATTGCTTCGACGATACACAAAACTGAACCGGGAGAAACTTTTGAACCAACCTCAACATACGCCGCGGCTTCGGGCGATGGTGATAAATAAAATGTTCCGACAATTGGAGAACGAACTTCGTGAAAAGTTTTTTTCTCTTCTTTTGGAGTTGCAATTTGTGGTTGTGGTGCGGAGGCTTGAATTTGCGGAAGACTTATTTGCGAAGATTGCATTGGCATCGCATAAGGAATTGATTGAGAATTTTGCGGAAGACTTTTCGTAATTCGAATTTTTGTTCCTTTTTCTTCTAACTCAATTTCGTTAACATCGCTCTCTTCAATCAAGCGTAGTAATTTTTTTACAAGTGATAGATCCATTTTAGCTCCAAAAATTTAAGTGATTATTTTTTTGCTCGTTCCAAGTATTGACCTGTACGAGTATCAACTCTAATAACTTCCCCTTCATTTATGAAAAGCGGTACATTTACAACTGCGCCAGTTTCAAGTGTCGCAGGTTTTAGTGCGCCCGTTGCAGTATCGCCACGAACGCCCGGGATTGTTTCGACAACTTTCAATTCAACGCTCATTGGCATTGTTGCGCCAACTGCAGTCGTTCCATCAAACATCATTTCTACAACTTCATTTTCTTTTAAAAATTTTGATGCATCGCCAAGCAATTTTTCGTCAACCGGAATTTGTTCGAATGATTCCTGATCCATAAAATGGTAATTTTGCCCATCGTGATAAATATATTGAAAATTTTTTCTCTCAACGCGAACCAGAATAAATTCTTCACCCGAACGAAATCGGTTTTCTAAAATTCTGCCATTTGCAACACTTCTCATTTTGACTTGGAAAAATGCCCTTAAATTGCCCGGCGTTCGATGCTGAACTTCTTCAACTGCAAACAAATCGTTGTTGAACCGAATAAAAATTCCTACTTTTAAATCTGATGTTGTTGCCATAATTTGCTATTTTTGATTAAAAATGAATAAAAAATTGAATATTTTGATAAAAATTGATTACTTTTACATCAAAAGATAGGATAAATTCACTAAAATGTCAATCAAAACTTCAATTTTTATTTTAATGTCATTTATTTCGCTTCAGTCATGCAAAAATAATGATGAGTTTCAATTCGATAAAAATCTCACCGCAACTTACGCGAAAATCATAATTTATCATGACGAAATTAAACTGGCGAGAAATTTTAGCGACTCAACTTATAATAGAGGTGTTGATTCAATTCTTAACTCAAATTTGCAAATCAAAGATGAGTTTTGGGCGAGCATTTCACAAATCCAAAGGAATGTGAAAAGATGGAACAAGTTTTTAATTAGCGCGAATATTGCTTTTGATAGTTTGAAAAAAGATTAAACTACTTCTCCCATTACAAATGCTTTTTCGGTTTTTAAAAGATTTAAAACTTTATCGGCTTTATTTTTAGAAGTTATAATTACAAGCCCGACACCTAAATTAAAAGCGCGAGTCATTTCATATTCCGGTACTTTTCCAGCGGACTGAATTAAATCGAAAATAAATGGTCGTTGCCAAGCAAGCCAATCAATTTTTAATTTTAAATTTTTAGGAATAACTCTCATCGTGTTTCCAATTATTCCTCCACCAGTAATGTGCGATAAACCATTTGCTAAATTATTTTTTGCTAAAATATTTATTGGTTTCAAATACGAACGATGAACTTTTAACAAAGAATCGGCGAGAGAAGAATTTAATTCGTCAAATTTTTTATTGAGTGAGAATTTTGGAATTAAAACTTTTCGTGCAAGTGAATATCCATTTGTGTGAAGCCCAGAGGAAGCAAGCCCAATGAGAACATCTCCTTTTAAAATATTTTTTCCATTTATAATTTTATTTTTTTCTACTACTCCAACAATTGTACCAGATACATCAAACTCACCATCGGGATAAAAACCAGGCATCTCTGCAGTCTCACCACCAATAATAGAACAATTATTTTCTTTACAAGCTTTTACAAATCCGGAAATAACTTCATCTGCAATTTTCGGAGATAATTTTCCCGTCGCAAAATAATCCATAAAAAAAAGTGGAATCGCGCCACACACAGCAATATCATTCACACAATGATTTACTAAATCTTGTCCAATCGTATCGTATCGTTTAGCCAGAAATGCAATTTTTAATTTTGTTCCAACGCCATCAACACTCGAAACAAGAACGGGATTTTTGATTTTAGGGAATTTCGCCTCATAAAATGCGCCAAATAGACCAATATCGGTTAAAACATTTTTAGTGAAAGTCGAACGGACTTTATTTTTTATTTTGCCAACGAGCTCTTCGCCAGCATCAATATTTACACCAGAAGATTTATAAGTTGTAGACAATATTTTTCCTTTCAAACTAAAGCAAATTTAATTAAAAAATTAGTTCCATCATAATTATTTTCTTATTTTAGTAAAAATTTTCAATCCTTCGTAATTTACTTGAACCCAAAATGCAAAAATTATTTATTATCATATTATTTTTATCAACTCAAATTTATTCGCAAAATAATTGGAAGGTTACTTTTTCCGATAGCAATTTTATTTCTGGAGTTAAACTTCTAAAAATATCGGGAGACTCTTTGAAAGTTTCAAAAAGAAGAATGATTGTGAAAGTTCCAATTGACTCTATTATAGAGTTGAGAAAAGAAATTGGTGGATTTGAATTGGGAATAAAACGAGGCGCAGTAATTGGGTTAGTAACTGGTTTTGTTTATGGCGGTTTAATTATCGCTCCAAATCAAAATAATATTGATGAGCAAATTTATACGATTTTAAAAACCTCTTTTGTAGTTGGAGCTGTTGGTGGTTTCATCGGAACAATTGTAGGATTATTTACTCCGGATGATTTGTATGATTTTTCAAAATTAAATAAAGATGAAAAAATAAATTTACTTAACACTTTAATAAATTAAATAAATGATTAAAAATATTTTGGTTATAATTTCTGTTTTTCATTTCAGTTTGTCTTCTCAGACAATTGATTACAGCGATTTAAAAAATTGGGCGGCTCATTCACTGAAAAAAGATTTTTCAGATAGCATTTCAGCGCCATTTAATGAAATGAAAATTGATGGCAGAGTTGATGTTTTTTTTCTGTACCCAACTATTTATGTTAATAGTTATAATTTTACAAAATGGAACACAGAAGTTGATAACGAAAAAATAAATAACGAAGTTGATAACAGGCCGATTTTACTTCAATCTACGGCATTTAATATAGCTGGTCCTGTTTATTCACCACGATATCGTCAAGCGCATTTGGATATTTATTCCGTTGAAGATAAAAATTTAAAGGATTCAGTTTTAAATTTTGCTTACGAAGATATTAGAAATGCATTTCAATATTATTTGGAGCATTGGAATAATGGACGACCAATTATCATTGCCGCGCACTCTCAAGGAAGTACAATGGCTGGAAAACTTTTAAAAGAATTTTTTGAAGGAAAACCTTTAAATGATAAATTAGTTGTCGCTTATGTTGTTGGCTCAGCCATTCCTGATGATTATTTTACTCAGTTAAAAGTTTGCACAGATTCAACTCAAACAAATTGCTTCGTTGGATGGAGAACTTTTCAAAATGGTTATCTAACTGAAAAAATAAAAAATGAAAAATTTAAATCGGTAGTTGTTAATCCTTTAACTTGGAAAACAGAAGATAATAATTTTGGAAGTTATGAATTAAACAAAGGTTCAATACTTTTTGATTTCAATAAAATATTTGAAAATCTAACTGACGCAAAAATTAGCGGAAATGTTTTATGGATTAATCGTCCACGAGTTTGGTGGAGTTGGTTTTATCCAACAAAAGATTTTCATCAAGGAGATATAAATTTATTTTATCAAAATATTAGAGAAAATGTTTTGACTCGAATAAAATCCTACTTCAAAGAATAATGCTTGAATAAATCGCTTGAGTTGGCTATTTTAGTTTCAAATGAGTAATAAATTCGCAAAGTTTTCTGCATCAAATAAATCAATCCCAATCAATAATATTTTTTGCATTGGCAAAAATTATTTAGAGCACGCAAAAGAAATGGGTGGCGGCGCTCCATCAGAACCGATTATTTTTTTAAAACCAAACTCATCAATAATTTTTAATGGCGAAAAAATAATTTTGCCAAAGATTTCAAACAATGTTCATCACGAAGTTGAACTTGTTGTTTTAATCGGCAAAGATGGAAAAAATATTTCCGAAACTAATGCGTTGGATTTCGTTGAAGGATTTGGAATTGGACTCGACATTACAATGCGCGATTTGCAAAGTGATGCGCGAAAAATCGGTAATCCGTGGGCGGTTTCAAAGGGGTTTGATACATCGGCGCCAATTTCGGATTTTGTTGAAAAAAATTTAATTAGCGCGCCAAATAATTTGGAGTTTGATTTAAAAATAAACGGAACCCTTCGCCAAAAAGGAAATACTTCAAACATGATTTTTTCGGTTGAGAAATTGATTTCGTATTTATCAAATATTTTTACTTTACAAGTTGGCGATTTAATTTTTACCGGAACGCCAGAAGGAGTTGGAAAAATAATTGAGGGAGATAAACTTGTTGCGAATTTAAATAATTTTACCAAACTCGAAGTTAGTGTAGCGGAATAATAATTTTGATGCAGAGAATTTTTCTTTTTTTATTTTTTACAAATTTCCTTTTTGGCAACTCTCCAAATTTTCTCTTCTCCGTGGGATTAAATACAGACATAAACGATTATATTTTTCCAGTAAAAATAAAACCGAATTACACATCAACATTTGGCGAATTTCGCGAAACTCATCTTCACGGTGGAATTGACATCAGCACAAATCATCAAACTGGATTAGAAGTAGTTGCAACAAGAAGCGGATATATTGAAAAGATTTCTGTCTCTCCAAATGGATATGGAAAATATATTTCTGTTCGCCACGAAGATGGCTTCACTTCGTTTTACGCTCATTTAAAAAAATTTACAGATAAACTTGATTTTGATATTTTAAATGAACAAAAAAGAAATAATAAATATTCAGTGGAAATTAATTTTTCTAAAAATGATTATCCAGTCACGCAAGGTGAAGTAATTGCATTTAGCGGCGAGAGTGGCGCAGGTGGTCCGCATCTACATTTTGAAATTTTTGATAAAAAAGGAAATTCTATCAATCCACTTTTTTTTCCGAAATTACGAAATGTTGAAGATAATATTTTTCCAAATTTTTCTGCGCTCGCCGTTCTTCCACTTTCGCAAGATGCCAGAATTGGTCACAACATTACTCCTCAAAAATATTTAGCAAAAAGATTTTCATCAAATAAATTTTTTATCACCGATACACTTCATTTGGGTGGCGAAACTGGTTTTGGAGTTGAAATCATCGACCATATTTTTGGGCGAGACGATAGATTGACTCAATATAAATTGACTTTTGAAATCGATAATAAGGAAATCGTCAATATCGAAAGGCCTTTTCATCGTCCAAATGAAGCGCGACAGGTTTCGCTCTATTATGAGTATGATTTGGTGAAAGAATTTCACAACCGTTTTCAAAAACTTTTTGTTGAAAAAGATTTAACAATTCCATTTTATACAGCTAACAATACGAGCAAGGGAATTATTTCATTAAATAATTTTTCGGATGGTTTTCATAATTTTATAATTAAGGCAGAAGATTACTCTGGAAATGTTTCAACATTAAATGGAGTTTTTCTTTTAACAAAATTTCCTGCGTTAGAAATTGTTGAAGTTGATAACGACAAAATTATGATACAGATTGATTCGGTAAAAAATGTCTCTTCAATAGAAACAAGTTTTTTTATTCCCGATAAAAAGATTTGGATTAAATATCTTTATCAGATTAAAGAAAATAATAATTCTATTTTCGCTCTCCCTTTTAAAGAAAATAATTCTTCAATCAGAAAAATAATTGCTTATGCAAAAGATGGTTCAGCTTCTTATCCATTTTATAGCGCGAGCGATTTAGTTAGTAACACAAATTTAAAAATTGAACCAATCCTTTATCGCTCAAATCTTTTTTTAAAAATTATTTCATCATCTCCGCTTCTGCAAAAACCATCTTTGATTATTTTTTATAAAAATAATTCTCGACCAATTAAACTTTATAATTTAAGTGCAAACGAGTTTATCGGCAAAGTTCCACACGAAATAAATAGTCCATTTGAAGTTAAATGCTACTATCAATTTAATGGATTTAGGATTGAAAAGAGTTTCGATATTTTTGTTCGTAAAATTGAAAAGAATATTTCAAATCGATTTTCATCGAGCGATGGTGGTTTAGAAATTAATTTATCGCAGCATACATTGCAAACTGAAGCGCTTTTTAATATCCAAAACAAACCTGATAAAATTTATAAAATCGAGCACACTGCCGGAGTTTTTAACAATGGCGCAACCGTTAAATATTTTTTAAATCAAAAAGAAATAAATAATAATAAATTTGCTCTTTATAGCCGAAATGGTGGCGGTTGGAATTTTGTAACGAATGAAATAAATTTCGAAACAAATTCTTTTGACCACCGCAATCCTCGCACAATAAATTCGTACACAATTCTTCAAGATAATGAATTGCCTATAATTAGCAATCTTAAAATCAACCCGTTTTACAAAGATAAATCGTGGTTGTTTCAATTTTCAATCGATGATAAAATCTCAGGCATCTCGAGTTCTTCACTTGATATTGTGCTCGATGGAAAAAATATTTTTCCGGACTATGACACAGAAAAAGAAAAAGTTTTGTATTTTCCTTTAGAAAAAATTAAAATCGGCAAGCATAAGATTTCAATTTCTGTTAGAGATAATGTTGGAAATAAAATAAGTTTTTCAAAAACTTTTAAATTAATTTTTTAAATGGAATTTTTTAAAATAATTAAAAAAAACGAGTTGTTTAAAATTACTTTGGCAATCAGTCTGCTTTGGTATGTTGCCGCTGTTTTAATTTATTTTTCTGAAAAAATTGAAAACGACCAAATGTTCACTTCAATTGGCGATGCGCTTTGGTGGTCAATTGTAACAATTGCAACTGTTGGTTATGGCGATAAATATCCCATCACTCCGATGGGAAGAGTTATGGCAGGAGGAGTAATAATAAGTGGTGTAGTTTTATTTTCGATGCTAACTGCTACTATTTCATCAATTTTTGTTGAGAGAAAAATGAAACAACGACAAGGACTTAGTCCGACAAAATTAAAAAATCATATAATTATTTGTGGATGGAATTCTCATGTTGAAGAAATTTTGAGAATTTTTACACTCTATTCACATAAAAATAATAATAATTTCAAAATTGTTTTAGTGAATGAATCTCAACCGGAAAAAATGGAAGCGCTACTTGAAACTTATTCATCGCTTGAAATTGATTTCATCAGAGGCAATCATACAATTGAAACTATTTTAAATCATGCAAATATTAAATATGCAAGTTCGGTTTTAGTTGTACCAGATGTAATTGCCGGCAAAGGAAATCTTTCGGACGAAAGAACTTTACATTCTGTTTTAACAATTAAATCCATCAATCCAAAAGTAAAAATTTTTGTTCATCTTTTTGATAACGAAAATTATTCTCATCTAAAACGCGCAAACGCCGACGATATAATAGTATCCGACCAACACATCGGTATGATGCTCGCAAATAATATTATTTTTCCAGGCGCAACGCAGGTTACGCTTAATCTTTTGGATTACGAAAAAGGAAATGATATTCATCGCGTTGAAATTCCAAATGAGTTTATCGGTAAATCTTTTGAAAATTTAATGTTGCATTTCAAACGGAAAGAAAATTGGACTTTAATTGCACTGATAAAAAATGAAGAAAAAATGAGCCTTTCTGATATGATTTCGTTTGAAGGTTCGGGAATTGATAAATTTATTGAAAGAAAATTTCGCGAGTCTGGAATTAAAGTTGAAGAAAGATCTGGCATTCAGCTCAACATAAATCCTAAACTTGATTATGAAATTAAAAAAGATGAATTCGCAATTATTATTGGCACTGTTCAACATCGACATAAAATTTTATGAAAAACTTTTCATTAGAAAAAATAAAACAAATACCAATTTTCGCAAATCTTTCTAACGAGAATTTGAAAAATATAATTTCAATTATTAAAGAACGATCAATTCACAAAGATGAAACAATTAACAAAGAGGGTGAGACTGGAAATGAAATGTATATTTTGTTCGAAGGTGAAATCGAAATTACTCGTTCGCTTTTATTAAAACTTCCCGATAAAGGAATTGACCAAAAGGATAAACAATTTTTAATTTTGAACGGTTCTTCAACTCCAATGTTTGGCGAGATGGCATTATTTGATAAACATGCAAAACGAAGTGCAACAGTTCTTGCCAAAACTAAATGTGTACTCGGAGTTATTTCCCGAGAAGATTTTTTTAAATTAATAGAAACTAATCACACAATCGGTTACCATATTTTAAAAAATATAACGCAAATTTTATGCGACCGACTTAACAATACTTCTAAGGATGTTTTGAAATTAACTACTGCGCTTAGTTTAGCGCTCGAAAGATAATTTTTTTTATTTCAATTGGAAAATATATTTATAAATGCAACTTATAGCGAAAACTTACTCTCCACAAGAAGTCGAAGACAAATGGTATAAATTTTGGGAAGAAAATAATTTTTTTCACGCCTCGCCAACTCCAAATAAAAAACCATACACAATTGTAATCCCTCCACCAAACATCACTGGTATTTTAACGATGGGACATGTCTTGAATAATACTTTGCAAGATGTTTTCATTCGTTGGAAAAGAATGCAAGGATTTGAAGCATGTTGGGTTCCGGGAACCGATCACGCTGGCATCGCAACGCAAAATGTTGTCGAACGCGATTTAATTAAAAAAGGAATTTATCGTCGCGCACTTGGTCGTGAGGAATTTGTCAAAAAAATTTGGGAATGGAAAAACGAATATGGCTCTACTATTATAACTCAGCTTCGAAAACTCGGCTCCTCTTTTGATTGGCGTCGCGAAAAATTTACTCTCGATCCTAATCTTTCAATCGCCGTGCAGGAAGTTTTTGTAAAATTGTACGAAAAAGGATTGATTTATAAGGGCAAATATATTGTCAATTGGTGCCCAAAAGACCACACCGCAATCAGCGACGACGAAGTTAATTTTACCGAAAGCCTTGGCCATTTGTGGCACATCAAATATAAAATTCAAAATGCTGATGAATATATTTCTGTCGCAACTACTCGACCAGAAACAATGCTTGGCGATTCTGCGGTTGCTGTAAATCCGAAAGATGAGCGATATAAAAATTTAATTGGAAAAAATGTTCTACTTCCACTTTCAAATAGAATTATTCCAATCATCGCTGATGATTTTGTTGATGCTGAATTTGGAACTGGCGCTGTAAAAATTACTCCTGCTCACGATATGAATGATTATCAAACCGGACTTCGACATAATCTTCCCCAATTAATTGTGATGGATACTTCGGGAAAAATGAACGAGAATGTTCCAAAAAAATATCAAGGACTCGATCGTTACGAATGCAGAAAAGAAGTTCTTCGCGATTTAGAAAAATTATCTCTTTTAGAAAAAATGGAAGATCATACTCACAGCGTCGGGCATTGCTATCGTTGCGATACTGTGATTGAACCATATTTATCCGATCAGTGGTTTGTAAAAATGAAACCACTTGCCGAACCAGCACTTCAAGTTGTTAAAGATGGAAAAATAAAATTTCATCCAGATAGATGGACAAAAGTCTACGAACATTGGATGGAAAATATTCGCGACTGGTGCATCTCGCGACAACTTTGGTGGGGACATAGAATTCCTGCTTGGTATTGTGTCGGCGACTCTGCTTGCAAGATTGAATGTAAAAATGCAATTGTCTCAATTGAAAAACCAAAAAGTTGTCCGCATTGTGGTTCAACAAATTTAGTGCAAGATGAAGATGTTTTAGACACTTGGTTTTCAAGTTGGCTCTGGCCATTTTCAGTTTTCGAAGGACCAAATAAAAAAGAAGATCTCGAATATTTTTATCCAACCAATACACTTGTAACCGGACCAGATATTATTTTCTTTTGGGTTGCCAGAATGATTATGGCAGGATTAGAATTTCAAAAAGAAATTCCATTCCGCGATGTTTATTTTACAAGCATCATTCGCGATTTAGATGGAAGAAAAATGTCGAAGTCGCTTGGCAATTCTCCAAATCCACTTGATGTAATTTCAACTTACGGTGCTGATGCTTTGCGATTTACCGTAATATATTTGGCGCCAATCGGGCAAGATGTTTTGTATTCAAATGAAAAATGTGAAATTGGCCGCAATTTTGCTAATAAAATTTGGAATGCCGCGAGATTTCTTTTAATGAATCGTGAAAATTTAGATGGCGCTTCCCTATCTTCAACTTCGCAAAATCATAATTTAGATTTTATTGATACTTGGATTTCATCAAGATTTTCTTCAACAGTAAAAAATATTACGAAAGCGCTCGATGAATTTAATTTGAACGAAGCAGTGAAAATTTTGTACAGTTTTCTCTGGCACGATTTCTGCGATTGGTATGTTGAATTTACAAAACATCGAATTTATTTATCCGATGATATAAATTATAAAACTACTTTAGTTGATCGAGCAATTTCAATTTTTGATGATTCGCTAAAATTATTACATCCATTTATGCCATTTATTACCGAAGAGATTTGGCAAAACTTATCCGAAAGAAAAAAGAACGAAACTATTACTTTGCAAGATTGGCCAAAATGGAACGAATCCGAAATTAAAACTCAAATCGAAAATGAAATGATTTACTTGCAAAATGTTATCGGCGCAATCCGTTCGATTAGAAGTGAAATGAATATTGCTCCTTCAATTAAATTAAATGTTTCAATGCGAGTGAGCGATGAAAAAAGAATTTTATTATTTGAACAAAACAATTCTATTTTGAAAAAACTTACCAATGTTGAAGAATTTATTATTGGAAAAGATATTACTAAACCTCAAGCATCGGCAAGCGCAATAATTATGGGTGATGAAATTTTTGTTCCTTTAAAAGGATTGATTGATTTAGATGTTGAACGCAATCGTTTGGAAAAAGAAATTTTGCGATTAGAAAATCAATTGCACGGAGTGATGGCAAAATTAAATAATGAAAAATTTACTTCAAGCGCGCCAAAAGATATTTTAGAAAAAGAATTATCCAAAAAAGAAAATTTTTCATCTTCAATTGAAAAATTGAAAATCAGTCTTTTAGAATTAGGTAATTAGAATTTTAAATTAAAGGAGTAAAAGATAAATGAAAATATTTTTTTTAATTTTATTATTTTCAATTTCATCAGCTGAGGAAAAATATAGTAAAGTAAAAATTCCAGTTGCAAACAAAACTGAAATGAAAAGGCTTGCAACGCTTGGTTTAGCCATTGACCACTTTGGTGGTAGAATTGGCAATGAAATTGAGGTTTTTTTAAGCGAAACTGAAATTGAAATTCTAAAATCTAATCAAATCCCTTTCACATATTTAATTGAAGATTGGGATAAATATTATTCAGAAGAACAAAAAAAATCTCAATTTCAAACTGCAACTCGTATAACTTCAACTCCTAAAAATTTTCATCTCGGCTCAATGGCGGGATTTTACACTTTAAAAGAATCAATGGCTGAACTTGACTCGATGCGAAAAGCATTTCCAAATTTTGTCAGTAAAAATGATACAATTGGTTTTACACTTCAAGGCAGACCAATCATCGCAATAAAAATTTCGAGCAATCCAAATATTTCGGAAAATAAATCACGAGCCTTGTACACAGCGCTTCATCACGCAAGAGAGCCCGAAAGTTTGACGCAACTTTATTATTTTATTTGGCATCTTCTTGAAAATTATCAAACTGACAAAGAAATAAATTTTATTTTAAATAATCGCGAACTTTATTTTATTCCTGTTTTAAATCCCGATGGATATTTTTACAACGAACGAACAAAACCAACTGGTGGCGGAATGTGGAGAAAAAATCGTTATGCTCGCGGAGTAAACGATACAGTTGGAGTTGACTTAAATCGTAATTATGGTTTTAAGTGGGGATACAATGATGAAGGCTCGAGCAGTTCGCCAACAAGTGAAACTTATCGTGGACCAGCGGCATTTTCTGAAAAAGAAACGCAAGCAGTTAGAGGTTTTTGCAACAATAAAAAATTCAGTGTTGCTTTTAATTATCACACATATTCAAATCTTTTAATTTATCCTTGGGGATTTAATGATGTAGATACACCTGACTCGATTTTATACAGAAATCTTGCAAATGAATTAGCAACAGTTCATCGTTATGCTTACGGAACAGGAATTCAAACTGTCGGTTACAATGTAAATGGCGATAGTGATGATTGGATGTATGGTGACACGATTGCAAAGCCAAAAATAATTTCATACACACCAGAAGTTGGAAATGCAATTGATGGATTTTGGCCAAAAGTAAATCGGATTATACCTTTAGCCGAGGAAAATTTAAGAGCGAATTTAAGTTTAGCACAATCCGCCGATGTTTTTTATAAAATTAGCGAAAGTGATTTCATTCATAAAACACTAGCTGAAACATCGTTTGTTGATATTAAAGTTGCAAATATTGGTGTGAGAAATTCAAATTCACAAATTAAAATTAGAGCAACAAATATTATAAATAGAAGTAATATTTTTAAGATAATAGATTCCGTTGCAATCTTAACTCCAATTTTGGGTGTGGATGTTTATAGAATTCGATTACTACATAACAATGGTTTTTGTATTGGCGATACAATTAACTCGCTTGCAATTTCAATTTCAACTGATAAAAGTTTTACACTTGATACGTTAAATTTTATAGATGGAATTCCAAACATGCTTTTAGTTGACGATTTTGAATCTCCAATAAATTTGAAATGGAATTCGACAAGCTCTTGGGGAGTTTCAACAAATTCTAAAAATGGATTATTTGCATTAACTGAAAGCCCAAATGGCTTATATGCAAATAATCTTAGTACAACTATTACTTTAAAAAATATAATTTATTTATTAAATGTTGCAAGTGCAGAATTGAGATTTTGGATGAAAGGTTCAATCGAAACAAATTATGATTTTTTAAAAATTCAAATCTCAAATGATTCGGGAAAAAGTTGGAAAAGTTTAAAAGGAAAATATACTTCCGAAGGCTCCGGTATTGCAAAACAAGTACCAATTTTCGAACATGGTTACGATGCAATTTATCACGATTGGAAATTAGAAAAGATTTTTATTCCAAAATCGCAATTATCAAATAATATTTTAATTCGTTTTAAATTTGAAAGCGATAGTTACGAAAACCTCGATGGTTGGTTAATTGATGATTTAAAATTTATTACCTACTATGATTTTATATGCGATGTAAATGAAAATGATATTTCACCAAATCATTTTGAATTAAAACAAAATTATCCAAATCCTTTTAACAATTCTACAATAATCAATTATCAAATACCGGTAAATAGTTTTGTTACTATCAAAGTACACGATTTACTCGGAAGAGAAATTTCAACACTATTAAATGAGAAAAAAGAAGCCGGCTCGTATCAAATAAATTTCAAATCAAATAATTTATCGAGTGGGATTTATCTTTATCGCATAGCGATCCATTCGGACAATATCAAAGCCGGTAATTTTAATCAAACAAAAAAATTGATTATACTTAAATAATGAAATTCAATATTTTAAATCAATTTGCGATTGACAAAATTGGCGTTGACGAAAGAGTCGCACGATTTTCATCTCGTAGTATCAAGTCAAAATCAAAAGTTGAGGGATTGAAACTTGCGCTGAGCATGATTGATTTGACGACGCTTGAAGGGAGCGACACGATTGGAAAAGTGCGACAACTTTGTTTTAAGGCGATGCATTTGCACGATGCGATGGCGAATTTGCCAACTGTTGCCGCGGTTTGCGTTTATCCTGCGATGGTGCGTTATGCAAAACACGAATTAAAAAATACAAATATAAAAGTTGCATCGGTTGCCACTGCGTTTCCGAGCGGACAATCCTCCACTAAAATAATAATTGAAGAGACAAAACTTGCTGTTGGCGAAGGAGCGGATGAAGTTGATATGGTGATTTCGCGCGGAAAATTTCTCGCTGGCGAATATGAATTTGTTTCTGACGAAATTAAAACAATAAAAGATATTTGCGGAAAAATTCATTTGAAAGTAATTTTAGAAACTGGCGAACTTGACTCACTTGATATGATTCGACATGCAAGTATTTTAGCAATGCAATCGGGTGCAGATTTTATAAAAACTTCAACGGGAAAAATTCAACCCGCATCAACAATGCAATTTACACTTGTGATGCTCGAAGCAATCAGAGATTATTTTTATTCCACTGGAAAAATAATTGGAATGAAGCCTGCTGGTGGAATTTCAAACTCTAAAACTGCATTACAATATTTAGTAATGTTAAAAGAAACTTTGGGCGAAGATTGGATGACTCCAAAATTATTTCGCTTTGGCGCAAGCAGACTTGCAAATGATATTTTAATGCAATTAGTAAAAGAAGAAAAAGGAAATTATCAATCATTAGATTATTTTTCAAAAGACTAAAATGCCAAAATCAATAAAATTTAAAACCAATTGGGATTATTCCCCAGCGCCCGAATCGACTTCTCACATTCGATTGAAAAAGAAATATGAATTATTCATCAATGGAAAATTTATTCTACCAATCGAGAATAAATATTTTGAAACAATAAATCCAGCAAACGAAGAGGTAATCGCGGAAGTTGCGCTTGCATCAAAAAAAGATATTGACAAAGCAGTGCAATCGGCAAAAAATGCTTACGAAAAAGTTTGGTCAAAAATATCACCGCAGGAAAAAGGCAAATATATTTTCAGAATAGCACGAATGATTCAAGAACGAGCTCGCGAGTTTGCCGTCGTCGAATCGCTAAACGGCGGAAAACCAATTCGCGAATCGCGCGACATCGATATTCCACTGGCGGCAAATCATTTTTTTTATTACGCTGGATGGGCGGACAAACTCAAATATGCTTTTCCTAATAAAAGCCCCAAATCTATTGGCGTTTGTGGGCAAATCATTCCGTGGAATTTTCCACTTTTGATGGCGGCTTGGAAAATTGCCCCAGCACTTGCTTGCGGAAATACGGTCGTTTTAAAACCTGCCGAAACAACTCCGCTTACCGCAATGCTTTTGGCGGAAATTATTCAGGAATCGGAATTGCCCGATGGAGTAGTGAACATTGTAAATGGTGGCGGAGAAACTGGCGCAGAAATTGTAAAGCATAAAAATGTTGATAAAATTGCTTTTACTGGCTCGACTGAAGTTGGAAAAATAATTCAAACAATTATTGCTGATACAAATAAAAAATTAACGCTTGAGCTTGGCGGAAAAGCCGCGCAAATAGTTTTTGATGACGCACCGATTGACCAAGCAGTTGAGGGAATAATAAATGGAATATTTTTTAATCAAGGACATGTTTGTTGTGCTGGTTCGAGACTTTATGTTCAGGAATCTATTTACGAAATTTTCATCCGCAAATTAATTGATAGAATGGAAACTTTAATTGTTGGAAATCCGCTTGATAAAAATACAGACATTGGTGCAATCAACTCAAAACCGCAACTTGATAAAATAAATTATTATTTGAAAATTGGACAAACCGAAGGCGCGGAGATTTTTCAAACAAATTGCGCTATTCCAAAAAAAGGATATTGGTGCAAGCCAACTTTGTTTTTGCACACTTCCCAATCTCACAGAATTATACAGGAAGAAATTTTTGGTCCAGTTTTGGCGGTACAAACTTTTAGAACTATCGATGAAGCAATTGAAAAAGCAAATAACACACCTTACGGTTTATCAGCCGGAATTTGGACAGATAAAGGTTCAAAAATATTTCATCTTGCAAAGAAATTACGAGCTGGAGTAATTTGGGCAAACACATTTAATAAATTCGATCCATCATCACCTTTTGGCGGATACAAAGAAAGCGGTTTTGGACGCGAAGGTGGAATTCACGGACTAACATCATATTTAAATTTATGAAAAGACTTGAAGTTTTAAAAACATACAAATTATTTATTAACGGAGAATTTCCTCGAACTGAATCGGGAAGATATTTACAGTTAAAAAATAAATCTGGCAAATTGATTGCAAACATTTCATCAGCATCGAGAAAAGATTTTAGAAATTCTGTTGTCGCCGCTCGAAATGCATTTGATAATTGGAGCAATCGAACTCCGTTTAATCGAGGACAAATAATTTATCGAATTGCAGAAATGCTCGAGGGAAGAAAATCGCAATTTGTCGAAGAAATTATGAGTTTGGGAATTTCAAAACATACTGCTTTAAAAGAAATCGATAATGCGATTGATTTTACAATATATATTGCAGGTTGGTGCGATAAATACCAACAAATAATTAGCAGTGTAAATCCTGTTTCTACTTCGCATTTTAATTTTTCGTTCGCCGAGCCGATGGGAGTTGTTGGAATTATTTCTGATAATAATTCTCCTTTTGGATTTTTGCGATTGATGTTGAGTGTGATTGCCGGTGGAAATTGTGCAATTGTAGTTGCGAATGAAAAATATCCGAATGTTGCGATTTCATTTTCGGAAGTTTTGCAAACTTCTGATTTGCCAAAAGGAGTTGTGAATATTTTAACTGCAAAAAAGAATGAACTCCCACAACATATTGCAACTCATTTAGATGTTAATGCGATTGTAATTGCAACCAACAATGATAAAGAATTATCCGAAATTAAAAGATCATCTTCAGTAAATGTTAAAAGAGTGATTTCTGTTTCTGAAACTGAATTAAATATTTTATCTCCCGATTTAATTCTATCCACACAGGAAATAAAAACTACTTGGCATCCAATTGGTATTTAACAAAATGAAATTATTTTTTTTCTTTTTTGTTTATTTACAAATCTCATTTGGACAGATAAACGATTCTCTTCGTCCATCAAATTACCCAACTAAAATAAAATGGAATAAAACTGAAATAAAAAATGATTTAAATAATTTAACAACTGATACTTCAAAAAGTTCAACTATTGAAAATAATATAAAATCCACTCGTGGTTTTAGAATACAAATTTTTGCTTCGAACGAATACGAGCAAGTTCAATTAACCAAATCTCAATTTGAAAATATTTACAACGGAGCGGTGTATGTGATTTTCGATGAGCCTATTTACAAAATCAGAGTTGGCAATTTCCAAAATAAAAAAGAAGCGACTGTTGAACTTGAAAAGATTAAATACTTAGGTTTTGCTAACGCGTGGATTGTGCCAGATAATATTATTTTAAAATAATATTAATATTTCAGTATCAATCCTTCTAAAGGCCAGCGAGCGCGAATTTTAATTATTTGTGAATGCTCAGAATATTTTTCAGAAAAATTAAATGGATTTAAATTTCCATCATCCCAGTTACCATTTATATTTTTATCTTCAAAAAAACTAATTTTGTATTCCCCTTCCATAACTCTTGGAAAAATAAATTCATTCTGGTCATTCACAATAGTTTTGTAATTAAATTCTTTTGAAGAAATATTTTCCATTTTTACAATCACATTTCCACTCATCGATTTAACATTGATAAATATACCTTTTAACGAGCCAAATCTGTCCTCATCAATTATTTTAAATTTAAATATTTTAAGAGAATCTTTTGAACTGTTTCGGCTTCCGTCGGAAATTTCTCTTGGAAATATTTTTAGAGTATAATCAGATCCGATTGCAAATTCTTTCGGTGTGATTTCAACTCGGGAAAGATTTTTAATTTGCAAATCATATTTAATCTCAATTGAATCGCTCATAAATAATTTAAATGCATTATTATTTATTTTGACAACATCGTCGTAATTAAAATATATTTTTGAAAGATTTTCGAACTGCGCGTAATCCGTAAGATTTGTTTCCACAATTTCTGGACTTGTTGTATCTTTTGCATTGGTTGAAATGAATTTTATTTCTCTTGCAAGAGGATGAATATGATTTCCAAATAAATCTTTTTGACCTGTTAAAGATAAATTATGTTCACCTTCTGTCAATCTTTCGTTTAAAACCAAAAATAATTCTTTGTAATTTTTTCCAATATTTATTTTCTCGATAGATTTCTGATTTTTCAATAACGAATCGCTTAAAATATATTTTCCACTAATCAAAGAAAGGGAATCGCAATCTTCATTAAAAATTAATTTTAGATGCGAATCATCAATCACATTTAATTCAATCAATCTTGGTTTTGCTGTATCTATTTTTGCAATTTTAAATGAAACTGAATTTACAATTGAATCTACCTTTGTAATTTTAAAATCACTTTGAGGAAATCCAACCCTATCACTTTCAATGTCAAATAAAAGATTTCTGTATTCATCTTTAACAGCAAACAAGCGATAATTTCCAACACCCAAATTAGATAACTCAAATGTTCCATCATTACCACTTTGAGTAATAAAATGTGGAAAATGTTTTAAAACAGAAATCGTATCTAAATTTACATTCGGATTTTTAAAAGCATAAATCATTACACCATCAGGTTTCTCGTCAAATATTTTTCCATTAATAATTCCGTAATCAATATTTTTTCCAGTTGAAAAGGCAAGCGTAAAAGATTTTGCCATTCTATTTCTATTATTTAAATCTACAACATCAGTTCCGATAGTAAGAACATAAGTAACATCTTTTAAAAGTGGTTCCAAAATTTTTATTTTTAATTCCGTATCATTCCAATCAAATTCAAAATCTTTTATTGCGGGAGAAAAGAAAATCGATTCCTCAACCGAGCGACGGTCAATATATTCACTAAACTCAATGTGAATTTCATCTGTTATAACATTTGTAGAAAGTTTCTCGGGAAAACAAGAAATAATTTCTGGAGGAGTTGTATCATCTGGTCCGCCAGTTGGTGGTCGCTGTCCAGCGCATCCAAAAATTAATATTGATAAAAATAAATAAAAATATTTCATGATTTAGCTTTATAATAAAAAGATTTTGCTTTAATTAAAATAATGATTTTTATTTTTGGGCTTTATTCAATAAATTGGTGCAATGAAAAGAAATTTTATTTTTACATTTGTATTTTTTTCAGCCTTCAATTTTTTATTTTCTGAAGGGAATCCAACTTATTTATTTTTACGAAGCGATATTAGCGCTCGTGCTACAGCAATGGGTGGAAGTTTTGTTTCAATGAAGGGTGACCCGAATGGAATGTTTTATAATCCAGCCGCACTTTCAACAATTGCAAATCGAACAGTTTCAGTTGGCTTGGGTAATGCTTTTTTAGATGCAACTTACGGACATATTTCAGCAAATTATTTAGTTGAAAATATTGGCAATATCGGATTCGGATTGCAGTATCAATCCTACGGAGATTTCGAGGAGATTGACGCCAACGAAAATATTTTAGGTAATTTTTCTGTAAGCGATTTAGCCCTTTCAATTGGAGTCGCAAAATATTTTACCGAAAATATTTCTCTTGGCATCACATCAAAATTTATTACTTCCAATATTGCTCAATATCAATCAAACGCAATTGCATTTGATGGTGGAGTCCTCTATTATATTCCAGGTCCAAATCAATTAACTTTCGGTTTGTCTTTTTTACATTTTGGTACACAACTTAAGAATTACAGTAACACAAAAGAACCTCTTCCTTTTGATTTAAAAGCTGGGATGACAATCAAACCCGAACATCTTCCTTTAGAATTAAATATAAATTTTCACCGATTGAATGTCGAACAAAATAATATTTTAGAGCGATTAAAATATTTCTCAATTGGTGGCGAATTTACTTTAAGCAAATCTCTCCGTTTTCGTTTCGGTTATAATAATGAAAAACGAAAAGGTTTAAAACTCGGAACAAAATCTGGCATGGGTGGTTTTTCATTTGGCGGCGGCGTTTCAGTAAAAGAATTTTTAATCGATTATTCTTTTTCCTCGTTGGGCGCAATTGGTTCGATGAATCGAATAACAATTTCCTCTAATTTTTAATTCATGTTTCAAAAAATCGAAAAAAAACCATTCACCGGTATTTTAACCTTTATTTTCGTCCTTTTTGTGATGCCACTTGGGCATACGCTAATGATTTTGATGCAAAATATTGGTGGAGAGAAATTTCAGTTTTTATTGGCTGGATTTTTAGGATTTTTTGGAATTGCAATTCTATTTTTTTCGTTGAATAAAAAAGAAAGTCCTGCATCTTTTTTTGGATTTATTTCTGCAATTTTTGTTTGGACTGGTTGGATTGAATTTGCATTTGTATATTTTTCGCAGAAACTTAATATACAGATTCAACATTTTCCTGATGGCGAGATGACTAAACCAGAATATTTACTTCTTCCATCTTCTATTGGACTTCTTGGAACATTATTTTTTTATTTCCTTTTTAATAAACAGAGCGGTTGCAATTTTTTTGTTTGGATAACAAAATATATTTTGCGACAAAATATTGAGCCAATAAATAGAAAAAGAAATATTGCTCTAATTACATTTGTCGAAACTATTTATCTACTTTGGTTTTTCTATATTTTACTTCTGATACTTTACGACAATTCTTTTTTCGGAGTTGAACATTTTGTTACAAAATTCTTTTGCGTTTTATTTTTCGTCTGGTCAATATATTTATTTATCAAATTGATTAAATTCGCAATATTCGGCTCTGCTTTGCGATATGCGATACCAACGGTTATAATATTTTGGAGCGGAATTGAAATTTTAGGTCGGTTGCAGATTTTAAAAGAGTTTTGGCTTCTCCCTTTTGAATATTTTACCGAGATTACATTTTTATCAATCTCTTTATTATTTTTAATTTACTTCATTCACAAATCTTATTTAAAAGAAGTTTGAATATATTTTTTCGCAAACTCTAGTGATTTTTCGTAATCTTTCATAGCAATCACTTTTTTATATTGTTTAACTGCTAAACTTCTTTTTTTCTGCAAATCGTAAATCATCCCTATTTTTAAATTTGTCATCACCATAAATCCAGATGTTTCATTCTTATCTATTTTTCTGGATAATTCATCGCAATCATAAAAATATTTAAGCGAATTATCTAATTGCTTATCGTAAAATGCAATTAATCCCAAATAATAAAGCGCCTCTCTTTTGGTAATAGCATGATAACCTGATTTAATCATTTTAGAATTGCATCTGTTTAAAATTTCAATAAAAATTGTGTTTGCATTTTTAAATCGACTAAGTGCAATTTCAGTTCTTCCTAAATAGCGATGAAAAACAGAATTTTTTTCAAACTGAGAATGAAGATATGATGCTATTTCATTAGCTTTTATGTAATCATTTTCATACGAATACGAAAGTTGCATTAAAAAATAACTCGCTTCTGTGGAAGCATATTTAGATTTTTTTGCCGCTAATTCTATTTGCTCAATACCTTTTTTCTTATCTCCGTTTGGAAAAAAATACATAACTGGTTTTACAAGTGGATATTTCTCTGGAATCACTGCCGCGTAATAATTGTAAATTCCAATTCCAAGTAATACATCAGAATTTTTAGGATCAATCTTGAAAGCATCTTGTACGATTGGAAGTGCAAGTCGTCCATCGTTTGCCGCTGAAATCCAATTTTCTCTGTTAGCATTTAGTCGACCTCGAAAACCAAGAGCGCCTCCTTTAAAAAATAGTGCGCTTACATCATTTGGATTTTTGTCTAAAATATTATCACATTTTTGAATTACAATATTTAATTTTTTTATAAATCGTTCGTCATGTTCTTTGTTATCAGCATCAATCAATATTTTAACCCAATCAACCATCGCAATAAAAAAATATCCTGAGGGATGATCGGGATATTTTTTTATAATTTTTGAAAACTCATCTTCAGCTTGTTTGTATTCTAAATTGTATGTGTAATTAATTCCAAGCCGAACTGACTGATCGAATTCGTTTGATTTAATCCACTGCGAAAAACTTTGGTTAAAAAAAAGAAATGTGGAAATTAAAAGAAGTGTAAATCGTAAATTTATAAATTTACCCTTTCCTCGAGAAAAGATTTTATTTTGCTCATTGAAATTCTTTCTTGTTGCATTGAGTCGCGATCGCGAACAGTTACTGTATTATCAATTAAAGTTTGCGAATCAATCGTAAAACAAAAAGGTGTCCCAATTTCATCTTGACGACGATATCGTCGACCAACCGCTCCGCTATCATCGTAAAATATTTTGAAAGATTTTCGTAAATCGTTTGCGAGAGTTTTTGCAATCTCATCCATTCCATCTCTATTTACAAGTGGTAGGATTGCGGCTTTAATCGGCGCAAGTTTTGGGCTAAAATGCAAAACGGTTCTCATCTCATTTGTTCCATCAGTATTTGAAATATTTTCCTCATCAAAAGCGGCGCAAAGAAAAGCCATAAAACTTCTACTCGCGCCAACCGAAGTCTCAATTACAAATGGTGTAAATTTTTCTTTTGTATCATTATCAAAATATTTAAATGATTTACCCGAAAATTCCTCATGTTTTGATAGGTCAAAATCAGTTCTGTTATGAATACCCTCAATTTCACCCCAACCAAAAGGAAATTCAAATTCAATATCAAACGCGTTTTTTGCATAATGAGCAAGCTTTTCATGTTTGTGCCAACGAAGTTTTTCAGGTTTAATTCCAAGAGAAGTGAACCAATTAATTCTTTCATTCTTCCAAAATTCAAAATTTTCATCGTCGCTTCCGGGTTTAACAAAATATTGCATTTCCATTTGTTCGAACTCGCGAGTGCGAAAAAGAAAATATTTTGTATTGATTTCGTTTCTGAAAGCTTTTCCGATTTGCGCAATTCCGAAAGGAAGTTTTTGACGAGTTGAGTTGATAACATTTAAAAAATTTACAAATATTCCTTGCGCAGTTTCTGGGCGTAAATAAACTGCGTTGTTAGAATCTTCAACTGGTCCAACAAAAGTTTTAAACATTAAATTAAAATTCCGCGCATCGGTAAATGTTTGTTTGTTTCCACAACTTGGGCATGCAACAAGATTTTTTAAAACATTTGATTGAACAGATTCGTTACTTAATCGTAAATTAAATTGTTCTTCAATCACTTCATCTTTTTGTTGACCTTGAAATTCATTTGCGAATAATTCGCGGAGGATTTCTTTTTTCTTTTTAACGGAAAGTTCATCAAATAAAACATCTACTCTGTATCTTGCTTTACAATTTTTGCAATCAATCATCGGATCGGTAAAATTCGCAACATGTCCACTCGCCTCCCAAACACGAGGATGCATTAAAATCGATGCATCAATTCCTTCAACATCTTCTCGCAATGTCATCGAGTTCCACCAATGTCGTTTAATATTATTTAACAATTCAACACCAAGTGGACCGTAATCCCAGCATCCATTTAATCCGCCATAAACTTCGCTTGATTGAAAAACAAAACCGCGACGCTTTGCTAGTGAAACAATTTTTTCTAAAACTTCAGGTTGTTTAATAACTTTACCTTTTTTTCTTTTCTATTTTTAATTCTATTTTCTTTTTTTCTAATTGCAAAAATATTGTTTCGAAAACTTTTTTCTTTCTACTTAAATGAATTAAATGAACTCCTTTAATTGCACTTACCGAGCCTTGAACTTTAATACTATCACTTGCAAATTCGTTTTGCAATTTTTGTAAAATTACAATTTGGTCAAAAGTGGCTTGAAATATAGCTTTTACTTCGGTTCTGCCAGTGGGGTTTAATTTCGTTTTAATTTCTTTTCTCTTTATCGAGACAACGCCACTGGATTTTAAAACTTCATCTATTTTATTTTGGACTTGCAGAATATCGAATGATTTATTTTTATTCGTTCCAAAATTAATATTTGTTTTCTCTCCAATCATAACAAATAAAAATATCAATATTGACAAACTAAAAATAATTAAAACTGGTTTTTCTATGTTATACGACTTCAACACGGCTGTTATCTCCAATAAAAAATCTATGCACTCTCGGAGTTCCTTTTGCTTCAACTATTTCAACATCGTTACCTAAAATACTTCCTTCAATTCTTATTCCAACATTTTTAATTTTACAATTTCGCAAAATAATGCTGTACTCAACTTCGCTATTTTTTATCTCTGTTTCGTTTCCAATTGCGCTATACGGACCAATGTAACAATCTTCAATCAAACAATTTTTTCCAATAATTGATGGACCGCGAATCACACTATTTTTTATTATTGCGCCTTCTTCAATTATTACTTTTCCTGAAACTGTTGACTTGTCATCAATCTTTCCATTTGTAGTAGAAATGATATTATCTAAAACTAAACGATTAGCTTCGAGTAAATCAAGTGGCTTGCCTGTATCTTTCCACCAACCGGTAATTTCACTATAACCAATCGAAAATCCATTATCAATTAAATATTGATGTGCATCGGATATTTCCAATTCTCCTCTTTCACTTGGCTTAATTGATTTACATGCTTTGAAAATATTCTTATCGTAAAAGTACATTCCAGTTACCGCAAAATCACTCTTCGGATTTTTTGGTTTTTCTTCAATAGAAATTATTTTTCCATCTTTAATTTCCGGCACTCCAAATCTTTGCGGATCGGGAACTTTCGATAAAGTCAACCAACAATTTGCATCAGATTTTAAAAATTCATCTTTATATTTTTCTAATCCACCGACGACCATATTATCGCCCAAATAAAAAACAAATTTATCGTCGCCAACAAAATCCTCTGCGAGTAAAACGACTTGGGCAAGTCCGCCAGGTTTTTCCTGCGGAATGTAAGTTAATTTTATTCCCCACCGCTCAGTTCCATCGCCAATATATTCAGGCACTTCGTTCGTTTCAGCATTGTAAACAATGGCGATTTCGCTGATTCCAGCATTCAACGCATTTTCGATTGCGTAAAATAAAATTGGTTTATTCGCAATCGGAATTAAATGTTTATTTTGAGTATGCGTAATTGGACGAAGTCTTGAACCATGTCCGCCCGATGCAATTAGTGCTTTCATAATTAAATTATTTTAATGAGTATAAAAAATAATTAGTGGAGTTTCAAGAAAATGGTTTTATTTAGGTATGGAAAAATAAAAGTGCGAACCTTTACCGATTTCGCTCTCAACATTTATTGTAGAATTGTGCGCCTCTATTATATGTTTGACGATTGCAAGCCCAAGACCGGTTCCTCCAACATCGCGCGAACGAGCTTTATCGATTCGATAAAATCTTTCAAAAATTCTTTTTTGATGTTTAAGTGGAATCCCATCTCCTTCATCTTTCACATTAATTGTTGTGCTTTTTTCTGTTTCAGTTGCTTCGATATAAATATTTGTGTCGCTTGGTGAATACTTAATTGCGTTCTCAATTAAGTTTGTCATTACTTGATGAAGTCTATCTTTATCTCCATAAATTTTTAAATCGTTATTTTGCAAAATAAAATTAAGATTAATATTTTTATCGTGTGATTTTTTTTCAAATTCATTTTTCAGAATTTCAAAAAATTGTACCGCATCAAAATATCTAAAACTCATCGTCAATGCTCCAGTCTCAATACTTGAGATGTCCATTAAATCGCTCAGCAAAGCATTTAATCTATTTGAATTATTTAAAGCGCGCCCGAGAAAATCTCGATTTACTTCATCATCATCTATTGCGCCATTTAATAAAGTTTCAAGCGAGCTTTGAATTGTAAAGATTGGCGTTCGCAATTCGTGCGAGACATTCCCAAGAAATTCGCTCCGATAGTTTTCAATTTTTTTAAGTTTAATTATTTCAGTCTGATAAAGAATTAAAATTTTATTTAATACTTCATTTAATTTATTAAGTTCGCTACTTTGCGGAAGTTTTAAATTAAAATTTCCTTTTTCAATCTCAATTGCAATTTGTTTTAACTTTTCTATTTCAGAGTTCACTTTTCTTCTGTTAAGAAATAGTAAACACAAAACACCCATTAAAAATAAGAGTGAAAATAAGAAAATTGAAATTGTTGGGAAATAATTACTTGTAAATAAATAAAATAAAAGCCATGTAAAAATAATTTGGAGGGAAAGTTTTATATAATTTCTATTCATCAAATCTATTAATCTTCGTTTAATCTGTAGCCAACACCTTTGATCGTCTCAATTTCTTTTCCAAGCGTGGTGAGTTTTTCGCGAAGTTTTCTAATATGCACATCAATTGTTCTATCGCCAACAAATACTTCCGAGCCCCAAATATTACTTAAAATAAGTTCGCGAGGCAAAATTTTTCCAACATTTTTTATCATAAATGAAAGTAGTTCAAATTCTTTTCGCGGAAAAAATATTTCTTTTTTATTTATAAATACTTTGTATTTATCTCTATCAACTTCAATAGTTTTATATTTATAAATTTCTTTTACAGTTGATGATGAAATCTTTTTATTACTTTTATCATTTAATCTTAATTTAATTCTTGCAAGTAAAGTTGGCATTGAAATTGGTTTAACAACATAATCATCTGCAATTCTCAATCCATGTACTTCGTCAATTTCATTCGATTTGGCAGTTAAAAATATTATTGAAGTATTATCAAATTCTTTTTTAGATCGAATCTCCCGAGCAACTTCCCAGCCATCTCGTTTTGGCATCATCACATCAAGTAAAACTAAATTAGGATTTAGTTTCATTTGTTCGATTGCCTCCTCGCCGTTGCCTGCAGTGTAAACTTCGTATCCCTCTTTTTTAATATTGTATTTTAAAAGATCAACAATATCTCTTTCATCGTCAACAATTAAAATTTTCTTCTTCATCTCATCAAACATAGATATTTTTTCCTTTTTATTCAATTTTAAATAAAAAAGCGGAAAACAAATTCCGCTTTTTCAATTAACATTACTTCCCCAATTTATTTTAATTTATTTTACTAAAAGCATCTTCTTTGTTAAAGTTTGGCTGCCAGTAACAAGTTGATAAAAATATGTTCCCGCTGTTAAATTACTTCCATCAATTTTTAGCGAATGATTGCCTGCGATGAAACTTCCATCAGCTAAAACGCTGATTTTTCGACCCATTACATCAAATAATACAATTTTAATTTTGCTTTCTTTTGGAAGTGAAAAATTAATTACTGTTGTTGGGTTGAAAGGATTTGGATAATTTTGCGAAAGATTAAATTCGTTTGGAACAATTTCATCACCAACCGACAATGAACCATCTAAATAATTTGTTGCTTGTGGATTAAAATTTGTCCAGTTCGCATCCCATTGTTCTTGTTTAGTTTTTGATGGATCAAATGCTCCTCTATAATTTGTTGATGTAAAAAATCCACCAACTAATTGATTTGAGGTGAAATCTGTTCCTGCAGTTGTGGCTTCAGAATTTACTGAAGGTCTTGCATCTGGCGATAAAAGATTAAATGCATCTACTAAACCAACTGCACTTGCTTGTCGTGGTGTTGAACTAATATTTTTCCATGCTGTTGTTGTGAACCATGCGAGTGGATCAAAAGTTACTAATACTGATGAAGATTGTTTTGTGAAAACATTTGTGCGAGATTGCAAACTAATATTTCTTATTTGAAGTGTATCGCCAATTGCGCTTGTTGCAGTTCCGTCATTTCTGATTTCCATTCCAAATGGATAGCCAACAAAAACAGAATTGTGAATACTTAATTGTGTATTTCTTCTGATTAATGCCGCTCGTTCAAATTTATTTCCGATTGGTAAAATTTTTGTTGTATCACTTTGCGGACCAACTAAAGTTACATTTGAAAAAACTGGACCAGTTCTTGGAGTTGCATAACTTGACAAATCATCATTGTCAGATTCAAAACCGTTGCTTTGTCCTGCCGCATCCCACAAACTTGAATCGCGCAATCCAAATGCAAACTGAACATTTCCTCTGTAACCAAAATCAGAATCGAAATCATCATCTGTTCCACCGAAAGCAATAATATTTTTTAAATTTACAGTTCCGCCAAACCATTCGTACGAATCATCATTCGAATAACTGACTTGAATATTTTCAATTTTGGTTTTACTTCCAACTCCACCCATTGTAAGTCCGTTTGTTTCATTATTTGTTTGATAAATAATTCCAGGAAATTCAATTCTAACAAATTCTAAAACTCCACTTGAGTCATCAGCTTTATTTCCGCCATAACTTCCTTCGACAATTCCACCTTCAATTTTTGGCTCGGGTTTATTTATTGGCGCATTTCCGAGAATCATTAATCCACCCCAATCACCTCGTCGTCTTTGACCAGCTGGTTTTCGGCTTGTAAATACGATAGGTAATGACTTTGTTCCTTTAGCAACAATTTTTGCACCGCGTTTTACAATTAAAGTTGCGGCAGTTGCGCTATCTCCAAAAATAACTGTGCCAGCTTGAACTGTTAATGTAAAAGTTGAATCAACATAATAAAGACCAGTCATAATATAAATTGTATCTTTATTTAATGTTAGATTGAAGTTTTGATGATATGGAGCTTTGTATCCTGCGGCTTCTCCAGCACCAATAATTTTTGTTGGTTTAATTCCGGCAAAAGTTAAGCCAGAGATTATAAAAACTAAAACAAGTATTTTTTGTTTCATTGTAAATCCTTTTTAATTAGTGATTGATGATTGATAAAATTATTTGTGCAAAAATAAATATTTGATGTTAACAAATTATAACTCGATTATTAATAAATTATTATTTTGATGATCCTATTTTTTGTGAAAATTCTAAAATGTCAAAAGAAAATTGTAAAGAATAAGTTGCTCCTCGTCTTGTTGTTCTGTAATCTGCTCCACCTTTTGTTAAAATAATATTTGGTGAACCAATATCACGAACAGAAAACTTTGCTTCAATTCCATCAAAAACTGGTTGGATATAAGTTAAGTCGATTGATGTACGCGACTCTTCATAAATATTTTCTTCACCAAATCCTAAAACTGCATCAAGTCTTTTTCCATAAGAGTTAAGAGAAATATTTATAGAATTTTTGATAATAGGATGTGTGTAACCAATTCCTAAATTTATCATCCACGGAGATTGACCTTGAAGTGGACGAGTTGCAATGTGTGTAATTGGATTAATTGTATTTCCGCTAACTTGAATAAAATCAACAACTGAAATTACTCTTGTATAATTTCCGTAAAGAGATAAAGTATTAAAGAAAGATTTTTTAAATTCTAATTCCAAACCAAAATTTTCAGCTTTTGGTGAGTTGAACCAAGTTCTGTTTATATCGCCAGCAGAAATTATAATTTCTTCTTCGATTGCATCTGTGATATTTTTATAAAAATAACTGACAGCAAAAATTTCGCCAGCAGAAGGATAAAACTCCCATCGCAAGTCAAAATTCCTTATAAATGCTCGTTTTAATTCGGTATTTCCATAAAGCCATTCGTATTTATTGTGGTCAAAATAAACTGCTTTTGACATTTCGCGAAATTCCGGTCGATTAATTGTATTGCTATATGCAATTCGGAAATTCATAAAATCGCTGAGCCAATAAGTTAAATTAAATGATGGCAATAAATCTGCTTGCGCAATTGTTGCAGTATCGGCTGTCGGTGAATCGGGAGAAATTGTTGTATAAACATTTTGTTTTGAATTTTCAAATCTGAATCCACCAATGAAGAGAGTTTTTCTATCAAATATTTTCCATTCCAAATCTGTCAATGCATAAAATGTACTTAACGATTGATTAGCTAAATAATTATCAGATGATTTTGAAGTTTCAATTAAATTCCATTTTCCCGGACCGAAGTGATCTTCTGCATAAATAGTTTCGACTGGTTCAATTCTGTATGAATTATTTGACCAATCCAAATATCTATCTGTAACTTGGAAGTATCGGATTTTGTAATCTCTATTTTTTACATCATAAAGGAAACCAGTTTTGAAAGAAATATTATCAAAATTTATTGCATCGTTTGTAAAAGGAATTGCAAAAATATAATTGCTTTGAGAATATTTTAAATCTGCTTTAATACCTTTCACATTATCATTCAACCAACTCCAAGCTCGCTCGCCAGGTTTTGCAATAAACGGATCTTCGGAACTTGCGCCTTCAGTTCGCGAATATTCTAATGCGCGACGATCTTTCATCAAAGCCATCGAAGTTGAATTGTAAAGTTGCCAATTTAATTTAAATGCTTCATCATCAAATAAATGTTCGCCCGTTAATTGAGAACTTAACATTTCTCTTTCATTCCACTCTAACGCATAATCTTTTCTATCACCATCAGTTTGATGAAAACCTTTTTTAAATGAAACTTGGTCTTCACCAGAAAGAAAATAATTATTTCTAAGGCTGATAGAGTTTTCTTCATTTAATTTTATACTTGCATCAAAAAGACCTCCCCAAAGAACTGTAAATTTATCGACATCACCTGCGAAATCCCTTATTTTAGAGCCATTTTCAATGTCTGTAATATTGAAATGATTTCGATTATAAGAAGTTCGATACGATACAGAACTGACGATTCCCAACATTTGTTCGCCGACTTCATATCTATCACCAAAAGATAATGCGACTGATTGATTAAGTGGAGCAACATGTTGAGTTGGCGCCCATGTATTTTTTAAATTACTTTGAATAGAAGAAATATTATTTAAATCGGGGAAACTTCGCACACCTTTATCAACTCCAATCCAATCGGTAGAATTTTGTTGTGAAGTGCGAATCATTTTTTGTGATGTTGCGGCATTGAAAGCAGAACTGTAACTTGATTTTACAAGTTTTGATTCTGGAAAGTCGATTGTATTTAATTGTACAATTCCTCCAGAGAAATCTCCTGGCAAATCTGGTGTTGCACTTTTAGCAACATTTGAATTATCAATTAAATTTGAAGGTAACATATCAAATGAAAAACTTTTTTTATCAGCACTTGTTGAAGTAACACTTGTTCCATTTATCATCGTTTGATTATATCTATCGCTAACGCCACGGATAAATAGAAATTTATTATCAACAAGTTGCAAACCTGTGATTCGTTTTAACGCATCACCACTTGTTGCATCAGTACTTTTTTTAATTTGTTCAGCACTAATTCCATCACCGATGGCGGCATTATTTTTTCTTTTACTTAAAACTGATGATTCTGTATTTTGAAAAGCTTTTGCAGTTACAACAACTTCGTCTGTTTGATAAGTTATGGATTTTAGTTTAACATTTACAATTGCAATATTATTATCTTTGATTTCTAAATTTGGAATAACTTCTTCATCATATCCCATATTGAAAACTCTAATATTGTAAACTCCAACAGGTATATTTTTGATTAAATATTTTCCATCAAAATCAGATGCGACACCGATTTTTGAATTCATTAGAATAATATTTGCACCAATAACTGGTTCGCCAGTTGATTTATCGTAAACCGTTCCGCTTAGTGTTCCGTTTTGCGAAAAGAGTTGAAGTGAAAA
>ERZ1292623.558-Hain-H51-01um-R1-558-length-39958-cov-22_pt1 | contig 39958 bp, 43 predicted proteins | sample MGYA00564398_ERZ1292623 | MGnify/ENA primary metagenome ERZ1292623 (study PRJEB36523, sample SAMEA6512633) | groundwater metagenome | collected 2019-01-07 | study: AquaDiva: Metagenomics assemblies of 32 groundwater samples
CAAACGGCACGCTTGATAGAAACTTTAAGACATCATGCCAGCTGCTTGAGGCGATAAGACCGATAAATAAGGCAACAGCACAGCTTAAAATAATGCCGAGTTTCGAAACTATCCTGCTGTTTAAGCTAATTGGTTGATTGGTACCGATGAGAGAGGCGGGAATGGCTACCATCCAGGGAATTTTAGATCGGACTGCCAGATATAAATTCAGAAGAAGGAATGCTACTGCAAGCAGTCCGGCTGTAAACCCAACAACTGCTTTGGCGGTAAGCGATGTGGTAAAAACTTCAGTAAGTCCTACTTCTTGATACCACCACCAATCAGTAACCAAGGAAACAATACTTGAGAAGAAGATAAAACTAATAACCGCTATTCCTAAGAATGCCCAGGAAAAAAGAATGGTAAATTTCATAAACCGGTCTTTCTAAGTCTTGACCATTCGTCTTATTGCTCCGCATCACCCAAGGCGATATTAGACTAATGTGTAGTATAGCATAAGTTCAAAGTTGATATTTTTTCACTTAAGTTCCTAGAGTTATCAAGCAACAATCTTTTTAAGTTCTGAGCGGGATTTTATAAAGAAGTAGCCAATGACTATGGCAATAGAAACTCGAGGCATTGAATTCTAGAGGTAAAAAGAAAATGTAAACCCTGGTGATGAAAATTCTGCCTAATTTGTGTTAAAATATATTTTAATGGGAAGCATACTTAAAACATTTGTTCTTTTAGGAATTCTCAGCGTTATTCTTGTGACGCTTGGTGGTTTGTTTGGAGAAACTGAAGGAATTTATATGGCATTCTTCTTTTCTTTGCTGATAAATGGAGGAATGTATTTCTTTTCCGACAAGCTAGCGCTTAAAATGAGCCGGGCCAAACCTCTTGATAAAGGTACGCATAAAGATATTTATGAGATGGTAGGAGAACTTTCTCGCAAAATCAAAATTCCAATGCCAAAACTTTATATTACCCCTGACCAACAGGCAAACGCCTTTGCCACGGGACGTGGTCCAAAACACGCCTCAGTCGCGGTAACACAAGGTATCATTGATACACTGCCAAAAGAGGAGTTACGGGCAGTGCTTGCTCATGAACTGGCTCATGTTAAAAACCGCGATGTACTCGTTGCAACTATTGCTGCTGTGCTTGCAAGTACCATCTCATTTATCTCCAATATGGCAATGTTTGGCGGGTTTGGTTCAAGAAACAATGAGGACAATCGGGGAGCAGGTATGCTTGGGATAGTTGTCGCAATTTTGGTTCCGATTGCGGCCGCAATTGTGCAAATGGCTATTTCAAGACAACGTGAGTTTGGTGCCGATGAAACAGGAGCAAAAACCATTGGCGATGGAGAACCTCTGGCAAAAGCACTTGTGGCTATTCATAATTCTGCAAAACGTTCCCCAATGCACACAAACCCAGCATTATCTTCACTTTATATTGGCGATCCGCTTGGTGGTTGGGGCGGAAAAATGCTGCATTTATTTTCAACACATCCACCGGTTGAGGAAAGAATAAAAAGATTAAAAAAGATCTAATATTTGAAGAAGCGTTAGTCGTTTAGATGTTCTTTTTTAAATGCCTGTTGAATTTCTTTATACGATGTTTCCTCATGTTTTCTCTTAGCTTTTGACGAGTACTTATATTTTATATATTCAATCAATACAGGAACCAGAGAAACGAATACAATCCCAATTACTGCATATTCAAAGTTTTCTTTTATAAAGGGTAGTCCGCCGAAGAAATACCCAGCAAAAATAAGACTTGTCACCCAGATAAATGCGCCGGCGACGTTATAGAAAAGGAATGTCTTGTAATGCATTTTCCCGACTCCTGCAACAAACGGTGCAAAAGTTCGAATAATCGGAAGAAAGCGGGCAAGAATAATTGTTTTTCCACCATGTTTTAAGTAAAATACCTGCGTTTTTTCAAGATATGCTTTATTAAAGATTCGTGAGTTTTCTTTTGAGAAAACACGTTTTCCGAGGTGGTGACCAATCCAATAATTTGCAGTGTCGCCTAAAATTGCAGCAATAAGAAGAGTAAAATAGACAATCCAAATATCTAAATATCCACTTCCTGCTAATGTTCCTACAACAAACAGGAGCGAATCACCAGGCAAAAATGGCATTACCACCAAACCGGTTTCTGCAAAAACTACGAAAAATAGAATGACATAGGTAAAGACACCGAAGAGATTAATGATGTTTGCTGAATGTTCATCAAAATGAAGAATAAAATCAAAAATTTCCATAGGGAAAATTATAACAGAAAATTTATTAAGTTTTGAAAAAAAGGCATCTTTATAGTATATAGTATTCTGCGTCTGGATTTCCCCAAGTAGTTGCGGTACCTTCTACCTCACTATGAGTAAATACAGCGAACCTATAAGAACATTTCCAATAGCTCAAAATCTCATTATTGAGTACTGTTTGTATGCACGAAAATCAACCGAAGATGATGAACGACAGGCAATGAGTATTGATTCTCAAATCAAGGAAATGACAGAAATTGCAGTAAAAGAAGGCTTATTTATTAAAGAAATAAGAAAAGAAAGTCACTCGGCAAAAATGTCAGGACAGCGGCCAGTCTTTGCACAATTGTTAGATGATATTCGAAGTGCTAGCCAGGATATAAACCCTGATGAAAAAACAATGGATATAAGAGACTATCCAAAGCACGTGTTAAGTAACGGAGTTACGGAGAAAAAACGACAATTAATAGGACTTTTTAGCAATCAATTGTATCTTCACGACCGAAAGGTCGTTTCTTCGAGGGCAAATAGAGCTTCTGGATAACGAGGGCACGGTCCGAAACTTCAGGAACTAAAAGAGCGCTTAGCGAGCAAAATCAAGGTTTTTGAGGAACCTCGGTCTGCTCGCCGCTCAATCTTGCTGCGGGACTTGGAATCGAACCAAGATTAGAGGATCCAAAGTCCTCCGTCCTACCATTAAACGATCCCGCAGTGTGAATTATTAGCATTTAAATTATAACATAAAATGACAAGTTTGTATCAGAAGTGTAAGTTCATTCATGTAAACGATACTGGATCGTTATAGATATAACGAAACGGAAAGAGCTATTTCATTCTTGTAACCAACAACAATAAAGAGTATTATTTTATTTAAAACATGAATAAAATAGTTTGTCCCAATTGCAATAACGAAATAGAAATATCCCAAGCTATAGAGCATAAGATTCAAGAAGAAGTGCTTGAAAAAGCACAAACAAAATACAAAGAAGAATTAAAAAAACAAAAAAAAGAAATCGAAGAAAAGGCAGAAAGAAGAATAAAAGATGAATTAGAATTAAAGTTTAAAGATTCTCAAAATGAATTAGATGAAACAAAAGAACAAAGTAGGGAACTTCGTGAACAACTTTTAGAATTAACTAAACAACTTCGTTTTCTAAAACAAAAGGACGAAGAAAGAGAGCTTGAGATGCAAAAAAAGCTAACTCTTGAGCGAGAAAAAATACAAGAGGAAATTGTAAAAGTCGAAAAGGAAAAGTCAAGCCTTGAAATAGCCGAAATCAAAAAACAACTTGACGACACAAAAAAAGCTTTGGAAGATGCCCAAAGAAAAGCGGCGCAAAAATCTCAGCAACTTCAGGGAGAAGTCTTGGAGTTAGAATTGGAAAAGATGCTAAGCATCGCATTTCCCCACGACGATACAGAACCAGTGGCTAAGGGAATTTCTGGCGCAGATATTAAACATACTGTAAAAAGCCCTAAAGGAACTATATGCGGAGTTATCCTTTGGGAATCCAAAAGAACCAAAGAATGGTCCGACAAATGGTTAACAAAATTAAAAGAAGACTTAAGAACACAAAAAGCAAATATTCCAATTATTGTAAGTGTTATATTGCCAAAAGAAGCAAAGAATGGATTTGGCATTAAAGATGGAGTTTGGATTTGTAGTCACCAACTCGTTCTGCCAATCGCAACAATTTTGCGAAAAAATTTACTTGATGTTGGATATCAAAAAGCAATTTCCGCAAATCGCGGAGAAAAAGCAGACTTACTTTACAGTTATGCAACAAGTCACGAGTTTCAACAACAAGTAGAAAGAATTGTTGAGACATATAAAGAAATTAAAGATCAAATAACAAAAGAGAGAATGGTATTTGAGAAATCGTGGAAACAAAGAGAGACGCAGGCAGAACGCATTATTCTAAGTATTGCCAATATTGTTGGTAACATGCAGGGAAGAGTTGGAGCCTCCATGCCAGTTATAAAAGGATTAGAGCTTACTGATAGTTCTAAATCCACTCAGCAAAATTTGTTAGAAGGAAAACTATAGCACAGCTGTATTTTTGGGTATTTACTTTCAAAAGAAAATGGTATTATCATAGAAATACATGAGGAAAAAACTGCCCAAAAAATCAAAGCTAAAAAGTCCTTTTATAATCGAACAAAAAAGTTTTATAGGAATAATTACATTAACATTAGCAGTTTTTTTTATAGTTACGCTTGTAGTTAAACAAAAAAACGCTAGTACCTTTTGCGCAAATTCAATTAGTTGTATCAAAAATCTTTCTGGTTTGTACGAAAAGAGACCTACATCCGCTGAGTTTTTAGGAAAAATCCTAGAAGTACCAACAGAGCTTGCTCAAATTCCTCCACCTGCAAATGTTTTGGGCAATACAACAGAACAAAAAAGAATAGAAATTAATCTATCTACTCAACATCTCTATGCACATGAAGGCAATAGCTTGATATATGATTTTCCAGTTTCCACAGGCAAATGGTTTTCTACTCCTACAGGATCATTTCGCACATGGATAAAGTTAAGATATACAAGAATGCAAGGAGGCAGTAAAGCTTGGGGAACTTATTATAATCTTCCTAATGTTCCTTATGTAATGTATTTCTATAACGAATCCACACCAAAAGCCAAGGGTTATGGCATACACGGAGCATACTGGCACAATAATTTTGGCCATCCAATGAGCCACGGTTGCGTTAACATGCGAATAGAAGATGCAGAATTGCTTTACAACTGGGCAGATCCTCCAACAAAAACCCATACAACCTACGTAGACGACAATAACCATGGTACATTAGTAATTATTTATGGAGAAACACCAAAAGGATAGGCTATCGCGTCTCACGTGGCTCAAAATCTAGAGCCAAAGAATTAATACAGTATCTTTTACGAGTTTCAGTCGGACCATCATCGAATACATGGCCTAAATGCGAATCGCAGTTCTTGCACAAAACCTCAGTTCTTACCATGCCTAAGCTATTGTCCTGTCTAAGTTCAACGTTTTCGCGATTGACAGGATTGTCAAAGCTTGGCCATCCAGTTCCCGAATCAAACTTTGCATCAGACGAAAATAGATTTGCCCCACAAACAACACACTTATACATTCCATCTTCTTTATTCTTGTAATATTTTCCGCTGTAGGGTGGTTCTGTACCCTTCTCAAAACACACATTATATTGCTCTGGGGTTAGTTTTTTCTTTTTATAATTGATTGTTTTGTCTTTCAATTTGTCCATGGTATTTATTCTAACATTTTAGCAGTTTTTTAAATAGATAGAAAAGTCGACAAAACCTTCTGAGCGATCTTTATAGTTTTATCTCTACCTTCTTTATTTGGATTTACCTCGGATAAATCTAACGAAAGATTAGGATGCCAAGAAACAATTTCAATGAGGGGAAGCAATTCATAAAACATAAATCCTTTAGCCGAAGGAATTCCAGTTGCCAGCACTTCTTTATTATTAAACACATCAACATCAAAATTTATATGAATAAACTGAAATTTAGAAATAAAAGATTTTACTTCATCAATTACTCTTTTCGTATCTTTTAAGACTTCATCTCTATTTATATTTCTAAGTTTTTCTTTATCAAAACACATTCTTTCTTCAATATCTAAATCCACGTCTCCAATAAAAAGAGTGTTTGCCAAAGAGATTTTTGAGGGAATCAACGAATCAATTTTTGGAATATCAAAATTATCCAAAAAAGGCCTCAAATACATGCCATGAAAGTTTTTGGTAGGACTTGTTGCGTACAAATTCATTTCTCCATGAGAATCAAATTGAAGAAAAGGTAACGCTATTGTCCCCGCCAACTACTACCTGTGTTTCATTGCTTTTAAGAGTTCTACTAATTAAGTCTTTGAAAGAAATAAAATTAAAGGCAAGAGTGGAGAAATAATCTTTCTTATCAATATCTTCTGGCTTTGTAAAAATAAACTCGTTGACTAGACAACGAGACTTAGCTAAAAAACTTGGTGTTAATATCGCATCTGGCGCATCCTCAATCCCTAAGTTTAAATCTTTTTGATGGATTGGCGAATTTATAATTCCAAGCCTAGATTTTGCTTTATAAAAATGTACTTTATGCATTAAGCGTAACTATAAACATTGTTATTTGGTTAAGACTGGTTCTACCTGATAATATTTTGCTAGGTCAGCAGGAGTGATATGAGAAGGGGATCTATGGAAAATCGCCCATGTTTTCTCCAGGGCCCTTGCTACAAGACCCGAGCAAATTTGTTGTCCATCAAAACCAAAACTAAATTTAAGACCAGCAACAAGAGAAATCGCAATACTTACTATATTTGTCCAGCCATAAGACTGTCCCAAGACGTAGGCGGCAAAATAAACTGCTTGTTTTCTATCCTCCTCAGATGCCATAATTCGAATATAGTAATAATCCTTAGGTTTGTATATAGAAATGTGGCGCTTCTATAATATCGCCTTGTGTATTTATTACAAGAGCAGCATGATTCCAATAGGTATATTTTTGGTCACTTCCGTGAAATCTAAGCCCTTGACCAAATCTAATTAATTTACTCGTCCAAGCATCACCGCGAGTTAGAATAAAGTCTGCGGGGGTTGGGCTGACAACCTCTTCTCCAGGGGCAAAATGTTCAATCTTAATACACTCAACAGGCCTAAAAGGTAGGCTCATAAACATGTTTCCTAACTTGGGTGAGCCGCCCGGGAATCGGACCCGGAACCTATTCCTTAAGAGGGAATTGCTCTACCAATTGAGCTAGCGACCCTTTATAAATATTATGTTTTTTAGTATACTATAAAAGCACTATCGGGGCAATATTTGCGCCCTTAGCTCAATGGACAGAGCGAGTGGCTTCGGACCACTAGGTTGCGGGTTCGACTCCTGCAGGGCGCGCATGCGAATTCTTAAGTTCGCTATCGGTTGGCCACTTTCTATTCTTGCTCTTTTTTTTGTTGCAAGAATAATTTTCTCACAGCAAAAAGATATCGTTTTTAGCATAGAACAGCCAGATATAATTCTTTTCCTTTCTGGTGTTATTTGCTTTTTTCTATTTTATCTCACGCGTTCTTTTGTTTGGAAACTAATTCTTAAGGAACTAGGATACAATATTCCTTTAAAAACAGTTTCTTTCTTGTGGGAGGTTTCTGAATTAAAACGGTTTGTTCCCGGAAACATCTGGTCGTTTTTGGGCAGGGCATCATTATTTTCTAATATTAATGTACCTACAAAAATAATTGTAAGGGCGCTTATTATTGAGACTGAATCTTTTTTACTTGCCTGTTTTATTATTTCGATTCTAGGAGTCCTTCTATACCCTAACCGTTTGTTAGTCAACATATCGTATGTTTTTTCTGTTCCATCAATCTCAATTGTACTTCTAACCACTTTACTTTTTATCAATAACTCTTTGCTAACAAAATATTTAAAGGGGACGTTTCTTGCCAAAGTAATTCTGCTTTTTCCTAACTTTTCCAAACAAACAAACACGCTTCTTCTTTTACTTTCGATTTTGTACATGTTCTTATTTGGATTGGGAACGTATCTAACAATTACTTCGCTAACGTTTATATCTCCAGAATTTTTTATTTCCCTTTCTGCGTTTTTTGTGTTTTCTCTTCTTGTTGGATATCTGTCTATAATTACGCCAATGGGGCTGGGTGTTAGGGAATCTGCAATGATAGTTGGACTTTCTCAATTTATCTCCCTTGGCACTGCGGGGTTAGTATCTATTTTTGCCCGAGTAGTTCTTATTATTTCTGAACTTTTATTCCTACTTTTTACATATTTGTGGAGAAAAACAAAAAGCAAATTAGTATTTTCTCTTGAGAGCCTTATTGTCCTACGCAAACAAGAAGTAATATTGGGGATTTTTATAATTATCTATATAATGTATTTTACGGCAACAAGCTTTTTAAGATACGATAACTTTTATACAGGACGGTTCGATTTGGGCAACATGGATCAGACTGTTTGGAATACTATCAATGGCAGAATATTCGAGTTGACCGATCCAAACGGGACAAATGTTATCTCTCGTCTTGCCTTTCATGCGGATTTTATACTTATACTTCTTGCTCCATTTTATCTTATCTGGGAGCACCCAAAAATGCTTCTTTTAATACAAACTATTGTTTTGTCAATAGGCGCTGTTTTTGTTTATGCTATAGGAAAAAATGTAGTTAAAAACAAAAATTTATCTTTGGTGTTTGCGTTCCTTTTTTTACTTAATCCAACTGTCCAATTTACTAACCTCTACGACTTTCATGCAGTGACTCTTGCCACAACATTTTTACTCGGAGCCTTCTATTTTTTACGAAAATATAAATATATCTGGCTTTTAATTTTCTTGATTCTTGCTGGTATAACAAAAGAACAGGTTTGGATAATAATAGCGATTTTTGGACTATATATCTTCTTCAGAAATGTCATTGCGAGGAGTCCGTCAGCCGACGGAAGACGAAGCAATCCCACCAAACATGAGATTGCTTCCCCCGATAGTCATCGGGGTCGCAATGACAACAGTAGTAAAAAGACGGCTCTTCTTTTTGGAGCAATAATCTTTCTTGCATCAGTTCTTATTTTTTACTTTCTCATCTGGCACGCTATGCCAAGCGTAAGAGGTTCCGAGCACTTTGCTCTTTCTTACTACTCTGATTTTGGCGACTCTCCAACAAGCATTGTAAAAAATGTCCTACTTTCTCCACAAAAAACACTCACAACCTTCTTTCAAAAAGATCAACTAAACTATTTGCAACAATTATTTCTTCCCTTAGGATTTCTTTCTCTTTTCTCTCCTCCTTTTCTGCTTTTTGCTCTGCCAGATCTATTCATAAACTTATTAAGCAATAACGCTCAACTTCACCAAATATACTATCAGTACTCGGCAACTATAACTCCTTTTATATTCATCGCCGCCATAATTGGAGTTAATAATTTTAAAAAGCGATTCCCAAAAATTCCAATCAGCGCTTATGCTTTTTATCTTACATTTTTTACCTTACTATCTGTTTATGCTTTTGGTCCTCTGCCTGGAGGGAAAAATCCAAATATCGCAATGTTTACTAAGCCACAAAAAGAAAGAAAACTAATTAATGATTTTCTTAATTCCATTAATTCCTCGTATAGCATCGCAGCCACCAACAACATTGGCTCCCACCTATCTCATAGACAGAAAATTTTTACAATTCCAGTTGGAGCAGACAAAGCCGACTATGTTCTCTTTTTGCTTAACGACTCATATGCTCAACCATCACTCCAGTTCCAAAAAGACCTAGCCAATAAAATGAAGTACAGCAAAAATTATATTGAAGTTTTTAGAAATGGGGATTTTGTTGCTTTTAAAAAACGAACTTTCAACTAACAAAAGAGTTAACTCCTTCGCTTCTATGTAGCGACAAAGATTCAATTCCTTCCTCAAAGTATTATTTGGATTCTGTCGACGCTGCTTTGCCACTTTTACTAAAAGCTGCAAAAAGAGCCCATGCACCAACTACTAAATGTAAGATTAAATCAGCAGGGCTCTCTAGGTTTGCTCCCAACAGTTGCGAGCCTCCAAAATTGTAAACACCAACAATTACCCCCACTATCCCCAAAACAATTACCAAAGATCTCTGTAAGGAAGCAGGAAGTATAGCTGATGCTACTAGTCCAGCAATCCCAAGTATAGTGTGTGCTATATTTTCTGCATTATCAAACCACCAAAACGCGCCAAAAATGCTTTTGTCTGCAGAAGGACCAATAACTCCTATAAAACCTAATACCCCAACCACTAAAAGGATCGCACCTCCGACTTGTAAAAATTTCTTTGGAGTAAAGATATTCAAAATTCTCACCCCCTTCCTTTTATACAAAATTAGAGTAATATATATATTTCTACTTTGTCAAGGGGATAAAAAAATTCGTCTTGCAAGCAATTTAGAAACAAACTATTATAAGTGTATGATAAACGTTACCAAATCTACAGGCACTATCGAGCCATTTAGTAAAGAAAAAGTTCTTGCTTCGATACAACGCGCGCATATACCAAAAGATTTACAAGATCAAATAGTTAAGGAGGTCAATGCAAAATTATATAATAATATTCCTACATCAGAAATTTACCATCACATAACAGAATTTTTAGGCGCCTCTGTTCTGCCTTATTCTCGCGCAAAGTACAGTCTTAAACAGGGAGTTATGGATCTAGGTCCAACTGGTTATCCATTTGAAGATTTTGTTGCCGATGTTCTCAAATTTGAAGGGTATCAAACAAATGTCAGACAAATCCTAAATGGTAAATGTGTAAAGCACGAAATAGACATTGTTGCTCAAAAAGATGGCGTAAAGTCAATGATCGAATGTAAATTTCACAATAGTATTGGTAATCATACCCAAGTACATGTATCTTTATATACAAAAGCAAGATTTGATGATTTAAAAGATATATACAGGTTGGATGACGTTTGGCTTGTAACCAACACTAGAATAACACCTGATGCCCTATCTTATGCACTGTGTAACGGTCTAAAAGTTATAAGCTGGAATTATCCAGAAAATTTTGGATTGAGAGATTTGATTGAAAAGTCAAAACTTCATCCAATTACTGTATTGGCAACTTTATCTCAAGCTCAAAAACAACAGCTTTTACAACAACATATAGTTTTATGTAAGAACATTTGCGAAAATCCTGCATCTCTTGCGACTCTTAACTTGCCCAAAGATAAAACCCAAGCTGTAATTGATGAATCTAAATTTGTCTGCTCGTAAACCTAAATAAATGTGGCGTGGATAGAACACCTGAAGTATAGAAAAATCAGTTGTCAGTTTGTCTCTATATGCCCTTACTACAATCCGTATTCCGAAAGAGAATAGTTGCCAATACGATTACGGTGTAAGCTCATAATAAAAGAATCGCACTGCCAAAACCCAGGAATTGTAGAAAAAGCGCCTATAAATCCAAGCCTTTTCAGTGTGTTAATCGCGTTATCATCAAAGGCTCCATATGGATATGTAAAGATATCAATTTGTTGATTGGTATGTTCTTTTAATTGTTGTTTACCTGCTTCAATTTCAAATTCAATTTTATCTTTTGTCCCATTATTTATAGCATAATGTGACCAAGTATGATCGGTAAAATCTATCAAGCTATTTCTTGCCATTTCTTCAACCTGATCCCATGACAAATATTGAGAACCCCCAATAAGTCCTGCTGCAATCATAAGATTTCCAATAAAATGATACTTTTGTAGTATTGGATATGCATAGTCGTAGACACTTTTATAACCATCATCAAACGTTATAACAATACTCTTTTGTGGAAGACTGGTATGGTCTCTTAATGCCGTAACCAGCTTCTTTGCAGAAAGAGTAGTATAACCCTGAGAAAATAAATACCCCATTTGCCGATCAAACATTTCGCTATCAACATTTAAGGCTGTTTGTCCAAGCTCTTTTGCCAAAGCTGTTGGCTGAACATGATGATACAAAAGAACTGGCACATGCAAACAATAGCCAGGTAGTGGAGTAGGGGTTGGAGTAAGAGTTGGTGTTGACGTGCTAGTAGGTAGAGGATATGGTGTAGAAAGCTCTGATTTAGAAGTTTTTACAGAATGGGGAACGCTTACAATATGCTTATTTTGCAAAAATCTGTTATTTTTTGAATTTCCATATATTAAAACTAAAGCAAAAAGTAATATAACGATCAAATACAATTTATTTTTCACACAAAATAACAAATCCCAAGTTAAATGCTAACATAAAGCGGTCTAAAAAGTAAAACAACATTGTGATATAATTTACCTACAGCTTAGAGTAGTCTCTGCTGTTTTTTTATCTACGAAGAAAGGTATATTTTATATGAACAATCTATCATCGCAAAATATTAGAAATGTTGCAGTAATTGCCCATGTTGATCACGGTAAAACAACGTTAGTTGATTTTATGCTCAAGCAGTCTCATACCTTTAGAGAGAATTCGGCTGAGATGCAACAAACAACTATTTTAGACTCTAATCCTTTGGAAAGAGAACGGGGGATTACTATACTTGCCAAGAATACTGCAATTAACTACAAAAACTACAGGATAAATATTATCGATACTCCAGGACACGCAGATTTCTCTGGAGAAGTAGAAAGAACATTAAACATGGCAGACGGGGCTCTACTTATTATAGATGCACTCGAAGGACCGATGCCTCAAACAAAATTTGTATTAAAAAAAGCCTTGGAAATTGGATTAAAAATTATTGTGATAATAAACAAAGTAGATAAAAAAATGGCAGATATCAATGCAAGCTTTGAGCTAACTAACGATCTTTTTCTAGAACTAGCAACCAAAACCGACCAGTTAAATTTTCCTGTTTTGTATGCAATAGGACGAGAGGGTAAAGCAGCGGAGAAACTAGAAGATGTAGTCAAAAACACAAGTCTAGAACCTATAATGGAGACTATTATTAATTATATTCCTGCTCCAAATGTTAAGACTGGCTCTTTTCAAATGGTTATATCAGCACTCGATTATGATTCTCATAAAGGCAAGCACGTTATCGGAAGAATAACCAGAGGAACTTTAGAGAAAAATCAGAAAGTAGTTCTTATTAAAGAAGATAATAAAAAAACTCCTTCAACTGTTGACGCTATATATATTAACCAAGGGTTAAAAAAAATTGAGATAGACAAAGCGCAAGCAGGCGAAATTGTTGAGTTTACCGGAGTAGCAAATGCTACAATTGGGGATACCCTTGCTGATCCAACTGATCCAACACCTCTTCCAAGAATAGAAATAGAGGAGCCAACGATCAAAATAGCTTTTTTTGCAAACACCTCACCTTTTGCAGGAAGGGAGGGAAAATATTCTAATTCAAGAGAACTTTATGAAAGGCTAGTAAAAGAATTAGAAACTAATGTAAGTCTAAAGCTTGAAATAAAAGACGATAAATTTATAGCGGCAGGTCGCGGAGAGCTTCATTTGTCTATTCTAATTGAAACATTAAGACGCGAAGGATATGAGTTCCAAGTAGGAAAACCCGAAGTAATCACAAAAATTGTTGATGGCGTTGAAATGGAACCAGTTGAGGATTTAATAATTGATGTTCCGGACGAATTCCAAGGAGTTGTTAGTAAAGAACTAGGGGAGAGAAGAGCGGCAATGACCAACATGCAGGCAAATGGAAAAGGAACAACTAGATTTGAATATAAAATTCCATCCAAAAATCTTTTGGGGATAAGAAATATTCTTCTAACCAACACCCGAGGCACTGCTGTTACTAACAGTACATTTGATAAATACGAACCTATCTCTCCTCCTATAAACAATATGAGAAATGGAGTTTTAATAGCATCCGAGACTGGCACTGCATTGACTTTTGGTTTAAATAATGCTCAAGGAAGAGGCGTTACATTTATAGAGCCAGGAACTAAAGTATATGAGGGAATGATAATTGGACAAAACTCTCGAAAAGAAGACATAGAAATAAATGTTACGAAAGAAAAAAAGCAAACCAATGTCCGCTCGGAAACAAGCGATATTCCAATTACATTAACTCCCGCTCTTAAAATGAGTCTCGAACAGTATCTGGATTTTTTAGCAGATGACGAGCTTCTTGAAGTTACTCCACAAAACCTAAGACTTCGAAAAAAATACCTAAAGCATGTAGAAAGAGTAAGACACGCGAGAGAGACTAATTAGGCTCTAGTTTATGTCATTCTGGCTTGTCCAGAATCTCTATTGTTTGTCATCCTGAACTTGTTTCAGGATCTGATTCTGAATTTTCAGACTGACACCTGAAGGGTGTCGGATCAGTCGGATCAAACTATGAATCTTGCATATCGATTACGCCCTACAACTCTTGATGAATTTGTTGGACAAGAACATTTGGTTTCAAAAGATAAAATCATCCGCAAGATGATTGAAGGCAAATCGTTCTCTTCAATTATCTTTTGGGGACCTCCAGGAAGCGGCAAAACAACCCTTGCTTATATTATTTCTAAAACCACCAATTCTGACTTCTACTCTCTTTCTGCTGCACAAACAGGAAAAGACGATTTGAGAAAAATTATCAATTCCGCAAAAAAGAACCAGCAATATAATCGAGAAACAATTTTATTTATTGATGAGATTCACAGGTGGAATAAAGCTCAGCAAGATGCTCTTTTGCCTTTTGTTGAAAGCGGATTACTAACTTTAATTGGCGCAACTACAGAAAATCCTTCGTTTGAGGTAATTAGCCCACTCCTTTCAAGATGCAGAGTTTTTGTTCTAAAAAGTTTGTCTTACGAACATTTAGAAAAGATCATTAATAAAGCCCTCATCGACAAAGAAAGAGGCGTTGGAAGATACAACAAAACAATTACAAATGAGGCAAAAGAATTATTAGTTCGACTCTCGGGTGGTGATGCTCGAATTATGTTAAACGCGCTAGATTTAGCGGTAACTAGCTTTAAAGACAAAAAGATTACCCCAGAAATCATTAAAGAAGTTTTTCAAACTAGAAGTGCAGGTCTATATGACAAAAAGGCGGATGAACACTACAACATCATAAGCGCATTCATCAAATCTATGCGAGGAAGTGATCCAGACGCAGCTTTATATTATTTAGCAAGAATGCTAGAAAATGGAGAAGACCCAAAATTTATTGCAAGGCGAATGATTATTTTTGCATCCGAGGATATTGGCTTGGCAGATAGGGGAGCTTTAATCCAAGCAAACGCAGCTTTTGATGCAATTCACAAAGTAGGCATGCCAGAAGCCCAACTTATTTTAGCCCATATATGTCTCTACTTGTCAACTGCCAAAAAATCACGACATGTTCCCAACGCACTAGAGCAAGCAAAGCAAGCAGTATACGAATTCCCAAATGAACCAATACCCCTACATCTTCGAAACGCCCCAACAAAACTTATGAAAAGCTTGGGATATGCAAAAAATTATGTTTGGAGTACAAATTATGTTGGTCCAAAAACTTCGGCTTCTGAAAAACTTTCTTTTCTTCCAGAAAAACTTAAAGATAGAAAGTTCTTCGAGTTTCCACAGAAATAATCCACCAGCATATTGACAAGTTAAGTACATTTGTGCAATGATTTTATTGATGGACAATCAAGATCAACCACAAAATTTTTCTGATTTACAACCAACGCCGGCTTCTCCAAGAATGTTTCTTAATATTCGTAATATTCCAACTAAGTATATAATTATTTTTCTTGCAGTTTTAGCTGTTTTGTCTTCGGGCTCAACTGGATATCTATTATTTGCAAATAAGAAAAAAGTCCTTCCTCCAAAAACTATTCAAGAGGAGATTTTGGTGGCACCACCCATATTTACCCCTATTCCAACTCCCACAAAAGTTCCAACACCTACAATTACACCAACGCCAACTCTTGCGCCTCTTGTAGATCCAATAGCAACATGGAGTGCATTTGTAAGTACTAAGTATGCTTACTCAATAAAATATCCTCCTGACTGGACAGCAAAAATTACAACACAACAAGATCCAAAAATTTTAGAATACGTAGTATTTAACCCAAAGGATGCAACAAAAGCAGGATCATTATCTATAACTTCATCCTATGGTACAAGAACATATAAAGAAGCCTTAGCCTTAGATCCACAAAAAGGAGCAACTGTTACAGTTGCATCTGTCAGTGCCACAAGAAAAAATCAACAAGATTCAGATGGCAATATTTCTATAAATGTTATCACTCCAACTGGAGCTAATACAATTGTTATTAAGGCTGAAGAAAAGTACAGAAATATTTTGGATATAATGCTAACCACAGTTAAACTTACGCAATAAAAACGGCTTTTTCTATTTACTTATCGAATTTAGTATTTTCTCAGAATTTCTCCAGCTTTCAGAATGAGTTGCAACAGATATTTTCTTGCTTCGGTTAAGTTTATTGCATTACTCATTTGAACTCGTATCGTCTACTAAAGTATTGAGAAAAAAGGCTAAGAGACAAAATGACAAGAAGACCAATCTCCAGAATAACTATAATCGTCCCATGAGAAGACCATATGCCACTTAAAAACTGATATATGATATATCCCACTACTCCAGTAATAATTATGGAGACAATAAGTGCCACAATGCCCATTGTACTAGTACTTACTTTCTCAGGATCATGGCCTTGGGAAAAGTTTGGAACAATCGTCCCTAAAAATCCATTTGAAAACGAAAGTAACACCACAGAAAAAGCACTTACCACCGCAAGTATTCTAATATCCGTGTCAAATGGCAATAGAAACCATACGAATATCGAAAGAATAATGTGGGGAATCACAAGAACCAATGCAGAAAGTATCTTAACCCACACAATTTTATTAATTGGGATAGGCAATGTAAATAGAAACCATGCGCTTTTTCCCTCCCGCGCCATAAGAGGAAACACAAGTCGTAAAAGATACGCGGTCGTAAAAAATAGAAGCCATACAAAAGAGAAAATCACAAAATCAACCTTTATTTTTCCGCCCATCTCCGCAATATATCCTGCTCTACTTAATATAAGGAAGAAAAAGAATGCCATGGAAAGCAAAAACACGCCATATCCTACTTCTTGTGGAGAACGAATAATAGAAAGCCAATCCTTATAAAATATAGGGAATTTTGCTAAAGCAAGGTTTCTATCAGAATATTTTTTGTAAGAAGTCAACGTATTCTTGTGAACCTTAAGTAATTGACAAAGGGAAATATATGTCCTTGATTGAAAATGTAATGAAAATAATACGATTGCGAAGGTAAAAACAAGAATTGCAAGAGTAAAACTGGGATTTCCAAAAGTTATAAGCTGAACTAACCAAAATGTAGGTAGTAAGGAGTTCGATAACGGCAAACTATTATAAACATTAAAAAATTCCTCAGCCTCTGCACTGCGCAACGCAGCCAGTTCTTGAGGAAAAATTGATTTGGCAAGAAGAATTGCAATTGCGATAAAAATGAGCATGCCAATAGATACTGCAATAAATCCTCTTCCTTTCACATAGTGGGCAATAATGTAACTTATGAATCCACCAATACTGTTGGACAATAAGACAAGAAATAGTATCAAAGCGCACGACGCAAGAAAAAATAAGAAAAGTTTTGAGGCGAAAAAAGCTATCCCAAAAGAGAATAGTGCCGGAAGAATTATAGAAACAGTCACAATGATATTTAGTAAAGACGAACGAATAAAAAACCACCATACCAACTTTGACGGTGCAATAGGAAGAGTAAGAAGATAATCATTTTTTTTACTTGGAGTAAAAAGATAGGTAATATGCGATGCAATACTGCTTCCAAGGACAAGCCAGAAAAGAACTACAATTGCGGCATGAATCATATAAGTTGCAGTAAGGAATCCGTACAAATCATATTTTGCAAGATTTTTGAAAAAAAATTGGGTGTAGAAAAATATACCCATTGCTACCAATCCAAACACCAAAGAAAATCCTAAGAGTACAACGAGCTTGCTTATTGTTTGAGTCCTGTACCAACGAAGAATTGATAATACATCTGTAGCAAAAAAAATAATAATTTCTCTCATTGCGATTTATTTACTTCTTCCCCATACCATTTATCAAGAGACACACGGAGTGAAATGTTTTCCTCCCGAGCAATTCTTCCAGCATGCATTATACCAACGCGATCAGCGTACCTCTTTGCAAATGAAAGTATATGCGTGGCAAAAAAGACTGTTCCACCATTTCTCGCAAACGTTTTGAGTGCCTTTCCAAAAATGTCAATGCTTGTAGGATCAAGACCTACGATTGGCTCGTCAATAATGAGCAATCTTGGCTGTGCAATAAACGCAGCAAGAAATGCAAGCTTTTGTCGATTACCACGGGAATAAAGCCCCATACGTTGATACACAATGTCTTGAATGGGAAAAAGCGATAGGAGTTCTGAAATTCGATCATGTATTACAGAAGATGGAAGTCTTCTCAATTTTCCTGTTAAAGTAAGAAATTCAATTCCGCTTAAATAATCATAGGGGCTTGGATCATCTGATATATACCCAAACATCTCTTTTGCTTTTTCTCCTTCTTGCAAAATATCATGTCCAAAAATAGAGACAGATCCATGAGTTGGCCTGAGGAGCCCTACAAGCAGTTTAATAAGGGTAGTTTTCCCTGATCCATTGGGTCCAATAAGTGCATAGACCTGAGGGGTTTGAATCTCAAGATTGACAGAATTAACAGCCTTTATGTGGTCAAACTGCTTTGAAAGATTAATAGTTTTTATTGCAGGAAATTCCACATTTTGTTCGAGCATGGCATCACTACTATATCAACAGTAAAAAAACAATTCAAGGTGGTATATAGAATCGTTCATGACAAAAATGCTGCCGCGTAAATTTGTGTCATATTTTATTTTCAGATGTGGGTGGTATAGCGGACTCGAACCGCCAACCCTCAGGTCCACAACCTGATGCTCTGCCATTGAGCTAATACCACCAGAATTGTAAATTAAGTATATCACGAGAGGCTATAGAGTTCAATTCTCTCATAGCCTACCTTTTAGATCCCAAAGATTAAGTCCAATTTCTTCCTTTCTTATAAGTCGAATTATATATTTATTTCTGGAAACTTTTGAATAGTACATAAAAGTCTTTTTCGTAGGTTGCGCCCTATTATGTAAAAGTTCGGACTTCCTTTATTACTAAAAGGTAGTCGTCGCTTCGCTCCTCCTATTATTTATATTGCTCGGCCTTCGGCCTCGCTCTATGTATTTTTTGCACAAACGAAAGAAGCGCGATTTTTTAAGTAAAGAGCCGGACTTAAACTCGTTTGATTATAGCATATTCCGTATCAACCTACCCACCCGATTATGGTGGCGGCGACCCCGCCTTTGTGCGAGAGGTCGCCCTATGGGGCGACTTGCCCATGTGTTTCTATATTTAGTATCTTGGTACAGTATCTTCCCTGCTTTTATTTATATTTAGTATCTCCTGCAGTCGGCGGGGTGATCCGCTTTTCGCCCCCGCCTTCTTTGTTTTATCCCTTTCTCTTTCTAGCACCTTCGGTCGCCTCTGGCGACCTTATGAATTCTTGTTGGCTCGCCCCGCAACTATTTCAATTAAAGATATTCCAGCGGGGCTCGCGATAGTCGGGCACGCTCTTTGCTAGGTTTTGCAATCGTGAAGTCAATCTATCGCGTGCCTTTATCCTGAGTTTATCGAAGGACTCCTTTTAGCAACGACTCCATTTTGGGCGGGGGCGGCGGAGCCAGTCACCGACTGGTGCCTGGCGGACCGCCACCAAAAAGAATCGGCCGGAATGGTGGAAATTGGCCGATGACTTATTAACCGAAGAAGAAATTCTAGACCTAGCCCAGAGAATTAAAATTGCAAAATTAATTCTTGACGGCAAGACTTATGATGAAATTGCAGAAAAAGTTAAAACTTCAACATCAACAGTTTCGAAGATTGGACAGATTATTAAATATGGTAAGGGTGGATTAAAAAGACTTTAAAAAAATAGTCGCTGATGACATCTCTCGGTTTTAGTTCGCATTAGAAGATAAAAATTATGGAAGACTAACAGTATCTTTAAGTCTTGGGTATAAAATAACATCTCGCACTCTATCTCTACATAGCGCCCATGCAATAAATCTTTCAATTCCTAATCCAAAACCAGAAGTTGGTTTATAGTTTTTAAGTCTTCTTAAATCAATGTACCACTCATAAGGCTTAGGGTTTATACCCTGCCTTCTTAAAGATTCATACATTTCGCCTACATTATCTTGTCTTTGGCCACTTCCAACAATTTCTCCTCCAAATGAACCCTTGATAATCGGAGGAAACAGTAAGTCTGCATTTATAACTTTATTCTCTTTGTAGGGTTTTTGATAAAAAGCTACTCTGTTTCTATCGTAATGATTAACCCAAATAGGAATTCCTGTTTTAAGTATTTCCATTAACTTTAATTCTGCTTTGCCTGAAACATCCTGGCCAGATTCGATCTCGTTAATTAAATTTCCATTCCTAGAATCTTTTAGTATCTCCACTACATTGTCAAACTCCATTTCTTGAAATTTCTTTGCTCGCAATAGTGACTGTAACTTTTTAATTGACATTTTCGAATTAGCACTTAATAAACTCAAGATATTTGGCATGGACACAAGAGTTTCAGCTAGAAATTTTACATAACCTTCTATTTGTGGCTTTAATTCTCGTAGGGTTCCTGATATTTCCGCTTCACAATGATAAAACTGATTCAAGTGTTTTTTATCTGGTTTTTCGCCCCTCATTGAAGGTAAATAGCAATAAACTTTCTTAATTCCATTTACAAGAAGAGGCTCAAAACCAAATTGTGAAGAATCAGTTAAGTAGACATTAAATTTACCAAACTTTAGATTTATCGCTTTCGAATCTGATCCAGGACCCATTGGAGAGGAAATACTTTGCGTAATCATAAATAAGTCAAGATTATACGCATGTTGCATGTCTCCCCAGTAAATATCACAAGCTAGTTTAATATAATGCCTCAACACAGACAAAGCTTGAAAATAAGGTGATTTCGCTACTTCTATATAGTGGGTCTTCCCATCATAGACAGGTAATTTAAAATCATCTCTATCTTTATTAAAATAGTTATTGTCAGATTTTTTGATTTTGTTTTTAAAATCGTTACTCATGCTCGTTCTCTAATAAAAAATTCTTTTTCTTCTAGGTAAAAATTCTTCCTAAAAAGCGCAATAAAATATGATAAATATTTATTGTTTTGGGTAAATGTTATCATATAGCCAAGCCATTTTTTATATATTTCTTTTTTAATTTCTTGGCCTAAGCTAGCAATATGAGGCTTTTGTAAAAACATAGTTACATATTCTTCTACATCTTTTCTAGATTTATTTTCAAATTTATACTCTTTGAAATAATACAATTCATACTTATTATTTGTATTAAAAACATTCAGCCAGTCATTTTTATTGAAATATTTTATTTGAGCACCAATTATCCCACTCACTGCATCTAATACTTGCTCTGGTGGTTTCTTTCTGTAAAATAATTGGGTAGTTGCTAAAAATCCCCAGGGTTTTAGGACTCTGAAATATTCGCTTACAGCTTTTTTCTTGTTTTCCATAAAGGAAGTGGCTCCACCACACATCACTAAATCAAAATACCCTTGCTCAAAAGGAATATCATAAGCAGATCCAACTTTAAAAACCACCCTCTTCCTTACGTCTTCAGTATCTTTATTCAATGTATAATTTGCTTCATTTACACAACTTTCAGAAATATCTATTCCATAAACTTTGGATTTAGTTATATGAGCAAATTCAAGAGAATTGAATCCGGTATTTGAACCAACATCAAGAATTTTACAATTTTGTTCTACAAATGTATTATGAACGATCTCTCTTATGGAGCTCTTTCCACCAGGACAACGATTTGTTTCTTTTATGAAAGATATAAAGTCCGTATAAGACAAAGATTTGATGTATTCTTTGGTTATTTTATTCATATAACTGACCCTTGACATCATGATGAATTGAATCAAAACTCTGCATATATTTTTCTTTTTTTAGAATCAATTCTGACTTTTTTGCCGTAAGGCATTGGAACCTGAGGATCGCTATGTCCAAAATCCAAATTTTGAACTACTGGTATGGACTTATTATATTTCCTGACTGTTGTTAGAATTGCGTCTCCCTGTTGTTTACGATATTTATCTTTTTGTTCCTTGCTGTTCTGCCTATCAAATTCCCAAGCTTTTGGTCTTCCCACTAATATACCTTTCACTCTTTCCAAAATACCTCTTTCTCCTAAAGATCTATAAACTCTATAAACATAATTAGCAGTTGGTATTTCTTCTGATGTTTCGGTCATTAAAATAATATTTTCAAAATCTTCTAAAGATGGAATTTCAACACTATGTCTTAGGAGCTCATCTATTGATTCTAAACAACCGCCCCAGGTGATTCCTTCAGTATTTTGATCAGCATCCCAAACCCAACCTTCGTTTGGTTCATAAGTTCTTTGTTTTTTTAGATTCTCCGTATCACTCCAGTCTAAATCAATGTCGTTATATTCTTTGCTCGCTTCTAGTTCAAATTCGCCTTTTTCAAATAAAGCTAATTTCAAATATTTAAGGGTGTATTCATGTATTTTTCCTTGCTCTGCAAATTGCGTAAATAAAGCGCCGCCATAATATGATGGTATGCTATTCAACCAAAGAAAATTCATAAAGTGAGTATTATCACTGTAGCCAAAGTAGGGTTTTGGATTACTTTTAAATGGCTCGGCTGGCAAATTCTTAATGTAGGTTATTTGATCGTCTCCTCCAAGAGAAGATATAACACCTTTAATCTCTTTATCTTCAAAAGCTGCAATTAAATCTTTAGCTCGTTCTTCTTTGGAAGCTCCAACCTTTTTAGTAGTCGGAAATTCTACTGGTTCTAATTCAAAAATCTCTCGTAGTCGTTTCAATCCTAGCTCATAAACATGAGGCCATTTTCCTGGAGCAGCAAATGATGGCGACAGAATAGCAACTTTATCACCAGGTTTAATTTTATTCATCAAGAGAAATTGTCTCATGTCTTGTATTGCAATTTTACATCAAAATGTACCAAAAACCAAATAATTGTTATAATACTAAAAACATGCCGAACCTAAATAAACACGACCTTGTTCTTTTTAAATCTAGTGAATTTCTAGGTTTTGAAAAATTTCTTGAAAAAAACTATCAGTTTAGAATAATTTCCACTGAGTATCCGCCGTATGTTTCGTTTACTTCCAGAAAAGCTATTATTCACACCGATAAGGGCACATTTTTCCTTAAAGAAAAACCTGAATATTCTAGCGATAAACTTTCCTTAAATAAATCAGGTAGATTTCAAAGATATGCAAGTTTCAAGCTAGATGTTGTACCTAAAATTAGGCTTACAAAAAAAGATGAGTGCTTTGTTATGTGGAAAAGCAGGTTTTACTTTTTGACTGAGTATAAAAAAGGCAGAGTCTTTAATGGGTCTGATCAAGATGTTAACTCAATGTTAAAAGCTCTCAATAAATTGCAAAAAATTGGCAAAGAATTTACAAGTAAAAAAGACGTACCGCTTGATGTTCTAAAGCGGATTGAGTCATATGAAGTAGCCAAACTGACTCCTTTAATTAAAAAATATGCTAGATCAAAAAAAGAATCTTCAATTTATGGAAAAATAATTAAGTGTTTAGAAATGCTGAAAAAAGAATATATTTCTTTGCCCAAAAAGGAATACTTAATGAGCCATGGTGATTTTATTATTTTTAACATTATATTTAGAAATAACGAAGTCGTTGCAATAAACGATTTTGATAATGCAAAAAAACTACCAAAATTACATGATTTAGCCGAATTTTTAGTTTCATCTACAATGTTCAACTATATTGGTTCACTAACAAATATGAAACTTCCAGTCGTTCTTGAGCCACAAAAAAGTAAATTTAAATTAATTATGAAGTCATATGTACGAGATTTTTCTTTGTCCAAAAAAGATGTTGTCTTACTCAGTACAATAGCAGAAATTATCTGGCTATGGACATTATGTTTATCTGTCCTTAAGGGCGATTATAGAATTTCGGATTTAGCAAAAGTAGTGAGAAGAGTAGAGAAAAGAAGCTTATCTAACTTGATTAAAAACACTGCTGCTTATTTTTAGACATGACTTGCTTAAGTACAAATCAAAATTAAAGTGACCTTAAATTTTAGATAAATATGCAGCGCCTTGCTAAAGCACTATCTTTGGATTAAAATCATTGTTAAATATGACAATTCCTTTTTCCGAACTACTCCAAAAATATCTTTTATCCGTAGGAATAAATAAAATGTACGGAATTGTTGGCAGAGAAGAGAGTTCTTTGACGTTTAACACATTAGAAGATTTTGAATTTATTTTAACTAGACATGAAATGACAGCTGGTGTTATGGCCACTGCCATTTCAAGGTTCACAAGAAGCCCGCAGGTCTGTTTTGGAACGCTTGGACCAGGTATTACTAACTATATGACTGCTCTTGCTACAGCAACGCTTGATCGTTACCCATTGATTTTGATTGTAGCTCAATTAGAGACGCCATATATTATATATAATGACATGCATCAATGTGTTGACAATGTATCTATAGCAAAACCTTTATCAAAATATGCATACGAGCTCAAAAGTCCCAATGAGCTTAAATCTGCTCTTGAGTCAGCATTGAAAGCTTCAATGACTTTTCCATTTGGGCCATCTGTGATATCAATTCCTATTGATATCTTGTCTTCTGATCTAGAGATTGATTCTGCAACAGCAACAAGCTTGAATAAGGATGTCATTCTCCCTTCAATATCTGAAGATTATGATATTAAAAATTTAGTAGAAGAGGCCGCTAAGATTATAAAATCGAGTAAAAACCCTTTAATAATAGCTGGTGATGCAATAGTTAAAACTGAGGGAACGATAAGTAAAGTTAAAAAATTCTCTGAAAATACAAACATTCCTGTAATTACAACGTATTCCGCAAAGGGAGTTATAAATAGAAATTCACCATTAAATTATGGTGTTTTAAGTTCCTATATAGATTCAGTGGTCAAAGAAAATGTGAACGAAAAAATATTTAATAAAGCAGATACTCTTATTTTTATTGGTTATGATTTATGCGAAAGACATCCATTTTTATGGCCTAGTAATAGTATTCCCAAGGTTTTGATAAATATAAATTCATATCATAATAATGTTCATAAGGCACTAAACCCGCACGTCAATATAATATCCCGCTTAGATAAAAGCATTGATTTACTAAAAGATTATTTAAAGGGTTATAAAAATAAAAAACTTATCGAGATAAATAAGATCAATAATAAAATTAATAAATTACTTAAAGATAAAACTCACTACAAAGACGGAATAACTCATCCTCAAATTTTAAATTCTTTGAATGATCATTTTAATGAGGATTATATTTTAGCTAATGACATAGGAATGCACAGGCATTTGTCTAGCATTTTCTTTAAAAATGATAAACCTGAATATTACGTGACTTCGGAAGGATTATCTTCATTTGGAACAGGTTTATCATTAGGAATGGGAGCTAAGATTGCAAACCCTAATAAGCCCGTTGTTGTGATTGCAGGTGATGGTGGATTTCACTCCAATGACGGGGATATTGAAACAGTAGTTAGACTTGGTTTGAAAATTTTAATCGTGGTTTTAAACAGTAGCTCAAACGCATTAATAGAGAGATATCAATTAAAAGGAAAGTACAAAAATATGAATAAAAAAAATACTTCATTTGGCAAAGTTGATTTTGATTTATTGGCAAAGGCAAATGGCTGTCAGTCTGATAAAGCGCAAAACATTGAGGAATTTAATAAATTACTTAAAAAATATGATAATATTGACGGACCTTTTTTAATTGAAATACCCATTTATTATCCACAACACTATGTAAATGAATATTCAAAATAGATTGCTATAACAACTTTAATCAGGCATCTTAACGCATTATTATAGGTGTCTAGGTTGGGATAAGGACAAAAAAATGATATGCTTGCTTCATTGAATATGGTAATTTCGTTAAAGTCAGTTAAAAATCAGGAAAAGGTAAATAATGTAAAAAGAGACATTGCGAAACTTGACAAATTTTTAATTTTTTTGAATAAAATGGCAAAATTAAAGAAAAAAAAGAATTCATGAGAAAACCAGAAATATTCCAGCAAATAGAAGCCCCACAAGCTTTTTCTACTCGAAGAAGAGCAAGTGAAGCTATACGTGGATTACAAGAGGGGTCGATAAATTTAGACCAACTAGAACAGATAAGATTAGTAAAAATTAAAGCACTATTGGAGCATCCTGAGTTGCAAAATTTAATAGATGAAAATAAAATTACACTTGGAATTATTAAGCCTCATGTAAATGAAGGTAAAAATCTTCCAAAAGATGACGACGAAGCGGCTAAAGTATTGCTAAATGAAATAAGCGAAGAAAACGTAGTTTTTACTTTTTCTACACAACTAACTGGAAATCAAGTTGAAAGTTTTTATAGCGATGTAAAACAGAAATATTCTCAGATCACTACCAATGCACAGGGTCAAACAGTTTGGGATACTATTTATAATTTTGGACAATCAGGACCATTAACATTTCTTCTGATTTACAGAGAAGAGGGCAATGCTATTGAATGGTGGAGAAATAAGATGGGAAAGACAAGGCCAAACGAAGCAGATCCTGAAAGCATTAGGGGTAAATATGCTTTACAGGAAAAACTACCTAATAATTTAACTCATGGTAGCGATTCAGCTGAGTCTGTAAGAAAAGAAATTAAAGAATTAGGCAATATTGTTGAGGCAATTTTAGAAACAAATGTTCCACATATAAATCAATGACTTTCCTCATTAGAAAGTTGTTATTTTTTCCCTTAAGTTGCTCGGTAAAGATTTTAACTCGTCAGGATTTAAAAAACCACTAGAAAGAAAAATTGCACTCACCCTATCAAGATCTAGTGGATAAGGTACAGTAACTATTCCTGTAGTGGGTTGGTACGTCACTGAGTGTTTAAACAGTATTGTTTCTGCCATCAAACCATCGCTTAGACGTTCTATCCTGAGATTATGTTGCCTGCCTATTCGTTTCATTTGCTCCGTATAGCTTTCCGATGGTATAGATAGCCAATCACCATCTATAGTATCTCTATCAAAGAGATAATATGCCCCAGACTTGTAATGCATAAGGGCTGTTAAACAATCTCCTAGAAACACACCATAGCTACCCATTTGACCAGATTGCGGCTGGAAGTTTCGTTGATTTATGTCTAATAAACGATTTTTGTTAGATTCATCTCTTAATAACCATCTCTGTGGAATTTTAGCATTTGGGTTAGGATTTTTTGGTATATCTAGTCCATTCTCATCGAGCACCCTTTTTAGGGGTAACATTCTATCTCTATGATTTTCTAAAAATTTTCTTTTTGATTCTGCTGTCATATGGTAAGATATTATCTGAATATAAAAACGTAAGTATTATAGATAAGATTATCTTAAAGTTCAATAAGTGTGGCTCAATATTATTATATTTCTATAATATTGTTGGTATATTTTTTTCTACAAAGGCTTGGAAAGATAATGCTTCTAATACATCGCGATAACTAAAATCACCCCTAACAATTCCCAGAGACATAATTTTTGCCCATCGTATGTTCATTTCGCCAACTAACTCGGCTTTTTCTTTCGGAGACAAGGCTGGTGAATTTGCTGCATAGCCCTTGATAAAAGCTTTTGCTTTTTCTAGATTTAATGACGTTGTGATAGGCTTTCGCAAGGTTGAAGTAGTTCCTGCATAACTAAGTCCATCGCAAAATGAGATTACAGCGCCTGCAAGATCTCTTATTCTAGGACGATAGTCAACATTATCAAAATCATTTACAGCAACAACAGTGCCGTTTTTATCATAAACTAAATTAAATGGCGCATAATCTGCATGATTTACAAGGTATGGCACATCCTGATCCATCTGTCCACTGTACTTATCAACTATATCTTTTAAAGCCAGGACTGCTTTTTGCTTCCATTCATCATCTTGCGCTCCTTTTAATTGGTCAGCCATGTTAATAAACTGTAAGGTATCTTCTCCCGCATATCTTTTACGGAGATCTGGAAAATCAAATTCTTTAGATAGAAGGTGTATCTTGCCAAGTGTAGCTCCTGCATTTGCAGTATCTTGTATACTACCATTAAATATTCTTCCTTCCTTAAATTCTGTAGTTAAAAAGTGTGTTTCTCCAATTTGGAGATATGGATTTCCAGATTTTGTATTAATAATTCTTGGGACAAAGTCTGTTCTATGAGAAAGAAATTGCTGAAATCGCGCAGAAAGAGAAAGATTATATGGATTACAAGAATATTTGGGCTTTTCTTTTATAAAGTATTTGTGTTTTCCATCATCTATAATAACTTTCCTACTTGTTGTCGAAAAAGCAGTTGGAAATTCTGAGCCAAAGTTACTGTCTATACCATATTCTTCGCTCATAATTTTTTTTAAAGAATCATTTACTCCTAATAGAAGAAGGTCTGAGGAGTTTAAATCTCTTCCATGTACAGCTGGTTTCTTCTCTATTTCTGATGTCTGATTTGGTGCAATAATCTCGGCTCCAATTTTAGATTTACCAGGTGCTGGAAGACCTAGCAGTTTAGGAAAATGCTCATTCATAGAAATTTATTTTTTGGGAAACGCCACATCTAAAGCGTGGAAAAGTAATGGGTATATAAAAAGTGTTCGTGCCCTTACTTCATTAACCCATTCCAGCTCTGCTGCTACTTTGCCCTCTTCGACACTGTATCTTTCGAACTCCCCTAACCACTCGGAGACCTCGTAAATATAAAAAATTGACTTTCTTTGTTCTACGGTAAATTCTGATAAATATTCGTATTTTATCGGTGTTATCTTTCCTCTGAATTCTTCATCAATTTCCCTTCGTAAAGCAACCTCTCTATAATCTCCTTTGTCTCCGGCTGCTATTCTATCTCTCATTTCTATTGAGCCATTCGGAATATATGGCTCAGGAGGTTCTTTATCAAATCTGTGCTCAATCAGTAGCTGATTGTTTCTTTTAAACACAAACATTACTGCCTCCGATTTACCATCCCTATAAGAGTATTGTGGTTTTTCTTTCATTTAAATACATAAAACAGCTGATGAAGTATAAAGTAAAATGTTTTTGAAGTCAAATATTTTGAAGATGATTAAGTGAATTTACTGTTTTTAGCGCATACTTATTGTTCTCTCCGTCAACTATGTAATGGAACATCTCAGTTGTCGTAGCACTTTGACATCTCAACTGTCGTAGATAAAAACGGAGTATGCTCATCTCCTAAAAAAGGAGGTGAGTAAATGAAAAAACCTATAGGAAAACGTCTTGATGTAATCAAAGGGTTGCTTTCAGGAGAAATCAATATTTCTAAGGCAACAAATCTTTTATCTTGTTCACGAAGAAGTATTGAGAGATACAAAAAGGCATTTGTCCAAAAAGGAGAGGCTGGATTAAAAGATCATAGACATAGCAATTATCGAAAACTCTCCGAGAAACAAAAAGAAGATATTATTGCTTTAAAACAAAAGGATAGATGGCGTTCGGCGCGAAACATTCGAGATGAGCTAAAACTTTCTCTAAGCGAACATCAGGTTCAAAGAATTTTAGTTGCTAAAGGATTAGGAAGGGAAAATTTAAAGAGAGTAAAAGCGATTATCCGTTTTGAAGCAACAGCTCCCAATGATCTGTGGCAAACAGATATTATGGGAAAGATTGATTTTCCAAATATTAGTATCCTTTACCTTATCGCAACTCTTGATGACCATAGTAGATTTGTACCAGCAGGAAGATGGTTTAAAACTCAAGGAAAGATGAATGTGTTTCAAATCTGGTATGAATCTCTTTCTAAATGCGGACTTCCTGATAAGATGCTTCAAGATGAGGGATCACAATACAAAGCAAGAGCAAGGTTTGGTACAGCAGATTACGAGTGGTATGCAAAACAGGCAGGTATCAAGCTCATCTGGGCAAACAGGGCGGAAACTAAAGGAAAAATAGAGAGATTCTGGAAGTTTGTACAGGGAGATTTTGTGCCATCCGTCATCAATGCGAAAACCATAGAGGAGGTAAACGGCGCTTTTAAAATATGGCTTGCTAATACAATGGGTCTAGATAACTTTAGAACGGTTTTTCTCTAAAGTCTTTCAGTAACTCTTTGTACATATTACCATTATTTATTCTAATATTCCACCGGTATTCGGATTCTTTTAAATGCAGTAAAAATTTAGTTCTGTGAATACCGTTAAATTTCAATAATCTTCTTTTAGTATAACTCCAAAAAGATTCAATGCCATTGACATGATTTTTTCCTCTGGCAAATTCGTTTTCATGGTGATGGATACGGTAATGTTTGTATCCGTTTAACACCAATCCGTCATAAGATTTCCAGCCATCAGTATAAATAGTTGTGTCTGCAAGAATTTTACCTTTAATAATAGGCATTAGTTCATGTCTAGAGCAGTTTGGGATGATCTGAGTATAATACTCTGCCTTTTCTTTTTAATAAACCCACTACAGGAGTTTTTCCTTTTGCTCCTCTTCCCCGTTTTCCTCTAACTCTTCTTGCTCCAAAGTAACTTTCGTCAATTTCCACCTCTTTGTCTAAAAGATTACTGTCAATTAAAAGTAATATTCTTTTTCTAAACAGAGCATAGAGTTTATTAATTGTAATCCTTGAAATTCCAGTGGCATCGCTTACAGCAAATGCTGTATAATCTTTACAGAATAACCTTAAAATCTGTCTAAATTTCTTTTCAGAAATATGGGAACGATTAAAATACTTATTTTTCATTGTCTAGACAATCTATTCTAACATATTGAGTTAGCTAAGCTTATCTAGACCCAAACATAATATATTAGTCAATTAATTGCTAATAATTTAATTCAGGCGTATAATTTTGCTACAGAATTTATGGATGGCTTAGAATGGGATTTAGTGTAAAATGATAGCTTCAAAGTGGGCAACGATGATTTCTCTTCTTTAGAGATACATCCAACTCCTAGTAATGGGTTTTATTACTTCTTTTATCAAAAAGAAAATAGGTTAATAAAGCGATTTGTGCTCCTCGAAAAAGACCGAGTTGACTATTTATGCACGGTAGTTCTTATTAAGAAAAATGATAAATTTTCTCCACGGCTAGCTCTTTCTATAAGAGATAAACGTAGAAAAATATTAGAGGAAAACTCTGAAAAACCTACAAAAATTAAGGCAAGTGTTAATCTGGACGATTGTTATGAAAATTTTTGGAGATTGGTTGCTTTTTTACAATCTCTTCGTGATAAAATAGAAATTCCGCAAGGCAGTTTTTCTTTGGTATCGGCAGAAGAAGGAGAAATTATCAAAGCAATTCAAGGAAGAGATGCCAAAAGTATAACAAGAATTATCAAAGAGTTATCTAAAATTGAAGGAGTTACTTTATCAGAAAGATATCGAGCAGATTCTCGATAGGAAAGGGAAGTTATCAGAATTCAAGACTAGCATTACAGTTAAAGCAAGCGATGAAAGTTGGTGGCAAGACTTTTTTGAAAATAATAAATGGATCTTCGGATATGGTTTAACTTTACAAATAAAAATATAGAGTCTATAGATAAGGAATTTGCTCATCCGTTAAAGCAAAAGAGCTGAGTATATATTAAAATAGTCTTATATTGATTTATGCTTATCTCGACAAATCCCTGAATAAGTTAAAATACATTTGCGACATTTCAGATAGTGGCAAGTAGTACCGGAGTATCTACGAAAGCATACCCAATATTTAGTAGAATCAAAGGCTGGAAGGAGGCGCTAAGTATGCTTTCCAGTCTAAGAGGGTACTCTTTATCTGAAGTTGCAAAGAAAAGAATGGAGATTATTAACTTTTATGATGAGTTTGGAGAAGAGGCAACAATGAAAGCTTTTGGAGCAGACCGTAAGGTTATTAGTCGTTGGAGAAAGCGATTGGCAAAAAGTGGAGGAAGATTAGAATCTTTAATTCCTTACTCAACAAAACCTAAAACTGTAAGGAGAGTAAGCTATAGTCAAAAGATTGTTGATTTTATCAAACAATACAGAAAAGATCATCCAAGAACTGGTAAGGAGAAAATTAAAATAGAGCTTGATGAACATTGCGCAAATGTGGGAATCAAAACTGTATCGGAGTCAACAATTGGCAATATCATCAAAAGGCATAAATTCTTTTTCCAAAAGTCTGGCAGAATCTATCATAACCCAAACTCTAAATGGGCTAGAAATGAGGCTAAAAAGAAAAAGAGACTTAGGGTTAAACATCCGCCAAAACTCGATAATTTTGGCCATATACAATCAGATGCTGTACAAAGAATAACTGATGGGATAAAAGATTATTTCATTTCTGCTATTGATGCCAAGATGAAATTTATCTTAACCTTAAATTACAAAAGTTTAACTAGCCGTAACAATAAAGACTTTTATCAAAGATTTAAAAGTGTTTATCCAGGAAGAATTAAAGACTGGCAGTCAGATAATGGTTCGGAGAATCTTGGGGAGTTTGACCAACAGTTAACAGAGGATCAAATTCCCCATCTTTTCTCATATCCTAGATGTCCTAAGATTAATACATACATTGAAAGATACAACAGAACTGTTCAAGAGGAATTCATTGACAACAACTTAGACATTATTCATGACAAAATACTTTTTAATCAAAAACTGGTCGATTACCTAATTTGGTACAATTCTAAAAGGCCACATAAATCATTGGGTCTTAAAAGCCCGTTACAATATCTTCTTGAGAAAGGAGGTATGTCGCAAATGTCCTTGACTTATACAATCCCTGTACAATTTACGAATGATATGGTATAGTGGAAACCGTAAATAATAGTGGAATAAGCTTATGTCTTTCTCAAGCCATGAAAGGGTACAACCACAACCTATGAGTAGTTTACTAAAAGCAAAGTTAGAAGTACCCTTGGAAAATCCAAATCTTCTAATGCCGCTCAAGTTCGAGGTGTCTTCTCCTGAAAAGATTGAAAGACTTTTGTCTGTCAACGACCTCACCTTGCCAACCGAAGAGAGACAAGAAAGAAATATAGTTGGTCGAGTTTACGACCAAGTGATTAGCAAATTAAGAGAACATAATTTCCCCGATATACGCATTATAAGAGGTGACCCTATTGTAAAAGCAAGAGACAATTTTGACAGGCTGTTGTTTACTCCTGGGAATCCAGGAAGGTCATCTACATATACAAGGTATACTGACGAAGATCATGTTCTTAGGACTCATACATCAGCACTAATCCCGTCTACGTTTTCTAAATTAGAAAAAGACATAGATCGTTCAACTCTCGTGTTTCCTGGCTTAGTTTATAGGCGCGACGTTATTGACCCTAGACACTTAGATGTTTTTCATCAGATAGACGTATGGACACTTCAAAAAAATAGTGAATATGGACGGACAACCAAAGAAGATTTATTAGAATTAGCAAAAACAGTTTTTGAAGCGGCATGTCCAGATGCAAAGATGATTGTTTATGAGGCTAAACATCCATATACAGTTGATGGTATTGAAGTTTACGCTGGAATTGATGGCAAAGAAATAGAAGTTCTTGAGGCAGGCCTTACCCATCCAGAGGTGTTAAGAAATGCCGGTATAGATCCAGAGCAGTACTCTGGGTTAGCGTTAGGTATGGGGATAGAACGGCTAATTATGGCTAGGAAAAACTTGCCAGATATAAGATTGATACGATCTGTTGATCCACGCGTTATTAGACAAATGACAAATATGGAAAAGTTTATAAACGTATCTAATCAGCCAGCAATGTCTCGAGATATGTCATATTGCGTTAGTAAAAACGACTCAGAAGAAGACATTTGCGAAGCAATCAGAAGTGTCTTTGGAGATAATTCTGACTTATTAGAGCAAGTGGATATCCTAGAAAGAACTCCTTTCGATAAGTTGACCCCAATTGCAAGAAAGAGGCTTGGGGCAACAATAGACAAAGATAATGTTTTAGTAAGAATTATCTTACGGCATCCCGACAAGACTTTAACTAAAAAAGAGGCTGCTGACTTATATTCTATGACATATCCAAAGCTTCATCAGGGTACTACAAAAGGATATGGATAATGGATAAATTCATAACAATAGTTTCTCCATGTCCGGTTGGACAAAGGTATCATTGTTGGTGGGCGTTTTGTAACAAATTACGTAAAAATGTCATAAAATCATACCTCTTTATATTTCTAGTCTGATTTTAAAGATATTCTTCTAGAAGTATCGTTGATGAAGTTAGAAATTTTGAATTCCCAACACTTTTCGCTTCAAATTCTTCTGCAATCTTTTCGTAAAAGGTAGAAAAAAGTTTATTGGTAAGATTTTGATTTTCAGTAGATTTGTTAAAAGAAGAAACAAAACACCCCTTGAATTATCTGGTGTCAGTATTCATAAATATTACAATTTCATTAAGCTTCTTAGGAAATCACTTAATCTAAATTTTGAGAGGGAAAAGTCGTAAATTTGTTACCAGCGCCGAATTTATAGATAGGGCTCTCCAGGGCCGAAAAATCGCGCGTGCAAAAAATACATGCGAAGATTTAGCAATCTTCGCCAAAACTGTCGGCTCGAACTTCTTTTTAAACAATCGGCGGCTTGTCTCAGAATATAATCAGGGCTTTGCAGAGGTCTTCGCGTATCTTACTGCGCAGAGCCAGTCCTCTGCCAGCCCCACAAACTCCCTTTCTGCGCCCCTGGCGGGAATCGAACCCACAACCTACTCTTTAGAAGAGAGTTGCTCTATCCGTTAAGCTACAGGGGCAAATATATGATTTTATTCTACCTTTATTTCAGCACAAAATCAATGTGCATAACTTAGATTTTGACAATACTTAACCTACCGTATATACTAATCAAAGAAGTAAACAGATGAAAAACCCAATTCTAAAATACATCATCCAAAACCATTTCCTCGGGGCAATTCTTATAATAGCTTTTGTATGGTTTGCAATCGAAATAAAAGAGATCTTGGTTGTAATATTTATTTCCTTCATTATTATGTCTACCCTTTCTCCATACGTTGATCTGTTAAGAAAAAGGCGTTTTCCAAATGTTCTGGCAGTAATGATACCTTACATTGTTACAATATCTATATTAGTAGTACTAATAGTACCTTTAATACCATTTTTCAGCGTTCAACTACAAACTCTTTTTTCAACTCTTCCAAGCTATATAGACCGAGCAGCTAAATTGCTCAATATACCTATAGATATAACCGATGCCAACAAGTTCTTGACCTCGGAAATAGATACCATTGGAAAAAATGCTCTACTTGTCACCGGCAAGCTATTTAGTGGAATTTTTTCTTTCTTAGCCATCCTTGTGATTAGTTTCTATCTCATGCTTGAGCGGGAAAGAATAAAAAAAGAATTCACATCTCTTTTTCCAAAAGAAATAGAAGGAAAAGTACTTACCATAATTTCTAAGGTTGAAAATAAGCTTGGCGCTTGGCTTAGAGGCCAAGTGGTCTTATCTTTTACCATTGGAGTTTCCACTTGGGTTGCTCTTACCATTATTGGACTACCATTTGCATTGCCTCTTGCGTTGCTTGCTGGAATACTGGAAATTGTACCAACAATAGGTCCTACTATATCTGCAATTCCAGCTATAATAGTTGCTTTAACTATCTCTCCAACTTTAGCTATTATAGTTATTGTTTCCTACATACTTATCCAAATGCTAGAAAATAATCTATTAGTCCCTAAAATAATGGAGAGGGCGGTTGGGCTAAATCCCATCGTAATTATTATTGGAGTAATGGTTGGCGCCAAAATTATGGGAGTATTAGGAGCTCTTCTTGCTGTTCCATTTGTAACAATGCTTAGGGTATTATTTAGAAACCTCAAAACGCAAAATAACACCACCTGAGAAATAAAACAGTGTCTGTCTTCCTTCGCCACCTGTGTCTTCGCCACCTGAAAGGCGCAACAGCCTCGCTACCTGAATACTTAATGGACTAATCTAACACTCAAGTTATAAATTAGTGATCTTCTAGAACCAAATGCTTTATCCGTTCAAGCTTTTTAGCATAATCTATATCTATCAATAACAAAATTTTTATACTCGTCAATCGACGAAAACTGTTTAAGTACTATATCTAGGTTAACTAAAGAGGATAGGTTGCTTTGCCACGCCTCTACTGTATATGTGATAAATTTCTCCATTTACTAAAGAGGTGCGTCTATATGACATGCTTTTAATGTAGAAGAAAATAAATTAATTGTCAATAGGTAGCGATCCTGTTTCACCTTTCAGGTGAAAGATAACATTTTGCGTGAGCGGATGGCCGGATTCGAACCGGTGACCTTCTCCTTGGCAAGGAGACGTTCTACCACTGAACTACATCCGCAAAATTGTACGGGGCGTTTCTACCGGTGAGATACTCCCGCGAGCTCATCCATTTTATCAAATTTGATTTACTTTGTCATTCTGAATTTATTTCAGGATTTCGCTTCGCTCGAGATGCTGAAACTAGTTCAGCATGACAATTATTTACTTCGTCCCTTCTGTCCATGAAGAAAGATATTTCTCCTGCTCTTTCGTGAGTTTGTCTATAGAAATTCCGAGGATTGTAATCCAAAACTGTATTTAAATGCTTATAATAAGTCTTACTGTCTTCGCCTTTTATTGCAAAAACTGAAATGTCGTAATGTCTCACAAGAGAAGCTGCAACCATATCTTGTGTAGAAAGAGGATTTGAAGCACAAGCTACAACTTTTGCTCCTCCAGACTTGAGGGTCAAAAGTAAATTTGCAGTCTCGCTTGTTATATGTAGGCAACAGCCAATCGTTAGTCCTTTTAGAGGTCTTTCTTTTACAAATCTGTCTTCAATAGAACGAAGAACAGGCATTTGTTGGTATGCCCATTCTATTTTTAATTTGCCTTGTGGAGCAAGGGATAAATCTTTTAACATCAAAACCACGATCAAGTCCTGCCAAAAACCCTGCTCTATATGCATCGCCAGCGCCAGTTGGATCTACCACTTTTTTTAGTTTTGCTGATTTTATCTTGTAAACCAGTCCTTTGCTTTCTATTTTTGATCCTTTCTCCCCAAGCGTTGTAATGATAATTTTGCCCTTGAACAATTTTCCCCAATCTCTAATACGGCTTTTTATCATACTTATTTCATAGTCATTTCCAACAATATATTTGGCGTGACTAACCCCAAATTTTAAATCATTATTATTTACTTGAGTCAAAATAAAACCCGGATCAAACATATAAGGGATTGCTAAATCAACGCATTGCTTAACAAAAGACATAGAGCCTTTTGCGCCAGATGGGCCAATAAGAACAAGATCTTTTTTTGAAGCTATTTTTTTAAGTCTTAATTCTGGAATTCTTTCTGCTGCTCCATAAAAATACCCCCAAATCTGATTGTCTTTTTTATCTGTCATGGCAAAACCAGTGGCAGTATAATTAGTTTTGTCTACTAGAACATGGTCTGTAGAAATATCTAATCTTTTAAATGCTCTTTTGTATTCTCCAAAATCCTTTCCGGCAACAGAAAATAATATGTGAGGTATTTTAAGTAAGCCCAATGAATAGGACACGTTACCTGCGGTTCCCCCACGCCTTCTTGCAAATTTGTTTACAATGAATGATAAATTGATGTTGTGGGTTTGATTGGGGAGGATGTAGTCGTAGGCAATTGTACCGGTGACGATAATCATTCCTAAGTGCCGAAGCGGTGAATCGAACACCGATAACCGCTTCTTCAGAGCGGCGCCTTGACCACATTGGCAACTTCGGCAGATTAAACTTCAAACCAATTATAAAGGAATTTATAGATATTGGCAATATTTCATTATGATATACTAATTTATGAACATGAAGGGAGGCTGCGTTCTTCTTGGAGGTTGGTCAAGAGACTCTGAAACATATCATAAAATTATTGATACTTCCTCACCCCAAAACCATATTTATACCATTCTCCATACTTCTCTTATTCCAGATATAAGAATTTTACAAGAGCTAAAAACAAAAAATCTTACCTCTGTAGTGCTCATTGGACACTCGTTGGGAGACGCACTTGCCATTTCCTTTGCAGCTAACTATCCTGAATGTGTTAAAAAACTTATCTTGGTTGATTCTGAGGGCATACCTGACAAAAGAAATTTTTCTACTATTGTTTTTAATTGGCTTAAAGACTGTATTTTCATTCATGGAAAAGCAAAAGCCAAAGAAAACGTTAATGCACTATTTCTAATCATGCAAAACTTTCCATACTATTTTGCTGTAGCTCGTTTTGCCAATAACGTCGATGTTCGTAAAGACGCACAAAAAATTAAAGTACCAACTCTTATTTTATGGGGAGAAAAGGACAAAGTAGTACCTATAGAAAGCGCAAAAGAACTTAATCGATTGATAAAAGGTTCAAAGTTGGTGGTTTTGGATGGCATGGATCATGATTGGCTTATCCATTATCCACGAGGACTCTGGAGCAATATAGAAAAGTAAAATCCGCGTAAGCTAGTGGGCACATCAGGACTCGAACCTGAAACCTCTTCGATGTAAACGAAGCGCTCCACCAATTGAGCTATGCGCCCTCAAAACCCTTTTTATGTGGGTCGGAGAGGAGTTGAACCTCCACCCCTTGCGGGACATGCACCTCAAGCATGCGCGTATACCAGGTTCCGCCACCGACCCAAGTGCCGAGAGCGGGACTCGAACCCACACCTCTTGCGAGACACGGCCCTGAACCGTGCGCGTCTGCCAGTTTCGCCACCTCGGCGTAGCCTCATTCTGCATTCTACCAAAACCAGTAAAGATTGACAAGCTTAACAAAATATGTCAACATTAAATATTCATGAAAAAGATAATCTTATCTGCCTCCTTCTTTATCATGACTCCATTTCTGCTTTTTGTTACCATCATATACTATTTATATCTGTCTTATAACCAAACAAAACACTTTAGACCATTTAATAACTCTAAACAGTTGGTAGCGTTTGCTGCCTTACCATCTCTAGAAAATGTGGTCATCGACAAAATTGAAGAAAAAGATGCAAATGCCGAAATTGTTAGGCAATTCTTTGCGAGGTACAACTCTCCTCTTGAGCCTTATGCCCAAGACATTGTAGATGCAGCTAATGCTTACAATATTGATTTTCGTCTCGTTCCAGCAATTGCAATGCAAGAATCTAATCTTTGCAAAAAGGCACGAATTGGTTCATATAACTGCTGGGGTTTTGGCATATATGGAAAAAAGGCTACAAGATTTGAAAATTACAAAGAAGCAATTTACACAGTTACAAAAACCCTATCACAACAGTATAAAAATAAAGGCTTAGAAACACCTGAGGAAATTATGAAAAAATACACTCCTTCTAGCAATGGACGTTGGGCTTATAGCGTTAATTTCTTCATGAATCACCTTAAATAAACCTATAGTAACATACTTGACAAACCTATAGTTGAATGGTATAATCCTCGCAGATCCTAAGGTATGCCTTTCCAAATGTATACGTTAGGATTTTTTAATGGGAAAAATTTTAGTTTCTTTGCTTATTATATTCGAAATTCTAGCAATTTCGAATCTTAATATCCAAAAAACTTATGCGCGGCAAGTATCTGCATCTGCAAATCTACAGCCGAGTGTATCTTATGGAAAACTTGTTGATAGCCGTGTGAAGGTCTTAAAAAACTTCTTAGAAAAATATAATGCACCTTTTGTGCCTTTTGCCGGCGAATTTATTAAGAGTGCCGACGTCTACAACCTTGATTGGAAGCTGGTTGCTGCAATATCGGGCGTTGAATCAACATTTGGTAAATTTATTCCTTACGACTCTTTTAATGCATGGGGATGGGGAGTTTATGGTAATAATGTAATTTACTTTTCTTCTTGGACAGAAGGCATAGAAACAGTTTCTAAAGGACTCCGCGAGAATTACCTCGATAAATGGGGAGCAAAAAACATACATCAAATAGGTAAAATATATGCTGCTTCCCCAACTTGGGCTTCAAAAGTAGAATACTTTATGGAAAAAATAACTGAATTCGAAAATCAAAATCTTGCATACAATCTTCCTATTTCTTTGTAGATTATGTATAATAGTTTCGCCGCTTGCGGACGTGGCGAAATGGTAGACGCGATAGGTTTAGGACCTATTGACCGTAAGGTCTTGGGGGTTCGAGTCCCTTCGTCCGCACCAGAAAGGAAAAGTCAAGGAGTTTTGGTTCGCCTCGCTTCGCTCGGCGACT
>ERZ1292623.559-Hain-H51-01um-R1-559-length-39930-cov-5_pt1 | contig 39930 bp, 47 predicted proteins | sample MGYA00564398_ERZ1292623 | MGnify/ENA primary metagenome ERZ1292623 (study PRJEB36523, sample SAMEA6512633) | groundwater metagenome | collected 2019-01-07 | study: AquaDiva: Metagenomics assemblies of 32 groundwater samples
GAGTCTTGCATAAATGTTTCTAACTCCCCTTCAATGTCCCCTCCTTCTTCCCCTCCGCCTACTACTGAAGATGACGATATTCCCCCTCCCCCAAGAAGATATGATGTTCCTCCTGCACCGCCTCAAACAGAGAATCCTTATTATCCCGAAGAATACGAAACACCCCCTTCTCGTCCTTATCCGACCTTTACCCGGCCGCCAGGTAGTGAAGCTCCTGTTACTACCGTAGGGGGTTTTTAGGAATTATTGTAGGTGTAATTGATCTTGCACAAGTAGTATTCTGGATTCTAGCGGCTGGTTTCGGTCTTTGGGGCGCCTACCTATATCTTTTTTCTCAGGGCAACACTGAGTCGCTGACTCAAGCTAAGAAAATGATGATCTATACAGTAGTAGCGATTTTGCTCGCCATTCTGGCCTACGGAATTCCAGCGATTGTGTCCAATTTTGTTTCCATAGGAACAATCTAGAGGGTCTTTCTCTGGCCTAATTTTAATAATATAATTTCCTTATGAATAAATTTGAAAGAGCTGAAGAGGGAGGGTCTCCAACCCAGGAGGCTGTCGAACGTCGTCTTCCTCGAGAGGCCGCGCTACAACACGAGGAGGGAGTTATGGACCGGTTTCGTGGAAGAGCAAAAACATTTGCTCGGGCAATGATTATTATGTCCGCTATTTCTTTTGGCGCTATGGCAAGAGAAGCTTCTGCCGGGGAAGGGTTACGAGTGGATCAAGGGGAGTCTGTCGAAGAATTCGAAGATAGAGAGGCAGCGGAAGAACGAGCGGTTGCATTTTTAGATACTCTGAGAGGTGCTAAAGCTCCAGATCGTATCACTCATCCTGGACAGAAGCGTCTCATGGCCGAGGAAGATGGGCGCACCAAGATTCAGATCTTTGCTGCTCAGGAAAAGAATGGTGGCCGTCCGGTAGGAGAAGGAGAAACAGTCAAGGTAAGTTTTCAGGAACTGTGTGGGACGTTAGATGTTCTGAACCAGGCCAGCGGTGAATTTGCCGATCGTTACCTTGGGAATAAAGACGGAAAAGTTGACGGAAGCGACGTAACTGAAATGCAAAAGGCCAGCGTCACGAACCCTGGGTTTAAAGCTCTTGTCGAGTTGACTGCTCAGTGTCGATAAAAACATGGAAACACATTTTCGAAAAATTAAACTGCTTCTCGAATCATCTTCGCTTTCAGATTTGGATCGGGACGAGCTACTCGTAGCACTCCTTCTTGTTACCGATGAACAATTAGGACCCATACACGAGCTTCTTAAAGAGGATATTTCCTGGGCAGATAAGCTATTCGAGAACTATCGAAGCAAGAAAGGGGCTATCAGACACGATGACAAAGATTTCTGGGAGATGATTATGAAAGAAGAAGAATCGGAGGCTACAAAGCTAGAGAGCAACTGATCCTTAGAGGCGTTGGTATCAAAAAGATAATTATTACTAGGCAGAAGAGAGGATGCTATGGGCCTGAAAAAGGGGTCATTTTTGCCAAGCCGCTAGGCTAGGAAAAAGCGACGATTACTGGAATATTGCCTATTTTCAAGATCTTTGAAGTAACTATAATCAGGGAATCATGCTTCAAATCAGCGAGTGGGTACCAAATCCAAAAGGGGTGGATACGCAGAGCGAGTGGATTGAGTTCCAGAATACGGGGACGGCTTCTCTAAATACCGCCGGTTGGTTTTTGAAAAACGAAAAAGGTGCGCGGATAAGTTTGCCGGCGAAGACGCTGGGTCCGGGAGAGTTTTTAACGATCGGGCGGCCGCAGTATAAAGTGGCGTTTCGGAATACGAACGGTGGTGTGGCTCTTTATAATCCCGCGGGACAGAAAGTAGATGAAGCTAGTTTCTTAGGGACAGCGCCGGAAGGAAAAGCTTTTGCCGCGCCACGCCGTAGCTTTAGCGAAGGCGGGATAGCCAACGACAACACAAACAAGCGTTTCTCCTGGATCCAGCCGACGAAAGACGCGACGAACACCGAAGCAGTTGTCCTTGCCCAAAGTAATTTCCCCATCGGAATCCCTTTAAATCCGCCGCAACTTCCCTTCGCCTCGCTCGCCCTTTTCCCTATTCTCATAACCGGCTTCGTTCTCTATACTGTTAAGCAAGATGAAGTCCTATCGAACCTCCTCTTTGGCGGAAACCAAGACATTCGCGAAAACGAAGCTCTTGCCTATACTCTTATCGAAGAAACCCCTCCAGACGACTTCGTCTCGTCGGGGCAAGCCGAAAATGGCTACAATTCTCGCTCTAACCGGTGAGTTGGGGAGTGGGAAGACTGAACTGACACGCAGTTTGCTTCGCGTTTTGGGCGTGAAAGGACGGGTGACGAGTCCGACATTTACGCTGATCCGGAAATATAAGTTGTCCGCGCGGACGCCTTTTAAGTTGGCTTTTCATATTGACTGCTATCGTTTAAAAAAACCGGAAGAACTACTGATGCTGGGTTTTCGCGAGATTATCGAAAATCCCGAGCATCTCGTCATCATCGAGTGGCCCGAGCTGATGAAGAAATATATTCCGTCGCGATCAACGGTTAAAATTTCTTTGTCGCACGGCTCGCCTCGCTCACGCTTTGGCGAAGCGGGCAAAAAACAAAACGAGCGGATAATTAGATTCTAATCATGAAAAAAGTTGACGCCTACGGTGAAGAGCTTTGGGATTTGTATAAGGGGAATATCAAATTAGAAATTGTCGAACGCGACGATAATTTTATTGCTACCGGAAATTACGGCCAGGTATATTTTTATGATTTTAAAGATTGGCCAGCGATTGAGAAGAAGGCTATGAAGTTTGCAAAAGGAAAAGTTCTTGATGTTGGTTGTGGCGCAGGAAGACATTCTATCTACTTGCAGAAAAAGGGTTTTGATGTGATTGGAATTGATGATTCTCCTCTGGCTATAAAAGTTTCTCGATTGAGAGGATTGAAGCAGGCGAGGATTTTGCCCATCGAGAAGATCGATATTCTTAAGAAAAAGTCTTTCGATACAATTTTAATGCTTGGGAATAACTTCGGACTTTTTGGTAGCAGAACGAAAACAAAACAGCTTCTCAATAAAATGCATCAAATTACTTCTGATAAAGCATTAATCATTGCTCAAACTAGAGATCCTTATAATACCAAGAACAAAGACCACCTCGGTTATCTAAAATGGAATCGACAAAGGGGGAGGATGTCTGGCCAGCTTCGTCTGCGAATTCGTCATCGAAAATTTGTTGGAGACTGGTTCGATTATCTGATGGTTTCTCAGGAGGAAATGAAAGATTTGGTGAAAGGAACAGGTTGGAAAATTGATAGATTTATTTCTTCAAAAGATTCGCAGTACGTCGCGGTAATTAAGAAAGTTTAATTAGCCATGAGAAAAATCGTACTTGCGTCATCATCGCCACGAAGGAAAGAAATCTTTAGCAAAACGAAACTGCCTTTTATTGTTGATCTGGGCGATTACGAAGAAGATATGACTTTAAAGATGAAGCCAATAGAACTGGCCAAGTTTTTGTCGCGAGGGAAAGCTGAGTCGGTGGCCAAAAGACACAAGAATGCGATTGTGATTGGCGCCGATACGTTCATTGCTCACAAAGATATAGTTTTAGGAAAGCCCCATATTTCAAGAAAAGCGAAAGAAATGTTGAAGATGTTAAGTGGCAAAACACACTCAGTTGTTACTGGGTACACCATCATCGACACGAAAACAGGAAAAAGTATTTCTCGGACCAATGAGAGTAAAATTCATTTCAGAAAGATTAGTGATCGAGAAATTGATGCCTATGTTAAAACAGGAGAACCATTAGACAAAGCTGGAGCGTACGCCGTCCAAGAGCGTGGCGCCGTATTCATAAAAAAGATCGAAGGAGATTTTATGAATGTTATGGGATTGCCTTTGTATGAGATCATGGAAGAGCTCAAGAAATTTGGAATAAAGCCATTTATGTAAGATGAATAAATCAAAATCGCTGACTTTTATACTTTCCTGTGTTGTTCTTTGGAGTTTTATTCCTGTTGTCTCTAGGCTTGGTCAACAAGGTCTGGATAACTACCAATTTCTTTTTTGGTCTAGTCTCCTTTCGTTTATTGTTCTCTTTCTCAGCACTTTCATCGTTGGCAAGACAGCCGATTTTAAGAATTACTCAACAAGGAAGATCTTAATTGCTTTTGGATTAGGTTTTTTGGGCACATTTCTTTATTATCTTCTTCTCTATTTTGCCTACGCTCACATAAGCGGTCTTGAGGTATTAGTGATCCAGTATACTTGGCCAATCTTCATTGTTCTATTTTCCAGCTTCCTTCTTAAAGAAAAACTAACTCCGAAAACTATCCTTTCTGTTATTCTAGGCTTTCTTGGTGTGATTTTAGTGCTTACAAGAGGTAATTTGGGTCAACTTTATTTGAGTAATATTTCCATGGACCTTCTTGTGTTGTTGGCTGCTTCGGTGTTCGGCCTTTTCTCTGTGCTGAGTAAAAAAGCCGACCTTGAACCGTTTACGGGTACGACTCTTTTCTTTTTGGCAGCAACCATATTTTCTTTTATTTCGATGCTCGTTCTTTCGAATTTTGTTATGCCAACCAAAGAATCGTTAATTCCCATTCTAGGGAATGGTATTCTCATAAACGGCTTCTCGTATGTCTTATGGCTGAAGGGTCTGAAGTATGCCGATGCTTCATTTGCGGCTCCATTTGTCTTTCTTACTCCCATACTGGCCGCTATTCTCGTTGTCATATTTTTTAACGAAGTCTTTTTGCCCGTGTATTTTGTTGGACTTTTGTTGGTAATCGGTGCTGGCTTAATTACTTTGCAGTCAAAACCACGTTCGTCATGAAACTCTACAGATTTAGTCCAATTGAAAATCGGGAGCAGTTGATAGAGGCAATTCAGCACACGCATTTTGCTTGTTATCAGTTGTGCAAGCAGGCGCTCGGATACTATTTACCGAATGCAGGGAACATCGGGATATTTTGTCATTACGATGAGGAGTACGCGCGACTTACGGAGATACGAAAGGAACTGACCGAAGCATCGGATAATCTCGATCAGAAATACTATCGGCTACATAATCCCATTGTTGTTTCGGCCAAAGACGATGTGCCAGAAACTACCTACACCCATCTTTATATCCGTCGACCAGATCCGTATCGACATCAGGTGGGGGACGTGGATTTCTATTTAGAATCCGAGAAGTATGCCGAACTGAAACAATCTTTGTTGGACGGTAAGCAGATAAAAGGCGCGCGAGTGTTTGACCGACCCGATCTCGACATGATCGAGCTCTACGACCCAGACGTCGATGCCTTGGGGTATATTAGTACGAAGACTATGACCGAAAAGGTGCGGGCGAAACTTTCAGACGCAACGAAGCTGTAGAATTATAGCCCAATAGTAAATGAGTAAATCGTTCAGATCAGAAAAAAAGAGACGGGCTACACTTACCAGAAAAGAACGGCGAGCTGTTTTATCTAGTGATTCTTCTTTCGAGTCAGTTATACGAGCGACTTACTTTGATAATTACGATCTTCCCTGTCCCGTGCGGGTCGATATAGCCACAAAGGGTAAGAAGATTAGATCAGTAGTTCTTCGCCGAAGTCGTCATGGTTCTATAAAAAAAGAAGCGCAGATATTTAAAGCTCTCAGTGAATTTGGTCTGCCAGTGCCAGAAGTTCTCAAAGAACCGTTTAAGAACGAGAAAGGAGAGTGGGTGGCTGTATACTCGTTATTGCCTGGAGAGAATCTCCAAAAACTCAGCATGGGCTCCAAGAAAGATTTAGCTTTGGCAAAACGTCTTGTTGTAGAAGCTGTATTAAAACTAAGCAAGGCCACTCGTTTTATTAACAAGCACAAAGTATCAAGATTACTCCCTCGCCATACCTTAGTCTCTGAACTGAAGGCAGTAAGTGAACCCGATAATCCATGGATAAGTGAAGAGATATTCAAATCGACAAAGAAGTATTTGGACGGAGTTATTCCAAAGATCAAAACTCCCCTTATTCTATCTAACGGAGATTACCAGCCTGGAAACTTCCTCGAACAAAACGGCAAATTAACAGGCTTTCTTGATTTCGAATCACCGTCATTTTCGGATCCGTTAATGGGGTTTGTAAAATATCCTATTTATGATCTTTATCCTTTGGGACGGACGAATATCGTAGAAGTGTTTCTTAAAAAAGCAGGATTCTCGAAAAAGGATTTTAAAATACGCTTAGCATTAGGTTGTTTGAAAGTGCTCAAGAAAGAGATACCTATTAGCGGTGGCAATACAGAAATGAAAAAGTACCGCAATAGAGTTTTGAGGTTAATAAAGGAAATAGTTTACTGATTATGACCAAGTTTATTTTTTGTTGGTGGATATCCGCAAAGAGCTTCTGATGGTGGCAAGGGTTTAGCTGAAGAGCTGACTAAGGGATTTGAAGAGCCGATTAAATTACTTATTTGTTACTTTGCCAGGCCTCGTCTTGGGTGGGAGGAGGATATGCGTGCTGATGAGCTCGTTATTTCGCAACACCTTCAAGGGAAAAAGGTAGAGTATCAGATAGCTCATCCAGAATCTTTTATTGATCAACTAAAATGGATGAACGCCATGTATATTCGGGGCGGAGAAACGAAAAAACTGATTGAGTTATTATCTCAGTCTCCAGGGTGGGAGAAGGAGCTCGAAGGGAAAACAGTGGCCGGAGGTTCGGCTGGCGCCATTGCTTTAGGGAAGTATAGCTATGATTTAGATAATCTCGGCCTGGAAGAGGGGCTGGGTCTGGTGCCTGTCAAAGTACTGGTACATTATCGCTCTAATTACAACGCGCCGAATATTGATTGGGACAAAGCGGAGGTAGAACTGAAAAACTATAAAGAAGATTTGCCCCTCCTCAAATTAGCGGAAGGGGAATTTAGAGTAATTGAACAATAAAAAAGAGCCAACGCAGGGGTTGGCTCGGGTGGCGGTGGCTGTCGCGTTGTTATTCTCCAAGATCCTTCAGAGAAGGTCAGAGAGGAGGTCGCGCAACATTTGTTTGTACGCGTATGGTGAGTGCCTCAACCGTTTATCGGGTTTGTCGACGAAGAGGTCGTTGTTGAGCAGCTTTTCGTGAAGCTCGTTGATGAGGGAGGCAACCTCAGCAACCTCTGGACGCTCACGCATGACGTTGCGAGCTTCTCCGGTTACATGGGTTGACTCGGCTTCCTTGCTTTCCCAGCCCTCGACCGGTGGTTTTTCATTCATACCTTCATTTTCAGGGCCGGCGGAAAAATTGTCAAATAGAATGAGGGGTCCTATATTGGGGTATACTGTAGAGGGATTTAGGGGTACGGAAGCGGATATACATGAGATTGCCACGCTCCTGCTGGAGCTCGCAATGACATTTCCTATCTACTAATTACTAACGACTCATGAAAACTCTTCTTCTTATTGATTCACACTCGCTCATTCATCGGGCGTATCATGCCTTGCCGCCACTCACGTCGCCGGATGGGAAGCCGGCTCAGGCGCTCTATGGCTTGGGGAGTATTCTTCTGAAGATTACGGGCGAGGATAAGCCGGACTATATTGCGGCGCTTTTTGATCGGCCGGAGCCGACGTTTCGGGAGAAGAAGTATGAAGCCTATAAAGCCCAGCGACCAAAAGCAGCGGACGAACTAGTTAGCCAGTTGATCGAAGCCCGAAATCTTTTTTCTGCTTTCGGCATTCCAGTTTTTGAACTGCCTGGATATGAAGCCGATGATCTGATTGCTACCTTCGCCCTCCACTACTCGAAAGAAAAAGATGTGTGTGCGGTTATTTTAACGGGCGATATGGATACGATGCAGTTGGTCACGGATAAAAAAATTATGGTTAGGGTTTTGAAAAAAGGAGTTTCAGAGACGATGCTCTATGACGAAGCGGCGGTCAAAGAACGGTATGGGTTACCGCCAGAAAAACTGATCGACTATAAAGCTCTTGTGGGGGATAGCTCCGACAATATTAAAGGAGTGGTTGGTGTGGGACCGAAGACGGCAGCTGACCTTATTCAGCGATACGGAAGTTTGGACAAGATTTTAAAGAGTAAGGATAAGGATAAGAAAGTCCTCCATATCCAAGAGAATAAAAAAGATGCACTTTTGTCGCGAGAGTTGGTGGAGTTGCTGGGAGGGGCACCCATCAAGATGCCGCCGCTCCAGAAATTACACTGCGAGTCTGATCCAGAAATGATTAAGGCTTATTTCGAGAAGTTTGGATTTGGGAGTTTATTGCGGCGGATGGGGTTCCAGGAAGCCGCTGTCCAAAAGAAAAAAGAAAAGGAGCCGGTCAAAGCAACCTATCAAAATCTTTTCTCGAATATTGCTCAGCCTCAAAGTGCGCATACTATTCATGACGAAGTGGTTGTTTTCCGAGGAGGGGTTTTGCCGAAATCTTCCGAGTTGTCTTCCAAGAAAACCAAACTGGGATTTAATCTGAAACCGGCCGTGCGGGAAGTGCGGAAGATGGGCGGAATTTTGCGGCCACCGTTTTTTGATCTTGGCGTTGGATTCTGGCTGACTGATTCTGTTCGAAAAGAATACGATCCGGAAGCGTTCTTCCAGGAGTTTTTTAAGCGGTTGTTTAAAGACTCAGATGAGGATATTTTGGCGGCGCAGAAGTTTTTGAAAAAGAAACTGACCGACGATGGATTGATGTATGTGTTCTCGGAAATCGAGATGCCGGTTTTGGATATACTGGCCGATATGGAGCAGTGGGGGATCACGACGAATAAAGCGGTTTTGAAGAAGGTGGAGAAGAAGATGACTGACGCGATCGCCATTTTGGAGAAGAGTATATATAAGAAGGCTGGTCGTGAGTTCAATATAAATTCTTCGGGCCAGCTCGGGGAAATTTTGTTTGATAAGCTCGGTTTGGTTTTGCCGCGGAATATAAAGACACCGGGCGGGGCGCGATCGACGCGAGCGGAGGTTTTGGAGATTTTGAAGGACACGCATCCGATCGTGCCGATGATTTTGGAGTATCGCGAGTTGTTTAAGTTGAACAGCACCTACGTTTCCACACTGCCTGACTATATTGAAAAGGATGGTCGGATGCGGACGGAATATTTGCAGATGGGTACGGCTACGGGGCGGATCGGCTCGGCTTCACCGAACTTGCAGAACATCCCGCGCGAGTCGTCCTGGTCGCCGGAGATTCGGAAGGCGTTTGAGGCGACCAAGGGATATTCGTTGGTCGCTTTTGACTACTCGCAGATTGAGTTGCGGTTGCTCGCGGCGGTATCTGGCGATGGCGCTCTGATCCAGGCGTTTCAGCGCGGCGATGATATTCATAGATTGACTGCTTCAAAAGTTTTGAAGATAAAACCGGAGCAGGTGAAGCCCGAGATGCGTCGCATGGCCAAAGTACTGAATTTTGGTTTGATCTACGGCATGGGCGCGCGGGCGTTTAGTAAGACGAGTGGTTTTTCTCAGGCAGACTCGGCGGCGTTTATCAAAACCTATTATGAAGAGTTTCCTCGGGTGAAGGAGTTCCAGGAAAAGGTGAAGGCTGAAGCACGGAAGTTTGGCTATGTGAAGACGCTAACAGGCCGGCGACGGTACTTCCCTGAGATTGTCTCGGGCGCGCCGCAGTTTGTGGCGGCGGCCGAACGCGAAGCGATGAATCATCCGCTTCAGGGCTTGGATGCGGATATTAATAAGCTCGCGATGATCAAAGTGGCGGAGTGGCTGAAGGATAAGGGCTACTGGGGGAAGGAGGTGAAGTTACTTTTAACGATTCATGATGAATTGCTGTTCGAGATTCGCGATGATAAGATTGAGGAGACAGCCCCCAAAATCCGCGATCTCATGGAAGGTGCGTATCAACTTTCCGTGCCGCTAACGGTACAGATTTCGGTTGGCAAAAACTGGGGATCTCTTGTGTCTCGAAATAAAAAATGACCATCTACTGCGTTACAACCATACGCTTCGCCCTCACTGTACCATCTAAGTACAGTTCGGTTGCGATGCTTGGTTAAGCCTTGTATCTGGCCCTTTTTTATTTCAATCCACTCACTTACCGCTCTTTATGAATCAACTTTTTTCTCGATTTTTGAGCGCTTTTCGTTCCGAGACGATAAACCGTCCGGAAGGACGACTGGTTATTTTTACGCTCATTCTCTTTTTTGCTTTCCTCGTCTTTTCTTTTTTTTACCTGCCGCTTTCCTTGATTCTTTCGGCGATCGTTCTTTTTCTCTTATCGCTTTTCACACTCTTTCTTCTCCTCGCACAGTTCACAGTGGTAAAACAGGATACACAGGTTGAGCGGAGCGAGCTCAAGGAAATTTTAGTGAATCTTGAGGATGCACTCGTTGTTTACGATAAAGATTTTCGAGTTATCTTTTTTAATCCGGCGGCAGAAAAATTATTCCACATCCGGAAAGACGAAGTGGTAGGGAAAATTTTAACGCCGCAAAGCGTGAGTAATGAGTCTTTGAAATTGCTAACCCAAGTCATTTTTACTTCGCTTGCTCCAGTCATGATCAGTCGCTCGGAGGCGGGTATGTATCCGCAAGTGACGGATCTTTCTTGGGAGAATCCATTTCTCAATTTTCGGACATCAACCATGCCGCTTCGCGATGAGCTTGGCGAGGTGATCGGGTTTATGAAAATTGTCCGCGATCGGACACATGAGATATCTCTTATCAAATCAAAAAACGAATTTATCGCCGTGGCTTCCCATCAACTTCGCACGCCGGTTACGAATCTCAAATGGTCACTCGAGTCATTAGCGAATGAAGGGGGATTGTCCGAGGCGGCTCAAGGATATTTAACCAGTGCTATGGAAGGACAAAAACTGCTTTTGGCCGTTATTGAAGATCTTTTGTCGACAAGCAAGATTGAAGAAGGGCGTTTTGGCTATGAAATAAAAGAAGCAGATCTCGTTGACTTTATTGGCGAAATTTTGCCCTATGCAAAAACAGAAGCGGAAAAAATTGGCGTGAAACTGTACTTTGATCGGCCGACCAATCCGTTACCAAAAGTCTTTATGGACACGCAAAAAATTACGATGGTTCTAGAAAATCTTTTGGATAATGCTTTGCGGTACAACGTCAAAGACGGCGAGGTGACAGTACGGCTTGTGCCCGTCGAAGGTCAGCCCTTTATTGACGTGCAGGTAAAAGATACCGGCGTGGGTATTCCGAAGTCAGCGACCGAGAAGTTGTTCACCAAGTTCTTCCGCGCCGAGAACGTTATGAAGTCACAAACGACTGGAACCGGTTTGGGTTTGTATATCGCCCGAAATATTATTCAGGCGCACGGCGGCAGAGTCTGGGCCGAGTCGGAGGAGAATCGAGGAACGACTATGCATTTCACACTCTCAACCGATCGGGCGTTAGTGCCGACGCATGAGTTGCCGTTGGACCTCATTGCGTAACTAACAACTAAAAACTTAATACTTATAACGACTTGGTGTCATTGCGCCTGCCCATCCGTAGCCTTCTTGTCCGTCGAAGCTTTAGCGAAGTCGGAGGCGAAGGAGGGAGGAACGTAGTGACAAAGCTGAGCTTAGCTCTGCGTGGCAATCTTAAGATACAGACTCTCTTAAGACTAGTCACAGAGGAGAAGCGTTGACGGCACGCAGTACTCACGAGATACTAGTAATTATGAATGTATCACATAAGCATCCAGAAGCGAGGGAGTCTGAGATTTTCGTTCGGAATATGAGCGAGGCGCACTATCTTCTTTTTAGTGATTGGTCTTCACGACGACGCGGACGGGTCGCATATGATGGTGATGGCAACGCTCTCAACTTTTCCGACTGGCTTCCGGTTTTTATTGAGGTATGGGAACTTGAGGAGCGGCACATTTCCATTTCTGAACTTAGACGAAATCTTCTTACTAAAGAACAGGAGGCTTATGGAGTAACTAAGTCGGATTGATCTATGTAGTATTTAGGAGCTCGCGGAAAAGATTGTATCGCTTCGTCTTGGAGAGACTTCGCTTGTTTAAACGTTCGAACGACTAGAACAATTACAACATTTAGAACATAATGGTTCCATGCCGGAACTGCCAGAAGTAGAAACGATCAAGCGTGATTTAGAGAAGAAGATTATAGGGCACACCATTCGCGAAGCGGCAATTTCAGTGCCGAAGATGGTGAGTCCGAAAGATTTACCGAAGCGATTAAAAGGTTTCCGTGTTCTTGGTGTTTCTCGCCGGGCAAAATTGCTCATTCTCGAAGGAAAATCTGATTTTCTATTATTCCATTTGAAGATGACGGGGCAGATTGTCTTACGACCCGCCCAAGATTTTTCTATTAAGGATGGCGAGGCTCGCCAAAGGCGGCAGCAAAAACAGATTATTTTCGGCGGCCATCCGATTATTGGACTCAAGGAATTGCCGAATAAATATACACGGGCGATTTTTTGTTTTACGAATGGGGATATTTTATATTTCAACGATCTACGGAAATTTGGATACATAAAACTTGTTTCTAAAACCGAGGGAGAAAAGATTTTTGGAAAGTATGGAGTTGAGCCACTCGAGAAAAGTTTTACGCTCGAACATTTTATCGAGCTTATTAAAAAGGCAAAAACTGCTCGATTGAAACCGTTTCTTTTGAATCAAGAAAAAATTAGTGGTCTCGGGAATATCTACGTCGACGAAGCCTGTTTCTTGGCTGGAGTTCGTCCGATGCGGAAAGCGAACACCCTCACGCGCAGAGAACAGGAAAAACTGTGGCGAGCAATTAAAACCATTCTAGCCCTCTCCATAAAACATCGTGGAACCTCATTTAATACCTATATTGATGCCGATGGTTTAACTGGACGATTCTGGAAATATCGCAAAATCTACGGCCGTCGAGGCGAGTTGTGCTTGGTTTGCAAAACCCCTATTGTATACACAAAGCTAGTCGGGAGAGGAACGCATTATTGTCCAAAGTGTCAGAAGTAAACTGATAACTAAAGACTGATAACTTATAACCCATGACGATAAATCCGAAATTCGAATATCGAAACTCGAAACAAACACGGAAATGTTCAAATCCTACAAGTTTAAAATTTTGTGTTTTGGGGCTTCGGTCATTGTTTCGGATTTCGAGCTTAGGATTTCGTGTTTTACGACCAGTCACTATCCACTAACCCCTAATCACCATTCGCTATGATCCTCTTTCTCAATGGTCCTGATGATTATCGTCGCGAAGAGCGCAAGCGATTTTTGATCGACCAGTTTCTTAAAAAATATCCAGGGAGTAGTATCGAGCGATTTTCAGCCGATTCCAAAGAGGGAAGGGAGAAATTCCATGAGTTTACAATTTCACCTTCGCTTTTTGGAGATAAGCGTTTAGCCTTATTAGATGATCTTTTTGAAACTGATGATGCGGCACTAATGAAAGATTTAAAGAACGTTTTAGAGAATCCGCTCATTTGGGTTTTTATTTCGGAACGAGAAAAGATTCCGGCGGCCTATAAATTTCTCCTCAAAAAACCAGTGACTGCGGAAGAGTATCCGTTTCTTGAAGAGGGGAAGTGGCGTGAGTTTATATCGACGGAATCGAAAAAACGTGGACTTACTCTAAATTCCGAGGCTATGAATATTTTCCTTTCCTACTATAAAGATGACACCTGGCGACTCATTACTGAACTGGATCGGTTGTCTTCAAAAAAAGGAGCTATTCAAAAACAGGATGCTCAGCTGGAGAAGGGAAAAGGTTTCAATCTTTGGGGGATGCTGAATCAATTGAAGGGATCTTCTCGCCCACAGCGTCTGGCGGCTTTGGAAAGGATTCTCGGGAATGGTGAGCCGGCGGCGAAGATTTTCAATATTCTTGCGACCCAGGCAGGGAGTAGGGTGCAGGAGTTCGCTGATTGGGATGTGCAGATAAAATCGGGAAAGTTGGAGTACGAAGAAGTATTGTTGGAGTTTGTTTTAAAATAAGGATGAGCTATTTGTTTTGTCATTGCGAGCGAAGTCGAGTTTAACTCGAAGAAGCGCGGCAATCTAAGAATATATTCAAGAGATTGCCACGTCACTCCGCTCCTCGCAATGACAATAATACGTAGCGATCAAAAAACGGCCATAGGCCGTTCTGTGTTTTCTATTCCCTAACCACTAAACCCTAGCCACTGCCCGAGACAGTCTGGATTTCAGGCGACTGGCAGTATTTTTGGTAATCGTATTCCGCTTGGCGGCTTTGTCGAGAATCTGGAAAACTCCCGGCAGTTTTTCTTTGGCTTTGGTAAAGTCTTTGGCGGTGACGAGCTTACGATATTCCTTAACCGCCTTCTTATAGGCTTCTTTGGTTTTAACGTTGCGCGCCTTGTTTGTCTTATTTTGACGGAGGGCTTTTTTAGCCGATGATGTTCTTGGCATTGAGGGTAGGGGTTAGTGATTAGTGGATAGGGTATAGGGAAATGCGATTCCTAATGGGAAATAGTGTATGGGAAATCAAGGAAAGAGTCAATCCTTCGGTGAAGCTCAGGACAGGCTGGATTATAGAAATAAAAAAGCCACACCGTGAAGTGTGACTAAGGGGATGCTTTGCGGCAGACGAGGGCGAAAATATCTTCGCCGGCGGTTAAGGAGCTCTCTTTAAGGATGACGACTCCTTTACTTTTTTCAACGAGTTTTTTTCTGGCCAGGGCGACTGCGTGGATACGGGGTTTGTATTTGGCGACAAGTTCTTCGGCCTCAGTCAGTAGGAGGAGTGATAGAAAAAGAACAGTCATAAGTCCCGCTTCTTTTTCCGCTTCAGCCACGGCCTCTTCGGTAGTCGCAACCACTCTCACTTCCGAAAAACACGTTTGTCCTAAAGGGAGGGAGTCGAAGAGACTTTTGATGTCACTGGCCATCACCTCGCCTAAACCAAGCGATTTTCGATCTGTAATTATAATGAGTGGCTCTTGAGTCATGCCACCTCCTTATCGAGATACTACTCATTTTGTACTATGGCTGTCCTGAAGCGTCAATGAATCCTTCGGCCACCTCGACGGTTTTGACAAACTCGCCGCTCGGGACAAGCAAGTTCCCTGGCCGGGCAGGCAGGACAAGTAGTTAGTGAATAAAAAAGCCGAGCTCGGGTGAGCTCAGCTTGGATTTAGTGACGACGGATGAGGTCGAAGGACAGTGCTCCTTCTGGAGCGGGGATCACGACCACTCCAGGAATGCGTTTCAATGGCGGGCGACTGACGAGCACGATCCGAACACGAGACGAGGAAACGAGACGCGCAAGAATCTCCGCCTGATGTGCGAACGAATTTGGTAAAAAAAGGACGGTGATTTGCCTCGGTTCATGCCAGACCATCTCTAAGATGTTTCCCGGTGTTGAGCGAACCCAAACGACTTCGGAGAATCCCGTCGCGATTTGTTCCTCGGGCGAAAGATCAGAAAATCGGTCGACTAGTTCCGTTGCGGTATTGTCGGCTGCCCCGTGAAGGTCATTGTTTGCGACAATGAGCAGATCTCCATTCATATAGTGGCCTCCTTATCGGTTTCGACTGACTTACTAGTCTGGAAGTGTGATGCCGTTGTGGGCTAGTACCTGGGCCATGGCCTCTATGGTTCTGTGCCCAATCCTGTTATTGCGGATCTTTCGGAGACCATCTTTTCTTAACAGCAGCAAATCGCGTATGGTTGGAATGCTGGGAACACGTTTCTCAAATGGACTCCAAAGACTTGAGATCGCGGAGAACCTTCTTCTTACGGGTACTCCCGCATCAATAAAACGCCCTTTGGTGAAAAAATCTTGCAGAGACATGTCCAGGAAATGTGTGGAAGCAACCTCCTGTATGACCGTGGATATGTTCCGAATTGCAAGTGTGAAGACGACCTGCTCTTGAGGTCCAAGGATCCTTTCGGTCTCAGCCCATCGTTCGAGATCCGCTTGAATTTGGGTAGCCTTACTTTGGAGGAACTCATCCCTGTTAGGCATTAGATTCCTTTCTTTGCTAACTATTGAATACTATATTTGCAATTTTCTGTCAATGAAGTGGGAACCTTTCGACTCTCTGGTATAATAAGCCGGTGATATATAGTCTCTCGGGAAAAATTAAAAGCAAAGAAGGAAACGTGGTGGTTTTAGAGACGGGCGGCGTGGGATTCAAATTTCTCGCTAGTCATCAGACGATCAAGGCATTGCCAGCGGTGGGGCATGATGCCTTTGTTTATTCGCGACTCTATGTTCGGGATGATAGTTTGGAGCTCTATGGTTTTGCGACGGCTGAAGAAATGGAGTTTTTCGAAATGCTTATTTCTGTTTCCGGTGTCGGACCAAAGTCTGCCATCGCGATCTTGGGTGTTTCCGATATGAGTTCGCTGGCGGCGGCGATCAAAGAAGGTCGGCCGGATTTGTTAACGCGGGTATCGGGCGTCGGGCGAAAAACTGCCGAACGGATCATTGTGGAACTGAAGTCGAAAGTGAAGGCCGAACACGCGACGAAAGTTGTCGAAGGAATGGATTCCGATTCTGATGTGGTGGAGATGCTGGTTGGTTTGGGATATCGAAAAGAGCAGGTGGTGAACGTTTTGCGGGCGTTACCTGAAACGGTGACGAGCGTGGAGATGAAAGTGAAACAAGCGTTAAAGATTTTAGGTAATAAATCATCAAATGGATAAAAAACACTGGTGGTTAGTAGTACTGGTTTTTGTTTCATTGGGTATAATTCTCATAGTAAAGTTGCTCTATGGATTTTGGTTAACTGGATAAAATTATGAAACTAACATTTTGTGGCGGAGCGCAGGTGGTGACGGGTGCAAACTATTTATTGGAGTCAGAGGGCAAAAAAATATTAATTGACTGTGGCCTGGAGCAGGGAGGATCATTTGTCGAAGGCAGAAACTTTAATCCATTTCCCTATAATCCGGCCGAGATCGAAGCAGTTTTTATTACGCACGCCCATATTGATCACACCGGACTTCTGCCAAAACTCTATCGCGATGGATTTCGAGGGAAAGTGTATTCTACAGAACCGACACGAGAGTTTGCCGAACTGCTTCTCCTTGATTCGGAACATATCTTAACCGCGGAGGCGGAGCGACATGGTAAAGCCCCTTTGTATGAAACGCAGGATATTGAAGGAATAGTAAAGCTGTGGGAAGGCCTGAAATATCATCACAAAACCACCGTCGGTCCTTTTGTTATAGAATTTTTTGATGCCGGCCATATCTTGGGTTCGGCATTTATTCGCGTGACGGCCGAAGGAAAAAAGGTAGTATTCTCGGGCGATCTCGGAAATTTTCCGGCGCCGATTATCCGGCCCACAGAATTTATTGATGACGCGGATTATTGTCTCATCGAGTCTACTTATGGTGGACGTGTCCACGAATCATCGGATCAGCGAAAGGTATCTCTCGAGCGAGCGATTGAGGATACAGTCAGAGCTGGTGGTGTACTTTTGATTCCGGCCTTTGCCATGGAACGGACACAGGACCTTATCTATCAATTAAACGATTTAGTAGAAGCTGGCCGGGTGCCACGAATTCCGATCTATATCGATAGTCCGTTGGCGATTAAACTCACCCTCGTCTACAAAAAATATGAGAACTACTTTAATGAAGAGGCCAGAGAGCAGATCCACGATGGCGATGATATTTTAAATTTCCCCGGACTCCATTTTACGCTCACGACCGAAGAATCAAAAGCAATCAACTTTGCGCCAGCGCCGAAGATGGTGGTGGCTGGTTCGGGTATGTCGCATGGCGGCCGCATCTTGCATCACGAGATTCGCTACCTATCGGATCCTAAGAATATGCTTTTGATTATTGGATATCAGGCAAGTGGTTCAATGGGTCGGCGAGTGCTTGATGGGGCGAAATCGGTCAGGATTTTTGGAGAAGAGGTGCCGGTGCGCTGTCAGGTGCGATCAGCGACTGCATTTTCTGCTCACGCCGATCAACCGCGACTGTTAGCTTGGCTTGAACCAATGAAAGCGAAACTGAAAAAGGTGTTTATTGTGCAGGGCGAGGAAGATCAGGCCAAAGCCTTAGAGACAAAAGTACGCGAGGAGTTGAAGCTTGAGGCGACTGTTCCGAAGATGGGGGATACAGTGGAACTTTAGTCCTCGTCCACTTCCCGAGTATACTTATTATATATGCCTGCTCTTTACTCGCCTTTTTTCTTTCGCGGCGCGGCCATGGTTATTGCGGCCACGATGGGCGTGGGAATTTTTGCTTTACCCTATGTCGTCGCGGAAGCTGGCTGGCTCACCAGCTTTTGCTATCTCGTTTTCGTAATTGCGATCACGGTTCAGACGCACAACTGGTACTGGCGCGTGCTTCAAAAAGCGGAAGGACAGCGGCTTTTAGGTTTGATTGGGCGACACGGTGGGCGCGTTTTATTTTTCATTGCGTTCCTTTCTATTGTTGTCGGTTTACTTTTAGTCTTGGCGACGTATCTCGTTTTAGCCGGATCGTTTTTCAATTTACTTTTCCCCGGACAAGAAAAAATTATCGGCGTGATGATTATTTGGCTTCTGGGATCGTTGCCGCTTTTAGCCGGCGTGCGACGACTGACGATCCTCGAATCCCTGGGAGCGTTGGCTACATTTTTTATACTTCTCGGACTCTTCTCTCACGCGTTGTGGCAGGGCGGGCAGTTTCCGGCAGTTCCGGCCGCGACCGCTAATTTTTTCCTGCCATTCGGACCGCTCCTTTTTGCGCTCGCAGGTTGGACGGCGCTTGAACCGATTTACGATACCGAGGAGCGGAAAAAAGCGGGCGATGGTTTTCGGGGAGTGGCCTGGGGAACGGTTCTCGCCGGATTTTTCTATGTTGTTTTCGTGACTTCCATATTTCTTCTGACCTCCGAAATTTCTTCAGACACCATCTCGAGTCTTTCACTTTGGCCTGGCTGGGAGCGCATTCTTTTAAGTTTCTTTGGACTTCTCTTGATCACGAACGCCTATATTCCCATCGCCTGGGAAGTGCATACGGCTCTCGAAAAAGATTTATATCTCGGCCGATGGGCGTTTGTCGTGCCGATGGTTGTGCCGCTCGGTTTGTTTTTAATGGGGTTGAATAGTTTTTTCTTACTCGTCAGTTTGGTCGGTGGATTGTTCTTGAGTCTACAGTATTTAGGAATCGTTTTTGTTTCTTCGCGAGTACTGGTCTTTTCTAAAAAAGAAAAGATTCTAGCCACTATTATCGCCTTCGTTTTCGCCCTCGCCGCTTTCTATGAGGCGTTGTCGTTCTTGCTGCGTTAAAGGTTGTCACTAGGATTTGATTGGGCGATCAGCTCATCTACGGAAAGAGGGTACATAGAGTCAATCATTTTTACTACTTCTTGTATTTGATAATCAGTGAGTGAAGTGTTTTTAGTGGGAGAAAATTTGAATACGATTACGGTATTTTCTATCGCAGTTGCTAAATTAGGCGTCCGAACAAAGGTTGAAGAATAACGATATGTCGGGTATGCTTTCTTTTCATACTGATACACCGAGAAACCCTTGTCTGTTTTGGCAACCAATGCGCATTGATCTCGGCCTAAATCAAAATTCCCTTCCAAATATACATAAGGGCAGTCGCCATCTTTTCTAAGTACGCCTTCACGAATTTCCATTCCCATATTGCTATTGCTTGGATCCAAAATCAGAGCTGAGATTTCGGGTGTCTCATCTGTGAAAAAATAATCTCGAATCGTATACGACAGAGACTCAGTTTCGGGTGGCGCGTAGATGGCTCGATATACTGTAAAGGGTAGCTGGCGCAGTGTTGCTTCTACCTGAGCTTGATGTTTCTTCTTGCCAATCTCCTCGTCTGCTTTCGCCGAAGTATCTAACTGGCGTAACAGAAGCGAGCTTGAGATAACAGTGACCACAATGGTGAGAATAAAAACAACAATGTCCAAAATAAGATCATTTTGAATACGTAGTACTTTGGGAGCGATAAATTGGCGCAGAAATATATATAGAAAAATACTAACTATAGTGCCAGCAGAGAAGATAAAAATACCTATAAAGGCGGCAAATCCTCCGACTTTGCAAAAAGTGTCACTCCAGCCTTCTCCTAAACAGGACAGAGATCTTAGAAAGAAAAAAATATAGAACACTACTAGTGTACCACCGATTACTCCCATAAGAGATACAGGCCACCAGAATGGCCGGAACATCTTTTTAAGCGTTTCTTTCATCTTTATATAATACTATAAAAAACGAGGACTTGTTTTCTGTACCCGCTCCACTTTAAAATGCTAGTTTTTTGTTTCTGTATAAACATAAAGTCTGCGCCTTTCTTTTTTTCTCCGTGCCCTCGGCAGGAATCCCCGCCTGCGCCAAGGCTTCGGCGGGCAGGGAACCTGCATCTCAAACTCCCTCCCATGAATGTGTCTCCGGGCCGACTTGAACGGCCAGTCTTTGGCTTCGGAGGCCAACGTGTTATCCAATTACACTACGGAGACATTTCAGAATCCTAGCCATTGCCTGTCCGTCCGAAGTTCCGTTTTGGCGGAATGAAGGAGGAAACGACGAGGGCGTTCCTTCGCGTAAAGCTTCGGGTGGGCAAGCGATGACTCACAAACTATACCCATCTTCTTCTGTTTTCTCAAATAAAAAACCGCGTACCTCGGGTGAGGTCGCGGCGGTTTGCGATGCGGAAAGAACTTCAGTCGTTGTCGGGCGACCAGGGGATCTCGGATCCGTCCGGTTGGATGAAGATCGTTGTCCCCGGAATGAGCCGGCAGGCTTTCTCGAAATCAACGTTGTAACGATGTTTCATCGTACGACGTGTCTCGGGACCACAGCTGCCGTCGGTGTCGATTCCGTTCCTTGCTTGGAGTTGGGACATAGCACCGGCAGTGACGTCTCCATAGTTGCCGTCGAACACGATGTCCTTTCCGTAGCCTGCTCCGCAGGCTACGAGTTGGGGAATCAGAGTGTGAGGACCTTTCGATCCTTTTTCCATGAATGGCGGAATCGGTTGCGCCATACTTTCGAATCCTCCTGGCACGTTTTTAGCATATTCATTATTCCTTTGTCCAGAAAATGAAAAAGCAATGGATGTCATTGCGAGGAGCTCCGGCAACCGCCGGAGCGACGTGGCAATCTTTTTTAGATCGCCACGCTACGTCGAGTTGAACTCGACTACGCTCGCGATGACATATGGAAAGTAAAGGGGAGAAAAACCGCCACTGGCGGTTTTTCTCCCCTTTACTTACTTCTTCAATTTCAAAGCAATACGTTTCTCTTCGGGTTTTACTGAATCAATAACGAAGGAGTGCTTCTCGTCTAAGACCAATTTCTTTTTCATGTCTTCGATACTGCCAAACTCAGAGACGTGGATCATGCCCTGGAGGCCATGGTTCAAATTGATGATGGCGCCGAACTGGTTGAACTGATAAACCGAACCGGAAACATCCTCTCCAGCTTTGAACAGCTCACCGGCATTTTTCCACGGATCATCCTGCAAGGCTTTCAAGGACAAGAAGAGGCGATCTTCCTTAATATCAATAATTTTTGCTTCGGCCACTTCGCCCACCTGGATAACTTCCTTCGGGTTGGCGACGATGCGGTAGCTCAACTCTGAGATGTGGATTAAGCCTTCAACTTGTGGATTGTCGACGAAGCGAACAAAGACACCGAAATTGGCGAGGCTCGTCACTAACACTTTCACGAGCTGGCCAACGGTGTACTGGGAGACGAGCTCCTTCACGTTCGAAGCTAACGTTTCGCGCTCGGAGATAATCAATTTGTTCAAGCGGGGATTGATGTCGATGATTTTCACACTCAACTCCTGGCCGATAAATTTCTTCAGCTCCTCTCCAATTTTTTGTTTATCACCATCGTCAACTTTCGGGTAGTTTTCCTGCGAGAGCTGGGAGACAGGGAGGAAGGCCTTCAGATCGAAGAGGTCGGCGGTCAGTCCTCCAGTATTCGAACCGCTCACTTTTACCTTGAGAACCACACCTTCGTCCTGCGCATCCTTCACTTTTTGCCAGAGTTGCTGCTTGCCGGCTTCGGTCAGGGAGATTTCGATATAGCCAGCTTTGTTTTCCAAAGAGATAATCTTGGCCGGCAGTTTTTCGCCAGGGGCCATTTTCTTCAGAAGCTCGCGGGCGTTGGCCATCTCCACACCGGAGACGATACCGGTACCAAAGCGGCCAAGGTCAAAAAACACGCCACGGGAGTTCTTACTCATGAGTTCAGCATCAACTACGTCGCCTTCCTTTATATACTTCACCGTCTGGAGCTGATTCTTCAAAACCTGCGACAGGGTCTGAGGCAGGTTCTTGCTCTCATCGGTCACTTCGTTCGTTTTTATTTCGTCGGTTTTCATATCGGATAATAGAAATGAGACTGTCTTGATCTAGTCTCTGTGCTTTACATTAATAATGTATCTTAAATTCAAGATTTTAAGATGCGTTCCAGTATAGGGGACCCCCTTCGGGAAAGCAAGGGTTCGTTGTAGCTAGTAAAAAAGGTTACCGTAATCACCTCGGGTAGATAGTAATTCGGTTACCGTAGTCTCTATGACTATGACAACCAAGAAAAACATACTGCGAGAACACCTGGCTACGTGGCTGGCAGCCAGAGGAGACAAGAAGAAAAGAGGCGAACTACTGAAGCATATCTGCTTTGTAACCGGGATCAGTCCCAAGTCAGTACCTCGCTCCTTCCGGCGAGTCCAGCTCCATGATCCTGGGGTCGGTGAGCACCGGGGAAGAAAGACCTACTACACCCCCGATGTCATCCTGGCACTTCGGGATGTCTCGGAGGTAGCGAACCATCCCTGCGGAGAGAATCTTCATGCCCTGATCGGAGAGTATGTCCGCGTGATGATCCGGGACAAGCACTGGCGTCATGATCCGGAGGTAACCAGAAAACTGCTTGAGATGAGCGAGGGAACGGTCAAGGTATATGCTGGTCGGTTTGTCCATCTCCGACAGATGATCCGAGGCAAGAGCCTAACTAAGGCAGGCAGTATCCGCTCGGCTATCCCTATCCGGATGGGCCCGTGGGAGAGAGCGGGAGTGGGAACGCTACAGGTTGATACGGTAGCCCACTGTGGGGATACTGTATCCGGAGACTTTGTCTATACCGTAAACGCCACGGATGTCCCCACTCTCTGGGGTGAGCGTCGAAGTCAGTGGCAGAAGGGACAGGAAGCCACCGTGAGAAGTATGACAATAATCAACGACCGTGTTCCCTTTCCTGTCATCGAGTGGCATCCTGACTCAGGGAGTGAGTTCGTAAACTGGCACTCTAAAGCTTGGTGCGAAGCGCGGGGACAGAAGCTGACTCGGTCTCGGCCAAACCATAAGAACGACAACTGCTATGTAGAAGAGCGCAATGGCCATGTGGTCCGGAAGTATGTGGGGTATACCCGGCTTGATGTGCGAGAGGTGGTTCTCATTCTGAACCAGTGCTACGATGTCCTCACTCCCTACCTCAACCACTTCATTCCCTCACGCCGAATTATAAAAAAGGAACGAGTCGGGGCTCGCTGGAAGATTACGCGAGAGAAGAAGTCCTTGACGCCCTATGCCCGAATGCTTCTTCGCGCTGATGTGTCGCTCGAGATCAAACACCGATTGCGAGAGGAGCACGAGCGGTTGAATCCGCTCGTGCTGAAGCAGGAGATTGACCGACGACTTGCGAGGGTGTTTGATGTATGTAAACGCTACGGCAAACCGAAACTACCAGGGGGATTACGGTAACCGTTTATTTCTATCTACTGCGGGGTTTATGAATACGAAATAAAAAAAGCAGAAGTTATTCCTCCTGCCTTCCGAGAATTATTTTAGCGAGTAGCCGCTCGGTTGCGTCGCCGGTACGGGTTTTCTCATCCAGAAAATCGTGGATTCCGATGAGTCGTCTCACTACTTCTGCAACAGGAATTTTCAGCTGAGTTGCGATTTCTTGCAGGCGTTGTTTAGCCAGCGGTGTTAATTCAGTTGGCTTGTCGGCCATTTCTATTCCTCCCACCCGTTTGTTCTAGTAGTTTTATACCGTACATACGATCTTCGGTCAACCCAATTAATGACTAAAATGGGTTGAAAATCGATCCGGTTTCGAGTACACTCTTAGGCGTGATAATTACCTATTTTGGCGACCAGTGCTTCCGGGTGGAGAGCGGTTCGACCAGCATTTTAGTGGATCCCACGAGTAATCGCCTGAAGGGCGACATCATTTTGCGGACCTCGGTTTCGCCTAATGAGATACCAGCCGAGAAGGCGGAGATAACCTTTGCCGGCGAGTACGAGATTGGCGGGATTGAGATCCAGGGCTGGCAGTTGGAACAATCAAACGCCAAGCATTTGGCGACCGTTTACGCGGTGACCTGGGAAGGCATTCGGTTAGTTTTTTTGGATAGCGCCAAAGGGCCTATTCCCACGGAAATTCTTGACCAGTTTGGCGAAGTGGATGTTTTATTTGTGCCGACTGGCGGTGATTTTCTTTCAGTTGAGGACGCCGTTGCGCTTACCAAAAAAATCGAACCGAAATTTATTATTCCCTATGGACCGAAAGCGGGGAGTGACTTTTTGAAAAAAATTGGACAGTCAGCTGAGCCACAGGAGAAGATTGTGTTTAAGAAAAAAGAGTTGGAAGCAGTTGATCAAAAAGTTGTGCTCTTAGCCCCGTATAATTCATAAACTATGTCGCCCTTGGGACAATCATTTCTTCATAAGCTCCAGGATTCCGATCACGGTCGCAAGCGGTATATTTTGATTCTGGGGAGTGGATGTACCATGATCGTTATTTTGGGAATTTTGTTTTCAACAACATCGCTTTTTCGAGTGGCAGGTGAAAAGCAAACAGCATTAGTTCGTCCGGATTTTTCTCTCTGGAAAAGCATGAAAGGAGCAAGTATAGTGATAGCCCAATCAGCTGTTGAGCGAGTGAGTTCAGCGGGCAGTGTTTTTAGCCAGAAGAAAAATATTGTTATAAAGCCAACCAATGAAATCCGAAATTCGAATATCGAAATCCGAAACAATGATTAATTTCCTAATTTCAAATTTAGCAGTCCCAGTTTTTAGTTATTAGTTATTATTATGTCCAAGATTGAAAGACGGGAAATAACTGATGAGCTGAAGGAGTCCTACCTCAATTATTCGATGTCGGTTATCGTGACGCGCGCCTTGCCGGACGTGCGTGACGGTTTGAAGCCGGTGCATCGTCGCATTTTGTGGGACATGTGGGACAGCGGTTTGACGTTCCAAGCAAAGACCAGAAAGTCCGCGAACATCGTTGGTCAGGTTTTGGGACGTTACCATCCGCATGGCGACTCTTCGGTCTACGACGCCATGGTACGTATGGCCCAGGATTTCTCGCTCCGCTATCCATTAGTGCACGGCCAGGGAAACTTCGGTTCGATTGATGGTGATGGCGCGGCGGCCTATCGATATACCGAAACAAAACTTTCAAAGATTGCCGGTGAAATTTTAACCGATATTGATAAAGAAACCGTTGATTGGCGGCCGAACTACGATGGCACGCGCGACGAGCCAACGGTTTTACCCGGGCGTCTTCCCAATCTTCTTTTAAACGGCAGTGTTGGTATTGCTGTGGGTATGGCTACGAACATTCCGCCGCACAACCTGGGCGAAGTGTGCGATGCCACGCTCCACTTGGCTGATAATCCGGAAGCGAGCGGCGAAGAGCTGATGAAGTTTGTACAAGGCCCGGACTTTCCAACCGGCGGTATTATTTTTGATAAAAAAGTTATTCGCGAAGCGTACTTAACCGGTCGCGGCGGTATTACCACGCGGGCTAAGGCCGAGATCGAAGAACGAAAAGGGAAAGGCTTCGATATTATCATCACGGAAATTCCGTATCAGGTGAACAAGTCTGATCTGATTCAGAAAATGGCTGCGCTTGTGACCGAGAAAAAAATTGAAGGTGTTCGCGATTTGCGCGATGAGTCCGACAAAGACGGTTTGCGAATTGTGGTGGAACTCAAGAATGACGCGCCGCCGCAGAAAATTTTAAACCAGCTCTATCAGCATACCGACCTTCAAAAAGATTTCCATTTGAATATGATTGCTCTCCAGAAGGGAATTGAGCCGCGAGTTTTCTCTTTGAAGGAGATTCTCGAGGCCTACCTGGAGCACCGGAAGGAGGTGGTCAAGCGCCGAACACAGTTTGATCTCCGTAAAGCCGAGGAGCGGGCGCATATATTGGAAGGTTTGGCCAAGGCGCTGAGTTCGATCGATAAGGTGATTGCTTTGATTCGCAAGTCGAAAGACCGCGACGAAGCTTTTCAGGGTTTGAAGAAAACATTCAAGTTTTCTGATATTCAGGCCAATGCCATTTTGGAAATTCGACTACACACCCTGGCTCGTCTTGAGCGAGAGAAAATTGAGGAGGAGTTGAAGGAGAAGCGCGATTTGATCAAAGAATTGAATTTAATTTTGAAGAGTCCGGCCAGGATTTTGAAAATTATTAAAGACGAGCTGGCGGACATCAAAGGAAAGTATGGCGACGAGCGCCGAACAAAGGTGGTGGCGGGCGGACTCTCGGCCTTCAACGAAGAGGATCTTATTCCAGAAGAGCAGACGATTATTACGCTTTCATCGGGTGGATATATTAAGCGTGTGCCACCGGATACGTTTAAGGCCCAGCGTCGCGGCGGCAAAGGCTTGATTGGTTCTGATGTGGCCGACGAAGATTTTCTGTCGCATTTTGTTACGGCCAGCACGCACGCTTACATTTTATTCTTTACCGATCGCGGCCGCGTGTTCCAAACGAAGGTCTACGATATTCCCGTTGGCAGTCGCATTTCGAAGGGGCGAGCCATCCATAATTTTCTGGAACTGTCATCGGACGAAAAAGTGAGCGCCATCGTGACCTATCGAGGAGGAAATGGAAAACAAACGGACGACGATCCGAAATATCTGGTTATGGCCACGAAGAGCGGTCTCATTAAACGAACGATGCTTGAGGATTTCAAAAATATTCGCCGCACCGGCATTATCGCGATCTCGCTCCAGAAGGGAGACGCGTTGCGGTGGGTTCGTTCATCCTGCGGCACGGACGAGGTGATTATGGTGACCGGTCAGGGACAGTCCATTCGATTTAAAGAGAATCAGGTTCGTTCGATGGGACGAACAGCCGCCGGTGTGCGCGGTATCCGCTTGAAGAGCAAGGACGAGGTGGTTGGTTTTGACATTATCGCGGGCGCGAAAGGAAAATCTGAAGGAAATTTCTTGGTGGTCATGGAGCATGGTTTTGCGAAACAAACACCAATCTCCGATTACCGACTCCAGAATCGCGGCGGCGGCGGAATTAAGACGGCCAAGATCACGCCAAAAACTGGCGCGCTCGTCGCCGGTCAGATTGTGGGAAATGCCACAGAACTTTTAGCGCTCTCGAAGCAAGGACAGATTATTCGAACACCGCTCGAAGGAGTGCGAACGGCCAGTCGGGGAACACAGGGGGTGCGGATTATGAATGTAGGTGAAAAAGACCGTGTCGCCGGCATAGTATTGATTTAGCTTTCGTTACAAACTTCGATCTACTGCGTTACGGCCTCCGTTCCGTTCTCAACGTACCATCAAAGTACGTCTCGATACGGTACTCGGCCAAGCCTTGTAGCTCATTGTTTGTAAGCGAAAGTAGTTTTCTTTGTTTCTATAAGTTGGTACCGCTCGGTTGCGATGCTCGATCAAGCCTTGCTCTTCACTCTTTTCCCTTTCAAATTTTATTGGTCTTTTGTGGGTTCGCACGCTATCGTTTTTAGCGTAAATTGGATCATTTGTTATCAGTTTTTAGTTACACGTTTTTGGTTTATACTATAGAGGAACCATGCAACTCTCTCAAAGACAGATTCTTTTTATCGGCATCGTTGTTGTTGCGATCGGGGCCACTGTCTTTTTTATCTTTTCCAGCTTGAAATCAGGATCGAGTGGCGGGATTGATGATCTGCAGACTCAAAAAAGCAAAAAGCTTTCTGTTTGGGGCATTGATGATCCGAGGGCCTTTGCTACGATAAAGAAAAATTTTGAGGGGATAAATAAAACAGTTGTCGTGAACTACTCCCAGATTGACGAGAGTATCATCCAGGATCAGCTCGTGAACGCTCTTGCTTTGAACCAGGGACCCGATGTGGTCATGATAAAAAATAGGACGCTCGCGGCCAAGAAAAGTTTATTTTTACCGGCGCCGGCCGCCAAGATGAGTTTTTCAAAACTGCAAAGTCTTTTTCCGACTGTTGTGGAGCAAGACTTTACGGACAAGACGCGACAGGTATACGCCCTGCCGCTTTCTATTGATACCCTCGCTCTGGTCTACAATAAAGATTTTTTCGATCAGGCGAGAATCATCACGCCGCCCAAAACCTGGAGCGATCTAATCGACATCATCCCTAATCTTGTCGAGAAAGGGGATGGAGGTCGGATCGAACGGGCGGCAATCGGACTTGGCGGTTCAACGAAGTCAGTCACGAATGCCGGTGATATTTTGGCGCTTCTCTACATGCAGAATGGTGTGAACTTGTCTCTCGGGAAACTGGAGCGGAGTACAGTTGGACGGCGAGTCTTCGATTTCTATCTCCAGTTTTCAAATCCGCGATCGCTCTCCTACACCTGGAGCGATCTCCAGTTGAACGATATTGATAGTTTGGCCACTTTGCGATCAGCGATGGCGCTCATGTACGCCCGACAGCTCGAGAATTTGAAAGTCCAAAGTCCGTATCTGCACTATGGCATTGCCGCTATGCCTCAGTTCGGCTCGGCAGTTGACTATGCTGACTACTGGGGTTTGGCCGTGACACGCGACAGTAAAAACGCGGCGATCGCCTGGGATTTTGTGACGTATGCGACGACGGTAAGTGAGAATGCCTTATCGTATATGAAAGCAACAAAGCAGCCGCCGGCCTTGCGGAATTTGCTCCAGAGTAACTATGACAGTCCGGAGTTTGGTGTTTTTGCCAAGCAGGCTTTGACGGCGCGCTCCTGGGCGGTTTTAAATGACGATGAGAGTCGAATAATTTTTTCAGATATGATAAGTTCCTATCTCACTGGCCAGATGGATCAGGATGCCGCTCTCGGTCGCGCCGAAAATCTTTTGTCCAGAATTATTGTGAAAAAATAAGGAGATGGTAAAAAAAATTCTTATCTTTTTTGGTTTACTGCTTCTCGTCGGAGTACCCTCGCTTCTTTTAGCGCAAAGTTCGGTGCCGACAGTTCAAAATGCCTGTACCGTCGAAACGCCAGGTTTTCCGTACTGGGGAACAGGTCCTTCGCTTCTCCCCTGCGGAACGAATGGCGTAAACTGTCTCGAGTGCGGTTTGTGCGGCTTGCTGATGTTGGGGCAAAGGATCATCTACCTGATACTTTCCTTCCTGATTTTTATTATTGCGCCACTTCGGTTTATCTGGGGCGGCTTCCAGATTTTTATTTCCCGCGGCTCGTCAGAGATGGTGTCGCACGGCAAGAAGATAATTTACCAGACAGCGACCGCGCTCGTGATCGCCCTTCTGGCATTCGTGCTCATCCAGACGTTTTTGTGGCTTTTGGGAGGCGTGAACTTAACACAAGATCAGCGTCTTGGCTGGCCCAACATCAACTGTACGCGTAATCTCCGGCCATGATTTCTTCTCTCATATCAGGTAAAATGAAAAAGATGAAGACAATAGTCGCCATCGCTCTCTTACTGTTATTCCTCACGCTACCACTTCCTTCTTTTGCTCAAGGAACTCCAAGTCTGGGAACAGGCACTCAAAGTCCTGGGACAGGTACTCACACCCCCCGTATTCCCACTCCCAGTCCCGCCTTACCACTTCCCAATCTTCTCAACTGCCCCCCTCCTACCGGCCCAAATACTCCGCCGTGCTTTCTCCAGATTTTCCAGGATGTAATCGGCCGACTGCTCCTTGTTATCTATCCGCTTCTGGCCGGGATGGTATTCTATGGCGGCATGCAGATGATGTTCGCGCGGGGAAATACGGAAAAGTATAAGGCTGGTCTCAAAACCATCCAGTATGCGGTCATTGGATTTGTCGTTATAGTGCTCTCTCAAGGGCTTGGCCTTATCATAAAAAGTATCCTTGGTCTCTAGGTTGCTATTTTGCCCGTCCCTATGGAGTGTGCTACAATAATCCAACATGGAAAGGTCGGTACATTAGTTACTGTAATGTTATGAAGAATCATAAACTAATTTCCGGAGCTCTCACGTTAGTTACAGTTCTCGTTTCCCCAATGGCTGCGTTTGCTCTGCCGGAGGTGGAACCCATTGTGACCATCAATCCTGTTCCACCGCCGGAAAGTGATGCAGGTATCACAGATCTTAACGTTGTTCTCCAACTCCTTGTTAATCTCCTGGGCTATGTTCAGGCTTTGTTCTGGATTGCCGCGGTTTTCTTTGGTCTCTATGCTGCTTTTCTCTACCTCACCGCTCAAGGCGATGGTGAGAAGGTTTCAAAGGCCAACCATATGCTTATCTATGTTGTTGTGGCGGTAGTAGTGGCTGTTATTGCCTACTCCATTCCGCAGTTCGTCACTACGACGATCACCCAGCCGTAAGTTTTTAGATACGTTCTTAAAAAGCCCCTTCGCGGGGCTTTTTTGGTTGAGGCCCCCTCTTAAAAATCCTTTCTTTTTTCACGAAAGAGATTCTTGAGAGAGGTTCTTAAGGGGTGGGGAAAAGTCTTGTTCACGAGAAAACTTCGCGGTATAATCGCTAGTAATGCAGATGCGCCAATTTCTCCTCGGAAGCCTCTTAATCCTTGCGACTTTGTTTTCTGTCATTCCTGTAGTCTTGGCCGTGCCCCCTGCCACACCTGGTACTGTTCCACCCTGCGTCGGTTGCCCTTTAACGAACGTGAGTCAGGTTGTGAGTTTGATAACTGGCATCGTAAATCAGATGCAGATTGTGTTCTGGACGGTGGCGGCTGGCTCGGGACTTTATGCCGCCTTTCTTTTTATTCGCGGCGGCAGTAATACCGAATCCTTGAAGCAGGCCAAGAATCAGATCCTCTACACCGTGATCGCGGTTATTTTAGGAGTGCTGGCTTATGGTATTCCGGGAATTGTGACTGATTTTCTGAAAAACGTACGCGGATGATTATACATTTCTTGAGTTCCATCGTAAGTAGGTTAACCGAGAAGGCTTATGCGTATCCGCGCTTCACCGGTCCGCCGGCAGATGCCGGAGGGGCGCCCATCAAAACCGTAAACGAGGCTCTCGGCATCATTGTCGCGGTGATTGACTTGGCGCAAGTGGTGTTCTGGATTTTGGCCGCCGGTTTTGGTCTTTATGCCGCCTATCTCTATCTTTTCGCGCGGGGGGATAAAGAGTCAGTCACCACTGCTCGGCGGATGTTGGTGTATACCGCCGTCTCAATCTTAGTTGCCTTGATCGCCTACGGTATACCGTCAATTATCGTAAATTTCGTAAATCTTGGAACACCATGATCAAGGGCTACCAGTTTCGCGTGATTTTTTTCCTCGCCACTCTTCTCGGTGTGTTGCTCATTTTCTCGCCAGCGTTTGCGGCACAGTGGGAATGTCGGTCAACCGGTCTTTCATTCTCAGACGCGGGTTTCTGTCGCTCGCAGTGCGGCGGCGTGAGCTGTGTTTGTTCCGGGTCGGCTTCGGAGTGCGGTGGCGGTAATAATCCTTTTGCGACGGATCAAACACCGTATCCCCACACCGTTGTTCCGCCGAATCCCGGTCCGGTGAATGATGTTTTCACGATGCTTGGTGTTTTAACTTCAGTGATCGAGTTGGCCCAAATTATATTTTGGATTCTGACTGTTGGCTTCGGTCTCTATGGTTCCTATCTCTATCTTTTCGCGGCGGGCAATGCGGAGAAGGCAATACAAGCGAGAAAGGTATTTCTCTACGCCGTAATTGCTGGCGTGCTGGCTATACTTTCCTACAGTATTCCGGGAATCGTCGAAAGTTTTGTTTTAGGATACTAAATCATATGAAAACATTTAAAAAAATTAGCCTCGTCGCATTTTTGCTCGTTGTGGTGGTTTTCGGATTTTTCCCGCATTTTGCCGATGCCCGTCGAGATGAGAGTAACATTTGTTTTGGAGTCGGGGATGTTGTTATCGACCTAAATCTCCCTTGTCTTTTTGGTGGTAAGGTATGCCTCGATGCGGATCTCGCAAACGAATGTCAGCGCCTTGGTGGACGGTGGAGCGCGGTCATGCCCCAGTATATTGGTCCCGGCGATACGAATGGGCCAGTTGAGGATGTTGAAACTTTCTTAGATCTTCTGGTGTGGTTTATTAAATTCTTCCAGATTGTCTTCTGGGTTTTGACCGTTGGCTTTGGCCTCTACGCCGCCTATCTCTATCTTTTTGCGGCGGGGAGTTCGGAAAAAGCGGCCCAGGCGCGTCGGGTTTTAGGATACACGGTTATCGCGGCGGTCGTCTCGGTTATCGCTTACTCTATTCCGAGCGTCATTGATAGTTTCTTAGCCGGGTAGATTGTTGTCATTGCGATCCGCCATCCGCCAACTGGCTGGAGGCGGAGAAGCAATCTTAAATTGTATTAAGCAGGTTCATTTTCCCAAAAGAAAAAGGCCCTTGAGATGTCTCGCGGGCCTTTTGGATTTTCGCCTTGCAAATTCTTCAGCGAAACGGTCGGCGTAGTTACCGTTCCACTTATTCACTCACCCGCCTACTCGATCCACGGCTCCATCAGAACCGTCACGGTTTCTGTGGCGTGTCTCTTGAAGCGGAATTCTGCAACGCCTCCTTTCGGAAGCGAGAGAGGTCCGCCTTCGACATACTCGTCTGGTGAGATGCTTGGATCTCCGTAGATCCGTTGCACCGTGACAGGGATGTCTGAAGACACGGTCGCGCCTTTCCGCCTGCCACTCGCAGTCACGGAGAGGACGGCATCCGTCCAACACTCGCTCGGATCAGGAGCGATGACAATACTCCCTCCTCCTGCCATCCGAATGTCGGAGAACTTCCTCCCACTTCCGCAGTCGGAGAGTGTGAGTGTCTTGGGGGGCAAGGCTACTACGACAGGCTGTATTGGTGCTGCCGTGAGGGAAGAGGTGGTCGTTCCCAGTTGTGACTGGGAGTGGTCTTGGTTCCAGGCCCAGACGAGCAGCTGAATGAGTAGGGCAATAGCCAACACTACCCCCAGGCCAATCCGAACCCACTTGTTGGAGAGGAGGGTCTTGGCATACTTGTCCTCTACCGCTACCTCAGCCTTTGCGGGTTTTTCTTTCGGTGCTGGTTTCGTTGTTTTTTCCATGACCTACTTTTCCTTTTCGGTTTTGAGGAATTCTTCCAGGCGAGGGATCAGTGTTCCCAGGAGCCCAAAATTTCCTTGAGTGGAGATGACAGCTTTTCTCACAGCCGCGTCCAGAACGATGTCTGCTTGATCTGCGGCCTCCTTGGGGCTGAGTCCTTCCGCCTTGAACTTCTTGAGAAGATCAATTCGGATGACTCCGGCTTGTGCCCGGAATTCCGCCTGCTTCTCCTCCTCCAAAGCCTTTTTGGTCTCGGCGGAGAAGTCGACTTTCGGTGTGGCAAAATAGACGATCGCTATGCCATACCGACGCTCGATGTCCGAGGCCTGGCGATTGATGACTGAGTCCGGTCGTCCGTCCTCGACGAGAGGACGGATCTCCTGCCAGTGCCGTTCATAGAACTCGATCAGATGATCGGTGTCGATCATGGACTGACCTCGGAAGTTAGGCTCTTCCGGAACAGGCGTCCAGTCTCTACAGATCTCGCAGTCAAGTTCGTGTCTCATGTGGGGCGGAACTTCCATCCGTAACACACAGTTCACCAGATCTGCGAGAATGCGTCGCTTCTGGATGAAAACGTCGTGTTCGTGGGTGCCACCAAGCGCTCCAAGAACTGACTCGATTGCTTCGGCGATGCCTTGCTCGATGATCTCATCCGAGATCGAGACGAAAACATTCAAGCCATTAGCGTCTGGAATGTACGGGTCTGCTCGGTACTGAAGATCTCCGGTAACGATCAAACCGAGGAGATCTTTCGTTGTTAGTTCTGCTGAAACTTTGGTTTTCACCAGTTCCAGCGAGAAGACAGAGATGCGCTCGATGAAGGGGAGCTTGAGTCGGAATCCTTCCAGGACTATCCGGCCAGTTCGCCCTTTGAACCTCTCAACCACGCCAAACGCGACCTTTTCGATTGTGACGGGCGTGTCGAGGATCGCGGCTATCGCGATCACGGTCAACACAATTACCATGAATGTGAACATAGCTTTTCCTTCTTTCTCTAATGAGTGAATTATTCTTATTTCGAAGACATCCCGGACCATCCGGGGCATCTTTATGCCCCTGGAACTACTCCAGGATTTCTGGATACATTATACCACCAAAAAACGAGATAGTCAATAGTTGTAAAGCCCCGAAAAATGAGGCAAAATCTGGCGATTTTAGAGTAAATGCCTAGTCCTCATTGGATGTATGCCGAGGAGTTTCATTTATAACCCTAGGTTTTTGTCATTGCGAATCGAGTGTAACTCGATGCGGCAATCTTTTGGAATTACATGAGATTGCTTCGCCCCGGTCATAGTCGAGGCTCGCAATGACGAAATTTAATTTCCCAACTATTATTCAGGAGTTGAGGAATATCTCGAACGAAAGTATGCTTTAGCCAAGCCTTATCTGCGGGTGTAGCCGAACTGGTATAGGCGCATGGCTTAGAACCATGTGGGAGCAATCCCGTGGAGGTTCGAGTCCTCCCATCCGCACCTTTGTATGAAAAAACACGTCCACCCATTCCGCGTTATTGTTGCGGTTTCCTGTATTGGTTCAGGCATCGTCGCATCGCTTCTGGCCTTAATCGGACCGATTGCTCAAGAATCGAATTTTTTCTCGTATTACATCAATTTGGCCGTAGGTCCGATCAGTGATGCCTTTTCCTTCCTCTTTGTTTTTTGTTTTGCGGCCATTTTTTCTTTCCTCGCCTTTTCTCTTTTTGCCAATGCTTTTTATCACAAGCGTGATCCGCATGAATTTTTTTCCTGGGATTTTTTAAAAAAGAATATTCGGTTGCTCGGTCGGGGATTGGGAGAGCTTATGCTCGAGGCCGGGCCGGTCATACTCACCTTTGTTTTCGTGAGTCTCGCGATGGCTTCTATCAATCCGGTGAACGCGACACACCTTATTGACGACCGTGTTGTCGAATGGGATCGAGCCCTTTTAAACAGCTATCCTTTCATCTCATTCACAAACATTTCCTGGCCAGGCTGGTTTATCAGGATCGTTGCATTCTCGTTTATGGATCTGCCGGTTTTTATCATTGCGTTTTCGCTGTATGTCTTTGCGTTCCAGCGGAAGATTTTTAGAGAAATGGCTGCGGTTTTCTGTTTCTCGCTCGTTCTCATGCTTTTTTTGTGGCAGATTTTTCCGGTCTTGAGTCCGCACGATCGCTATCTTGATAACGTCTACAATCTGCCGAACTCGCCGAGCATGAACGAAGCGTTAAAAAAGTACGAACCGCAACCGCTTATTGAGAAGTTCTTGAGCGAGATGCGGGAGAGGAAAAATCAAAGTCTTGGCGGAACGATGCCGACTTCAACCTTGCCGAGCGCGCACGTGGCCTGGGCGACACTTCTTGTCTATTACGTTTGGCGAGTTAAAAAGCAATTACTGCTCCTCTTCTTTCCGATCGCTTTTTTATCGACAATCGGGACGTTTCTTTTTGCTCAACATTATTTTGTTGATGTGCCCGCCGGAATTGCGGTAATGATGTTTGCGATCTACCTTGTGCGTTTCACGAATAGGAAACATAAATAACTGTATATTGTTGATCCCGGCTCTACTTCTCGTTTTCGGTTATAAGTTTTTAGTGCCGGACCCCAGAGTCGAACTGGGCACGCCTGCCTCTTCAGGGCAGCGCTCTACCGATGAGCTAGCCCGGCAATACTACATAATGTAATTGAATTTAGTTTTATATTCAATACAGGAATGATTTGACAGTTTTATAATAAGTGTTTTACGTTTAGTTCAGCCTAGCGCAGTCGTGGAGGAAAACTCATGGATACAAAAAATACGATTCCTGTTCCACCAGAGCAGAAACCAGAAGAAGATTGGCCATCCCACATCATGGAGTTGCGGAGTCAGCTGGGTATGACCCAGGAGGAGTTCGCGCATACTCTCGGAATCACGGTTGGCACGGTGAGCCGTTGGGAAAATCGATGGTTCCGCCCGAGCAAGTTGGCTCGAGCCACCATTCTGGAATTTGCCCGACGCCACGGTATCCCCATCGGTCAGGCCAAGTAGATTTCTACTTGGCTTTTTTATTTGTGTCCCCATTAGGAAGGCTCAGCATTCCTAGCTCGACCCCTAAAAAGTAAAACCGAACATGGATGCTCGGTTTTGTTCTCTCGGCATTCCCACCAGGAAGGCTGCGCATTCCTGGCCCAACTCCTCAAAAACAAAACCGAACATACATGCTCGGTTTTGCTCTCTCGGCGTTCCCACCAGGAATCGAACCTGGGTCTACTCCTTACCTGCCCGCCATTGCCTGCGCCCTCGGTAGGAAGGACAATCATTCCTACCTTGCCATCTCAAAAGAAAAACGAAGCGTGCCGCTTGATTTCTCTCTCTCGGTGCCCTCGGTAGGAATCGAACCTACGTCTAGAGCTTAGAAGGCTCCTATTCTTTCCACTGAACTACGAGGGCAATTCTGGCAGGCGGGGAAGGGAGTCGTTTTATCCATTAAACTATGGGGACTAAATGGATTTCGATTGATTCTATCGCAGAAATCAGATAACTTAAAGGGGCGTTCGGATGGTTATTTCGAAAACACAGATATAATTCTGACTGAATTATTCCTATGCTCGGACCGTCGTCCTCCGCAGTGTTTTCTCAATAAATCCTCACTAGGGTTTTACGTAAGGTAGGCGGGGTGTAGTATACCGGTAGTACGCCTGCTTTGGGAGCAGGTAGACCGAGTTCAATTCTCGGCACCCCGACTGAACGAAGTGAAGGAGGGGATGAGCGCGCAAACTGCTTTGCGCGCGTCCGGAATCGAAGCCCGCAGAGATGTGATTCGCAGTAGCGGATCACCACGAGGGGCTAGCCTAATGCCGAGTCGAGTGACTGACGACCTGCCGGCAGGCAGGCAGGGAAGAGGATAGGAGGCGATTCCCGGCTGTGCCCTTCCGTAGTTTTAACAAAGGAGGGCAGTCCGACAAGTAGTGATAAGGAGAGGGTTGGACGGTTAGCTCAGTGGTAGAGCATCTGCTTTACACGCAGAGGGTCGCGGGTTCAAATCCTGCACCGTCCACAGATTAGAACACTTGAATATTTCGTATGTTATAATCTTTCTATGAGAGAAGAGGTGGAAAGAGGTTTTATTGAAGCTAAAATTAATCTGGGTCCAGATCAAGCGCCACATTTTCACGAAGGAGAACTTGGCGAGGTCTTAAATGATATTCGAGAAAAGTGCCCGACATTAGCAGAAATTCTTGAAAACCTTTCTGATAAAGAAGTGGTATTGTTAGAATGGGCCTTTAATTACGAAAGCGTTGGATTTAGAGATTTGCGAAGAATCGAAGAGGGCGACCCACTGATCGACGAATTGAATAAATGGCATGCCATAACTGATAAAGAATTGAAAAAGAAAGATGCTCGACAACTAGCAAGATACATTTACGATCCGCGGCTTTTGAAAACACAGTCTTTCAAAGACGAGTAGGCTCGGGGCTCCCTGCCCGCGCTCCGTCGGCCAAAGCCTTTGGCGGCGTGAGACCGAAACTTTACTTGTCCGGCGAAGCTTTAGCGAAGTTGGAGTGAAGGCGGGGATCCCTCGAGCGTGTACTAATAAAAATAACCGTTTTTTAAGCGGTTATGTGGGTGGGTTGTTTTTCGCCGAACGGATAACTCGATTTCCTCCGAACCACAGAACGAAACCCATGACGACAATAATTGCCCAAGGGATCAGATCGAATAGCATTTCCATCCTCCTTGCTGATTTTATTATAGACTACTTTCTCCGTTTGCCGTGGAAGGCTTTGTGAATCGAAAATAATTTTGTAAACTATTGTTATGAGCAAAGGAAAGGATCTTCCGTTATCTACATCTATACTTTTTGTGATTGCAATATGTACTATGCTGGGGGTGGGATTTTTAGTATCCCAGGGTTCGCCCATACTGCATGATTCTCAAGAATTAAAAAACTCACAACCCAACACTCCTCCCAATCAACTAAGGCCAGAATCGTCACGGTGGCCTAAAGCTAATTATTCCCAGCTAACACTCCCAGATCTTGCGCTTGACCCATCAATTTTTAGGCAAACGAAAGGCAGCTACTCCTTTTCTCTGACTGCCCGAAATCTCATCATTGAAAAAAGTGGGGAAGTACTGAAGATGATTACGCTATCGGATATTCCACCGCAATCGACAGCTGTGTCCAAGGGAGGCGATGAAGGGCTGGATGATCCGACAGAAGACTATATTTTCGGTATTATAAACGAGAAGGACGTTGTGTTATTTGATGAAGCTCGTGAGAGGGTTTATTTTAAAATTTATAACAAACACAACAGTGCTCCATTTGATCTCAAAGTGATGCTTTACGCTTATAGTATTGAATCCGACACTGTTTCCTTGGTAATTAAGCCGTCATTTAATTTACCGATAAAAGACTTAAATATTGCACCAGATTTTCAGTATCTGATCATTACACAAATAGGGCTAGGTGCGCACTACGATAAAAATTGTGTTGGTTTATCTAATTATCTATATTCCTACGACCTTTTGTCAGGGAGTAAGTCAATGAATATTGAAGTTCCTATCGATGAAAGACGAATTAAATCATTTAAATCTATAGGATGGCGTAATGGTAAAGAATTCGTGTATCAAGTTTTTAAATATAAGCCAATCCTACAAGATGAAAGATTCTTAGACGGCAGAACCAATTGTGTCTTAGAGGAGGAAAAAGTTTTAACTTTTTAGTTTTTGAATAGTGGAGTTTAACAGCTACTTTCTCCGTTTGCCGTGGAAGGCGGAGTGGATTTCTTTCAGTTCTTTGTTTGTAAGATGCGTGTAGGTTTGGGTGGTGGTTATATTGGCGTGGCCGAGCAACGACTGGACTGATCGGAGATCGGCGCCGTTGATTAAAAGATCAGTGGCGAATAAATGACGGAGTTGGTGCGGGTGCAATCTCTTGGCGATACCGGCTTTGCGGGCCCAGAAGTCGACGAGGCGTTCCACGGCTCGTGGCTGGATCCGGCCAGTCACTTTTCCTCCAGAGGAGGATCCGCCTCCGGCGGAGATCTTTCCTTTGGCGAAACTGATGAACATCGCTTCCTCCATATCGCCACGCATTTTCAAGTATTGTTTTAATGTGTTCCGCGCACCCTCTGATAAGAAGACGACGCGGAGTTTATTCCCTTTGCCGCGGATGGTGAACTCACCACGCTCGAGGTCGATGTCGCAGTTCAGAGAACAGAGTTCGGCTAAACGAAGTCCGGTTGAAAAGAGAGTTTCTAAAATAGCTTTGTCGCGAACGGTTTTTATATCCGTTTCCTTTGGAGCAGCCAGCAACCGTTCCAGGTCGCGGTATTCGATAATATCGATCTGTCGCTCGGGGATTTTCGGGAGTTCGATTTTTTCTGGCGCCAGACTTTTAATATCTCGCCTGGATAAGTATTTTAAAAAATTACGGAGGGCGATCAGATAATAATTCTGCGTCACTTTTTTCATCGTTCCGCCTTCGCCACTATGCTTCGGCGAGACAAGTCGGCGATTCAGGTCTATCCGGTATTTTCGTACCACGTCTTCAGTTATTTGTTGTGGAGTTTTTATGTTCGTTGAGCGTAAAAAATCTTTCAGGTAGCGCTCATAGTTCTCCCGCGTCTTAGGGGAGCGGTTTTTCTCAATCTCTAAGTAATCGAGGTATTCACCGAGTAGTTTTTGAACATCAGCCATAGTGTTAAATTTCTAATTACTAATGTCTAATTGACCTAATGAAATCCCAATTACCTAATGCTTAAATTTAGAAATTAGAGCAATTAGAAATTAGTCATTTTAATAGTACTCTATTGATAAATATTGTGCGACATATCATCACCGTAACTGTACAAATCTATCGGGTTAGTTCACTTTTGTACTCGGTCAAGATAGG
>ERZ1292623.560-Hain-H51-01um-R1-560-length-39910-cov-7_pt1 | contig 39910 bp, 95 predicted proteins | sample MGYA00564398_ERZ1292623 | MGnify/ENA primary metagenome ERZ1292623 (study PRJEB36523, sample SAMEA6512633) | groundwater metagenome | collected 2019-01-07 | study: AquaDiva: Metagenomics assemblies of 32 groundwater samples
GACGGCAGTGAGTTCGGCTTCTGGGCTTCGATGATTGATCCAAAGGCCGTGAAGATTCTCAACAAGATCACTGACTTGACGGGAGCTGAGCTCGTGCTCTCAAGCACGTGGCGTAAGAGCTTCAAGATGAACGTTGAGATGAGGGAGTTCTTCAACAAGATCGGCGTCACTGGCAAGATGGTCGGCAAGACTCCAACGAACCCTGACGAAGTTCGCAAGGTTCTTGCAGAAAAAACTGAACTTGGTTGGGTCGACCGTGTATGGCGCGGCCACGAGATCGACTGTTTCTTGCAGCAGTTCTACTACAGTCGCAGAAATTGGAAGACTGAGTTCGTCATTCTCGACGATGACTCTGACATGGCTCACTTGATGGATCGTCTCATCCAGACTCGGAATGATGAAGGTCTGACTGCTCATCACGTTGCCAAGGTGTGCCACGCATTTGGTGTTCCGTTTTCCATTTTCGATCATGAGGATTTGCTTGATGACTCCCCAACTGACAGCGCTGGTGAATAACATGGCGCGGGACATCCAGGAAGATGTCAAGCGCGCTGGCTTCCCGATCACTGATGCAGTTGCTCTGCACTGCGCCACGATGCATGTTCAGAAGGGCAAGGACGAAGCAATGAAAGTCTTGGTCGACTTCGGTGTTCCGATGACCAGGAAATCCACGAGCGGCGGCGAGGGCTTGGGCGGTAAGGTGACCTCCATCACGTACTCAGTCGGGAAGCATTCGATCTTCATTGGGTACTGAAATGTACTCTCAGGTTCATTGGTGATAGAATCATCTCACATCCAAGGAGGATGAATATGAGCTTTGAAATTCCGAATGAAGACAAGCTGATGGTCATGGCGAAGCATGAGCTCACGTGGCAGAATGTGAGCGATCTGCTTTGCTCCGCCTTTGAAGGCGGCTCGAACTATTGGTACATGATCGAGGAATTCCACATCCCGCCCGAGCTTCGCGGCGTTCCGAAGGAGAGGGTGTTCCGTCACCTCGACTATCCGACCCGTGCTGGTGGATCGATCGTCGTGTCGAATGCCCGTCTCGTTGACGAGGAGGGTGACACGCTTGACAAGCGTGTCACCGATCGTCCTCGCCTGGTCGAGGCGCTGCAGCTCATGGCTGAGAAGCATCCTCGACACTTCTCTGACTTCATCCGTGAAGGCGGCGACGCCGACACTGGCGATGTTTTCCTCCAGCTCGCCGTCCTCGGCGAAGTCCGCTACGGGTAATCCGCATGTCAGCCTATGGCTTTGATGACGACCAAGTTGAGTCACTTCGAGCGGCCGTTCGTGAGCGCTTGAACAGGATCGGTCTGACTCACCCTCACCAGCGGTTGCCGTTCCCGCCGGCTAGCAAGGGAAAGGATGTCACTGTCCCTCGCAACACAGCTGACGCAACCCTCGAGAGTTTCCAGTCTTTCAACAACAAGGTCTCGGTGAACTGAATGGTCGAATACTTCGATGCGAGTAAGGTCAAGCCACCGTCTCCGAAGATGAACATGGCAGAGGAGACGTTCATCGCCATGCGTGATCTGAGCGTCGGGCGTGGTACGATGTTCCGCTGGTATCAGCTACGTGATTGCTTTGCGGCGATCAATGTGCCTCGTGGTTTGTATACGTCGAGTGTATACACGAACTACAAGACGTCATGGAAGATGACGCTCGGCAACATGCTCCGCGGCTGGCTCGCATCTGGTCTCGTCATCAAGGTCGAGAAGGGACTGTACAAGTTCTCTCATCGAGGCATGAATACGAACCTCGTCGGCTGCAAGCTTTACGCGAGCCCAAACACACAGAAGCCGAACTTCGTAAGAGATGCACATCTCGGCTGGCGCATGCGAGAAGAGCTCATCCAGTCTCGTACCTACTGAGGTCTCATGAAGCCTGACGCACGCGAATGCAACTACATCGACTACAAGCAGCTCGAGCCAGAGAAGCGTTACTGTCACGAGCATGCTGTGATCGGAGCTAAGAACTGCTATCTTCACTGCTCTGAGGCTGAGCGTCTTCGTGTGTTCACGATCGAAGAATTTGATAGGTTCTTTGATCATAACTGGCCGACGCAGGGTCAAGCGTACAATCGTCTCCGTGAATCTGTTCGTGAGTTGACCGAGCTCAAGAAGATTGCTCGGATCGTTGATGCCGATGCCAAGATCAAGCTGATGAGAGCTTTGTTGTGGCGTTGGGCTCCGATGTTTACCGATCACGCTTTCGACTGCGCCGTGAAAGATACGCTGACTGGTCCATGCAATTGCGGTCTCGATCTGAATGAGAGAGCAATGTTTCTGGAGGCGATCAAGTGAATGGTCTTGCTGACGCTCAAGCTGTGTATCGAATCGTGAGATCAGATGGTATGATCTATGGTGCTCCAACGTCGCGATATCGCAAGCGTGGGTCGAGTCAAATTGATCGCTGGCACAAGGTGGTCGGCAAATTCTACACGCACAGAGCAGTGACCCAACTTCTCAAAGGATGGGACTCTCGGCTCAGAGCAGGATGTACTGTCATCGAATACCACTGCGAGGAATCAGGACGTCTTGATGCTCGTACGTTCATTAGTCTCTCGAAAGGACAGAAGTAAATGAAGTTGCAGAACAGCGTAGCACGACTCGGATGTGTATGTGAGAATCATTTCACTGTGAACGGAATTGACGTTCACGAGGAATCATGTCCTCGCTTCGATCCTGAAGCGATCGCAGCCATCGACAGAATCACTGCATACGACGAAGGACGACAGATCGCTCGTGAGAAAGAACTGGAAGAAGAAGCTAGCTAGTTCCATCTCTTGAGTGAGAGTGATATAATCCTCTCATGATTAAGAGGGCACTCCAAAGGGAACTTAGCAGACTCCTTCGAGTTCTTCTTGATGAGGATCGCAATCATTCTCAGCGAGAGAAAGCTGAGCTTGAGCAGGCAATACAGTCTTGCAGACGAGCGATCAGACGACTCGAAGATCCGTCAGATCGTGAAAGCGAATTCGACACGAGAGAGGAACGTGATGCTCACTACTACAAAGACGAATGATCGAAAGATCAAGAAGCACTACGGATCGAAGCCAGAGTTCGTTGTGCAGTCTGCCGACATGTACATCAGTCGGTATCACTACTCGATCAGGTACGTGCCAAAGCACAGGAATGGAAAGCCGAAGGAGTTCCCCTTCGTGCTGACGAAGCACCAGACTCGAACTGTTCGTGGAAAGAAGAAGGACATCGGCTGGTTCTTCTCGCACGGACACAGAACGTTCGAAGCTGCACAGGCTGCTGCGAAGGACGATCTCATCAAGCGAATGGAAGAGTTGGAGCGTTTCACAGACTGGACGTAGAAGTTCTGCCGCGGATAATTGGTCTCAACGGATGGGGACTAGGCCTGACGACGGTCAGGAAGAACAGTAAGCTCTGGTCGCAGAGAAACTGGTAGAGTGGTTCAAATCCACCACGAGGCGTTACAAATCAAAGGGAGCTCGCAATGCCAGATATCTTTCTAACAGAAGATGAGATTCTCCAGATCAAGACTGTTCTTTCTGAGAAACAAATGCTGCGTGAGAAGCTCGATAGAACAACTCACAAGCTGAATGAGTTGACTCGCCAGTTCAATCTCCATACTCACAGCACGTATGAATCGCATGAGTATGGCCCGATGCTTTCCAGCGAGTCACGTGAACCGAGCGCCGACTACTTCGTTGCCGAGACAGAAGAATGAGCCGAAAGCGTTTGACGAGCGAGCATCCACTTTCCATGAAGCTCGCGAAGGTTTTTAAGCTGATGTCAAAGCTTGGTATCTCCGTTGAGATCACTCGTTACGGAGAGCTTCTCATCTTGGAAAAGAGCTTCGACAGACCAGCATCTCTTGGACAGCGAAGATGGTAGCAATGTGACTGAGCTACCTCCGATGTTTGATTACAAGCTTGTCATCGATGATAGAAAAGACAGGTTGTAATTCTCTGAAGTGATGTGTTAGAATGGTCTCATGTTGAACAAGGATGGCTCACGAATGGTACTTGATAAGAATGGCGCACTTCCGATTCTCGTCTGGCCGTACGATGAGGCTCCTGAGCAGCTTCGAAATCTGAGTCCACACGGCGGCGATGAAGACTGGGTTGCGCATGTTCCAGTTCACTTCGCTTCACTGTGGATTCCCTGGCTTGACAGCGGCGGAAGTTTTGGCTGTTGTGATGTGAGTAAGCACGAGTTGTCTGACGGAAGCGTTGTATTCATCGGAGCACACTCCTAAAGGGGAACGCACATGGCAAACGCAGATATCAATGCAAACAATGTCGAGACCAAGCCTGCAGCTCGTGTGAGGACCATGAAGGAGGCGAAGCCTGCCGAGTACGCGAAGCTGAAGGCGGCTCGCAGGTCGCGCAAGCAAGGTCGTCGGAAGATGCTGAAGGCGATGGGTTTCCGTCCGAACGCCAAGATGAACAAGTGCAAGAAGACCGGCACGATCCTGGCGATCTCGCAGGTCTCGATGGACGAGCTGCAGGCGATCTCGGCCAAGCGCCAGCTGGCAGCCAAGTGAAGCGTTTCATTCTCGTAGGTCTCCTTCTCTCCGGGTGCGTTACCGGAGAGAAGGAGACGGCGCAGACGGCATACAAAGCCGGCTTCACCGATGTCTCCGTTGGCGATCTTTCGTTCCTGTCTTGTGTCGAGAATGACAAGACTGGACGTTCATTCGTCGGCACCAATGTGCAGGGTGTCAGAGTGCAAGGCGTTGTCTGCTGCGGTGTCGCGTTCAAGAACTGCGCTGTGAGGTACTAGTGAAGCTTCATGACCAGCATCGAGCTATTTTCCCGAATCCACGCTGTGTTGACTGCGGAGCTCCAGTTATTCTTGGAGAGTGCTCTGCGGCAGCAAAGCAGAGACGGCCAGCCGTAAAGATGCGTGAAGAACATCTTGCTGAGAGTCTTCTGCGTGAGACTTCGAAATCATTCCGTGAAGTTCTGAACGAGAATGAGGAGCTCAAAGCAGACAAAGAAAAGGCTCGACGCATGCTGGTTCAACTTGAGTTTGCGAATCGTGGTTACTGTTTCTTTTGCGCCGGTTGGGACAACAGTTCTCGTGGTAACGGTGAGACACCAGGGAAGCATCGCTACGATTGTCCCTTGAAGAAGTTGCTGAAGGAGACGAAATGAAGACGCTCATCATATACGAACTCGTTCCCGAAGACACGAAGTTCTTCATCGTAGACGGTGACCGTAGCGATCTCAACGGTTGTTTTGTAAACACCGTCGAATCATCTCGTAAGTTCTCGCAAGAGATTCAAGATGAAGTTTCAGCTGCTAGCTGGGGAGAAGCTATCAAACCTCCTCTCACTTTCCAACCGAAAGGAATTCCCGATGGTCTCATCATCGTTCACTGTGGTTTCATTTTGTGATATAATGGAGTAACAAATCTCGAGCCGATTAGCTTAACAAAAGCGCTTCCCCGGCAGGGGAAGAGATGTAGGGTGGAAGTCCCTTCATCGGGCTAAACTTAGCCCAAGTGTAGAATGTCGCGCGGACATGCTACTAGGTAGAGGCAACTGCTTCATAAGCAGCAAATATGTGGGTTCGAATCCCACAGTTTAGTTTTCGTTTTAACAAGGAGCAGACCATGAGCATCTTCGATGTCGATGCAGGACACTGGGACACGAATGAAGTAGAAGGTGATGCCTTCATGGCGAAGGATGTCAAGGGCAAAGACAAGATGATTGTCCCAGCTGTCCCAGCTGTCGTGCTTACTGACCCGAAGTTCCCTCACAACATTGGACAGTCGATCAGAGCTCTGTCATGCTTCGAAGTCAAGCAGCTCTGGTGGTCTGGCCAACGCGTCATGAAGTCTCTTCAGGGAATGGATCGCATTCCTCGCGAGGAACGGATGCGCGGTTACGCCGACGTCTCAGTCGTCCACCACGATCGTCCACTCGAGTGCTTTGAGAAGATCAACGCGACGCCGGTCGCCGTCGAGTTCAGAGAGAACTCCGAAGACCTCGTTGACTTCATCCATCCCGAGAACGCTGTCTATGTCTTCGGTCCGGAAGACGGGAGCATCGATCAAGGCACGCTTCGGAACTGCCATCGGTTCGTAAAAATCCCGACCAAACACTGTACCAATCTCAGCGCTGCGGTCTATTTGATCTTGTACGATCGTCTAGCTAAGAAGCGTCTCGCTGAACAGAGTAACAAGTTCTTCGTCGATCTTTCCGATGTAAGAGCGAAATCGAATTACTGAATTGGAGAAGCGATGAATCATCCGATGCTCGAAAAATACGGGATCAAGTATCCGATTTGCGGATTTGATCTTCCATCTGGATGGGAGAAGCTCGTTGATGAGCTGATCGCCAAGCTCATTACCGTCGGTTGGGACAAGGATCTACATCAAGTCAAGGAGAAGTTTGGCGGCCTGAGATTCTATGTCGGTTACACGACGAATGAAATGGAAGACATGATCGACGCAGCTGAGGGAGCTTCTCTCGGAATTTGCATTGCTTGTGGCTCGACTGAGAATGTAACTCAAGCGTCTGGGTTCTGGATTGAGTACTCGTGCGACGAGTGTAAGAAGGCAAAGCGATGACGTGCACTTGCAAACACACCAAGTACCAACCACCGATCGAGGTGTGGAAATGCCCTGAGTGTAGCATCGCTCCTCCCGAGGGTCTCTGCGTCGATGAGAGTCCAAATCTTGAATGCGATCTTCTTCACGATGACGATACTCTTGTTTGTTATAACAGAGAATGTGGCTACATCACTTCAGGGAAAAAGTACGCTGCTCAGCTCATGCGGAAGAATAATGTGATAGAATGCCCTCACTGTAAGGGAAAGGGTGTCATCAAGAAATGATTGACGAACGCCACGTTGTGACGACAGAGTCCGTCCTCGCTAGAGGACGGGCGTTTCGTCGTACGTGGATTTCTGGCTGGTTGTTCGGAACAGCATGCCTAGGCATTGCATGCTACACTCTCGGACTCGATCGCGGCCGAAAGGAATCTCTGGCTGACATTCAGCTAGCAATGTCTCAGGTTCGTGCCAGTGTATCCATGCAAGAGAAGTCTACGCAGGCTTTCATCAAGGCATGGGAGAATCAGAACGAGAGATTTCATCTCGTTGAATCATGGGCGAACTATGTTCATGATCGAGCAGACCTCGCTAATACGAATGACGGTGTCATAATTCCAAGACCCAGATGGTCAGCAAAACGTGTAGTGATTCCTAAGTGACAGCCAGTCTGACTTCAAAGGGCGTACGATGACTTCGGTGAATCAATTTGTGATAGGATGTATATCCAATGACCGGTCCAAATAACCTCTTTGAAGTGAGCCTGGCAATCGACGAGCTAACCACCGATCACGAAGATGCATGTGTGAGCTACGAAGCTCTCGTGGAATGGTGGACAGCTCTGCAACTCGAGGAGCGTAGACAGCTTCTTGTCGAACGGATGAAGCGTGAACTCGAACCACATGAACTTGAATACGTGAGGAAGTTCGAACTATGAAGCTCAAACATTCATACGCAGTCGTGTACATCCTCGTTCAGGTCCGCGGATCGTCGTTCATCGACATGCTTCGTTATGACAGCTGTTGTCCAGCATCTGAGATCGAGTCGCGGAGACTCTCTCAATGTTTCGAAGACCATGAACCGCGATGGATCATCTTCAAGATGTTCTGTCTCGGTAAGCCGATCCCGACGATCGGTCGCTGGGATTCATTCGGATGCAAGTGCCACGAGCAAGTGTTCTACGGCATTCATCAAGCGAATGTGGCTCGCGATAGAGTAGACACGCCGACATCTTCTGTTCCCCTCGCCAGTTTCATCTCGACAGCACGGTGAACGAGCGCAAGAATCCACATCACTGGATTCACGGGATGCGAGACTTTCACTGGACGTTCTGTGCGAAGTGTGGTCTTGTTTGGTTGAAGAACGCAGCATCTGACAAAGCCGCTAAGCGCTCTTGCAAAGGTGAGGAAGACTGAGATGGCTCCGACATTAACGAGAGAAGAGAAGTTCGAGATCGCGCTTGATGAACTCGAAGGATTTGCCGAACGTAATGTTCGTAGAGCTCAAGTTGCTCTTGCTGTAGCAAAAGAAGATTTTCGAATTTATGGTCTTGATCATCATCGTTTGGGCGTAACAATCGAAGAAGTTCGTCTTCACGAAGCAGAGCGTTTCTTCCTCGTCATTCATGAGCGAGTCAAGGAAGCGAAGCGATGACAGCACAAGTCAAGATGGTTCATTTCGTTATCGATGGCGAGTTCACCACCAACATGGCCCCGCAGTCTTTGGAACGAAGAAGGAGAACCTAACAAAGCTCTAGACATCATGAGAAGCATTGATGGTCTAACTTACGATCAAGTGCTCGATATCCTTGAGGGTCGTTCCAAGCTCGTTGGTAACAGTGATGACGGACTTACGATCGAAGCCGATACGGCCAGCGGGAAAACCCTGAAAGATATCTTCAAGCAATTGAAGCGCGAGCGAGATGATGCTGTCGATTACGGAGCAGATCTTGTTGAAGTCATGAACGAGGATACCGTGATCGTTGCAAGTGCGACTGGAGCTCGTCGCGTTCCTCGCCGGAAGACGAAGCGCAATGCAGCTGGTCGCTCAGTTCTCAAGGAAGATTACGAGTGGTCCGATACAGATCCGCTCGTGCGAAATCCTAATGCTGTCGAACCTAAGGTTTGGCAGGAAGTAGATTACGATCTTCGAAGAGAGAGAAATACTCCATGCCCGTCTGGAATGGGATCCGCAGATAGGTCCGAGAAGATTATTCTCGAGGCACTGGATGAACCTCCAGTTGCTCGTGATTTACCACAATCCTTTGACAAGATTACTTCAAGCACTGGGTGGCTTACGCCAGATGGCAAGTTCTATCCGTGCCGCTATGGCGAGCATGCTTGGTTGGCAGACGCTCTTGGTTTTCATCAAGATGACAGGTCTCGTGTCCGTTGCGCCCATCACATGGGTGAGCAATGGTTCTTCTGCGACGATGATCTCATAACTCAGAAACAAAAGGATTTGATTGCCGAATTCTGTATCACCAAGAAAATCAAGCTTCCGTGGTGGATGCAAGATAAGTGAGTGTCATTGCATGTAAGCTTAGGTTATAATCTTCAAATGGACAACGGCACCAGGAAATGGTCTGAGCAGCAGCTTGCCATCTTCAACCAGTTCAAGGAAGGGAAGGGCAACACTGTTGTCCGCGCCCGTGCAGGTACCGGCAAGACCACCACGATTCTCGAGGGCATCTCGTACGCTCCCGAGAAGAAGATTCTGCTGGCAGCCTTCAACAAGAAGATTGCTGAGGAGCTCAAGACCAAGCTGAAGAATCCCTTCGCTGAAGCCAAGACGCTGCATTCCATCGGCTTCGGCATCTGTATGCGGAACTGGGGGAAGACCGGTCTTGACAACGATCGTGGTGACAAGATCGCCATGGGAATTCTGACTGCGGCACTTGGCCGTGCGCCTTCCGTCATCTTGATGAACAACGTGAAGCGGCTGGCAAGCATCGGCAAGAATGCTGCACCGTTTCCCACGAACGAGCAGCTCGTCGATCTCGCCTATCAGTTCGACCTGGACCCAGACGAGACCGATCCGTGGACCGTCGAGCAGATGGCTGGGTGGGCGTCGAACGCGATGGCGAAGGCTGCCGTCAAGGACGGGACTCTGGACTTCGACGACATGGTGTACGTCCCGGTTCGGAACAAGTGGGTTCGCGGTACGTACGACCTGGTCGTGATCGACGAGGCACAGGACATGAACGCGACGCAGTTGGCTCTGGCAGCTGGAGTTTGCAAGCCGACCGGCCGCACGTTCGTTGTCGGTGACGACCGCCAGGCGATCTACGGATTCCGTGGCGCCGACAGCAACTCGCTTGACCGGTTGAAGACGGAGCTCAAGGCGAATGAGCTCGGACTGACGATCACATACCGCTGCCCCAAGAAGATCGTAGAGTACGCACAGCGCCTGGTTCACGACTACATGGCGGCTCCCACTGCGCCGGATGGTGAGATCACGATCAGCGAGTTCGACGAGCTTCCCAAGCTCGCCAAGCCTGGCAACTTCGTCCTGAGCCGCAAGAACGCTGCTCTCGCCAAGGTTTGTCTCCGCCTGATTCGCCACGGCATCCGCGCCCTGATCGAGGGCAAGGACATCGGCAAGGGACTGCTGAACATGATCAAGAAGGTCGGCGGCAACACGATCCCGGCATTCCTGGAGCGGCTCACGAAGTGGGAAGACCGCCAGATCAAGCGGCTCAAGGCGACTGGAAAGAAGTCCGCCGAAGCCAAGATCGAGGTCATCAACGACCAGACCGAGACGCTACGAGTCATCGCACAGGACTGCAAGGGCATGGTTGATTTCGCTGCCAAGATCAACTCTCTCTTCACTGAGACTCCTGAAGGGAAGGGCGCGTACGTGATCTGTTCCTCGGTTCACAAGGCGAAGGGACTGGAGTCGGACACCGTGTTCGTCCTGCAAGAAACGCTCTATCCCGGCGGCCGCGTAACAGTTGAAGAAGATAACATTCAATACGTTGCAGTTACTCGCGCGAAACGTCATCTCATCTGGGTCGTTGGTGTTTCCTAAAAACCTGATCTACGCTTTGGCGGAACCTTCGACGTATGAAATTCGATACGTCGGAAAATCTTCGTGGGGTTGGACTCGTATCACGGCACATTGGCGTCCATCTGGCGTCAAGTCAAAAAGATTTTACGTAGATCGCTGGGTCGCATCTCTTGGCAACGACAAACCCGCCGTTATGATTCTGCAGGTTTGTAATTCACCAGATGAACTTGATAAAGCTGAGATGCGCTGGATCTTAAGTCTGCGTGATGCTGGATTTTGTCTGACGAATCTTACCGAAGGTGGTGAAGGAACAAGGGGTTGGAACCCGTCACGTGAAACACGTGACTTGTGGTCTAAGCAGAGAAAAGGCAGACGTTTCGACCAGTCGACAAAAGATTTGTGGTCAAAACAAAGGCTTGGGAATGTTCCGGGAAACAGCAAGCGTGTCTCTATTGCCGGAAAAGAATTCGCTTCTATCAGACACGCCGCTAGACATCTTGGCATCACGTATTGGAAACTCGGTAGACTTCTTAAATCTCCAAGTTCAAATCAATACGACGCCAAGTTTGTTCACTCTCTCGAATGAACAGTGTATAATCTTTTCATGGCTAAACCGAAGAAGATTAAGAACGAAATGCCGGCACCTGAACGTCGCAGTCAGGTTGCTCGTGAAATGATCACGATGCAGCGGAAGGCTGGTCCGATGCGTGACCGCCGGATTCGCCGTGACTCTGGTCGTAAGCAGTACGACTCTCGACTCGATGGTTGGTAAGGAGACAAGATGAAAGTCACTATCACGTTCAAGGATCCAGACGCACTTCGTCACGGGTTGCTGACTGCTCTTGGTGAAGCCAAGATCATCGGGTCTGAGAACCGTGAGGAATTCGAAGACAAGTTCTACAACGACATGCGTCGCTGGTTCCGCTACGGCGAGTATGTTGATCTCGAAATCGACACCGACGCTGGTACATGCATCGTCAAGGAGCACAAGTGAAGATCGAATATTTCCCTGGAGCGAACAACGAAGCTGGCATTGCCACCGTCAAGATGAATCGACGTGAGATGGCTTTCATGAAGGCTGGCATGGCACTCCTCTACATCGAGTCCTGCAAGGCCAGGAAGATCTTGCCACGGCCACTGATCGAGACGTATGCTGATGCGATCAAGGAAATCTTCAGCATCGAGAATTACGGTCCAGACATCTTCGCCGACATGATCTCTCATCTCGAGAGCGACGGTAAGGCGTGGTATACATACCTCGAGAACAAGTTCACTCTCGACCCCATGCCGTCATCGATCGACATCTGATGCCAAACGAATATCGAATGACTCGCAATACTCCGTACCTGAACACTGATCAGCGCGCGGCTTGGGATCTTTCAAAGCGTGAACCGTATTATATTCTCGCAAACTCCGAATCAGAAGCGATTCAGATCATGAAAGATCTTTTCGCTGACGATACACTCGGCTTTACTGGGTGGCTCTGGAGAAAGAACGTGACAGAAGAAACCGCTACCGGGAGAGAGACATGAGCATCTTCGAGGATTGGGATTGGGATCACCACGTCGAACTTGATGACCTGCACGAAGCAAAAGACAAGGGTGAGATGACCATCGGTCAGGTCGCGCAGGCTTTTGCCAAGCGGCTCGAGAAGATCGCCGACGAAGACCTCCAGGCAGATCTGGCGATTCCGATCGAGAATCTGAAGTGCATCAACGAAGACGAGGATGACGGATCTGCGATGGAAGAATACAACGATCTCTTGCAGGAGATCTACGACATCGGCGATGCCGGCAAGCGTCTCTGGATCAATTCACTGTGATTCGCGGGATTACCACTCAGCAGTTCAAACAGCTAGTCTCAATCAACAGAGTTTCGAACTCTGGGTTGATGTCGCCGAAGATTGCTTCGGAGATTGTCAGCATTCTCGAAGCTCAGAAATTTCCTCCACACTTGCTCGCTTTTGCTTGCAAGCTCATGGCGACAGATTTGAGATTCACTCGTAAAGAAAAACGCTGGTATTTAGACATCACAGGCCTGTAGCTTGGTGATCTCATACGTAGCTGTATGAGACATAATCAATACACAGCTGGAACAGCGAAGCCTTTAAGCGCAGAGACAAGATATAAGCTCGGCGAACCAGGTAGGAAAAGAGCTTGGACAAAAGAAGATCGTCTGGCGCATTCTCGAGCAATGAAATTAGCAGTTGAATCTCATCCAGATTCATACACGTCTTCTAATCGTGGGCGTACCAAACAGATTTTGTTTGAAGGATTAAAGTTTCAGGGAAATTGGGAACTTCAATTTTACATTTGGGCAAAGTCTAAGGGACTTGCACCAGTAAGAACTCCTTGTGGTTTCAAGTATGAGTGGAATGGGATTCGCACATATTTCCCAGATTTTTATATTCCATCTCTTGATCTTTACGTAGAAGTAAAGGGCTACGAAACAGATAGAGATAGAGCCAAATGGACACAGTTTCCTCATAAGTTGGTCGTGCTTAAAGCGAAGCAGATTAAGCAAATCAATAATGGTGACTTCGAGTTAACTTTCACGTGAGAAAGGTATACAATGGCTTCAATGGATTCCAAAGGTTACCACGAAGAGCTCGATAAGCTGGCAACTGAAGGCGGCGCAATCCAGAAGATGGATTTGTCTGGCGCTTCTGACGTAGAACTGCAGGATGAGTTGCGGCGGCGGAAGGAAGCGAAGCGCAAGGACTTCATCGCCCAGTGGGAATCGCATGTCAATTCCGTGTACGCGATTCTTGGATCTCCGTACGCCGTTGACTTCCTGAATCTCGCTCCCGTTCACACCGGCAGATGCTCTGACGAGGATCGCAACTCTATCTTCGGTCTTGATGGCGAGAGGGTGTGCATGCGCTGCGTGCTTCTCGAGCAGCAGGCCGGATACGATGGCATCCCAGAAGGACACTTCATTCGGCTCGAGCTCGTCGATATGAGCCACGGATTTCTCAAGTGACTCACAAGGACTACGCTGGGAACGAGATCAAGCTCGGTGACTTCCTCACATGGGCTGCCGGCTACAAGGGATGTCGTCTCGGTCTAGGTCGAGTGATTCGTTTGACTCCGAAGCAATGCATCGTCATGGAAGCGAATCCTGACGATATTCGTCCGCCATCGAAATGGGTTGGAAACAAGTGGGTGACACCAGACATTGTCAAGACTGGGAAGTGGACGTATAGTGAGTGTCGCGTCCTCCACATCGATCGCTCGCTTGTAATCACCAACGCACAAGCGTCGCTTCCACAAGCTGTCTTCGAACATCTAGATGCACTTGAGATCACTGGGAAGAGAGAGAAAAAGAAATGATCTGGCACCTGTTCCTTGATGATGAGCGGACTCCGTATCCCAACGCGTTGTACAATCGCCAGCGCTACACCATTGCCCGCTCGAGCCGCGAAGCCCTCCAGCTTGTTCTCGACAACGGCATGCCGTTGTCCATGCAGCTCGACCACGATCTCGGCATGCATGCCGGCGCTCCTGACACGACCATGGACTTCCTGAAGGGACTCAGCGAGCTTCTCTCGTCTGGTGAGATCTCTTTCCCGAAGGGATTCACGTACAACATCCATTCGCAGAATCCTGTCGGCGTCCAGAACATCGCTGGGTACATGCAGAATCTCCTTCGACATTTCTCCTGAGTGTCTCTCTTGGAAGAGATGTGTTAGAATGTGTGAATGGACAACCAAATCCCGTGGGACCCGAAGAAGTCTCGGTGGTATCACGAAGACCCCTTCAACTGGATGAAGCTTGGCGACCGAGTGGTCGCTATTCGGCGAGTGTATGACCTGCCTGGAAACGCGGACCAAGGTCCGATTCACGCAGAGCGTGGTGAATACGGAACTGTCGTCCACGTTCAGGCAGGTTGTTGGCCGACCGTCCAGTTCGATCGAACCGAAACCAGTACGTGTGTCACTGACTTCGAGGTGGAACTTTGTTCCAGTTGATTGCTATTCTCATCATCGTTCTTTTCCTGTACCTTGTCTTCGGCGGAAACGATGACAAGGACTGAAGTCACGGCCGAGCTGTCAAAAATCTTCGACGTTGTTCAACAACGCCGTGAGGGACACTGGAGGGTTCTGCGTGTGTTCCCAGGCGTGATGGATGTGCCATCAGCTGAGTACGGAGATTTGTATCAGCGTGAGCTACAGAAGATCGAGGCTGAGCTGGCAGTGTATGGTTTAGTCCGTACCAAACACTCATGCATTTGGGGTGAGTTCGTTGTGACCGCACGAGGTGATCCGAAGTTGTACAGCTCCGACTGAAAGGGATATAATTTCAAAATGAACATCCTCTCCCGTGATGAAGTGATTCAGATTATCAGAGACATCGTCAAGAACGTTGGGCCTTGTGATGCCGAGCTCTTCGAGTCTGGGATCGTGAGAGGGGTAAGCGTCACGCTTCGACGTGGATTCGCCACCGAGGTTACTCTCAATGTCGAGCTGAAGCAGCGGCACAGCTCGCCGTCGTCCATCAGGTTGTACAGGGGCGAGACGAAGGAACTGTACTACAAGTACGACGTCGAGATGGACTTCTCATGTTCTGCTACAAAGCGTGACATGGCCTTGACGATCGCTCTCATCCGTTCGATGGACGAGTTGGTCACGCTGAGCTCGCTCATCTCGAGCCGAATCGGTTCGACGCAAATCGCCGAGCTCTGCGAGGTGGTCCCGTGATGCACGAATGGGAAGCGAAATGCATTTGGCCGAATGGTGACATGGAGATCGTTGTCGTCACCACGAACTTCGGGAAGACCGTTGTTCATCTTCTGATCCAGCAGTTGCTCAAGTCTGACTACGAACCCGGTGCGGAGATCATGTCGATCGAGAAGGCGCGCCCGCTGTTCTACTACTGGTCTGCCGGGTGAGACCTCATCGATGCAGCTAAGCGCGAGCGTTGCGAACGCTGCGATCGATACCACATGCTTGGCGGCTTGAGCACGATCGAGTGTGAGGATTGTCACAAGCCAATCCCGAACGTAGACATCTCTGAATACAGATGTCTCGCGATGGATCCCGATGCGATCCCGCGATGCTGTGATCATTGTGCTGAAATCGAGGGAGGTGGCTAATGTTTCCGATCGAATACGTTGTCATCGACGAGACGAAAGGTCTTATTCGCTGCGGTGACAGTGAGCTCACCGTAGACTTCCGCCCGCCGGTTCCTTGGGAGACAGGTGGCCGGAGTGGTTTGTCAATGCCACTTCTGTACCTGAACTTCGAAGGACGCAGCGTCAATCACCAGTACACGAAAAGTCCTCTGATCAAGGAAGCAATGGCTGAACTTGATCTCAGAGACTTGTTCGACAAGGTCCTTCGTGACAAGGCTGGTCGTCAGATAAACACGGGGGACTACATCGTCTATCCCACAGTCAGTGCATCCACAGGATTTCTCAAGTTCGGTCGAGTTATTGAACTCAGGCCAGCAATTGAGAACGAGGGTCGCAATAAGCTCGTGGTGATGGGCGAGTATAGCTGGCATTCGCAAACTTCAACTCTGCAGAAGAAACCCAGCACGCTTCAGCATCCATCACGTACGCTCGTGATCGACATGCGTTCGCTTCCAATCGAGATGTTCAAGTCGATGGACGCAATCGAGATCGGTCCTCCCAAGATCCGCAAGAAGAAGTGGTGAACATGTCATGACGCGACTCTGTCCCAGGTGTGGAAGTTACTGTGACAATTCATGTACGACAGAAGACGGTGAAGGAGTTCCGCAGATTCCTATCGAAGCACCGTATCCGCTTCCTCCACGTGAGTGTACCTCTTGAATGAAATGGAGTAGAATAGCTTCATGATCGACCAAAGGTTGAAGAAGAGCATCATGCAGGAGGCATCTGCATCGTACGAGCAGATCGCCACTGACCTCAATGCTTGTGGCGAGGCATGTCCCGAGGATGCAGTCGAACCCACCGTGTGGAACATGTGGGGCGGCGCCGGGCACTACAAGAAGTCCGACGACATCGAAGCCGACCTTCTCGAAATCCAGAACATCATCAGGAATCCGAATCATCCTGATCGCGAGGAATTCTGGTCCATCGTCCAGGAAGCTGTCAAGCGGTATTTCTGAAAGGACTCACAATGTTCCGTATGCCCGACAGCTACTACGATCCTCCTGAGCAGAAGCCTGGCAAGAGCGGAGACATGTCTCGCACGATCTCTCTTCCCGTTCCGTCTGTCGGTGACGCACCCGACGAGATCGAGTACGAAGCTGAGATCACCTTTGACGAGGGCAGCTTCTGGAGCTGCCGTCTGACCACTGAGTACAGACCGATCGAGCGTCCGGGGCACACCGGAAACTACATCGACATCATCGACTGCGACATCGTCATCGACCACATCCCCGCTCGCCTTCGCGAACAGCTCGAAGATGATTACGCTGAGCACGTGGCGCAGGAAGCGTACGACGGACCTGACAATGAAAGGGACATCGATTGACTCCTGAACTGAAACTGAATTTGATCGCAGCGATTCTTGACGACGAGCTTGACGTGCTTGCAGCATACGTCAACAGTCTCGTCAAGCAGCGCGACTTCGCCAACATTCCGAATATGCCTCCGCTCAATGCTGAGGAATTCGCGAAGCTGGATACGAAGATCGTGGATGCCATCATCTTGTATCGCAATCGTGTCGGCTGCTCGTTGGGTCAGGCACGTATTTTGTGCGATCACGTTCGTGATACCTACAGGACTCGTAATGTCTGATAGAATGACAGAGTCTGATCGCGAAGAACTCCGTGACGTCTGGGATGAGTTGCAGAAGAACTACGACTACGTCAAGCAGATCATTCGTAGACACGTCGACAGGAATGAGTACGAGCGTGTCAGAGCGTACGGCTTCCTAAACGTGGAAGCAGGTCTCGGTATTGGAGATGCTATGCCGAGTTTCGATCCCATCAACGTCGTTGTCGAGAGACTTCTCGAGGAGCCTGAAGATGATCAAGAATCAGAAGACGGAGCCGAAGACGGGGATGCTGGTGAAAGTGGTGAAGGCGGGTGACGAGATGTTCCCGAGAGAATTCCTTCGCAAGACCGGTCGCATTGTGAAGTTCGATAACACCGAGTGCGGCGCAACTCCGAAAGATCCGATGATCATCGTTGAGTTCGCCGGTGGCAAACGTGACGGCTTCTGGTCCGAAGAATTGGAGATGGTGTAACTCTCCGAAGAGTTGTGTTACTATACTCTCATGCACCTCTCCTGTCCAGAAGGTTTGCTTTGTCGGCGTAAGACAGCGCAACCTCCGCGGATCGCTGTGTATCCGCACACCAACTACGTACCAGCAGTTGACTGCTCTGAGTGTCTTGTCGAACTCGACTGGATGTGTGAGCATAACCGCACACTCGTCAGACCAGGGACGAAGGTCGCCATCTACGCGTCCGAGTGTGGTGCGACGTTCTCAGTCGAGACGTTCATTCGCGCATGCATGGACGACGGCGATCTCGAATTCGATCGTGATGTAATCTCCGAGATTGCCGAGAACACCGGACTTCAACACGGTGAAATCGCAAAGCTCATGCGAGACGCTGGTTTGAAGCTGGTGGCTCCGAAGGAAGAAAAGGCTGAGTACAAGTTCAACGCAGGCGGAACGTTCGGCTTTGCCGGACTGAGGTGATCGTGGACAAGTTCGCGACCATCGGTGACGAAGTACAGGCTGACGACGGAAAGCTGTGGTACATCGGCACGCTTGCTTCGTACGTCGACGGAGCAATCACACTCGACAATCCCGTCCCGCTATATGACGAGGAAGGCGGAATCAATCAGAAGGAGTATCACTCGCGTCAGCCGTCGCTGACCTTCAAGCCGCTGGCAGTCTGGAAGTACGGTCCCGATCCTCGCCCAACGTTCACCTGGCATCGCAACGACAAGCAACCACTCAGCGTTCGTGAAAGGTAACTCCATGTGCAGATGCCGGAAAGCCAAGCGTCACAATGACTGTGCCTACTGCGGCATGGGTGGGGACGGGATCAGGATCTGCGGGCGGTGTAGCCAGGATGGCATAGACGGTCCCATCATCCGTGGGACGTCATCGGCGACCTGCTCCCTTCACTCGAGGGCAGCCCAGAAGGCAGCCAGTCGGAAGGCTGATGCTGAATCAGGCAAGAGTCCGGAGCAACTCAAGGACGAGAACGCCCACTTCGCGAAGCTGAGGGTTACCTGAGTCGGCGGACGGTTTGTGTAATCCCTCGATCATCTGATGTATAATCTTCAAATGGACGACCAACGCCGGTGCGATTGCTGCCACAAAGTTCCTGACGTGGACCCGGTCACCGACGAGTACGATCTCAACCAGATGTGTCACTGGCCGATGGTCTATCGGAACGGACAGCTGGAGACCGCATGGGCATGCTCCGCATGCGCCGGCATTCCGAAGTTCGGAATCGTTCCGTGCCCAGATGAGTTTCTCAACGTAGACGGAACTTGTCAGGTGTGCTCGTGACTGAATACGAAATCGAAGACGCAGCCATCGCGAAGCAGCAGAAGAACGAGTGCCTCGAGTGTGGAGGTGCCGGGCAGATTCAAGACCACGTCGACATGCAGCGGGAGAAGTGCGGCATCTGTCGTGGTACGGGATCCCTCAAGCCGAAGGAGTTGTCATGAAGAAGATGGACAGGATGCAGACCAAGCAGTTCGTCCGCTCGATCGTTGGTGTGTGGGAGGATTCTTACAGCGATCCGACCATGGACGCCGAGATCTGCCAGAGCGCGATCGACTCGTTCCCCGAGAGCGCTGACCCTGTCCTCGACGATCTCCGTCGCCAGTCGCTCAACATGCAGCTTCTGTACAACCAGTCGCAGGCGCAGCTGCTGACGTACTGCCAGCGGCAGGTCGCTGAGATGAACCAGAACAAGGCGCAGGGATCGTGAGAAAGTCCAAGACAAGCTTCATCGCGATTGACCAGCTCGTCGTGTTCAGCCTCACTGTCTTGCTGATGATTGCGGCAGTGTACTTGATCGCCAAGATCGCAGGCATGCCATGACGCTCACCGAAAAGAACGATCTTCGAATGGCTGAAATTCGAATCAGCCAGGCATATCGTGAAGCCAATCTTGATGATGACGGCGAACACGAGACAGCTGAGATGATCGTGCGTCGTAACGACATCGTCAAAGTGCTGGCTTTCCTTCGTAAGACTGTGAGGAAGAACCGTGCGAAAGTTTGAGATCGTCGACAGTCCGTGTAGCTCGACCGGCTTGAAATGCATCAAGGCTCATGACATGAGCGAAGCTGAATGTCGCTACGTCTACGGCGTTGTCACGAACAACTACATGCCGAGCACTGACTACAAGCTCAAGATCGAGTGTAGTCCATCCATGCAGGGATTTCAACTCCCGTTCAACGATGACGATGGCTACGTGATGGTGGAGTTCTGGTCACGCAACATGCCAGCGATCGAAGCTTTCGTCAAGCACATTGAAGATGGTCTGAATTCTGAAGGAGATGCAGCATGAAATGTAAGCACGGAGTTCTTGGTCCTTGTGCCCAGTGTCGTGGCGAGCGTGAGCTTGCTGAGACTGTGCGTGATCTCAAGCAGCGTGTTACAAAGCTCGAGCATGAAGTCATGTCTCTGAAGCTGAAGATGCCGGTGACAATTCGATGAGCGTCAAGAGCTGGAAGGACGTCGCTGACGTGCAAGAAGAACTTGATGCACTCAAGGACATGGTCGCACGAGCCATTGTGAAACTCAACGACGGTGAGAAGCCACGTGACGTTTCAGAGTTTCTTGAGAATGCTTTGAAGCCGCGTCTCGGTTGTTAATCTCTGAGGAATCCTGATATAATGACTCACATGGACAACAACGGAGGCAGCATGAAAAAGTTCTACGTGTTGTGGACGTACATCGCGAACTACTCGAAGCTGATGGAGATCGAGGCTCGTGATGCAGCTGCTGCTCACAAGGCTTGCACCGACTGGTTCGGTCCCGAGTTCCATGCCAAGTCCACCGTCTACGTCTTCACTGAACCCCCTGTCGTGACCTACGTGAAGGGCGAGAAGATTTTCTCCGGTGCCGGCCAGTGAGCTCGTTCGGGGACGCCATCGGAATCGTTGCAAGCGCTCAAGCGAAGTTTGAATCAGAGCAACGTGAAGTTCTCGAATGCTGGCGCAAGGTTCGCAGCGGCGAATCCCTGACGAAGGAAGAGAAGACGTTGTGCAGGTGGGCGTACACCAAGGGCACGCTTCCCAAGGTCCCGAATTACGACCTGTATCAATGGGTCGAAGACAACTGCCCGCTAGTCGGGTAAAGGAGAAAACGATGTACGACGATACTGCAACTGTTCTTGGTACGCTTCTTGGCTTGATCATTTGGTTTACTGTGATCGTCTGTAAGCTTGCCTTCTGGGCCCTCGTGTTCTACGCTCTTCTCAAGGTTGCTGGGATCATCGGGTAATGGCACCTCGTCCTCCTTCGAAGGCAGCTCGCCTAGCGACTGCGCTCTCGATCAACGGTGAAGTACAGGAGAAGATCTCTACGATGGAGCAGTGGTTCCTGCGTACTCGGCTGCGTGCCAAGAACTACACCGCTCTCCTTCGTGCTCACCAGTCTCCTTCGTCGAATGGATCAACGTGGGTGCAGGTGACTCGTGATTCAGTCGTCATCTTCGAAGCTGAAGGCAGCAAGGATCTCGGGTCGTTGAAGACCTCAGTCGATAGCGAGGCCGGTTCATGGGAAAACCTGTTCGGAATCTGAGGAAGCGGAACTTCGTCCGCTGTCCAACCTGCAAGTCTCTGTCGAAAGTTCTATTCTCAGAGATGGGTGGGTACCAGACTCGCCGTTGCCGGAAGGGACACACGTTTGGCTTCAACAAGTGGATCGCCGATCGCATCGGCACCATCGCAATCTTCACTGGCAATGTAGCAAATCCGTACGACAAGGCCCGATGAAAGAACATCGCTGTAAGATCTGTGATTTGACTTTTGATACCGGATGGGCTCTCGGTGGTCATCTCATGGGTCATAAACAGACTCTTGAAACAGCGAAATCAGATAGAGTAAGAAAAAAGATTCTCATTCGTCAGCGTGGACGAATGTGTTGTATTTACAAGATTACGGAATGGATGGGAATTCCAGCTCCGATAGAATTAGATCATATCTCTGGTGACTCGTCGGATAATCGTGATGAAAACTTGCGGTTGCTTTGCGCAAATTGCCACGCACAAACTCCCACTTACAAAAGCAAGAATAGAAGAGCTTGTGCTGAACGTCGAGCAGTTCATTTGAAGTAGCCGAGGGTCCGATAACTCAGATGGATAGAGTACGAGATTTCTAATCTCGGAGTCGCAGGTTCGAGTCCTGCTCGGATCGTAGCTAAGCAAGTATCATACGTCGACCTTCCATGATAGAATTCCTCTCATGGATGAAGCAATGGAAAAAGCCTTTGATGTCTATTGGGCGGAGTTGTTCGGCGGTCTCGATGACGCTGACAGGGACAACGGTGAACTCTACGAGTTCATTCGTGAAGCCTTCGTGTCTGGGTGGCAGGCACGCCTCAAGCGCGAGGTCGAGATCTTCGAAGCAGTCTGGAGGAAGTAACGTGGGAAACATTCTGGGCGATGACGAGACTGTAGATGCGCTGCGCAATGGGCTCGAGGATCTCGTGACCCAGCCAGGAATGCACAACAATCCAGACCTCGCCATGCAGGTCTTCGACGAGATGCAACTCTACCCGGTGGGCGTGAGCTACCGCGATCGCGCCTGCAAGATTCTGCAAGACCTCAGGTTCGGTGTCGACGAGATCGATCATCTGCTGAAGGTTCTCGGTTTCTAGGTTGGTGTAATTGCTGGAGACCATGGTGTATAATAGCTTCATGGTGGAAGGTTGGTTGGGGTAACTGAGCGCGTACGGCGGTTAGCTTATACTTTGCGCATGAACCCTCCGTAGGGAGATGTCGAAGGTATACGGAAGCTAGCGAACGCGGCGAGTATCGTGCGCACGAGAAAGCAGCAGGACTCGGTTACCCTAACGAACTTTTCACCGTGGAGGTTTCGATACGAACACCGAGGCGGGTAGCCATCCCGTGTTCTTCCGGTGCCGACAATTGGCTTGTCTACACCACATACGCTGAGCGAGGTACGTATCTAGTCCGGCCGGATGAAACGTACTGACCTCGGTGTTCGTATCGAAACTTTCACCGTACCGAAGAAGTATCCTTGAGATGAATTCGGGGCATGCTGCGGTGAGTTGTTTAATGCTGTGAAACCTAATGTCTTTACGAATTATGTGCAGCTTGTACAGGAGAGGCACGGGGAACCGGATTGGTGGGATGCCAGTCGTCACTCTCGATTGCACGGCATTTTAGTTTTGAAAAGCTGTGACAGGGGTTGATGTTGGGAAGACGCGCCGGCCCTGAAGTTGAGCGCGCTTGGGCTAGTCACCTGGGGAATGAGATCAAGACTAGATCTCAAGATCGGAACGGCATCAACCCCGTTCAGAGCCTTTCAACGATTAACGGAGTCTGACGGAAACAGACGCTCTGTCAGCTGGGGCACCGGCTGCATTGGCAGAGTAAGCGCCCAGTGGTTCGCGACCATAGGGAATGCTTGATGGTTCGAGTCCATCATTAATCAACTGGAAATACATCTCGGTGAATCGGTGGTATAATGATTCATCACCGCGGCGGACGGAATCCGTTGGTAGTAATCGCTGGAGAAGTTCAGATGAGCGACGAAGTCGAAGTCGAGATGAAGCGTCTGCGGCAGTTGCAGTACATGGAGAACGTCAAGAAGCTCGGTGGCAAGACCTTCTCTGAGGTCTGCCAGGACTTCGAGTCCGAGATGGACGAGCTGAAGCGCCAGGAGCGTGGCCCTGTCGTTCCCCGCACTGATCGCAGCCGGAACAACGGGCGGCGGAGCTGATCATGGGAAAGACCCGATCGCCTGGCAACAACCGCAACGGCAACCGCAGCACGACCACGTTCGAGGGCGAGCTGACCACCAACCCGTTCAAGGGAGCGCTCAAGGACTTCAAGATCGCTGGCCCTGAGTGCCTGCACTGCAGGAAGGAGCTGGATACCCGCGAGGGTCGCAGCCTCCCGAACCCTCGAGGTTCCCGCAACTCCATCCGGCACGGCTACATGCACGCCGCCTGCGAGCTCGAGGCCAGCGAGAAGTTCTACAAGGTCGAGTGGAAGCAGCAGGCTGGTCGGTACCTGCAGTACGTCCTCGTTAGCGAGGGTCTGCTGGTTCCCGTCCACACCGACACCGAACTCCTCGCGATGATCAAGGCTGGTGAGACGTCGTGAACCAGGTTTTCGGACACCAGGTCGACGACTTCATCTTCAAGATGATGTTGTTCGCGGGTGCGTACACGGTCACCACCATCATCGCGACCTTCATCATCGTCATCTCTCATCGCTGAACAAGGAACGTCATGTCCAAGAAATACCAGACGCAGAACAAGGCGAAGCGCAAGGCCCAGAAGCTAGCTCGCAAGGCGGCTCTCAAGGCGCAGTACCAGTCCTTCCGAGATGAAGGCATCACCAAGAAGTCTCGGCGTCGTGTCATCCAGAAGCGCAAGGGCGCGCGCCTGGCGAAGGACAACAAGGTCATCAACACGAAGGCCGTGCTCGCTCGACCCGCAATCGGCAAGCCGCCCAACTGGGTCAATCGCAAGGCCGTCGCCCTGAAGCTCGCCTGAAGTAGCTGTCCCCTCTCACGGAGAACAACATGAGCCACAATCCCCCGAAGAACATGTACAAGGACGAGAACGGCATGGCGCGATTCCTGGCCACTGCCACAGCGCCTGAAGCCGGCAACGGCAAGCGCTGGTTCAAGGTCGAGATCACGCGCACTGCGCTGAACAAGGATGGCGAGGTCATCGATCGAGATCGCCAGACGACCGAGGTGTTCGGGACCGAGGAGACCTGCAGCGGACTGGCTTTCGCTCGCTGTCCTTCCAGCCTCAAGACGAAGGAGGCCTTCGAGTTCCGCAACAGCGTCTACTTCCAGCTGCTCGGGAACGACATGTTCGCCGGTCACAAGACCGATGCGCAGCTGTTCATCGATGCTGTCAAGGCAGAATCGCTCGAGCAGATGACGATCGTGGTGAACTAAAACAGTTCCAGTCCTGAATGACTGGATGGTGGAGGCGCCGGACCACATGAGAGGGAGACTGGCTTGTGACCAGTCTCCCTCTTTTTCTGTTTGATGAGCAAAGCAATGTCTCGATCGATGGATGAGAATCTTTCCAAGATGCTGAAGTTCAAAACATTCCTCGAGATGATCTCGAGATCTTCGCAGCCGAAATGCTGGCATTGATCAACGATCAAGATCTTCTGCCCGACGACATGTTCGATTACATGATCGAGGCTTGCGACGATCTTCTGGAGAAGCACTGATGTGGATGGAATGCTCGCATCTGTCGTACCGGCGCTGCTTTGAATGCGCCGGGACAGGTCGCCGCGTCGCCAAGCTCTCAGGGAAAAAGATCTGTCGGAACTGCAATGGCTCAGGAAAGATTGCCGAGTGCGCCAACACTCAGTACCATTGCATGCATTGTCCGAATCATCCGGACCTGAAGAAGGAAATTCCAAGGTGAAGGTGGGGATACCTACGGGTGCCCTCCACGTCTTCCAGGAGGGTGCTGGAGTGAACGAGGGGGAGGTAGCCATGGTAGCACCCATCCTCCCTCTCGGCTCCCTCCAGTGACACTGGTGAGACGAGATTGATTTAGACATTTGGTATCACCTTCGGTGATCATGATGTATAATGGACTCTCATTCAACATGGAGAAAAAAATGGACGCAATGACCGGAGAGCTTTTCCAGATGGTTCGCAACCTGAGCCGTGACGAGCAGCTCAAGTTCCTCGGCGAGCTGAGGGACGCGCTCGGACAGGACGCCAGGGTTTCGTTCCGGCCCGGGATGAAGGTCAAGTTCGCCGACCGATACGGCATGGTCGTCAAGGGCGTCGTCACCAAGGTGAACGGCAAGTCGATCAAGGTCGAGACGACCGTCGGCCGGCACGGTGTCAACATGAACCGTCCCGTCATCTGGACCGTCTCTCCCCAGCTTCTTTCGGCGGATGCGTGATGAACCACTACAAGATTTTCAAGGTCGGCTCGAAGCACGAGTACGCGAAGGAGTACACCGCGATCATCGTTGCCAAGTCCGAGAGCGACGCGAGGGAGCGTTGGCGATCTGAGTACGTCGCCGCGATCATGTACCTCGAGAAGGACGAGTCAATCATGGATTCGATTCTCGATGGAGTCGTGATCGAGTGCGAGATGATTGGCGCATTCGGCTTCGCCTGGCTCGATGCGGAGGCGATCGATGGACGCTGAACACACGTACTTCATCATTCGCCGACTCGACAGTCGAGACCCGAACTGGCAGCACATGTACGTCGTGAAGTCCAAGTACTCGCAGCCACCAGCATCGTACTTCCGTCACGAGTACAACCAGAAGATCGTGGGCGTGACCCATAGCCTGGAATCTCTCGAGGCGATGCAGCGTCTGCTCATCAACGATTCCATGCGCCAACAGCGATACCCAGCGCGTTGGCCGGGGAGTAAACTCGGGTTCTGAAAAGAAAATCAAAGGGAGCGAGCCAAAGAACCGGCTCGCTCCCTCGACTTGTTACTTTTCCCTGGCGATCTTCTCGTCGACGGCATCACGAATGAACTTCATGACCTGATCGTCGAACTGAAACCCGAGGATCGTATCTCGTTGAAGCGACTGCTCGCAGAAGCAGTCATGCGCGTACCGGTTCTCGAAGTGCTCGCCGACTCGCCTGACCGTCTGGCAGAGTCCGACGACAACTTCCTTCTTGTCGAGCCCCATCGTCTACTCCGGTACGTTCTTCGGCTTCGGAGCCGACTTGAGGACGAGCTCACGAGCCATGAGCTTGTGGCCGACGACTCCGTAGTTCGCCGTCCAGAGGGTCTTGAGCTCGTTGCTCGCCTCTGGGAACTTCGTGGACCAGGCCTTCAGGTCTTCGACAGCCTTCGTCGCAGCCTGCTCCTTGGCCTGCTCGATCATCTCAGCGAGGGTGCTCATCACGCCCACCCATGACCAGACGCGTCGCTGAAGACGTAAGCGACGAACGCGAGGGTACCGACAGTGAACAGAATCATGCTTGCTCCTCGAAACAAGGTGGCTGCCTCATCAGGACCAGACATCCAATCTGGTCGACGCTCTCCATCCGAAGAGGGAAGCGTTTCGGCGTGTTACTCCTGCCTGATTTCCCGAATCAGTTCGGCGACATCTTCGAGGAAACCGTCGAGGAACAAAGAGTGCTTGACTCTGAATTCCTCGAGCTGGGCGTTGAAGTCGTACATGTCGAGCGCGACCTCGGCGGCATCTGCATCATGCCAGGCGAATTCGCCATACCCGTTCAGCGTGGCATTTTTCATGCCCTCGTTGACGATCTGCTTGAGCTCGATCTTCTGTGTCGGGAGCATCAGCTGAACTCGTAGCCGCGGTCCTTCATCTTGTTCTGCCAGACCACGAGCCCCTTGCCGTTCGCTGGCGGCAGGAAGACCTGCCCGTTCTTGTCGGCGAACCCCGACCGGGTGTGGGTCCCGCGCTTGTCCTTGGCGAGGAACACGGTCGTGGGGGACAGCTTCTTGATCTCGTCCATGTGAACTCCTTGAAACAAGGTGGCTGCCTCATCAGCGCCAGGAATCCAACCTGACGGACGCTCGATGTTCTGAGCGTTTCGGCGTGTTACGCTTCGATCTCGATGCCGAGCCGGGCCGCCGACTTCCGGATGATGATCGAAGCCTGGACAGCTTCGGCGATCTCCTCGTCCTTGTCGAACCCGAGCTTGGTGTAGTAGTCCTCGCCGGTCATCTTCTCGGCTCGAGCGTGGCACATCTTGCGCTTGACCTCGAGGCGGGCGATGAGGTTGATGAGCTGTTCAGAGCGGCGATCCGAGAGAGTCATGTTTTTGTTTCCTTTCAGCGGGTGATGAGTCATTATAACAGGAATCCTCGGAGAATGAAAGTGGTTAGTAGATTTCCACACGATCCCAGTCGATGTCCCCGAGCATGCAGATCCAGGCGTGAACGTGGCCGGTCGGAACCGCTCTGATCGGGAGAAGAATCCGCTTCTCGATCATCTCACGGTAGATGTCCGCGTTCTCAGACCAGCTCTTGATCAGGATCTCGTTCTTGCCGAGCTGAGCGTCCTTCGCGTAGACGCTCATCATCGCCACCGGACCCTCGTCGCTGGTGATCTCCATCGCCGGAGAGCCATCGAAGTACTGACGCATGCCGACGTTGACCCGCACGTCGCCGTACTCCTTGAGCTGCATCCTGAACGATCCACGACGCGCCATGATTGTTGTCCTTTCGAAGAGGAAGCTGCCTCATCAGATCCGAGGGTCAAGCTCGGATGACGGACTGTACGAGCTCCGTTTCGGCGTGCTGCTTTGTACTACTCTCCGTCCCAGCTCCGTCCCTCACCGCCAGGAGACTGAGTCGGACCGGGCTCGTTCCCGTCCCAGACCTTCTCGTCGGGGTTGTGCTCGCCAGGACCTGCAAGCCGACCGGGCTCGTGATCGAGCGCCTGTCCTCGGCGCGCCGGCTCCATCTCGTCGGCCGTCCAGCTCGTGTACTTCCAGTCGGTCGCCAGCCCGAGGTCCTCGATCAGCTGCTTGGCATCCTCGTGCAGTCCCGGACGCTCGGAGAAGAACCGATCGTTGCACTCAGGGGCGATCGCCTCGAGCTTGCCGACCGGACCGAAGAGGCGAACCGGCCAGGCCTTGTCGAGGAAGCCGATCGTGACCGGCTTGCCGTAATCCTGGCAGACGAAGAGGTCGCCGTCCTTGATCGAGTCATCCGTCTGCGTGAGGTCGTACGTTGTACCAGTTCCGAACCGCATGAAGTCGTGAATGTTCCGAGGCATGATTTGCTCCTTGTTCGAGGGTACCACTGCTACGAATCTTCACGACAGTCGGCGCAGAGTCCGTCGTCGATATCTCCGTTATCCTGTGCGCCGCACATGTCGCAGAGCTGGATGACGGTCGCTTCTTCGTCGGGGCGGCTGGCAACCAGCGCCTCGATCTTCTCATTCGGACCCGAGAAACCGAGGATCGGCCAGCCACCACCCGGCCCGTTGAGCATCACGACCTCGACGTTCAACCCCATCTTCGAGGCGAACTTGATCGCGTAAGGATCGCCATCCTCGTCCGCCCAGTCGTACTCGACGTAACTTCTATCCGAGCGAGCCATGTTAGCTCATCCTGCAGTCGGGGCAGATCGGCTCACAGCTGAAGTGCTCGCAGCAGTCACACGGTCCCCACTCCCGGCGCTTGACGTAGATGATCCGGTGCTCGGGGCTGACCGACCCGCAGCTCGAGCAGACCACATCGTTCTCGGCGAAGAAGGGCTTCGCGAGGATGATGTCGTCCTCCTCGGTGCCGTACTCCTCGAGGCCGAGAGGAGCCCGCCGCTCCGACCGGTTGGTCTCGCGCTTGAAGATGCGCTTGGCACCAGCCGTCAGCATCTGGTGCGTCATGTCGGTCCGGAGCATCCGAGCCACCGAGGTCAACATCTTGCTCATTGCGTGTCCCTTCGAAAAGGTGGCTGCCTCATCAGCGCCAGGAATCCAACCTGACGGACGCTCGATGTTCTGAGCGTTTCGGCGTGCTACTTGTCGTTGAACGCTCGGCAGTCTGAGCAAAGACCCCGAGATCCGGGCTCGTGCGTCGGTCCCGGTCCCGTGCACTCCACCGGTTCCGTTCCCTTACCGACCAACACCGACTCCAGATCGGCGAGCATCGTCTCGATCTCTTTGGCGTACCCCGGCGTGAAGGTGTGCCTCGACGCCAGATCCCGAACCACCATCGAGATGCCGTGGGTACCGTACTTCGTCTTCAACTCTTCGAGCGTCATCGCGGAGCTCCATTCTTCGGGAAGTACCACACTCGGACCGGCAACCCCTCGATGAAGTCCGGGTCGCCCTCGAACCTCGCCGAAGTGTCCGCATCCTGCTTGGCAAAGTCCATCACGGACTCGTTGCAAGCATCACAGACAGGCGCGTAATCCTCGGAGACGCCCTTGGTCACCAGACCCTGACAGTGGAAACACCAGCCGACAAGCTCTGCCACGATCGCATCCTCCTTTCAACGAAAAACGGGCCCCAGAAGGAAAATTGACCCAATGCCAATTCCCGAAACATAACCCATCTCCCCAACCCCGACCCTCACCCACTCAGGGTACTATACCACAACCAAAGAGACAAAGAGCAGAGGGCAGGGAAACGATTCACCACAACTCCCTCAGTATTGTACTGCATGTCTGGCGTCAGCTAACAAGGAAGGCGAAATGATCGAGCCAATTCCCTGCGCGCGCGTAGGTCTGATCTGCGAATTTGCCCTTCGAGCGGCGCTTCAAGGTAGGTCTCGGAGCTCGCTTTCCCCGAATTTACAGATTTACAAGGCAAAGAATCGGCTATCGCCAATGAACTCAATGCCTTGCGAGCTGCATTTACTGGACTGTACACGCTCGAGCTAACAGAGTCGTATACCCGATGTGTAATTACCGGGTCTTGACACAGAGGGCGAGGAGGAGCTGCCGGGCCGCCTTCGAGATCTCCTGGTCGAAGAGCTCGATCGCCAGGCTGCTTGCCAGCCACTGAGTCGTCATGTTCTGGGCGAGGAGTCCCGCATGTTCCTTCTCGTCAGGAGTCAGCTTCTCGTAACTCTTGGCACGCTTCGGCATTGTTTGTAACCCCTTGTTTTTGTGTGCTGACAATCTGGCTGCCTCATCAGGGCATGGCGACCAGCCACGCCGACGGGATGTAGAGTCCCGTTTCGGCTATTCGAGACTGTAAAACAGTCAAATTGTAAGGCAAGTTGGCACTCTCTGTAACCAGCCAATCCGCCTGGACAAACAGGCGGAAATTATGGGCCAGTGCCAACCAGCAGGGCCTGTTTGCCGGCTAGTTACGCGGGAGGTTGACCACCCAGTACCACGCCTGCTCGTCGGCCGGGCGGGTCTCCCCGTCGCCGTCCTTGTGGCTGGTCGGGAGGAGCTTCGAGCCGGCGATCAGGAAGGCGAAGCTCTTCGCCACCGAGATCTCCTTGATGAACTTGCCCGTCGGGCCGAACACCCGGATCTTCGTGTACTCCCCGTTCTTCATCGCCTCGAACTCCTTGAGGCTGAGCGAAACCGACTTGAGGTGCGAAGTCTTCTTCTCGAGGATCAAGATTGTCTCCGTGCAAAGAGGGGTCCTGTCGGACACCCACGAGGGGTCTGCCTCATCAGGAGCGGGGGAACCAGTCCCGCCCGACCCGCTGTGGAATCGAGGAGCTCGACTCCGAGTACTAGCCGGGTTTCGGCAACCAGCTATTGACGAGGAGTTAACTCCTCGAATGTGTTACCCGCCGAAGAGGCTTAGGCCTGGGCCGGCTCGGTCTCGACGACCGGGTTGGCGGAGAGGATCGCGTCCGCCGGGGCGTCGGCCTGCTCGGCGAGAAGCGCCGCCTCTTCGGCGAGGAGCTTCGAGGAGAGGGGCTGGTTCATCTTCTCGGCCAGCGCCCGGACCTTCGCGATCGCCGCCAGGCGAAGAGTCCGCGCCTCCGCGGGGGTCGGCTCGGGAGCAACCGTCCCGGTCGAAGAGGCCGCGCCCACCGGGGCCTCGGGCGAAGAGGGGCTCTTCGCCGTCTTGACCTTCGGGGGCTTCACCTCCTTGACGACCGCCGTCTGCGCCTGCAGCTCGTTGAGGAGCGCCTCGAACCGGGCGATCACCTCGGCTTCGGTGCCGTCCATGCGGAGCTGCTGCTTCACCTTCCCGAAGGGACCGCAGTGCGGGGTCTTGCCGATGCTGGCCGAGACCTCGAAGCCGCTGATGTCCACGCGGCCCACGCGCTTGGTGCTCGCGATGTAGATGAGCCGGCCCTTCGCGGCCTCCACCTTGAGGAAGCCGGACTGCGCGATGTAGGTCAGGTTGCGGGTGGTCAGGGCGGCGAGGAGCTTCTCGGACACGACGTACGTGATCTCAGCCTTCATGTGTAACTCCGTTTTACTGCGGGTGAACTGCGAGTTACTGCTATGTTTTCCGCTATGTCTCCGTCCGTTCCGCAGAATCATTATACCACAAATCCGCGGAGTCTGTATGATTTTTTTTAGTAAATTTTTATTACAGATTTTTTAATTTTTATTCGATTTTTTTTATTTTTTTATTTTTTATATTGCCGATTTATTAAAGCTATTATAAACCAAGTAATTTCAAAAGTATATAGGGGCGCAACCCCTTATAACGATTGGCCTTTTACCTGGTTATAAGGGGTTAGGGTTCATAAGGAAATCAATGGCTTGCGGGCTCGCTTAGGTCGGGCTCGAGATCCGGGAGAGAAATTCCGAATGAACTTCGCGTCCGCAACCCCTTAATACCATTGGACACGCTGGCAAATATTTCGAGGCGTAATATCCGTACACTTCGGGTGTAATTCCGGGGCCTCGGAGACCACTTATCTGCGAATATTTCATAATAGCTTAAGGAGGGCTTCGAGGGCCGTGCTAAGACATTAGAGTATCAAATGACCGCTTGGCCGGAGATCGGCTAGTTAGAACATGCCCAAGTTCACTCAAAAAGAATCTGACATCCTTTCGTATCTTGCTGGACGGCCAGACGATTTCGCGCACTACATGTCACAGCTGTCAGAAGCGGCCAAGGAGGTAGCGTTGGTGTTGGCTCGAAAGACCTCTGGACCCCCTGAGGCACTCGCAATTGCTGAGACCATATGGACATGTGACAAGAAGAGACAAGCCCACCAGAAGGCCTCGGACTCCGCTGACCGCGACCAGATCGCCAGACAGATGGATCGCTGGACTCGATAAACTCGATTTCGTGCCACTCAGGGCTTCGAGCCCGTGAGGCATTGCGAAAAAATCCCGGGAGAATTTTTCCCATCGGGTTTCATGTCGTGCGGCCATGTGTTACAATGGCTCTATGATAAACTCCAAAGTGCAGTGGTGTAGGACTTGCAAGCGAACGCTCGAGAACTGTACGTGCCGAAAGGTGGCGTCATGACCGAGATGATCACCGATTCAACGCTGATCGAAGTGCCGTTCCAGAAGTACCAGTTCTCAGTGCTTGAGGTCGTCAAGGATCTCCATGACGATGCCACTGGATCTGGAGAGTCCCTCGGGCCCGATGAACGTGTATGGCTCCGAAACTGGCTGAGGTGGTGGACTTCCGATCTCATCTGGGACTGGCCCAAGACTGACCATCTTATCAGAGACTACGAGGACTGCATTCGCGAGCTGGCTTGGAGTGCCATTGCTCTCTCTGAGAGGTATGCACCATGAACGGTGGATGCGATTACAACGGTGCGCTGGCGACGTGTTACAACCTCTACTGCCCGAAGCACGGCATCCCGCGACCATCAGAAGTCAGGGACGGCGAGGCGAATGAGCGCATCAGCCGCATTGAGATCATGCTCGCCGAACTGGTACGCCTCCAGTACGATCAGCTGGCGATCATGAAGGCCGTCAGCGAGTCTCACTATGCGGTCGCTCCGTACATCAGCAAACCCAAATACATGAAGGTGACAAAATGAAATTCATTCGATTCATGAAGCTCTTGTTTTCAATCATGGGTGAAATCGCGATTGGTGCGATCCTCTACCCAGCTATTCTTCTCTACTGCGTCTATCTTGTCGTGACGTCGTACCTCAAGCGCTACGTGCAGTGGAGGAAGCTATGATGTCTCATACCGTAACGCCGGCGACTGCTGGCGAAGCGCTCGATAGGATCATCGAGTCGCTAGGACTCGTTCGCATGCGAGATGGACGTTTAAGTGCTTCAGACGGTCGGATCCTGTGTGTGAGATGGGACAAGATCGAACTCGATGCGACTTGCGCTGCACTCAAGAAATTTCATCGATCACCAGCAATGAATGCTGAGCTTGAAGTGACATTGCTGGTGACAGAGCATATTCTCAAGGATCTGTATACGCCGAACGATGCTCGAGCTGTCGGTCGTGGTGTTGATGAGGATGAGTCATGAGCCTCGTATACACCCGCCGAACGTTCGTTGAATGCGATTCATGTCGGGCCAAGCCGGGTTCGCCCGCCCTATGCCGAGAATGCTTGGAGAGGCGTGAGATGTATTCCGTCCTCGAGTACATTCGCAACGGCAACTTCTTCTTGAACAAGCGTGTCAAGCTGCTCATCAAGTTCTGCGAGCACTGCAAGGACGGCATGGCCGACCTGTACTGTCCGGAGCACGGCCGATGAGCCACGAAGGATACGGACCTCTCAGTGGTTGTTGCACCAATGGCTGCACGTGGGTCCCTCCGACCAGGTGGCAGAGATTCAAGAACTTTGTCTCGAAGGTTCTTCATCCCATCAGGACGTACCAACAGCGGAAGGCGTTCAGGCAATTCCAGCGCGAGATCTTACAGACAATTCGTCGGGTGTATCCTGCCCTGATTGCAAATGATAGTGTCTGTACAGCCGATGATGGCACCTGTTGGAAAGATCTTCGAAGTTGAGTACATGTACAAGGTCAACAAGCCTATCGATTTCATAGACATTTCATTCGTCAACGAGCCGTACGATCCCGATAAGGAGAAGAAATGAGAAAGCCGATTGAGTTCTGTCCGAGATATCTTGACGTCCCTGGATGTTTTTGCACGCTTCGACCAAAGCACGTCGGACCTTGCTCATTCCATCTCAGCGGCATTCGGGCAGATTCGGCGATCAACGATCTCCAGCGCAAACTTGACATCGCGAACGATGCCCTACGAGACGTGGTGCAACTAGTCGGAGGTTCATACGGATCGATGTCAATCGCTGTCGGAATCGCAGAGAACGCGCTCAAGAGCCAGTCATGATCAACGCAACCTACGATCGTTGGAATCCGAATCTCAATAGACTGCTTCCTTTTCTCAATCGAGCCCATGAATTCGGTGAGAGAGCTCGAGAGGCCATCGTACAGGAAGCATCTGACGCGATTGAGGTCTATGAGCGCCGACGTCTTTGGTTGGATGATCGATACGATCCGAAGGTCGTTGAGCAGCTCTGGCGTCTCTACGAGGAATACCTCTGCTGTATGTAGCAAAAACTGACTCACTCGGTGCACAAACGCGCACAAAAGTGGTATAGTGGTACTACACAAGTGAACGCCCTGGAGGGCATAAAATGGCTTTCGATGAAATGCTCTTCGGATTTGCTGTGTGGGCTGCCGTCGGAGTACCTTATGGTCTCTTGCTGGTGAATATGCCTGCACCTGAAAACAAGCTTGAACGAATTCTTCATTCTGGTCTCGTCATTGTTGGATTGGTATTTCTCTCACCGATTCTTCTTTTTGTTTTTCTGTTCGGCGTGATCACAGGACTTTTCGGTCTCGGAGATAAAAATGACAGTTGAATATTCCGACGGTGACATCTTCACGTGTCATGCTGAATGTCTTGTCAATCCCGTTAACACTGTCGGTGTCATGGGAAAGGGGCTTGCGCTCATGTTCAAACGCAAGTGGCCTGACAACTTCGAGACGTATAAAGAACTCTGCGAGATGAAGAAGCTAGAAACAGGAAGCGTTCATCTCTACATGACCGACGAAGAAGATCCTCTTTGGATTGCAAACTTTCCGACGAAGGCTCATTGGAAAGATCCATCGAAGATTGAGTATATCAACGAGGGTCTTGACTGCTTGAAAACGTTGCTTGAGACGTTTGACGTTGGGACAGTCGCGATCCCCGCTCTCGGTTGTGGATTGGGCGGACTCTCTTTCGATCAGGTGTCAAACGCTATCGAACGTGTTTTCGGCGATAGCGCAATCAAAGCAATTGTTTTCCCACCAAAGGAATCGTTACGATGACGAATGAAGATAGAAACAAGATCGCTGCATTGCTATTGCTCTTGTTCATCGTTGAAGTTATCATCTCGGTGTTTGTGTCATGAGTGAAATTGTCCATGAACAATTGATGCACGTCAAATCGATTTTGGGGTCAGATTGATCCGTCTTCGTATGAGATGGTAATTCAAATTGAATTGCACGATGGATCGCAAGTCGCAGTGAAAGCGAAAGATCTCGACATCAGTTTTCTTTTCGACAAGCTCAATCAAAACAAACTAAAAGCAAAGTTCGTGATCACAGTTGAGCCTTGATTTTCTTCCCTTGTTGCTTTGTGTTAGATTGGTCAAATGAGAACGCCAATCCCTGCAGATAAGATGGAAAAAATCAGAAAGATTGCCACCGCTGTTCGCTTCGGTGCTGAACAGCTTGCGCGTGCAGAAAAGTTCGGACCAGTATATAATTCATCGTATGATCGAATGGGAGGACTGAATCTCGGTGGTGCCTGTGGGGATTGCTCCAAGGTCATTCTCGATATGATTCGCCACCATGTTGGCCTCGGCCTTGTTCATTGGCAAGCCGGGATGTACTACAATCCAGCAGATAAGGTTTGCGACGAATATTCTCACAACTGGCTCAAACTCAGCAATGGCATGATTCTTGATGTGACCGCCACTCAGTTCACGAGACGTCTTCCTCCAGTCTACATCGCCAAGCGTAACGACAAGTACAAAGCTGACTATGAAGGGACTTGTTGTGAGCCAATTGGACGCAGTCCATGGCGTGTATCTCTCCGTAAACTCGCTGAACGAAAGTACAAGGAACTCACATGACAATCCCGAAAATTGAATTCAAGTCTGAAACAGATGACGGGACCGAATATCGCAACGTACTTTTGCGAGCACGTGTCGGTGACATCAAGCGACTTGCAATGGCACTCGCAAACAAAGAGCGTGGATTCGTCAGTTTCTCAAACCCGCGTGTTGAGCTTCTTGACGACAACCAGATCATGATCGTTCTCCCTTCGAATACAGGTTCTGTCGCAGACTACATTTACGTGGGATTCGATATCTTCGTTCCTCTTACCGAAGATGAGGTCGCAGTGACTGCTCCAGAGGAATCACATGTTCCTGTCACGTAATGTATTTTTTGTAGTCATTCTTGCATTATCATCATGTAAGAACGAAAAGCTCGTCAATTCTGACATTCCTGCATGCATCCCTTACTCAGAAGAGTGCAATGGAATCGATGATGACTGTGATGGCACAGCTGACAATAATATCAAGCCTGTACCATGCTATCCAGGTGATTCTACTGAATTGCTGTATGGTGAATGCAATTACGGCAAAACATTCTGCATCAACAAGAATATCGTTTGTTTGAACTGGAAAGGTCCACAATCTGAACTATGCAATGGTCTAGATGATGACTGTGATGGTCAAATCGATGAAGGCTCCAATGCCGATCTTGATCTCGTCATCGCTGTTGATTATTCTTACTCAATGCTCGAGAGTTTTGAAGCAATCAAAGTTGATCTTGCGCAGTGGACAGCAGCCAAGCAAGGAGCATCAGATCTCAGGATAGCGTTGATCGGAATTCCAGCACCGCTTTATGATGCTGAAGTTGTCTTGCTTAGAGATCTTGTTGATCCTTGGGATTTCATGGTTGCCGTAACAAACGGCCCTATTGCGAATGGCGGAGGTTATGAAACCCAATACGATGCAATCGCCCAGGTTTCTGATAACGCCAATCCACTCAATTTGTCTTGGAAGCCGTTGGCTCAACGCGCTTTGATAATCTTTACAGACGAACCTCCACAATCGTATATGAGACCAGCAGTCACATACGCTTCAGCGCGGCACGCCATGTTGGATTCGGGATTGAAGGTCTTCATATTCACATCTGATCCATCTTGGTATCAGTGGTCTCCAAAACCACTCTTCCCTTTGCCAAATACGGGACTCCAAGCAGAAATGGAAAAGATTTACATACAAGGAAAATGTCAATGAAAAAGCCAAAGGTAAAAGAAGAAACATTCCTCCAACTCGATGGCAAGATTTACATCGTAACGAAAAAGAATGGACGAACTACCAAGCGCGAAGAAATCGATGGCAAGCTTGTTCTAGAAGCAATCATGTCGATCATTCGTCGTGAAGTCACCAAACGAGAAATGGAAGTGGCAATTGACAAACTCGCCAAAGCTTGATCTTCTCAACGCTGTTTACAATCTCCTTCAGACGTCGCATGGTCTTTGCTTATGCGGGGCCGGAATCACGACTGTCGAAACCTGCGAGTATTGCTCACGGCGATGGGAACTTAATAGAGCCTACCATGCCTATGTCCCAGATGATGAAAGCACTCCGACGTCATCTGACACACTCGACGCATACCAGGACGCAGCCCTAAGGACAGCAGCCAGAGATTTCAATGCTTATGGCATCGATCCCAAGTACAAAGGCGACGAGCTACTTCTCAGAAAGCTCGATCAGCTCATTTGGTCGAATGGTCTCACCGGTGAAGCTGGAGAGTTTGCAGACTTCATAAAGAAGCTTCATGGACATGGACATGTCTATGATTCGGCAGCAAGACAACATGCCGGCAAGGAACTCGGAGATGTTCTCTGGTATCTCTCTGTTCTTGCAGATTCATTCGGCTTCGATCTTTCAGAGATTGCTCGAATGAACGTGGACAAGCTCATGAAGCGTTATCCGAACGGTTTTGAGATTCAAAGGTCCATCGATAGAAAAAATGGTTGACCCTTCCTTGTGAACTCTATATACAATGTAGGGAGAAAGCGAGGAGGCTATGGCTTTGAGTACTGTCAAGACAAGCGGATCCCTTTCGGCGGAAATTGATGAGAAAGATGTTGCAGTTCCAGTCGAAGATGGAAATGACATTCTCAGAGTATGCGCCGGAGGTTGTGGTAAGAAGATCCTGTTCTTCGGATTTCCCGAGACCGGAGTTGAATGGTGTGCAGAAGTGGAAGGAGCTCTTTGCTTAGAATGTAGAGCAAGTCCTCTGAAACATACGCCAGTTCAACTAACTTGAGGTCAACATGAAACGTAGGATGCTTATCATAGACGTCGCCGGAGATGCACTCGAACCAGTTCTTCAAAAGGATCCACTTCCTCGAGAATTTGGTCTCAATCTCGATACGATTGCTAAAGCTCGGCAATGGCTCACAAATCCGCATAACTGGAAAGGAAGTGAAGTAATTCCAGTCGTATGGGATGGTCTTGTTCCTTACGTCTGCAGACGCAGAGGTTTACGTTTAGCGCAAGAGCCGTGGGACGATGGACTTCCAATGGTCATCATTCTAGAACAGCGTAGACTGCGTAGAGGCGGCAAGGCAGAGGAAGTTAGCATCGATGGTGAATGATGCTCGCTCTCGCTCTAACTCTTTGTGTATCGCAAGCTCATGTGCAGATACCAGAGAGTATGACGGATCGTATCGAAATCATCAGAGAGACAATGCCTGACATTTTTGAATTTTTCGAGAATTTGTTTGAAGGATTCATGGAGCATCTTTCTCCACGTCCAGTCCCTGTACAGGAAGAGGTACAAGAAACCATGAGTGTTGCACTTGTAATTGACGGAGTCACTCGCGAACAGCTTTTGAAGATCATGCCAGGAATTCCAAGGCCGCTCGTCGATTTGTATTGTGACAGGCTGAATGATGCCATGCAAGAGTTTGAGATCAATACACCTCTCAGAATTGCTGCGTTCCTTGGACAAATCGCGCATGAAAGTGCTGAATTGAAGTACTTCCAGGAAATTGCTGATGGTTCCGCGTATGAGAATAGAAACGATCTTGGGAATGTCTTCCCGGGAGATGGCAAGCGCTTCAAGGGCCGCGGACCAATTCAGCTCACTGGAAGAACGAACTACAGAGACTATGGTCAGGTTCTCGGTCTTGATCTCGTTCATAATCCCGAGCTAGCTGCATCTCCAGAAGTTGGATTCAGGATCGCTGGTGCTTTCTGGAAGCGCAAGGCTTTGAATGCTCTTGCTGACAACGGAGAGTACAAGAGAATTTCGATCAAGATCAACGGCATCAACAAGAAGACCGGTGAAGCAAACGGAATGGAAGATCGTATCAAATACTACACTCTTGCCAAGGAAGCGCTCGGTGTCAAGTGAAAGCTAAGGTTCAACTCTTCCCACACAAGAATCTCACGACTCCTACCATCCCTTATGTGGAAGTTCCAGATGACGTGCAGGTAAAGAAAGATCTTTTGACAGATATCACGTCGGCAAAGATCATTCTTGATGCTACACCGCACGGAATTGCGCTTGCTTCAAACCAAGTTCACCAGACGACTGCTCCTCAACGCTTCTTCGTAATTGAGCCGAAGTTCGCTGAAAAGAATTCACTCCCAACAGCTATCGTCAATCCTTCATGGGCGCCGTTTGATACGTCACTCACCGCCGAAGAAGAAGGGTGTCTATCGTTCCCTGGTCTTAGAATTGCCATTGGTCGTCACAACACCATCCGCTGCCAGTTCTGGGATACACACGGGAAGTCGTACGCGATGATCATCACGGGCCTTGCTGCTCGTATGTTTCAACATGAGTGTGAGCACCTTGATGGAGAGACGTTTC
>ERZ1292623.562-Hain-H51-01um-R1-562-length-39819-cov-6_pt1 | contig 39819 bp, 52 predicted proteins | sample MGYA00564398_ERZ1292623 | MGnify/ENA primary metagenome ERZ1292623 (study PRJEB36523, sample SAMEA6512633) | groundwater metagenome | collected 2019-01-07 | study: AquaDiva: Metagenomics assemblies of 32 groundwater samples
CATGTACTCTCTGAAGTCTCTTTACTTGAATTATGATAGAGTGAAAATTAAGCCAGAAAAGATCCAAAATCAAATATGAATAGTATACAAATGGTAGACCTTGTCGGTCAGTACAAGGAGATTAAAACAGAAATTGATAAAGCAATTTCTGCCGTATTATTATCGGCCAAGTTTGTAAATGGCCCCGAGGTTCATGAATTTGCCACTAATCTTAAAAATTACACCGGAGCGGGGTTCGTGGTTCCGTGTGCAAATGGAACCGATGCCCTCCAGATTGCCATGATGGCTCTTGAATTTGAGCGTGGGGATGAAATAATCGTACCGGCGTTTACTTATGTCGCTACTGTTGAGGCAATTGCTTTGCTAGGCCTTAAACCACGACTTGTAGATGTTGATCCGGACACATTTAACATAAATCCGAAATCCATAGAACAAAACATTAATTCTCGGACTAGAGGAATAGTCGCTGTTCACATGTTTGGCCAAGCGGCTGACATGGAAGAAATAATGAAGATAGCACAAAAAAATAACTTAAAAGTTATCGAAGATAATGCTCAATCTATCGGGTGCGAAATAACTTTTTCAGATGGCAGCAAGAGACAAGCCGGTACCATAGGACATATTGGCACTACTTCTTTTTTCCCTTCAAAAAATCTCGGAGCTTATGGGGATGGGGGTGCGATTTTTACCAGTGACGGGCAGTTAAGTGATAGGCTTAAAACAATAAGTAGCCACGGCCAAAGACAGAAGTACTGCTATGATGAGATAGGAGTAAATTCAAGATTGGATACTATCCAGGCCGCTATACTTAATGTGAAGCTTAAGAAACTAGACGAATATATTTCGCGAAGACAAAAAATTGCCGCATATTATGATGCGCAGTTAGGAAGTTTGGATAACGTTTCAATTCCTAAACGTAACAAAAAAAGTACGCACGTATTTCATCAGTATACTTTGAAATTACACAACAAAGACAGAGGCGTTTTTCAAGATTATTTAAAGGGGAAAGGGATACCCACAATGATTTATTACCCGTTACCTATGCATCTCCAAAAAGCGTATTTGCATTATGGGCACAAGAAAGGTGATTTCCCCATTTCAGAAAAATTGTGCGAAGAAGTGATTTCCATCCCCATGCATACCCAAATGAACGATGCAGCGCTCGAGTTCATCACCGGGATTATTAGACAATATTTCGAATAAGATGGAGAACAAAAAAATTGAGAACAAAAAGGAATTTTTTGCCCATGAGACGGCAGTTATAGATGAGGGTGCCAAGATTGGCAAGGGCACTAAGATTTGGCACTTCTGTCATGTCATGCCTGAATCACAAATAGGCGAGGGTTGTAATTTGGGCCAAAATGTATTAGTTTCACCTGGTGTAATACTGGGCAAGAACGTAAAGGTCCAAAACAACGTGTCTCTCTATACTGGTGTTATTTGCGAAGACGATGTTTTCCTTGGGCCTTCGGTGGTTTTTACGAACATAAAGAACCCCAGAAGTGCAGTTGTGAGAAAGGGTCAGTATGAGCAAACATTGGTTAAAAAGGGCGCTAGTATAGGGGCCAACGCCACAGTCATTTGTGGCGTTACGATCGGAGAGTATGCTTTTGTAGGAGCAGGAGCAGTGGTTACCAAGGACGTTTCTCCATATGCTTTAGTTGTAGGTAATCCAGCAAGACAGATTGGTTGGGTTAGTGAGTATGGACACAGGTTGGAGTTTAAAGAGGGGATTGCAACGTGTCCAGAGAGTGGTGAGAAATACGAACTATCTGACGACGAAGTAAGAAAGATTAATAAATAATAGATAATGAAAAGGTTCGCCCTTATTGGTGCCGCCGGCTATATCGCCGAAAAGCATATGAAAGCTATTGCCGAGACCGGCAATGATTTGGTGGCTGCCGTAGATATCAGCGATAGTGTTGGCATACTTGATAAGTATTTTCCGCAGGCACACTTCTTCACAGATTTTGAAAAATTTGAAAAGCATATCGATCTTCTTCGCGAACAGGGCGAAAAAATAGACTATGTCAGCATATGTACTCCAAATTATCTACATGATTCGCACATTAGATTTGCTCTAAAATGTGGAGCGGATGCAATATGTGAAAAGCCTCTGGCTTTGGATCCAAGGGGTGTGGAAGCCTTGGCAGACTTTGAGAGAAAGGGAGAGAATAAAATTTATACTATTCTCCAATTAAGACTCCATCCTAAGATGATTGAGCTTAAAAAGAGAATAGAAGATGGTCCCAAAGACAAGATTTATGATGTGATCCTCACGTACAATCCTCTAAGAGGAAGATGGTATTTTTCAAGCTGGAAAGGTCAAGATGAGAAGGCGGGAGGAATTGTAATGAATATTGGCGTGCATTTTTTCGATACACTTATTTGGTTGTTCGGTAATGTTAAGGAGAGCATCGTTCACGTTATGGAGCCCGACAGATCGGCCGGTTATCTTGATTTGGAAAGAGCAAGAGTGAAATGGCTCCTCTCGTTGCGTGAGGATACTCTTCCAGCGCACATAAAAATAAAACCTCTGGGTGATCGGTATTACAGATCAATAACAGTTGATGGGGAAGAGGTCGAATTTAGTACCGGGTTTGCAGATCTGCACACTCTCTCCTATAAAGAAATTTTAAGAGGCGATGGTTTTGGTCCTCGAGAGGTGATGCCAAGCATTGAGGTAGTACATAATATACGTATAGCCAAGCCAATTGGTCTCAAAGGGGAATATCATCCATTTTTAAAAAAATGAGTGGCTATATAATGACTATGAATGACAGAGGATATTAGTAGAAAGAATATCGAAAGTTTTTCTTCCACTAATTCTGTGGAAGCCTACTCGAATGATTACTTGCGTGAGAGCGAGCGTTATGTGATAGATACTTATGGCACGAGGGGCAAGCGGGTGCTTGATCTCGGTTGCGGCACAGGTCGCACAACTTCGTACATATATAAGAATGGTGCAGATGTAGTGGGGATTGATCCGGCCGAAGGCATGATTACTCGAGGTCGCGAGTTGCATCCAGAATTGGACTTGCGAGTGGGGGACGCGCGCCATCTCGATTTCCCAGACAATTATTTTGATTTAGTTTTTTTCTCATTCAATGGTTTGGATAATCTTTACCCAATTTCAGAAAGGCAAAATGCAGTCAGAGAGATTAAGAGAGTTTTGAAAACTGGCGGGATCTTCGCCTATTCATCCCACAATTCGCTTGCCTTGCCGCGCACCGCAAGAGGCTTAAGGGATTGGTTCCTAAATCTGCCACATTTCCATTTAGGCCCTCATTATAGAATTGAACGTCATGATTTCGGCAAACTAATTCAGTACTACAACAACGTCTGGAACGAAGAGCGCTGGATCACATCTGAAGGTTTTAAGCTTGAGAAGCGCATCGGCGGCCCCTTCAGCGAGCGCTTCCCCATGTATATCTGCCGCAAGCCACAACTTGGAGGCCTTGCCTCTAAGTTGTTATAGGTGCTACACCTGTTGACATTCGTCAAGTTCTCTGATAGCCTCCGTTTAGAAAGAGAGGTAAAGGGCCATGGGACTTAACCTATCAATTTATCCACTTGTGGATCCAAGCCGTTTAAGGGGAACTGCGAGTTGTCTAGACAGGCTTTCCTTCGATCGGGATTATAGGATCTTTGCTCAATTCTCCGACGCAGAGCTTCGAGCCGGAGATACGCCAGAATATCCTGTAGGCTCTATCAAGTGCGAGAGGATTCCTTCGGACTGCTGGCTGGACATAAACGGCAAGAGAACGAGAAAAAACGGTGATCAGGTGGTCACCTTCGTCTATGCCGAAGACGCTCAAAGACTCATGATGCCAGCCGATACGTCACAGAAGAACAAGGCCATCAAAGCCTTCATCGATGCTCTGCCTCCGGATGCTCCAATCATCCTTTGGTGGAGCTAATTTGGAATCTCGCACACGAACCCCGAGGATCATCCTCGGGGTTCTCATATTTATACTAGAATTTTTGAATTAGAGAATCCCCCGGAGGGTAACCCTCCGTAGCAAAGCAATGATAACTCTAATTTGTCAAACGGAGGGTTACCCTCCGTAGGTTAGCCATTCGAGTCACAATTCACTTGCCATCCCACACACATTGCCCGGCCTGAAAGATTTATTTAGAAATATGTTCAAATTGCGAGTAGGCCCTCATTATCGCAATATCAACCAAGGTTTCGGGCCCCTAGTGCAGTACTATAACAACGTCTGGCAGGAAAAAAAGTTCATAGAAAATTGTGGATTTAGGTTATTAGAACGCCTCGGAGGTTCCGTGAGAGAACGCTTCCCCCTTTATATTTGCAAAAAATCACAACCCGGAGGGTTACCCTCCGGAACAACACGATAAAGAAAGCTACTTGTCAAACAAGGGGTTACCCTTCGTAGGTTCGTAGGTTAGCCAATCAAGCATTTCGGTTTCGTATTCTTCAATATTTGCAAAATATTTTGGAAAGGTATCTAAGTTTAATATCTTAGATTCCGGTCTCCATAGGTCCAGATGATCGGAGTAACTTGAGAATTTGTAATCTCGCAAATTTTGTAATACCTTTCTCGCCGCATGCTTATTCAGTTTGCCGGGTTTAATTCCAAACAATGCTCCAGGATTTAGGTGAATGTATGCGAACAAATATTTTAGGTGTTCGTTATTTTTTATATGTACGGCCTTGAATGTTCCCTCAAACAGTCTGCCAGTTCTATTATTACAGAGATTGAAGTACATAGAGTGAGACGTACCTAATTTCATCATAAATTTACTTATACCTCCTTCCTGTCTCTCCTTGGCAAGTACATGGTGATGGTTGTCCATCATTGCGTAGGAACCAATGTCGATTAATCTCTTCCCAACATCAACATCGTAGGCAGAATCAATAGTTGGAATTTCCCGAAAGTTTAATTCTTTGTTTCCGTTGCACAAGTAGAGTAATTTTTGAAATCTGATTTTGTCATTCTCGTTAGTGAAAATATTTCTCTTCTCAATGCCTCGGTTAAAGCAGTGATAGTACTCATTTAGAGAAAATTTAAAGTTTCTAGTTGCCATGTAGTAATTTTATACTAATCCACTCTTCTACAAAGGGTAACCCTCCGGAATTATGACATATTGATAATAATCAGTAAACATGATAGGGTGTGCAGAGGGAGGACAAAGCAATGTACAACGTTGCATTTGTGTACACGAGAGAAACTGGTGGCTTCGAAGGAGTTGTGACATGGTGCACTTTCAAATCCAAAGAGGATTTCGACAAATTTTACACAGATGAGATCCGAAAAAGAGAACGAGTGGTGGAAGAAGGGATCTCGCAAGAACGTTGTATCGAACTTGTTAAGTTGACCCCTCATGCTTGTAGAGTAGCCGCTGCCATTCAAAAGGCAACGGGGCCGGATGGAGAAATTGATGTGGAATCGCTAAAAATGGAACTCCACATGGCACTAATGGCAAGCAGTCTGGAGTAGCATCGACTGCTCGAGTAACAAGGGGCCACGTTCTGACGAGAACGTGGCCCCTTACAATTTTTCGGGCGAATTTTATGCTAGACTTTTTAATACTTTATGATTTTGATTCACAGAAAGTTCGGTTTGTTTAAGTCAGTTAGGATTTTACTCCAAAGGGAGACTTTGGAGCAGATTCTAAAATTCAGCAAATGGGATTACGTGACTGTTGTTTCTTATAATCCTTTACCAGAATTGGAGAAAGCGGGATTTGTTTTGACTACGAAAAATATCGCTAATATTTACTTAGGCGAGAGAAAAAGTGATGAGGAAATTCTGGCAAGTTTCTCTCGCAACACACGCAATGAGATACACAGAACTGAAACGATTCAGGAATTACGATTCATGATTCATGAAGGGTATAAAAAAGAAGAATACGAGTTGTATGAAAGTTTTGAGAAGAGCCAAGATAGGAAACCTTGGAGAGAGGAGACGCTAAAAGAGGGAATTGTGCACTTCAATGCTTATTATAAGGGTGAGTTAGTCTCAAGTCTGCCTTGTTATGATCTATTTCCAGCACTTCAGGTGCGGGCCATGTTTTCTAAGCGTTTAAGTACACACGATCATGAATTTAACAAGATAATTAGCAACGCGAACAGAAGGTTGGTTTACGAAACTTGCAAATGGGCGCTTAATAAAGGGTATAAATTTGTTGGTTTGGGTGCTGTTACTACCAGTACAGAACAAAAGGCGAATGTGGCCCAGTTTAAGATGTTCTTTGATCCTAAAGTAGAGACAGAATACACCTATACACGTAGGCCTTGGTTTATGTTATGATTGCCACATGCCCGTGAATACGACTGACAAGGTTCTCAAAGGTTTGCTGTATCTGTCTCTATTTGCCGCGCTTTTCCTCCCTCTGTTCGTAGCTAATGGTATGTTTTTCCCTTTCATCGTCGGCAAGAATTTTGCTTTTCGCATAATTGTTGAGATCGCTCTTGCTATTTGGCTTATCTTATTATCACGCAAGGCCATCACCGGTCCCAAATCGTCATGGATCGTCACGACAGTTGCGATTTTCGCTTGTGTTTTAATATTAGCCGCGATTTTTAGCGTTAATCCATACCGAAGTTTCTGGTCTAACTATGAACGCATGGATGGTCTCATCAATCTACTTCATGTTTTCGGCTATTTCTTTTTGATGGCTTCAGTTTTCAATACCCAGAAATTGTGGAATTGGTACTTACACACATCGCTTGCCTCGGCCACCATCACTTCCCTTATCGGCTTGGCCCAACTTACGGGGCTGAAAGCTATCAGCCAGAGTAGTACGCGAGTAGATACCACTTTCGGCAATGCCACTTACTTGGCTGTGTACATGTTCTTTCACATTTTCATCGCCCTGTACTTTTTCATCAAGAATCGCGATTTAAACAAATGGCATAGAATAGGTTACGGCGCGCTTGTCTTACTTTATGGCTTGATTCTCTATCACACAGCCACAAGAGGCGCAATTTTGGGATTAATTGGCGGTCTCATTTTCGCTCTCATTCTCTCGTTTTTCACAACAGAGGGGAGGATGCGCAAATTAATCGCCGCTCCACTTGTACTCATTGTTCTCTTTGCTGGGGGATTTTATCTTGCTCGTGATACTAAATTTGTCCAAGGGAGTCCTGTGTTAAGCCGATTTTCCAATATGTCACTTAAAGATTCCACCACGCGCACGCGCTTCATTGTTTGGAGCATGGCTCTCAAGGGTGTAGCCGAGAGGCCAATTTTAGGCTGGGGTCAAGAGAATTTCAACATAGTTTTCAATAAGCATTATGACGCGCGTCTGCATAGTCAAGAGACTTGGTTCGACAGAGCTCATAATGTATTCCTAGATTGGCTTGTGGCGGCCGGTATCTTGGGCCTTGCAGCGTATCTTTCTATCTTTGTAGCTTTATTTTGGATTATATGGAAAAACACGAGTTCTACTGTTTCTCGTTTAGAGCGTAATTTATTGGCGGGATTATTTGCTGGTTATTTATTCCAGAATATTTTCGTTTTCGATAACATTACGAGCTATATAATGTTTTTCAGCCTACTTGCTTACATTCACTTTATTTCTGATAGGGAAGTCTCGTTTAATCTTGTGCAGAGAGTGCGAAGTTTATTTGCGCGTTTGGGAGCATTTATGTCTGGCGCGTATAGAACAATCGTTTATGCTCTCGTGCCCGTACTTGCAATTTTCGTTATTTACTTCGTTAATGTTAAGCCCATCAAAGCAAACGGTCTTATCCTTACTAATATGTATCCGAGAGTGATATCAGAAGAGCGCCTCACTAGCATAAGCAAGCTTTTCGATATGGGCACTTTCGGCAATATGGAAGCGCGCGAACAGTTGCTATTCTTATTGATAGAGGTGTCTGGTCAACAAAATGTAGATCAGAATCTCATGATGAAATATCTCGAGCTTGCCTATCAGCAAATGAGCAAACAACTTGAAAGCACAGGAAATGACGCTAGGCATCAACTTTTCATGGGATCATTCTTGCAGACATTTGGGAAGGCTGATGACGCATTAGTTAACTACAAAAATGCGCAAGTCCTCTCACCCAAGAAGCAGATTATTCTTAATTCACTTTCTAGGGTTTATCTTGAGAAGGGGGATTATGCCGAAGCTATGCGCTTATCAAAAGAGGCTTACGAATCCGATCAATCATATAGTCGAGGAGCTATCGAGTATGCTATAACACTTATCTATGCAGGAGAAAATGAAGCTGCCGAAGCCCTTTTCAAAAAGCGTTTTGGCACAGAACTTGTGGCAGATCCTCGGGTCATTCAGGCGTATGTCCATCTTGGTAGGTACGACAAAATAATCGCAATTTGGAAAGAGCAGATTGCTGATAATCCCACTAATCCTCAAGCGTACTTATCGCTTGCCGCAACCTATTATGCGGATCATCAAGACACTAAAGCTATCCAGACACTTAGACAGATGATAGAAGTTGATCCCAACACAAAAGCTCAAGCCGAAGAATATATAAAGCAAATTGAGTCAGGAACTCTTCCCCGAAATTAGGTCATATTAGTGACTTGACCCCGTTAGAAATCATATTTCTAACGGGGTTGACAAATTAATTCTTTCTGATAGGATAGTTTATGTATGGGTGTGCTCCCTGCCCTGAGTTTATCGAAGGGCCGATAGTAATATCATTGGGATCCTCTTACAAAATCGCTCAAAGCCGCCTTCGGGCGGCTTTGAGTTTTAAAAGTTTATCTCCACTCACGACCCTCGGTGGCGACCTCCTACAAAATCTTATATGAGTGCGACCGAGAGTCGTGGGTGATGACAACAAAAAATAGTATACCAAAAATAAAAATACTTATCCACACAATGCACTTGCATGCAACTTTTTGTGTGCAGATTGATTTATAATTGAGTGAAGGAGGAATCTCAAAAGGTCGAGAACAAAAAACAAAATAAAAATATTATGGCAAAGAGAAAGAAGGCCACAAAAAAGAAGGCCAAGAAGCGATCAAAGAAGAGATAATATCTTTATCTCCCACTAACATAAAATCCCTTCCGGAAACGGTAGGGATTTTATGTTATAATTGAGCACTTATGTCATTTCTAAACAAAATTTTTGGCAACGCAGGCGACCGCCGAGTCAAGGAAGTTGCCCCTTTAGTCGAGCAAGTTAACTCCCACGAGGACGGAATAAAAGCGCTTTCTGATCAAGAACTTAAGGCTAAAACACTTGAGTTTAAGGCTCGATTAGAGAAGGGCGAGACTTTGGACGATATTTTGCCTGAAGCTTTTGCTTGTGCGCGTGAGGCGGCTCGGCGCACTCGAGTCGAGCGACACTTTGACGTGCAATTGATTGGCGGGGTTGTTCTACACCAGAAGGGCATTGCCGAGATGCGTACCGGAGAAGGCAAAACTCTTGTGGCCACTTTGCCCGCGTATCTGAATGCGCTTACAAGGAAGGGCGTGCACATTGTAACTGTGAATGATTATCTCTCGCGACGTGATGCTACTTGGATGGGGCAAGTTTATAACGCACTCGGCCTTTCTGTTGGCGTGCTTAATCACGAGGCGTCATATATATATGACGAAAGCGCAAAACTCAAAGCGCAAAACTCAAATCTTGACGAAGAGAGAGACACAGAGGGATACTTCAAAGTTGTGCACGAGTTCTTGCGACCGGTGTCACGCCGCGAAGCTTATCAAGCCGATATCACATATGGCACTAATAACGAATTTGGCTTTGATTATTTGCGAGATAATCTTTCGTATCATCCCGATGGTTTGGTTCAGCGCGAACATAATTACGCAATTGTTGACGAAGTTGACTCTATTTTAATAGACGAAGCACGCACACCTTTGATTATCTCCGGGCCCATAGGCGAGAGCGAATCGCTCTACGGCCAGTTTGCCAAGATCTCTGGCCAATTGATGGAAGGTGAAGACTATACTAAAGACGAAAAGTTAAAGGCAATTCAAATTACAGAAAAAGGGATAGAGAAAGTCGAAAAGATTTTGGGAATAGAAAATATTTATACTGATAAGGGCATCAAGTATGTTCACCATCTTGAGACTGCCGTCCGCGCGAAAGCGTTATTTCTGAATGAGAAAGATTACGTAGTGCGCGAGGGTAAGGTGGTAATAGTAGATGCCTTCACAGGCCGCCTTCAACCCGGCAGACGTTGGAGTGAGGGCTTGCATCAAGCCATTGAGGCCAAAGAGGGAGTTAAAGTTGAGCAAGAATCGCGCACTTATGCCTCTATCACATTCCAGAACTATTTCAGACTCTACAATAAGCTCTCTGGCATGACGGGCACGGCCCTGACAAGCGCAGAAGAGTTTGCTAAAGTTTATGGCCTGGAAGTCACAAGTATCCCCACCAACAAACCATCCAAGAGAACAGATTATAACGATCTAGTATTTCAAAGTGAGAAGGGCAAATTCCAAGCAGTAGCTAAGAAAGTCAAAGAACTTAATCAAAAGGGTCAACCAGTCTTGATCGGCACAGTCTCGATCGATAAGAACGAGATGTTAAGTGCGTATTTAACGCGCGAAGGGGTGCGTCACAATCTCTTGAACGCCAAGAATCACGAGAACGAAGGCGCGATTATAGCTGATGCTGGCAAGAAGGGTTCTGTGACTGTGGCCACTAACATGGCTGGCCGCGGCGTAGACATCAAGCTTCGTGGCACACATGCAAATGAGAGCGAGCATGATGAAGTCAAGACTTTAGGAGGTTTGTTTGTTTTGGGAACAGAGCGTCACGAAGCCAGACGCATAGACAACCAACTAAGGGGTCGCGCGGGCAGACAAGGTGACGCGGGAGAAACTCAATTTTTTGTGTCGCTTGAAGATGACTTAATGCGCATATTCGGCTCTGAACGCATCAAGAGCATGATGGGTAAGTTTGGCATCAAAGAAGACGAGCCCATAGAAAGTCGGTTAGTCTCAAAATCGATAGAAGGGGCACAAGAAAAAATAGAGGGCTTTCATTTTGACGCTCGCAAGCACACGCTCGAATATGACGACGTGCTTAATTTTCAACGTAAGCTTATCTATGGTCGCAGACGCAAACTGCTTGTGGGCACAGATCAAGAAGTAGAGTTGTATTTGTCTGAATTAATGGCCGGTAATCAAGAACTTGAGGAGCTGATTACTAAAAAAAGGGAAGAATTAAATAGTCCGCCAGCTGGCGGATTCTTACCCAGTGTGCGTCAACTATTGCTCCAGATCATAGACATGCTTTGGCTTGAGCACTTAGAAGCGATGGATTATTTGCGCTCTTCCGTGCGCCTGCGAGCCTATGGCCAGCGAGATCCACTCATCGAGTACAAGCGCGAAGGTTTGAGTATGTTCAAAGAACTCGAAGCCAACTTGGTTGCAAACATAACCCACATGCTCCCGAACGTAGGCGGCGTCAGGATTACTAGCGAGCAGAAGAACTTAAACGAAGTGCGCGAAGGAGCGAAAGATATAGCCACCCGTTCACTTAGCGACCATGTCGCTAAGTCAAAAGAAGTGGGCCGTAACGACCCTTGCCCGTGCGGAAGCGGTCTAAAGTATAAACGTTGTGGCATGATAAATGCTCCAGAGCATAATGGGTAGATTGAGCTTAAGTTCTGTGATATGATAGACTCATGAATCAGCACGAATTTACAGCTGTGTACCAGAAAAGAGGGAATTGGATTTTGGCTTGGATCGAAGAAATCCCGGGCGTAAATACGCAAGGCAGGACTAGGAAGGAAGCAAAAGAAAATTTAAAAGAGGCCCTACAGTTAGTCCTCGAAACGAACTACGCACTTTCTTCTGGAAAAGAAACCGAAACTAGTAGGGAATCTTTCAGGATAGCTGTCCCCGCTTAACTTTATGAAGAGGGTTGACCTCTTGAGATATTTGAATGAGCAAGGGTGTCTAATGATCAGAGAGGGCAAGAAACATTCAGTTCTCATCAATCCCAATACTGAACGTACCTCGACTGTACCTAGACACAATGAGGTCGATAGCTTTTTGGCCAAGAAGATCTGCAAAGATCTAGGCATAAAACAGCTAGAAAAAAAGTAATGGACAAGAAAATTGCAGAGAACATTCAGGGGAAGGTTGAAGGTTTGTTGCTAACGTTGGGAGGTGACTTGCGGATTGCGACCAAGGATCAATGCAGTGAAGTGGCTCGACTGGTTGGGTGTTGGATATTAAATGAGTGCCCTGGGTGCGAAGTTCAGGTTTGGAAGGGGGAATTATCTGGTGAGCTAGCTCACGATATCTTGGTTGTAAAAATTGACAACCTACTTTATTTAACAGACCCAACAATATGGCAGATATTTCCGGAAAGCGAAAGCATATTTGTTGGATCTGGCCAGAATGCATTAGAAGTAATCAACCTCCTCACGGTTAAATACGGCGGGACATGGGGAATGTCCGAGGTCATGAAGAATTGTGACGAAAGGTACCAGCGAGAGCTTCTAACCACAATACATGAAAACTCTCAAGCTTAATGATGGCAAGAACTAACTGGTATTCGAACTTATGCTAGACTAGCTGACATGAAGGGGCTAGAGAAGGATATTTTGAAATACTTGAAGGAGCGGGGGTGGGATAATCTTCGGCCATCGGATCTAGCCAAATCAATCATGATCGAGGGAGCAGAGCTTTTGGAACTTTTTCAGTGGGATAACCAGGAACTTAAGGGGGTGAGGAAAAACAAAGAAAAGCTCGAGAGCATTAAGAAAGAACTTGCGGATGTAATGATATACGCAATCGAAATGTCGGTTCTGCTCGGTCTTGATACTAAGGAGATTATTCGTACCAAACTACACAAATCAGCAGAGAAATATCCTGCAAAGTTGATGAAGAAAAATGCCAAGAAAGGGGCTGGTTCAGGAGGAGACACAGATTATTGGAAGATAAAGCGAGCTCACCGAGTAAAGGTTAAATGAAAAAGAATAAAGTCATGGGTCGAGTAAGTAAAGAGAGGTTACAGCACTTCAATTGTGGCAAGTGCACGCGTTGGTGGAGTATTGGCGATGCGTCTGTGAATAAGAAGGTCTGGCATTGCCCTTGGTGCGGTTTGAAGCAAGAGTTTAAAATTATGCCACTTTCAAAATCGAAATGAAAAAACTTATCGTTACTCATAGTGGCACTTTTCATCCGGACGATCTCTTGGCATGTACGGTTATAAAAATTATTGAGGAGAGGCAGGGCAATAGTGTGGGAATTATGCGGAGTCGCAAAGAGGAAGATTGGGCTCGGGGTGATTATGTAATAGATGTTGGTTCTGTTTATGATCCAGAGCACAATAGATTCGATCACCATCAGAAGGGTGGCGCGGGTGGGCGTGAGAATGGCATCAAATATTCGTCGTTGGGTCTTGTGTGGCAGAAATTTGGCATAGAGTTTTGCGAAGGTAACGAAGAGATCGCCAACAAAATAGATAAGAAAATTGTTGAAGCGACGGACGCTCTCGATAATGGTCAAGTTGTGGTGGAGAGCAAATATAAAGATGTATATCCATACACACTCTATGACGTGTTTGATCTATATCGCCCGGCATGGCACGAGAAGCACAAGACATTTGATGAGGGATTCTTAGAAGCGGTTACTTTTGTTGAGAGATTCTTATTGCGAGAAGTTGAGATGGAGAAGGCTCTCATTGTCGCTCGCGAACGCGTACACGCCCTGCTCGCAGACAGAGAAGATAGGAGGCTTTTAGTAATGGACGAATATATCCCCATACACAATGACATATACGAAAAAGAAAAGGAGCTTTTATTTGTAGTTTCACCAGACCCTTCAGGCAGATGGGCAGTTCACACAGTTCCGGCCGCATTGCACACATATGACAGTCGCAAGCTTTTTCCCAGGAATTGGGCTGGCAAAACAGAGGATGAGTTAGCAAAAGTAACTGGCATTGGCGATGCTCTCTTTTGCCACAACGCCAGGTTTATTGCAGTTGCGGCGAGCAAAGAAGGGGCAATCGCATTGGCCAAACTTGCGCTTGCAGAATAAGTGTGTTTTGTGGTATAATTCGAACAGGAGGGTCCCAAGATGACGGCAAGATCTCGTAAGGGAGCGTTGAAGAGCTTTCACTATCACAGAAACCAATTATTCTATTGTAATAATCAGATCCAGGGATACGACAGTATTCCGGAGTGGATCATCGCGAAGTGTCTGGCTTGGTGGCATAGCTTCTGTGCTGGCCAGATGGCCATGGATCTCTACAGTCAGCGTGACGAGTTCCCGATCGCAGGCCCCGAGTGGTGGCCACTCATGCAATTTCTCTCCGACGACTTCTCCGGAGCCTTCTTCAACATCGAAGAGCTCAAGAAGGTGGTGGAGGAGGCCATCGCCCACCCGGATTGCCCGCCACACGACCAGGCCATGATCCTCGAGATTCTCGAGGCGCATTATTTACAAAAAGAAATGGTGACGGAATCGTTCATGATCAATGATCGCATCAAGCTGATCCGGGGGCGTGCACCAGTCATCAGTCTATAGAAAATAAGAAGAGAGATTGACAGGATGGGCGAACACCCATCCTGTTTTCATTTTGTTTTGATATTATGCAGTAATGATTATCAGAGAAAACGTGTTGCTTGCGCCATACACAACATTGCGTATCGGTGGGCCGGCAAGGTATTTCGCAGAGATTGAAAACGAGCAGGAGCTTTCCGAAGGCTTAACCTTTGCGAAGGTTAAGCCTTCGGGTTTACCAATTTTCGTGTTAGGTGGTGGGTCAAACATTTTAGTTTCTGACAAAGGCTTCGACGGACTAGTGATCAGACCCATGATCATGGGCAGAGAAGTAATATCCCCACCTATACCCTCCCCTTATAATAAGGGGAGGGCTGGGGAGGAGATAAGAATCAGGGTGGGAGCAGGGGAGGTGCTTGATGATGTGATCGGGTGGACGGTAGAGAACGGTTGGTGGGGTCTCGAAAACTTATCCTTTATCCCGGGTCTCACGGGCGCGCTGGCTATACAAAATGTAGGCGCTTATGGGACTGAAGCAAGTGAAGTAATCGAGAGCGTGGAAGTGTTTGACAGGGCGAATAATGATTTAAGAATTATGAGTAATGAAGAGTGCGGGTTTGAATATAGAAGGAGTCGTTTTAATACTACTGATAAAAATAAATTCATAATATTGCGTGTGCTTCTTAAGCTTAAAAAAAATGGCAGGTCTAATCTATCATACGAAGATGTCAAAAGTTATTTTGGGAATCGCCTGCCTGCCGGCAAGACAGGGATTCCCAAGTTGATTGAACTACGTAATGCAATAATTGAAATTAGAAAAAATAAGGGCCAGGATCCAAATGAGATCTGGAGCGCAGGATCGTTCTTTAAGAACTTCGTTGTATGTGACAACGAAGGAGTTGAGTACAAAATTTCGGCCGCCGAGATCCTCGATAAGAGATTGGGTCTTAAGGGCTTGCAAGTAGGCGGGGCTAAACTTAGTGAGAAGCAGGTGATAAATATGGTGAACACGGGCAACGCCACAGCTCGTGATTGCATAGAACTGTTTGAAAGAGTGCGGGCCATAGTTCTGGATAAAACAGGGTTGAAGCTAGTGAACGAGCCAGAGTTTGTGGGCTTTGAATAGTAGGGCCGCCCGGTTTATGCCGGGCGGCGGATGAGTGTCCGAGGGGAGATTTTATCGGCCTTCTTTCTGGTGTGTTGTGTGGGTAAAGAGGTACTTGTTGACCAAATAGCTGGCCCCTTCGAATGCGACCGTGAGGCAGATGATTGCGGTAACAATGATAACACCCACCCAGTCGATCTTGTATTTCTCGTCGCGCCCAATCACGGCCCTTCGCTCCCACGACATTGCGTCTCAGCTTTGTTCGTAGTTACCTTTGTTGCGTGCTTGATGGCGTCATTGTTCCCTGAGTGAATGAGGATGCCACCAAAGAAAGTGAGAACAGTGGCGCAAACGATTGCTCCGGGCAGAAGCACCCAAAGATTCTGTTGGTGTTGACCAGCTGTTCGTTTGTGCAATGCTGTCACAGCGGCAATTCCTGCCGATACTCCCGCCAAGAACACAAGTACGGCTCCGAAAAAAGTCATTCGCGTTCCTCCTGCGAGTAAGTTAGCACGTGGTATAATATGTTGCAAACTACAAGATGAGTGAATATTTTCCAACAATAGGCCTGGAAATACACGCGGAATTGAAGACGCGGACCAAGATGTTCTGTGATACCAAGAACGATCCTAACGAGACGAGGCCGAATGTGAATATTTGCCCCATTTGCACGGCCCAGCCCGGGACTCTGCCTGTTATCAATCGCGAGGCGGTGAAACACGTCTTGAAAGTGGGCGTGGCTTGTGGCAGTGAGCTCGCAGATTATTCCGAATTTGATCGCAAGAATTATTTCTACCCTGACATTCCCAAAGGCTACCAAATCTCGCAATACAAGTATCCGTTAGTTAGTGGCGGAAGTTTAAATGAAGTGGCGCTTACGCGTATACACTTAGAAGAAGATACAGCTAGCTCGCAACACTTCGATGATTATTCACTTGTCGACTTCAACCGCGCAGGCGTACCCTTAATGGAGCTAGTCACAGAACCCGTGATGCACGATGCTGTCACGGCCGGGCATTTTGCTCGTGAGTTGCAGCTACTTTTACGCTATTTGGGCGCGAGTGAGGCCAACATGGAAAAGGGCCAGATGCGCTTAGAGGCAAATGTGAGTGTGATGAAGCTGGGCCTAAACCAATCCTCCGGATTGGTCGGCCGAACTCCGCAGGGCGGAGTTTTAGGCACGAAAGTAGAAGTGAAGAATATTAACTCTTTTAGGGCACTCGAAAAAGCAATTGAGTATGAGATTAAGCGACAGAGTGAAGAACTGGAAAGTGGGGGAGTGATCGTGCAAGAGACGCGCGGTTGGGATGACGTTAAAAATAAAACTTTCTCACAAAGAAAGAAAGAATCAAGTCATGATTATAGATATTTCCCCGAACCTGATCTACCCAAGCTTAAGTTGTCAGAAGTAGAAGAGTTCAGTGTAGAAAACTTATACAAGACCTTACCAGAATTACCTTCGCAGAAGCGCGAGCGTTACCAGAGAGATTATGGCATTAAGTTAGAAGACATAGAGAGTTATGTCACTAATCTAGATCTTGCTAATTTCTTCGAAAGTGTTGCGGAAATTTTGAAAGACAAAGATAAGGTAAAGCTTGCAAGTAATTACATCACAAGTGATCTAGTTGGTCACTTAGTCGCCTTGCCGCTAAGTGAGAATGAAGAGTACAAACTGCCGAGTCATGAGCATTTTGCAAAGCTAATAGAGATGATTGCTCGGGGTGACTTATCTAGTAGGGGAGGCAAGGATGTGCTGGCGATCATGCACAAAGAGGGCGGTGATCCAGAGGTGATCGCAAAGGATAAGGGACTGATTCAGAAACATGACGAGGGTGAGCTCACTAAGATAGTTGATAAAGTGATAAATGAGAATGATAAAGTTTGGCAAGATTTCAAATCCGGCAAAGAAGCCAGCCTGCAATTCCTAATTGGCCAAGGCATGAAGCTCTCAAAAGGAAGCGCAAACCCTAATTTGTTGAAAAAAATACTACTTGACAAGCTAGTCTAAAGGTGATATACTCCGTAACGGTTTCAGGTCAATTAATTTTTCCGAATTTCTTGTCTGATTTGTTTGCCGCCAGGCCCGGCTAAGGCCACGTTCTAGCCCAGGAGGGCGCCCCATGACCCACTTCAACTCGCTCGCCAACAAGCTTGCCACCGTCGCTCCCGTGCTCCACCTCGTGCCCCAGCCCGGACAGGATCTCACCTACGAGGTTCGCCGGTCGGGCTACCGCGAGCACAATATCGCGGACGGCTCCGGGGCTCGCAGGATCGTCTCGAGCCTCTTCCTCGACCAGAACGTACGGCCCGAGGTCAAGGCCCGGGCCATCGAGCTCTTCGAGACCTCCACGCTCGAGGTGTGCGTTCTGTCGATCGTGTCGAGCGATGGCAACGTCACGCATCGTGTGCGTGCCAACGGCGCGATCTGGATCGGATTCCTGGCCGTCGGCTTGCGCAAGGCCGAGGCCAAGGCCCGCAAGATCTGGCTCGAGGGAGACCAGAACAGCTTCAAGTGGCTCTCGACCTCGGGTCGCATCGAGTACCTACCGCAGTGGTATCTCACGGGCGTCGAAGTGCGCGCTGGGAGTAGCAACGACAAGCAGAGCATTCTCACGCACGTCGAGATCCTGGCCGCGCTTCGACGCTCGGTCGAGGTCTTCGTCCCCAAAGGGGCGAGCGCCTCGGCAATGATTCCGGACCCGTCGGTCAAGGCGGAATCGGAGAGCACTGCCGACACGGGCATCGTTGCCGAAATCCTGGCAGTCCCCACCGTGATCGAGACGGGCGAGGAGCTCGAGATGCGCTTCGCCTGGCGCGAGACCAAGAAGGTCGACCCCGCGACGGGCGAGATCAAAACGAGGCGCTACATGCAGGCCTCGCGCATCGACAACATGCACGGCGTGGTGGTCTACCAGGTCCAGGAGGAGGACAGTCCCTTCCCGGGCTCGGGCGAGACCTGGCAGTTCACGGTTGGACCGGTCCAGTATTACCGTCCGGCCAAGGGGAAGAAGGTTGGCCTGACCACTTACAGGGCCGATCTCATCCGAATCGTGCCGTACGTTCCGAAGGGCAAGACGGCCGAGGACTTCGATCCGAACTCGCACGAGATGCTCGTTGGTCTGCCCGGCGGCAATGGCGACGGTCAGCCCAGCAAGGGCAGACTGCCGCGCGAACTGCGCCGGGCCGCCGCGGAGACCCGCAAGCACGCCCCCAAGCCGCCCAAGTCCGACAAGAAGGACAAGGGCGGCAAGAACAAGGGCAAGAAGAAGTAGCAATAAAAGCCGGTGTCTCAATCCCCCAATCTTTACATGGGGGTGCGAGGCACCGGTTTTCTCTATGCTATAATTTCTGCATGAAGAAACTTAAAGTAGCTATTAATGGATTCGGACGGATTGGACGGGCTTTTTATAAATTATCTTTTGGACGGGAGGATATGGAGGTTGTGGCGGTCAATGATCTTGGTGACTTCAAAAACTTGCAGTACTTGCTCAAGTTCGATAGTGCATACGGCATCTGGGCCAAAGATAAATTAGAACAGGTTAAGTTTATTCAGGAAAAAGAACTAGTTAAACTTCCTTGGCGCGAATATGAAGTAGATGTAGTAATTGAATCAACAGGATTTTATACAAAGTACAAAGATGCCAAGGGTCACTTAGACGCCGGAGCTCGGCGCGTTGTGATCACTGCGCCTGCACATGGCGAGCACGATCATGGCGAACATGCCATGGGTGCGACGGTGCTTATGGGGATTAATGAGAACAAACTCGAAACTTGCCAAATTAGTTCTAACGCATCTTGCACAACTAATGCCAGTTCGCCGGTGATCCAAGTTATTCACGAAGCACTGGGCATTGAAAAGGCAATCTTAAGTACCACTCATGCGTACACTGCATCGCAGAGAATAGTTGATAGCCCGAATGCGAAAGATTTCAGAGAGGGCCGTGCGGCGGCGGTGAATATTATTCCATCAAGTACTGGTGCCGCCATTGCTGTTACGAAAGCGATTCCGGATTTGGAAAATAAGTTTGATGGCATTGCAATGCGCGTGCCTGTTGTTACCGGCTCGATTGCCGACATCACAATGTTAACCAAAAAGAACACTAGCAAAGAAGAAATAAATCAAATTTTGCGTGATGCGGCAAAAACAGATAGATGGCGGGATATCTTGGAAGTTTGTGACGAGCCTATCGTCTCAAGTGACGTGCGCGGTTCGGCTCACCCGGCGATTGTAGATAGTGAGATGACGCGAGTGGTAGATGGCAACTTGGTGAAAGTGCTCTCATGGTATGACAACGAAATGGGATACACGAACACATTAATTGCCCATGTGCGTAAAATCGGGCAATTAATGTGAAGTACCAAACATAACAAATCGACAAACATTTCAAACATGAAAATCATAATTGGGGCAGATCATGCGGGGTACGGGATGAAAGAGGCTCTCAAACAAGGGCTTACTCTAGCGGGGCATGACGTTAAAGACGTAGGCGCTTATGCATATGATGAGACTGACGATTATCCTGATTTCGTGAAGTCTCTAGTCGAGAAGGTGCTAGCCAATCCCGATTCGCAGGCAGTATTCTGCTCGGGTTCCGGTCAAGCTGAAGCAATGTGCGCTAATCGTTATAAGAGCATTAGGGCCGCTGTGTATTATCATCACGATCTTGAAATTGCGCGATTATCGCGCGAACACAACAACGCAAATGTGCTGAGTATAGGCGCAAGATTCGTGAGTGCAGAAGAAGCCAAAGAGGCGATTGAATTTTGGCTCACAATACCGTTTGATCCCCAGTCCCGCCATGCCAGAAGACTAGCTAAAATTGACCAATGATTATTGTTCCATCAATTGTAGCCAAGGACGAACTCGATCTTGAGTACAAACTCAAACAACTTAGCGGTCGGGCCAATCACCGCTCCGAGCGGGACCCCGCCAACGGCGGTGGGTGGGTGCACATAGATGTTGTAGATGGCGAATTTGCGACCCCGGCTTCGTGGCCTTATACAGAAGATGATCATGAGGAGGCTATTCGGAGTTTAGCCGGACTACAAACAGAGTTAAACTTGGGCATACACTTAATGGTCAAGGATCCGCAAGAATATCTTGATCAGTGGATAGACACGCCCGTTAAGAGGATATTGGTCCAGTACGAGTCTCCAGAGCACTTGCAAAACGCGCTGGCGGTGCTAGATATGAGTAAAATAGAGTCGGGCATTGTGCTCGCCCTTGATACACCCATAGAAGTGATAGCTGAATTGCCGGAAAAAATAAAGTTTGTGCAACTAATGAGCATAAACAAAATTGGCCATTACGGCGAAACATTCCAGGAAGAAATTTTCAAGAAAATCAAAGAAGTCAAAAGTTTAAACAAAAATATAATAGTCTCTGTTGACGGTGGCATCAAAGAAGAGCACTTGAAAGACTTAAAAAAAGCCGGAGCCGACCAAGTAGTCATGGGCAGTGCAATATTTGAGGCTACTGATCCCGCCGCCGAACTCTCCCGGCTTCAAAACCTAATAACCTAAAATTCGTGGCATATCTTGAGGACAAGAAGATAAGTTTTCTCGAGGAAGCGGCGCGCAAAATCCGTATTTCAATAATAGAATCACTGATTGCGGCGGGTTCTGGGCACACGGCTGGACCACTTGGCATGGCTGACATTTTCACTACTTTATTTTTCCACTCACTCAAACATGATGCTAAACGGCCGGATTGGAATGAGCGGGATTTGCTCGTTCTATCGAATGGTCACATCTGCCCAGTTTATTACGCCACGCTTGCGCATGCTGGCTACTTCCCAGTTGAAGAGTTGAAGACTTTGCGCAAATTTGGCTCGCGCTTGCAGGGTCACCCGCACAGAGATTTCTTGCCAATTTTGGAAACATCAAGCGGGCCGCTTGGGGCTGGGCTATCGCAGGCCGTGGGCATGGCTCTTGCTTTGCGCATCAACGCAGGTGACGAGAGCGCGCCCGGATTTGATTCGCATAGATATGTGTACTGCCTTATGAGTGATGGTGAACTTGACGAGGGTAATAGTTGGGAGGGGGCGATGCTTGCGGGCAAAGAGAAGTTGCACAACCTCATAGCCATCATTGATCGCAACAATATTCAGATAGATGGCTACACAGAGAACATAATGCCTCTGGAAAATCTGCGCGACAAATGGGAAGCCTGGAATTGGCACGTGCAAGAGATCGACGGCCACAATTTCTATGACATCAACATGGCAATTGAAAGAGCCAAGGCTGTGTTTGAAAAACCTAGTGTGATCATAGCCCGCACGATACCAGGCAAGGGCGTGCACGAGATCGAAAAGAATTATAAATATCACGGCTACCCAGTGGGTGGCAAGGAGGAAGCAGAAGGGTTTTTGAAAGAATTGCGTACGCTGGGAGGCAAGATTAAGAGCGAACATGAATAACGCTTATAAAATTCTCGTAATCCTGGTTGTCCTCGGTCTAATCGCGGTTGGAGCATTTGTGCTCACTTGGCCGAAGATTGAAGTTCCCAATGATATTGCTAATGATACTCCAAGGGATGTACCCACATCAGAAAAATCAAACGAGCCGCCACCCCCAATAGACATGTCTGAATGGAAAACGTACAAACATGCTCAAGTAGGTTTTCAATTTCAATATCCAGCCGAATACTTATTAATGACCAGTACCGCAGATGATCCGGATAATCCCGGCACGTATCATTTTAGTCGCAAGGATCCGGTGGCCGATTCACTGAACGAGGACGTCTATGCTCGTATAACAGAGGAACATAATGATATTTTCTATTACCCAGACACCATCTCGGTGGATACTCTAAATGTATATTCACTTCCAGCAGATAAAAAAGACCATTATTTAGAGGAGTGGAAGAATATTAGTGACGGGAATGCTTATCCAATTGGTGAATCATCATACGAAAAGTTTCACTCAGCTGTACTTGACTCTAAAATTGTTGATGTGGCTGGCCTCAAGGGACAGAGGTTGCTACTTGAAGAGACTGAAGATGGCAGAGAAGATAAGTCATATGTAATAACTTTTACTTTCTACACACCAAAGGGGGACTATGTATATTTCGCTATAATTCTAGATAAAGCGACAAATAGAGAGGAAGCTTTGAATGATCCCCGCAATAAGATTTTTGACGATATTATAGTAACTTTTCGAGCATAATTAGTAACATGGGTGTGATTAAAACATGTTCCCCACCTCTTGCGAGATGGGGTCGTGGGTAAATCCCAAAAGTGATTTTAGTATATACTTGTAGACGTAAGCCTGTCAAGTAAATTCCAATAATTAATAATGGCAGAGAAACCAAAAGGCAAAGATAAACCTAAAGCCCCATCGCCAGGAGATTCGTTCTGGACAGTGATGATTGTGCTCGTACTTATTGGTCTATCACTGAATAGGACCGAGTGGGGCAAGAAATTATTAGGCACAGCTACATCGACTCCAGAGTATTCTTTAAGCACGCCATCTGATAAACCCACAATAATAATCGGCAAATAAACTAGATTAAATGATTAATCAAGCACAAAAACTGAATCCCAAAATATTTGAGCGGGATTGCGAGCAGGAGCCTATTCGCAAGGGTTTTGGCTTGGGATTGCTTGAGGCAGGAGAAAAAAATGAGAATGTGGTTGGTTTGTGCGCGGATCTGACTGAATCGACGCAAATGCACTTATTTGCCAATAAATTTCCCAAAAGATTTATCGAAATTGGTGTGGCCGAGCAGAATTTGGTGACGGTTGCGAGTGGCTTAGCTCACATGGGCAAGATTCCTTTTGTTTCGAGTTACGCCATGTTTAGTCCCGGGAGGAATTGGGAGCAAATCAGGACAACTATTACATATAATAATGTGCCTGTGAAAATAGTGGGCTCGCATGCGGGAGTATCTGTGGGCCCGGACGGCGGCACGCATCAGGCGATCGAAGACATTGCCCTTATGCGCGTCTTGCCGCGCATGGTGGTAGTGGCGCCCTGCGACGCAATCGAAGCGCGCAAAGCCACGCTCGCACTTGCCACTAACAACCAGCCCAGCTACTTACGCCTAGCCCGAGAGAAAACGCCAGTCATTACCACAAGTGATTCGCCATTTGAAATAGGCAAAGCTAATTTGTTGTGGGAGAAAGAGAAACCCGAGGTGGCCATCATCGCCTGTGGTTCGCTGGTCCATAATGCGCTCTTAGCCGCTAGTGAATTATGGCACCAAGGCACGAGCGTACTTGTGCTCAACATGCACACAATCAAGCCTATGGACGAGAGGGCCCTAATTGAGGTAGCGAGGCCCGCCAGGGCGATTGTAACTGTTGAAGAGCATCAGATGGCTGGAGGCATGGGTTCTGCCGTGGCCGAAGTCTTGGCGCGCAATTATCCCGTGCCCGTTGAATTCGTAGGTATTAATGATGAATACGGTCAAAGTGGCGAACCGGACGAGCTTATCAAGCATTTCGGCCTTGATGCGAAAGGCATTATGGAAAAGGTGCGTAAAGTAATAAGGAGAAAAAATTAAAATACAGCAGAAGTAATGTTGATTTCATTAAAATAGCGGTCGCTATCATAAGGAAATGAGAAAAAATAAGACATCTGAAATGGTAATGGACATTTTGGCCAGAGTAAAGAGAGCTCAAGGAGTTGTCGTCGAGGAATTGTTGGAGATACTATTCCCTCGAGGAGCAAACGGAACTCCATTGAATATGTTTCGCCTGAAGAGTACTCTGACCAAGGCCATCGAGGATGGTTACATAGAGTTAAAAGAATCTGTACGGGGCAAGAAGTTCCTTTCGATAACAGAAAGAGGCAGAGAACGTCTCTCGTGGTACAAGCTACAAGACTATAAGGTTGTGAAGCCGCGTCACTGGGATGGTAAATGGAGATTGTACATATTTGATATTAAGGAGAACAGAAGGAGTTCTCGAGAATATCTTCGCAAATGCTTGAGACGTATCGGGTTCGTCAGATTACAGGACAGCGTCTGGGTCTATCCTTATGACTGTCCGGAACTAATGTTACTTATAAAAACAGGAATGGGAATAGGCAAGGATGCCTTGTATCTGGTGGTTGAGAGTATAGAGAACGACCGCTGGCTTAGACGAGAGTTTGGATTATGATTTCCGTAAAGTAGCTATCGCGATCTTGCGGAAATTGAAGGTGGGGATAACTTTTTGTTTATCGTGCTGAGGCGGGCTACAATTTCCGTAATTAACTCACAAATATCATGAACAAAAAATTATTATTCGTGGGAGTTTTGTTGTCTGCCATCGTAACAGGAACAGCTTTTGCTAATCCACCAATTATCACAGTAGACGAAATTCCGGACATGGAGTTCGCCACTTTCCCTCAAGCCTACACTGTGACCGGCTTCGTCACGCACGATAGCGCCACTGGTCCTGGCACCAAGAATGTTTGTCGTCTCACCTTTTTTGAAGTGATCGTGGGTAATGGTACTGCTACTACTACACTACTTAGTCTCACGGGGACGACTACTATCTCAACTTATTTCGGATGGCTACCTGATTGCTTCGAGACAGATACTTGGAGCGCCGATTGGTCTATTCTCGCCCCAGGTATTTACACGGTAGTGGTCACGGCCAAGCATATGGGCGCGAGTGATACTGACGATGAAGTAACATTAATCACTGAGACCCCAGTTGTGATCGCACTATGTCCAGCCGCGCCATCTTACGCCGCCCACTACTTGCAAGAATTAGGGGTGAAATCCGGTAGCAAACTCTACAAGAATGTAGTCTCTCTAGTGGCTAAGCACATGGGGCCTACCACAGACTTCGACGGCATAGCGGCTTGCGATGAGATCCCCTACGAGGTTGCAGTTCGCGCTTTCGTGGATGCCAATAGGACAATCGCCAAGTAACGCATATGGTGTGCGTTGCAGGAGGTTTAGCCTCCTGCAACCTCCCTGTTTAGTCAGGTGATTGTGAACAAAGTGTGCTAGAGTGGGGTTGAAAATTAACAATAACACTTAATATATGGCTCGCTTTGACAGAGGTGGATTCAAGGGAGGGGGTGATCGCAGACCCAAGCAATTATTCGACGCGACTTGCGCCAATTGTGGCAAGGCAACTCAAGTGCCATTTCGTCCCACGGGTGATCGGCCGGTGTATTGTCGCGAGTGTTTCGCCCAAATGGGCGGGGGAGAAGAGCGCGGGCGAGAGGCAGGAGCACGCGGTTTCAAGCCCACACAGTCTAGTCCAATTACTAATTCTCCCGATCACAGCGCACTCAAGCGCGAGTTGCAAGAGGTGAATGCCAAACTCGAACGACTCATCACGGCCGTGCAATCACTTGCCCAAGTCACTACCTCTGCCGAACCAATTAAGTCTCTCAAGAAGCCAGTTAAAAAAGTATCAAAGAAATAAAATTATGAAGGGGAATATTAAGGAACAGGCACGGATACCGGACGAGGATGTGGTTGAGTGGATTAGAACGCTACAAGAAGGTGGATTTTCACCACAAGAGATTGACATAATGATGTCAAATTTGAACGAAGAGTATCTGAGTCAGAAATTTGGCAAATATATAAATGAAGAAGTTTTGAAAGCGATAACTATGGCTGAAAGAGAACATGGTCGGGCACTTGACGACGAGGAGAGGAAAATTTTCGAACGAGCCGTTCGTGCAAGATTAAGACAGATCATAATCAACAGTTCTGGTATCGGTTTGTAATTCAAAGCATGACCCAAGCAGAGGCGCTTAATATTCTCAAGACCGGGGCGAATGTTTTCCTGACGGGCGAACCGGGCTCGGGCAAGACTCACACTGTCAATGAGTTCGTTCGGTATCTAAAAAGTCAGGGAGTAGAACCAGCCATCACCGCCTCGACGGGCATTGCCGCTACTCATATTGGCGGCATGACTATACATTCTTGGGCAGGGATTGGAATAAAGAGATACTTATCGAAGTATGAGCTCGACAAGATTGCTACCAATGAGCGTGTGCACAAGCGTGTATCTCGTGCGCGCGTGCTCATAATAGATGAGATCTCGATGCTCGGCCCAGACACACTCGATATGATTGACGCTGTCTGCCGCACAGTGAGGCGCTCGCACGAACCCTTCGGCGGGCTCACGGTATTGCTCGTGGGCGACTTCTTCCAATTACCGCCAGTCGTGAAGCGCGAAGAGTTGAACGAGGATGCAGATCTAGAGGAGTCTCGATTGTTTACGCAAGAAAGGGCCCGCTTCGCCTATCAATCGAGCGTATGGGCTAGAGCAAACTTGCTCACTTGTTATCTGCACGAACAATATCGCCAAGACGATCAAGTTTTTTTAAATTTACTAGGCGCAATCAGACGCAACGAGTTTGATTTTGATGGTGAGCATCTCGAGCATGTCGAAAAGCGCAAAGTGTCAAACAGCGAGAATCTCGAACACATACCACAGCTTTATGCTCACAATATTGATGTTGACAGAGTGAACACAGGCAAGCTCGCCCAGATCAAGAGTGATGAGAGAATGTTTGAAATGTATGCTGAAGGTCCGGAGCACATGACAGAAGCGCTCGCTCGCGGTTGTTTGTCACCCGAGAAGTTGATTCTCAAAGTGGGTGCGGCTGTGATGTGCACCAAGAATAATCAGAAAGAGAGATTTGTGAACGGCACTCTTGGTACTGTCAGGGCATTTGATAAGACAAGCGGCTACCCGATAATCAAAACGAGATCAGGCAGAAATATTTTGATAGAACCCATGGAGTGGACGGTGGAAGAGAACGGCAAAGTCAAAGCCAGAATCAGGCAGGTGCCCTTGCGTCTGTCGTGGGCCATCACTGTACACAAGAGTCAGGGCATGAGCATGGATGCCGCTCTTATGGACCTATCGAATGTTTTTGAACACGGACAAGGCTATGTGGCACTCTCAAGAGTGCGCAGGCTCGATGGTTTGCACTTGCTTGGCTGGAACGAGCGCACCTTCCAAGTTCATCCCCATGTTCTCGAGCGCGACGTTGCCTTCCGCGCTAATTCCGAAGAAACCCAAGCAACCTTCGCTAAACTAGACAGGAGCGAACTTGAGAAAATGCACTCAAACTTTGTTCGAGCCTCCGGTGGTAAGCTGAGCAACTTGGCGGTGAAACCGCCAAGTGAGAAAAAAAGTTATGATGTGGCGAGTCTGCGCACGAAGTATCCGAAAGCGTATCAAGCCTGGGAAAGCGAAGAAGACGGCAAGCTCATCCAAATGCATAACAGTGGCATCAAGATAAGCGAAATAGCCAAAGAACTAGGAAGAAAAACCGGCAGTATTACCTCGCGCCTGCGCAAGCACGGCTTAATGAAATGAAAATATCGGTCACAATTCGGGCATGTGCTGGGGAGGAGAAGGTGGAAGACTTGGGCTTGGGCAAATACAAAGTCTGGGTGCGCGAGCCGCCAGAGAAGGGCTCGGCTAACAAAGCACTCATCTTAGCTTTATCCAAATTCTTAAAAGTCTCGCGCTCGCAGATCACTATCCTCTCCGGCCACACAGCCCGTAACAAGATTGTGGAGATAGCGGGTTAGGTATAAAATTAAAAAATGAGATTCATTCAATGGCACGATGGTTGCGGGACTAAAATTTCACAGCATGTGCCTTGTTTTGGGCCACCTGATTCGTACTACACACTTTTCGGGCACGAGCTTTTTGCACAGACTCAGTGGATGATGGTTTCTGTGGCGGCCGGGATTCTACTGGCCATTGTCCTTATTGTGTGGCGATCTCGTCAACTGCGCAGGGGTCCATTTTTTCTCGTTATTATTGCACCCGCTATAGTCTCAGTTACTCTTTTTATTTTGCTTGTATACCTCTGGCCAGTGGTTGTTTACTACTGATTCTTATTCAGAGCTTCGGGACTATGCTAGTATTTTGCAGAAAGTTGCAATAACAAGAATAACAAGGTGGGGTGTAATTGGTGAAAAAAGTTCTATAATAGGGAAATGAAAGTGATATATAAAATAATCGCTCTGGTTGTATTGGTGGGTGGGGCACTTCTCTTGTCGCAGGGGTTGAGCGACATAAGAGAGATTGAGACGGCAGAGGATCTGAGGATGAAGAAGTGGATCTGGACAGAGTCGTCCAAATTTGGACTGACATTTAATTCAGACGGTCAGCTTGATATTGATACCGATTGCAACAACATGAGCAGTACCTACACAGTGGAGGGGGAGCGACTGATCCTCGGCAGGATCTCTACCACCCTTATGGCTTGCAACAATTCACGTGAAGGAGAGTTCTCCGCGTCACTTATAAAGACAGAGAGATATACTTTTACCAGTAGCGGTGAGCTAGTTCTCCATCTCTCCGATGGATCCTCTCTAATGTTCCGATAACCAAGCAAACCATACTGGCATTTTGTAAAAAGTGCAATAAATATATAAACCATGATTGAGCTTACGTTATTTGGACGGATCTTCATGCTCGTGGTTGGAGCGATAATCTACCCTCTTATATTGGTAGAGACGATTGCCTTTCTCAAAGCCTCCAAACCAAAACTAACACATGCACTTGTTCTCTCTGTTGTCGCCGTGCTTATCTCCAAACTGTTCACACCGCTTCTTCCCTCAAGCATTCTTCTTTCATATATCTTGCTCGCGGCGCACTTTATTGGTGTGCCTGCTGGATTACGTTATCTAACCAAGCGATCCATGACTGACGCTCCGGTTCGAGCCTACGTACTCGGGGCCCTCGTGTCCGTCATAGTGTTTGTTGTCATCGGCGCCATTCTCCTCAAGATCCTAGCCCCGTACATATTCAAACTAGTTTAGTGAATTTCTCACTATCGCTAAGACGGGCGCGCTTGCGTATTTGACAAAAAGGAGTATAAAGGATGTATGAAAACAAAAATTGCCTTTCTGCCCCTATTTTTAGCCATTATTTTAGTCCCTCTTAGCTTTGTTTCGGCGGGTAAGCCAAGTGGTGGGGGTGGCGTAAATTCAGGCATCTCTATTGTGAGTCCCAATGGTGGAGAAGTTTACACCGAGGGCGATATCGTCAATATAACCTGGACGGCTGGTAAGCGAGTGGGTGATATTTGGATCGGCTATTTTTCCGCACCGAACACGCTTGACTGGATCGCTACTGGCCTATCTAATACCGGTTCCTATAAGTGGACGGTCAATGTGGGCAATACCACCAACACGCAGTTCAAAATTTACATTTCGAGCAACGGCGGTTCTGATTATTCTAATAATTACTTTACAGTCAATCAGCGCGTCCCAGCGCTCACCTTCACCGCTGATAGCGCAAGTCTCCCATACAATGGGAGCACCACACTGCGTTGGAACGCAACTGACGTAACATCATGTACTGCCACAGGCGCTTGGAGTGGCAGCAAGACCCTCGCTGGTTCGCAAGCCGTCGGGCCACTCACAAGTTCGCGTACTTATTGGCTTAACTGCACGGGCATATATGGTTCGATAAGTAAGAGTGTGACTATCACCGTCGCACCGGCACCAGTGCCTACGCTCGCACTTACTCCCGATGACACAAGTCTTGCTTATGGTGGCGAGACCACGATTCGCTGGACTAGCACTAATGCCACGAGCTGCTCTGCTTCTGGTGCTTGGAGCGGAAGCAAGCCTACATCTGGAGCTTATGCGACCGGCGCACTCACAAGCTCAAAGACTTACACACTAATTTGCTACGGCAATGGGAGTTCTGTTGTGAAGAGTGTGAGTGTCTCGATCGCTCCGGCGCCTGCACCAACTGTGGCGCTTGCGGCCGATGACTCTGACTTGCCTTATGGTGGCGAGACTACTCTGCGGTGGATTTCTACAAACGCCACTTCTTGTGCCGCTTCTGGCTCTTGGACTGGTAGCAAGGCAACGACTGGCGAACAGGCCACGGGCAGACTCGGCGGTGGTAGTCGCAGCTTTACTCTCACTTGCACAGGTGCAGGTGGGTCAGCTTCTTCTACTGTTACAGTGTACGTTGCGCCTTCGATCTATCCTGTGCCAACGGTCAAGCTCACGGCTGCCGATCCGATCGTTAGTTCCGGTAACGCGACCACACTTAATTGGACTTCTACGGGAGCAGAGCGTTGCGTTGCGTATGGGGCTTGGGATGGAGATGTCGCCACAAGTGGTTCTATCTCCACGGGCGCCTTGTATGAAGATCATTACTACAGCATCACTTGTTACAACCCAGACAATATCAGCAACTATTATCTGGTGGTGGTAAATGTTATAAATGGTCCGGTTAATCTTGTGCCTTTTGCGGGTACCTTCCAAGAAATGTTGGACTCTGGAAATAGTTACGTTTGCTATAGCGATTTCTGGCCGGAAGGAAAAGGTCCAAGTTCTAAATACACTTATTACCTAGCCGACGGGAAAGTGCGCAGAGAAGCCGAATACCTAGACGGCACTACCGGAACCTTTTTCCCATCTACTGGTTCGTATTACCTTGAGTTGTACTATCCTTCGATCGCGCTCTATACCAAAGACTATCTCAACAACACTCGAACATTCTATCCCGGAGAATCAACATACGAGAGCTTTGCCAAAGGAATGAGTGAACCAACAAATAGCGTAGATTATTGTAGCCAAGGTTCCCTCGACCCAGCTCTCTTTACTCTACCCCTGTAACAAACTCAAGCATCTGTTATAATTAACGTATGAATAATTGGCTCAAAATAATCGGCTCTCTAGTTGTGCTTGTTGGCATTGCTCTAGTGCTTACTCAATTTCAGAATACTAACGAGCAAACACCACAACCAGAACCAGAACCACAAGAAGAGCCCGCACCCGAACCCACACCTTCCGATGATCCCGAACCTCCCAATTCTGGGAATGACGTTGTGTATTGCAAACCCGAACAGCGCAGAGCAGATGCTTGCATTACTCTCTACAAACCAGTCTGCGGCAATGTGAATGTGCAGTGTATTAAAGAACCTTGTCCTCCGCTCAAGCAAACTTACGGAAACTCTTGCGAGGCGTGTAGCAACGAACTTGTAGACTTCTACACCGAAGGGGAGTGTCGGTAAGTGAGACTTAAATATGACAGTTCTGGTCACAGGTATTGGCAAAGGGATTGGACAGGCCCTGGCCCAAAAGTTCTTGGCTGAAGGGCACGATGTTGTGGGCACTTATTTCCAGTCTGTGCCCGATTTCTCTCACGACAAACTCACATGCATCCCGCTTGATTTGAGTGATGGTGCAAGTGTTGTGAGTGCTGTGCACGAGATAGAAAAGTTAGGAATTAAATTTGATGTGCTTATCAATAATGCCGGGGCACTCTTCGATGAAGAAGAAACGAAAGTTGTTATAGATAAATTACGCAAGACGCTTGAAGTGAACTTAATCGGCACTATTAATTTTACCGAGCAAATTTTAGAATCAGTGAGTAGTAACGCACACATAATCAATATCTCCTCCCGAGCTGGTTCACACGAAATGCATCTACAAGAAAAGAGTCACGAACCATTTCAGTATCCCGCATATCGTATTTCTAAGTCTGCACTCAACATGTACACTGTCTTTCTTTCGCATCAACTTGCCCCGCGCAAGATCACTGTCTCCTCTGTGCATCCGGGTTGGGTGCGCACAGATATGGGTGGCGAGGAAGCAGATATTACACCCGAAGAAGCCGCGAGTGATATTTACAAATTTGCTCTCACGCGTCCAGAGTCGGGCCAATTTTGGCATAATGGAAAACGACTACCATGGTAAAAAAATTACATCTTGAATTTATTGGCACTCTCATCTTTGTTCTCGGAGGAACTTATGTTGCTTACAAGTTGATTGGTGGTGTGGGCGAATTCTGGAGCGCACAGAAGTTCTGGAATGTCGCGCTCATTATCTGTTGGCTCTTTGTCTCGGCCGGCTATTATCATCAAGGCTGGAAGGTGCATAAACGGCGTGATTCAAGTGAGGTCTCGCTTCTTCTGCCCGTAACAGTCTTTATCGTGCAGTGTATCCTCTTTGTGAAGGGGATCTATTATCATGACTGGTCGCTTATAGCGGGAGCTATGATGGTCAATTCCGGTGTGGTATTCAGTATTTACCAAATAGTCAAGAATAAACCAGTAGTGTATAATAAGAGTACTATTAATTAAGTAACAATAAGTATATGGCAAAAGAGAATTCGGCTTTCATGAAGCCCTTGAAAGTGAGTGACGATTTGGCGGCAGTGGTCGGTCCTGGCCCCTTACCTCGTTCAGAAGTGGTTAAGAAGCTCTGGGTCTACATCAAGGGTCACAATCTTCAGAATCCTAAGAAAAGACGCAATATCATCGCCGATGATAAGCTCAAAGCAGTTTTCGGTGGTAAAGGTGAGGTTGATATGTTCGAGATGCAAAAATTAGTTTCGGCCCACCTCTCATAACCTCTCAAATTAACAAAAATAAAGTAAATCACAATAAAATAATATGACAGGAACAATCAAAACACTTCTTACTGAAAAGAAGTTCGGCTTCATCACAGTAGAAGGACGCGAGAAGGATCTCTTCTTCCACAAAGACAAAGTAGCCGCTGGCACCAACTTCGACGATCTTAAAGAGGGTGACACAGTCTCCTTTGACATCAACGAGACTGGTCCTAAGGGCCCAGCCGCAGAGAACGTCGCCCGCGCGTAAGCAAATCGCATGAGGTCGTATCGGGAGATCTTGGCCCTGGCTAAGTCTGGCAATTACGCGATTGGCCACTTCAATTTTGCCAATTTCGAGATGCTCTGGGGTGTGGTGAACGCGGCTAAGAAATTGCAAGTGCCTGCTTTGTTAGGCTTGGCTGAAGGCGAACGCGATTGGGTGGGGATAAAACAAGCAGTTGCTTTGGTTAAAAGCTTGCGTGAAGAAGGGTTAGAAGTATATCTGAATGCCGATCACACTTATTCGCTTGAAAGAGTTAAAGAGGCAATTGATGCAGGTTTCGATTCTGTTATATTTGACGGGGCAAAATTAGGCATAGAAGAGAATATTAAGATCACAAAGGAGTGCGTTGACTATGCCAGGGCCGTATCATCTTCTTCGGGTCGAGATGTGATTATAGAGGGCGAACTTGGTTATATCGGCGAGGGATCGACTGTGCGTGACGCACTTCCTGACGGTGTGCAAATGACTAGTGTGGGTGATGCACAAAGATTTGTAGAAGAGACGGGTGTTGATTTGTTCGCGCCTGCTGTGGGCAATGTGCACGGCATGTTGCGCGGCTCTTATGATCCACCCCTAGATTTATCTAGGATAGAAGAAATTGTAGGCGCAGTAAATGTGCCACTTGTCTTGCACGGTGGTTCGGGTACGCCCAATTTGAGTGAGGGTATCGCGGCGGGCATTAGTGTGGTGCATATTTCTACTGAATTGCGCAAAGCCTGGCACGACGCAATGCTAGTGCACTTAGAAGAATTTCCAGACGAAATTGCGCCGTATAAAGTGGGCAAAGGCGCCCTGGAGGCAATCCAAAAAGTAGTCGAATCTCGCTTGGAATTATTTTCAAGCCCTAATTAATTTTCTAAATTTTAGTCCGTGACACTTAAAGAGCAATTACAGCACATAATCAAGGGCGACGTTTCTGATGCAATTGAGATTCTCAATAAGAATTCTACCGACGCTTCCATATTTCAGATACAGCCGGAACTTGTTGTGTCACCGCATTCAAGCGAGGATATCAAGAATCTAGTCAGTTTTGTTAATTTGCACAAGAGCGAATTCCCACATCTCTCGCTTACTGCCCGGGCGGCCGGTACAGACATGAGTGGTGGCCCGCTTACAGAATCGGTCGTGCTGGATTTTCTGAAATATTTCCAAGGAGTTAAGAATATAGATATTGATAAGCAAGAGGCAACTGTCTTGCCCGGCACGTATTATCGCGATTTCGAGAAAGCCACATTAGGCAAGGGCTTACTCTTACCCAGCTATACTGCGAGTAAGGAGTTGTGCACCGTGGGTGGTATGGTGGCCAATAATTCTGGCGGCGAGAAAACTCTTACCTATGGCAAAACGATCGATTATGTGCGTGAACTTAAAATTGTTCTTTCAGATGGTAATGAGTATGTAACTAGGGCACTTGACCGTGCGGGTCTGGATGAGAAGATCGCCCAGAATAATTTCGAAGGGAAAATTTATTCTGAAATAAAAAAGTTAGTGGAAGTTAATAGAAACTTGTTGCGCGAGGCTAAGCCCAAAGTGCACAAGAATTCGGCCGGTTATTACTTATGGGATGTGTGGGATGGTGAGACATTTGATCTGAACAAATTGATCGTTGGCTCGCAGGGCACACTGGGTATAATCACTGAAATCAAATTAGGCTTAATCAAGCCCAAAGAGCACTCAAGTCTACTTGTGATCATGCTCGACGAGTTCGCCATGCTTTCAGAGGTGGTAGGAACGATCCTTGCGCATAAACCAGAAAGTTTTGAGGCATATGATGATCACTCTATGAAGCTCGCCGTGCGCTTCATGCCGGACATGATGAAGCAATTGGGGGCAAAGAACTTAATCGCGTTGGGTTGGCAATTCTTGCCAGAAATTAGATTGATCTTGCTGGGCGGTGTGCCTAAATTAATCCTAGTTGCAGAATTTACAGGCGATTCTGAAGACGAGATATATGCAAAAGCGCGTGCCGCAGAAAAAGACTTAAAAAAGTTCGATATCAGGACGCATATTGCCAAAAATGACAAAGAAGAGAATAAATATTGGACAATGCGTCGCGAGAGCTTCAATCTCCTGCGCAAGCATGTTCACGGCAAGCACACGGCACCCTTCATAGACGACATTGTTGTCTTGCCAGAGCACTTGCCTAAGTTCTTGCCAGAATTAAATGCCTTGATGAAAGATTATAAACTTGAGTACACAATCGCAGGCCATATCGGCGATGGGAATTTCCATATTATTCCCTTGATGGACTTTGAGAGACCGGATTTCAAACAGATTATAAGTGAACTCTCGAAAAAAGTTTATGATCTAGTAGGGAAGTATGGCGGTTCGATCACAGGCGAACACAATGACGGTCTAATCAGGACGCCCTTTCTAAACAGGATGTATAAACCAGAAATTCTGGAACTTTTCAATCAAACCAAGCAAATTTTTGACCCCCTGAACATTTTTAACCCTGGCAAGAAGACGGGAGCTGACCTAGGCTATACCCTTTCCCACATCAGACATTGGCAATAACAGTAACTTGACATCTGGTCAAGTATATGATATGCTTCAGTTTGGAGGGTCAAAATCATGATCACGCAGCGAGGCTACAGGGCTCTGGAGAGCCGCGCGATCGAATCGCGCGAAATCGAGCTTCTCGAGCGAGAGCTCGACTCGATCTTCGGCATTCCGGAGATGATGCGCTCCGGCGAGCCCCAGCAGTTTCGGGCTCGGCGGGATCTCCATCCGGAGATCCCGAAGAAGCCGTAGTCGCGAATCTCCCAGCGCGGCCAGTGCCCAGACCGTCCCGACGCAAATCGAGACGGTCTTTGCTTTTTCAGGAGGTTTAGCCTCCTGTATTACTTGGTTAGAGCATTGAGCTCTGGCGCTATCTCCATCCAATCGTGTATGTTATCAAGAAGTTCAGTGGCGGAATCATAAATATCTAGTAGTGAATTTTGTGATAATATCCTATTTTCAATTCTTTCGTCTCCGAGATAATCGTAAAGACTTGAGTACTTATAATTAATTAGAAATCTTTTTGCCGCTTCCTTGTCTTTTACGCCATTAATTTTCCAGTTTGGCTCAAAAATGTCTAGGTGGTTTAAATGTATGTATGTAGGAATGTGTTTAAAATAGTTGTCGGTATTCATGTGTTTCGCCCTATAAGTACCTTGGAACAAACTTCCGGACCTTTCATTCATTGCATTAAAATACATTGTGTAGGCAGTTAATAATTTTTGCATAAATTTCGATATGCCGCCCTCACGTATTTCTTTTAACAATAAATGAAAGTGGTTAGTAAGTAGAGAGTATGCACACACATCAACAAGCTGTTCACCGCGATTCCACTCATAGACATCCTCAATTTTTTCAGCATTTATGTCGAAAGAATTAGTTCCGTTTGATATAAATAGCAATTTCATAAAGCGATCATGATCGTGTTCGTTACTAAAAATAATGCGCCTGTCTACGCCCCGATTGTAAACGTGGTAGTACTCTCCAGTTGAAAATTTGAATTTCCTCACCCAGTCATTTTATCAGGAGGCTAAACCTCCTGCAAATACCTCCTGCAAGACCAGTCTTTCTTTTTTGTCCGTATTGTGTATACTAGTCGCTATGCACGAAATGATATTAGAGAAGCGGGAGACATTTGGTAAGAAGCTGGCTAAGCATCGATTGGCTGGCAAATTGCCTGTGGTGGTCTATGGTTCAGGACACAAGTCTGGATCATTCTTTGTAGATCTAAAAAATTTTAAGAAACTTTGGAAAGTTGCTGGAGAATCTACTCTCGTTTCGCTCAAGGAGGATAAAAAGAATTACGACGTACTAATTCAAGATGTCGCTGTCCACCCACTCTCCGGCGAGCCTATACATGCTGATTTTTATGCGATCGATGTCAACAAGCCGGTGGAAGTGAAAGTGGCATTGGAGTTCATCGGAGTGTCGCCCGCGGTCAAGAATCTGGGAGCACTTTTGGTTAAAGTAATGCACGAGATCGAGATTAAAGTCTTGCCCAAGAATCTGGTGCATCAGATTGAAGTGGATATTTCAAGTCTTGCTAATTTCGGCGATTCTGTTCACGCGCGAGATATCAAACTTCCCGAGACCGCTGAACTTCTAACTAATCCAGACGAGGCCATAGCCCTTGTGAAAGAAATAATTGAAGAAAAAGAAGAAGAAGTAGCCCCAGTCGATCTAACGGCCATTGAAGTAGAAAAGAAAGGCAAGGAGCCAAAGGAAGGTGAGGAGAATAGCGAAACCGCGCCGGCCGACAAAAAAGAAAAAGAAGAAAAGAAGTAGTGGTATAATGGGGCAATGAAGAAGGTTTTTAGCTTTTTAGCTTTTAGCTTGTTAATTTTGGGGCCTAGTATGGCCTTGGCTCAGGCCTCTTGTCCGGCTAATATATCAGGCTATACAGACGAGCAATTGCAAGAATTTTTGGCTGTTTGCGAGAAGGAGATTGCCGAGAATCAGGCCAAGCTGACATTCACGCAAAAACAAGCTACTTCGATTGAGAGAGTTATTGCTGAACTCAAGTATAAGATTCAGAAATCAGAACTCGAGATTAAAGCACGCAATATCAAGATCACCCAGTTAGGAGATGACATCTCTGTTAGAAACAAAAATATAAATGTGTTAAGTGAGAAGATTGATAAAATGCGTGATTCGCTTAGCGAACTCTTGCGCAAGACAGACGAAGTGAGCGCTTTTACTCCCGCCGAAGCACTACTTTCCAATTCGGATTTATCAGAATTTTTCGCTAATTTAGATGATTACGAGGTAATTAGAGGTCACTTGCGAAACACTCTCTTGGAAATATCAGAAGTCAAAACGCAGACAGAGGCCGAGAAGGCTCGCCTCGAGCAGTCGAAAGTTAAAGAAGGCGAACTTAAATATCAGCAAGAACAAGAGAAGAAGCGCACTAATAGTCTAAAAAGTGAACAGGAGCATGTGCTTAAACTGACACGCGCTGAAGAGAGTGCTTTTAAAAAAGAAATTGCCGATAAAGAGCGTGTTAAAAATGAAATAAGAAATCGAATTTTCAAAACCGTGGGCGGTCAGGAATTGCGTTTCGAGGAAGCGCTCAAGCTTGTGCGACAGTACGAGGCACGCGTCGGCGTGAACGCCGCCCTTACCCTCGCCATTCTCACGCAAGAATCTTCAGTCAACGGACTCATCGGCAAGAATATCGGTAAGTGCACATATAATCAGAGCGCAAGTAATGAAAGTGGCACAGTGATGGCGCCTTCGCAGCAAGCATCATTTCTCGCCATTATGAATGAACTCGGATTGAACGCCAACACCACGCCAGTGTCGTGCCCGATATATTCTGACGGATCATATGGCGGAGCGATGGGACCATCGCAATTCATGCCCAATACTTGGTGGAATGTGAACACCGGTTTCGGCTACAAACAGAGAGTGGCCGAAGTGATGGGTGTGACTGTGCCCAGTCCGTTTAATAATCTCGATGCCTTCACCGGCACAGCACTATACTTATCTGACGCGCTAGAGCGTTGTCGCAGTGCCTTCACGAGTACGTTTGAATTGCGTGCCTGCACGGCGGCTAAGTATTACGCCGGCCTAACCGCGTCTGGTTCACGACTCGCCCGGCATATGAACCCAGCAAGCAGTTATGGTTACAAAGTAGCAATGAGAGCCGCCCAATTCGAGAAAGACATCACCCTTCTAGATCAGTAGAACGCCGGTTGCAATTTGAGGAGAGTATGCTAATTTATGGACATGAAGAAAGACGGGGCTAAAAAGAATGGGAAGAATCGGCTTATTACTAATAAGGATCTGTCACACCAGATCGAAGTTCTAGCTTCTAATGTGAATGGGATTGCGGAGCGGTTGACAAATGTGGAGGATAATATGGCCACAAAGAGGGACCTTAAAGACACAGAAGAAAGGCTAGATAATAGGATCAGAGGTTTAGAGAGGCGAATGGATGAATTTGCTGTGCAATATGTCAAGAAAGAGCATCACATGAAGTTGGCAGAGAAAGTTTCCAAATTAGAGCATAGAGTATAAACCTTCAATTAAATTAATATGAAAAAAGATACACACCCAATTTATTATACTAATGCACTCGTCACCTGTTCGTGCGGCAATACTTTCAATGTGGGTGGCACGCAGGAGAAAATTAAAGTTGAAATTTGCAGTGTCTGTCACCCATTCTTCACAGGCGACAAGAAGATTATTGACACAGCCGGTCGAGTAGAACGTTTCAGGACGCGCAGTTCTAAGAAGTCAACCACACCCAAAAAAGTCAAAGCGCCAAAAAAGAAAAAGGTAGCCTAGATGGATATTAGCGAGTTCAAGGCAAATCCGAAGACTAAATATCTAGCTTTTCAATATGAAGAGATGCTTAAATCTGATCCGGAAACGGCTAAATTTTTGCTTACTCAAATGGAGGGGATAATTAATGGTGGCAAGAGCGATAACTTAGACGAAGATAATTCGGGAGATAAATATGGGAGTGCACGAGAAATAATTCTAGAGATTAGAGCAGGCGCCGGTGGCAGTGAAGCAAGTCTTTTTGCTCGCGAGCTTGGCAATATGTACTCAAGCTATGCGCGCAAAAAAGGATGGGGAGTGGTGGAACTTGACGACCTTGTCTATGAGATCCGAGGGGCGGGTGCTTACGAAGCACTTAGATGGGAGTCGGGCGTACACAGAATTCAACGCGTACCCGTAACCGAGAAATCCGGTCGCGTGCATACGAGTACGGCGTCTGTGGC
>ERZ1292623.564-Hain-H51-01um-R1-564-length-39715-cov-12_pt1 | contig 39715 bp, 54 predicted proteins | sample MGYA00564398_ERZ1292623 | MGnify/ENA primary metagenome ERZ1292623 (study PRJEB36523, sample SAMEA6512633) | groundwater metagenome | collected 2019-01-07 | study: AquaDiva: Metagenomics assemblies of 32 groundwater samples
TCTCCGCGCCCTTTCATCGCGACGGACGTTCCACCAGCGACTCCGGCCCCGGCCCACGCGTCGGCCCCGGCGGAAACCTGCCCGGCCGGCGCGTGAGCAAGGAGGATGGCCATGACGCGTTTCTGCTGTACCTTGCACAAAAAAATGCAAGACGGGACAAAAATGCAAGATTGCGTGAAATGTCCCGATCCGGAATCACGCGGGGATTGCGTGAAGAGGGCGACTCAGAACGGCTTGAAAGCCAATCGCTGCTTGGAGGCAAGCGTGCGCTCAAGGGCTGCACGGTATTTGGCAAGGCCAGCCGGCCATCCGCTATGAGCGGTGGGGATCACGCGGTCCTTGATGCTAGCGCAGTACGATGGCCCGTATCCAAGGCTGGCGAGCCGTGACTCCAATGATGCGATTTCACGGCCCAACCCTTCCACATTGTAGCGGTCGCGGCTGGTGTTGCCGCGTGGGTTTTTGCCGGCCCAATAGCCGGGCTTCTGGAAGGGTTCAGAACGGTTGCAAGGGGGTTGCAAGGTGCCTGCTTCGACGGCTCTCCAATAAATGGCTTCGAAGTAGGCGAGGAGGAGATCCAAGTGCTCGTCAATCAGCTCTTCAGCAGTGCTGGTGCGCACGCCTGCGAAGTGCTCCAGGGCGTCGCGGTATTCGGCATCATCTATCCCGGCCTGGCGCTGGGCTCGCTTGAGCAAGATTTGCTGGGAGCGGCTGAGCATCAGAGGAGCGTGGGTTGCGTGGATTTTACCGCGGGCTTGCGACGGGCTTTGGCCTGGCGCTTCAGGTCGATATGAAGGAGTGCAAGGAGTTCTGTCGCCGACGGGCCGACAGGCGGCTGGTTGACATGGAGTTTGCCGATATTCTTCTCGGCGACGGTGCGAATAGCCTTGGCCTTGGTGTTGAGTTCCTCGGCATGCTCGCGAATGTGCTGGTCGATTGCTTCGCTCAGGTAAACAGGAAGATAACCGGTGATCTGCTGGCGCTTGACGACCACGACGATGCCCATGATTTCCTTGAGAAGGAATGGAACATCAAACTGCCAGCCTCGCTGGTCGCAGGCGTACCCGTAGCGGGAAATGGCTTTTGTCAAAGCTGTCTTGTCACGGAACCAATGCGCGGCGGGCGCGTCGGCGTAAAGTTGGGAGCGCAGGGCGTCGAGGACGGCGGTGATGAGGTCGGCGACGGTCACTCAATTGCCTCCATGCACACCGACGCATCCAACGGACTCACGCCGCGCGCCGCGTCCGCGTGGAGATAAATCGCGGTGGTATTCAAATCCTCATGACCGATCAGATGCTGGACGGTCTTGATGTCATTGCCAGCCCGCATCGCGTGCGTGGCGAATGCATGGCGAAGGGTGTGCGGCGTGACTCGCTTGATGATGCCGGACGCCTTCACCGCCGCGCGCATTTGTTTGGAGACCATTTCATCCGTGGCGTGCCAGCGGTATTGACCGCGCACCACGCTGGACGGCCAGAGCCATTGCCAGCGGAGATCGCGATTCGCGCTTTTGTATTTCACGGCCAGCCGCCCTGGCAATTCCACAAGACCGGCGCCATTGGCCAGATCCAGATCGTGCATCGACCGCACCCATGCCACATGCCGCTCCAGTGCGGGCACCAGCAGCACGGGCAGGAGTGTGAGCCGGCATTTCCGCCCCTTGCCATCCCAGACGCGCACCGTCAAAGCCGCAAAGTCGATGTCCTGAATACGGAGATGGCAGCACTCTGAGACGCGCAGGCCGGCCCCATACATGAGCGCGGCCATCAGCTTGGATTGTCCCCGGAGCCCGGCAAAGATGCGCCCGATCTCCTCGCGACTTGGGACGGTGCGCAAGGCATGGCGCACGCGGGGCATGGGAGGAAGATCCAGATTACCCATCTCGATTTTCAGAACGTGGTCAAAAACGAACTTCACGGCGCACAACGCCTGCTTGCGCGAGACGGGAGAATAGTTCTGATCGTGAAGGTGAATCATCCAGCGCCGCACGAGTTCCCCATCCCATTTCGACGCCGGGACCTTGCAGAACGCATAGAACTGCCGTTGCCAGTGCGAGTAACAGGATACCGTGTTGCGACCAAGCGACTGCTCGACTGCCGCTTCGCGAAATTTGACATTTAGACTCATTAAACGAACGAGGTTTGTTGAATTAACTGTTAGCGTGATTGGGTATTGAGCACATGGTCTTCACTCCACGCCTGCTGTCGGGTTTCAAGAGCGAGGCGGCTTTTGTCGTGCCGTTCCGCTCGCCACGCACGCGCTCTCGGCCATTGGCCATTGCGCCCGTATGCCTCCCAGTAGCTTCTGGTCGCTATCCACTGTGCTTTGGATTTCGTGGTCGCGAAGCAGATGCAGCGCATGTTATGGATTTCGACTTCCCACGCTAACAAGTCGCTGGAGGCAACGGCGGGAGCGTTGGGCTGTTCGAGTGTCGTTGTGCTTTCCATAGTCATTGGTTTTCGCCGCCGTGCCTCAGCTTTTCGTTCTGCGTCCTTGGCTTTTCGACGGTCAGGCCACGATGCCGGCGCATCAGCGAGACGAACCGTCCGAATGCCAGTTGTGACGGGGCGGCCGATGTAGCATTGGCCGGCTTCGCCGTGGGTTCACGCAGGAACGAGGGAATGCCTGCGCCGACTTCAGAGTCGCCTTCGATCTTGGCGCTCTGTGCAAACCATTGTTTGGGCACAGTGATTTTCATACGCTTGTTGTTCTCTTATTCTTCTTTTACCGCAAAAATTCAGCGGCTTGTTCGCGTGTCATTTCAAAGTAAGTCAGGTTCTGATAACGGCCATCCCGCCCCAGCGAGGTCATGCCGCACTTCGTGCTGTAAAAATCGTCCGCTTGCGGCAGGGAGTGAAGCCCGATTCTCCCTTGAAATTCTTCGTCGAGGCTCAACTGGACTGCGGCCAGCAGCAACACGCGGCCAACGCCGCGAAATTCGTGCGGCTGGACGCCGGGCGATGCGTTTGGGTTTCTTGGGGCGGCCTCCAAGTTTCCCGTTTTCGCGGACGGCGGCAGCCTTGGCCTCTGATTTGGCCAGACCGCCGAGGCGTCCGAGTGATTGCGCGGCTAGGTTTTTAATACAGCCTGGATGAAGAATGAGATTTCGTTCGCGTAGTGGCCGGATTCCGCCGGGATTCCCTTCGCGATCAGGTCTTTCAGCAGCGTCTCGCGCTCGCTGTTTTTGTTCGTCCAGATTTTCACGAAGGTCTTTTTCGGGTGCGTGCAGGCATAGAGGCGGCCTTCTTTTTTGCAGGTGCAGAAGGTCGCGGTTTGGGATTCGGTTTTCCTGCCACCAGCGGCCTTGCGGATATTTTCGACTGTGAGTTTCATTTTTATTTTTGTTCTGTTCGTCAGGCTCTTCGCCCCTCGAACTACTCACACGATAACCTAAGCGGTTAGGTTTTCGAGAAGTATTTTCATTTATTTTCAGGCTCGCCAGAGCCTTGATTTAATTGACGATTTCAGACCGGACGGCGGAACAAATCCTTGCAGACAACCCCGCCATCGCACCCTGTTTGAAATTCGTGAGTCTCATGTGGCGGGGTGTCTGAAGTCTGTGTTCGAGCGCCGGGCGCCGCGCTTGGGTTTTCGCGGCTTTCCTTTCGGCCATCCGCCCTTCTTTGCATTCTCGCGTGCGGCCACGGCTTTCGCCTCGGAGGTTGCTTTTCCTCCGAGGCGACCCAGTGCTACTGCTGCTGGATTTTTCATCAGTAGAGATTTGCGTTGATGATTCGGCACGCGCCCCGCTCTGTGATTTTGCCGGTGTAGCCATTCTTTCTGGCGTGCTCGATGATGCGCTTGCACCACGAGCCGGGCTTCACCTTGCCACCTTCCAGCTTGTGGTGGGCTTGCACATATTCCCAATTTACTGCCGATTGGAATGAGATTGTAGATTTCACAGTCCGAGTTCCTTTCGCAGAATTTCACTGAGTTCCAGTTTCAGGCCGCTTTCATTCTCCATCTCGGCCACCAGCGACTTGATGCATTCCGGCGTGCAGTTGGCCATATCCAGTTCGCGCTCGACTGAGTATTTCAGCTTCGCGGCTTCCTCCATCGTCGCGGGCGTGGTGATGCAAAGGAAGATGCGGTTTCCGGGGCGGATATCGTGGAAGACTGTTGCGTTCATTTTGTTTTGACTGGCTCGGCTTACTGGGCCTCGCTCATTACGCAATCACTCTACCCAAGCGGTTGGCTATTGCGAGAGTTATTTTCACTTTTCTTCCGATTCTTTGTAAGTCGTTGACCGGACGCTCGAACCAAGCGCCGGAGCGAATGCCTCCGAGGCATCGCTCAGCTTTTCGTTCAAATGCTGGGCTTTGATAAGAGCATCCGTCAGTGCGCTGGCACGCTCGCGGGCGGCATTGAGTCCATCCGACACCAAGCGTCCCTCTCCTGCTTGGCGGTAGAGTTCCTCCATGTGCCGGTGGGTTTCCTTTATCGCTTCTACGAGCGCCGCATTCGAACCATTCGTCGCAGCCAACACGGCTTCGCCGGTTGGCTTATCGGACCATTCGCTTAAGTTTGGGCTTGCTCCTTGTAGCATCGTTTTATTCCTTTCGACCAGCCGTGTGGCTGGACTCTGCGTTAGGCCCATACCGTGAGCCGTCGGTGTCTGGCAGCAGTTGTCCGTTGGCGATGATGTCGCATACCAGTGTTCGCTCTGGGTCGCGCATTCGCGGCTGGTTCTCGGCGAGCATCTCCACGCGATGCTTATACCACCACTTGCTTTCAGCGATTCGGAGTCGTTCCTTCTTCTCCTGCTCGTAGGCCCGTCGCCAGTATCGTGCGTTAATGGGCCTAACCATGCGCTCCAGCGAACGGCGGATTGCGTCTATCGTGAATTTCATGCCTTTGTGTCCGCCGTCGCTGAGCTTGGGTCGTTCGGCGAATTTACCGCTTCGTATCGAGCGCATTCCGCTCTCGGTGGTCCGCTGCCGATTACACAATACCGCCAAGCATGGTATTTCACAGTCCCGCTTTCGAGATGTTGGCAGCCGTGGCATATTCCTTTACCCCAGTCGCGTAGGGCGGCAAGATTGACGGCAGCTTCACGCGATTTGACGGCGGCTTTCCAGTCGTCTGGCCATTCATCGTTCCATTGGAAGCTGTCCATCGGTTCATGCACCCATGATCGCTCGAAGCATTTGGGACACTCGGCGATTATCGTAACCGCACCCGCCTTGTAGCAGTGTGGTTGTAGGACTAGGACCACAGCCGCCTTATCCCAAGCCTCGTTCTCCATTGGATGATCGCAGCTAGGACAATGTTTGAAATCAGAGCGGTGCAGTGTGGCTGCATCATTGCCGGTCGTGAGGATTCGCCGAACATCTCCATGCAGGCGACGGCTGGTGCGCTTGGCAGTTCGTTCGGTTTTTGCTTTGGTCATATCTTTCGGTTGTTGAAAGTTATAGACATTACTCGCCGCGCCTGATGTCGGCGTTCCGCCGCACTTGTGTTTTTTTCCACATCCGGCGCAGCGGCTTGGCAAGGCAACGACAGCAATTCAGGCACTTGTCGCAGATGCCGCAGCGCGCAGGGGTTTCGGGCGTCCAGAAGTGCCGGCAGGCGAGCTGCCGGCATGTGACGGTTTCCGAATCGTTCATCGCTTTTGCGCGGGTAAATTGGCTTTGACGGGGCCTGTGATTTCCCGGGTGCGCATTTCGCGCAGGTTGAAGCATTCTCCGAGTTTTTTCATAACAGCAAGGCGGAAGTTCAGCTCGTGCTCGGATGGATGCTCTATCTTGCAGTTGCTTTCATGAGCGCGGATTAGCTGGGCGCGTTCCTGGAGTTCTTCTTTGGTTGGTGCTGGCATATTTCCTTTTGGTTTGTTGTTGGCAGAGTGGGCAGATGTGTTTGTTGCCGTGGATGCTCCAGCCACGGTAGAGGGATTCTTCCTCGACTTCACTTTTTGCGAGAATTGCATCGTGCCACGCAATTCCCGAGATCGTTTCCTGGCACCGTCCGGTGGCCGTAACACCGGAGCACTTCATTGTGGCTTGGTAGCGAATCATGGCGTTATGGTGGGTTCAGTTGCCAGAGAGCGGGCTTGCGGTGGGGGAGTAAAAGAGTTCGTGGATCGTCTGCGCGTTCAGGACGACGGCCTGACCGCAGTGGGTGCCGTAGATGGCGGCCTCCCCTTTGCGCAGGAGGTCGAGCTGGCCGGCGCGGGCGGGATCGGTGAAGAGGCTGACGACGCCCTGGATGAAGCGCACGTCTTTGGCGTTCAGATTGGCGAGGGTGATCTGGAGGGTCTGGGTGTCGCCGGAGATCTGGACTGGCTCGACGGAGTCTCGCGCCACCTTGTTGGTGTCCCGCGAAGGGTGCGAAGGTTGCGAAGGTGTCACGATTCACCTCCTGCTTGGCTTGCGGCAAATTGCGGATCGTATTTAACGAGGGCACTTGATCCCCAGTTGAGCTGTTCCAGTTCTATTACATTACCTCTCCTATCCCTGGCCTGCGCCATAAAACCATCCACCCCCCATGAAGAACTCGGATTGAGACCATACCACTTTTTGAAAATTTCCACCGCTGCATGGCGGATTCTCAGGCTGGTGCTGCATTCTTGGCCGGGCCAATTGGAGAACCCTGCGTGCCGCGAAGCAAGCATGTGGTAACGTCTCACAGTTCACCTCCGGCGAAGTGGCCCATCGCTTCAAATTGCGTGTGCGCAAAGATCACGTAGCCCCATGAGTTTCGCTTGTGCCGTTCCTTGGCGATGTCCTGCGCTTCCTGGAGGATGGCACACCAACGGCCCAGGCCGAACTTCTCGTTGATTTCCTTCTGGAGCTGGGCGGGGTTGTCGGTGTGTTTGATCATCCGTCCATTCGAGCCGGGCGCTTCGATGGTGATTAGCTTGTCCACGATCTCGGGCAGCTCGAAGGCTTCGGCGATGGCGCGCAGGTCGGACGGCGTGCTGATGACGGGCAGTTGCAACGGTGGCATACCGCGCAGGAGTAGCTGGCGAAGCACCTTGCTCTTGACCAGCTCGTCGCGGAAGACATCGGTGCCGCAGAGGACTGCACCGCACTTGCGGCGGTCCACGATCTCACGGACGAATTCGAGGCTGGCGAGGGCGCGCTCGGAGTAATGGCCGATCATGCACTGGTGACATTCATCGACGATGAGCAGGGTCTTCTCGTCGAAACATTCGATGATGCGACGGCGGCGGTCGGCGTGCTTGGATTGCGTGGAGATATTATTGATCGCGGCCAGCTCGTTCATGAAGTCGCTGAGGCTGCCACGGGTGGGCATCCGCACCAGCTTGGTCTCACCGTGATTGTGCGCCGCCTGGTAGCTGGCCAGGGCCATTGTCTTTCCGATTTGTGAGGGACCGAAGATGAAGCCTACGCGATGGCGATCAAATGCTTTGCGGCAGTAGCTCCAGACTTTTTTTGTCAGCGCGGTCTCGATGAATTCTCCGGCGGTGCGTGGGCTGCTCTCCTCGATGCGGCGTCGAAATTTCGCGATGGCATCGGAGAGGTTGTCCATGCTGGCGTGATCGCGGCGTCCGGTGAAGGCGGCATACAGGCTGTCGTAGCTGTAGGGTTCGCCATTCGGTTTGATGACGAGCCCGGCGGCCTCCTGGACGGTGAGGTTCTGCCGGCGGCAATGGTCGGCGAACCAGCGGAGCGAGGCGCGCTGGTCGTCGGGCAGCTCGGCGGTGGCCTTGGCGATGGTATCTCCGGCGATGGGGAAGCGGCGCGACCCCATGGAGGCGGATTGAGGGGTCAAGGTGGTGGGCGTGATAAGCCCGCCCTCACCCCGGCCCTCTCCCCCAGGAGAGGGAGAAGAAGCGAGGCGGTTGGTTTCGGTGGTGTCCTGTGTTTTCATTTTGGCGTTTTGGTTGGTTTAAAGTTGCTCGATCACTTCGGGGCGTGGGGTGGCCGCGCCCAAGATTTCGATGGTGTCGGAGGTTGGCCCGCCCTCACCCCAGCCCTCTCCCCCAGGAGAGGGAGAGGGGGAAGACGATGCGCCGAAGCGGGCGGCGGACTGGGCGACCCGGTCGCGGGTGACTTTGGTCTTCTGTTGGTCGTCGTGGCGCCTGGCGGCGGCGGAGAGGGTGTCGCCGATATGGCGCGCGTTGGCATCGGCGGCGACGGGGACGCTGGTGCGCAGGAGATGCGGCTCGATGGTGCGCAGTTCGGTCTTGGCGTACGCCAGCTCCTGTCCTTTGCGTTTCATGGCTTCGCCGAGTTCGGCCTTGGTGGAATCGAACCGGCTGATCTCGCGCACATACTTTGCAACGCCGATGCAAATACGCTGCTTGGGATTCGTGGCTCGACCGGCGAGGATGACGCAATCGCTCTCGGGGTTGTGGTCATCCCAGAAGACGGCGACCTCCTGCCCGGCGCGCGGCATGAGGAGCGCGGGGTTGTGATAATAGAAGATGCGCATGTTTTTGCCGGAGCCGTGATTGATTCGCAGCTCGCCGTTCTTCTTCACGCTCACAACGGCCATCGCGGAGCGGTAAAGCCATTTGTCTTTTTCGGCGAGATGCCGGAGCGCGGGCTTTTCCTCGTTCCATTTCTCGAAAGGCGACGCGCCGGCCAGGGTCTTTCCGTCCTGGCATTCGTGCGAATACTCGCGGAGCGCGTCCTGAACGCGCTCGTTGAATTTCGAGAGCGTGAGCAGAAATTCCGAGGGATGAATCTTCCCGCACTCGGCGGCGGCGAGCAGCTTTTTCGTTTTCTCCGGGAGCGTCTCGCGCTCGTTGCGTCCGCAGTATCCAGGACACGCATCCATGATGTGCTGCTGTAGGTGAAACTGTCCTTCGATCTGCCACTTCGCCGAGGGTGTGCGCGCGTGGAAGATTTCCAAGCCGAGCGAGGCGAGTCCGCCGATGCGTTCTTCGACGCTGAGATTGGTCTTGTGGCCGAGCACGGTGTTCGCGCGCCAGACACCACCTTCCAGCAGCAGGCCGCGATTGGGCAGGCCGGGGAAATCAAACGCATCCCCGAGCGTGCCGGCCACGTCATCGGCGGTGTAGGCACCGGAGGCGCGCATGATCACGCGGATGACAAGCGGCATGAGCGAGCCGCAGTCCGCGACCTGCAAAATTTGCGGACGCCCGATCCGGTAACCGAGCTTGTTCGGCCACGGTTCCCAGATGTAGATGTTCGGGGTCTCGTCATCGGCGACGTAAACCTCGCCGGGCTTGGGCGCGGTGGCGTGGACACTGGACGTCATCATGCGCGCGGCGCGCGGGCCGATGCAAAGCGCGGCGGTGAGCGGCGACGTGGTGGCGGCAGCGCGGATGCTCGGCGGCAGATAGCTCTTGGAGGTGTGCGCACCGTGAAGATGCTGGCGCACGCCGGCGTGCAGCTCGGGATCGCGCATGAGGTTGCGACCGGCGCGGGCCTTGGAGCCGTGCTCGATGGTCTGCGCCTGCAAGCGGGCGGTCTGGTCTTCGGTGAGGAACCGCGCGGCGGATTTTCGTCCGACGACACCTTGCTTTTGTTCGACGAGGCCATTGAGGCCGAGCGTCGCATAGGCGGCGACCCAGCGGCGCAGGGAGGCGATTGAGAAAAGGAGGGGCTCATCTTTCGCGGCGAACGTGGAAACGGTCGCAACGTATGCACGCTCCTTGGGCGTGCCCGTCATGATGAGCGCGAGGAAATGTTTGACGGCCTGTTCGCGGGTGAGGACACGGGCGCGTGCCTCGGTGGAAAGGGAGAGGGCAGTGAAGGTGACCGCTGGCTCGACGGAGTCTCGCCCCACCGCAGATGGCTCGACGGAGTCTCGCCCCACCGGCATTTCAAACGGGGGCTGGAACTCGACGCGGTTCGCGACCACGCGCGACGGCCAAGCTTCGGCCTTCGCCTGGCGCTGGACGGTTTTCACCGACACGCCGAGGTGCGCGGCAATCGCGCTGGCGCGCGAAAAATGTCCAATGTCCAATGACGCAATGTCCAGAAAAGGATCGGGACTTGGGCGTTGTTCATTGGATATTGGACATTCAAAATCAACCTCGGAGCGGGCGTCAAGCGGGCCAACGCCAGTAAAGACCGCGCCGCCGCGCTCCGGGGTGAGTTCCATCGCCGGCCTGTGTTCCGGCGGCAGAGGGGTGCCTGACGGCAAGACCCAGCGCGGCGCGCAGGTGTCCCCATCCGGCGCGATCACTGGTGTGCCGTCAGGCGAAGGTGTTTCATGGTCGGGAATAAAAGTGGGTTCGTCGATTTCGATGGGCATGGGGATCGGTGCCTTTCGAGGTTCAGGATTTGCTTGGGGCGCGGCGTTTAATCTCGACTTCGCCGTAGTAGCAGCGATAGGCCATGCAGTAGCGCTGGGTCTTGTGCAGGGACATGTGACCGCACTTGGGGCAGCGGTCGGCGAGGGGTTTGATTTTTTTGGAGGTGGTCATGATTCGGTGTCCCGCGAAGGTTGCGAAGGGAGCGAAGGCTCGACGGAGTCTCGCTCCACCCGGATGATGCGGTACATGCTGTGGTGTTGGCCGTCAAAAAATTCGCTGGCCTGCTTTATGTCCCAGCCTTCATGGCGGAGCTTTTTGCGGAGGTCATAAATTCGGCGTGAGACGCAGATGCCGACGCCTTCGCCGGACGGGCTCGCGGCCTTCGCGAGCGCGGGCATGGGCACCCATGTCCCCACGCCGGCATCGTGGAGCGCGGAGAGAATGCGATCCGATTGCGAGCAGCCGGCAGTCCCGGCGTGATGTTCGTCCTGGGGCGTGGGGATGTCGCTCATGATTCCTGTTTTTTGGGTGGATAGAAATGTTCCTTGCAAACGACTTGAAGGCGGTCGTAGCACTCGCGAAAGGTGACGTTCACTTCGCGCTGGGTGCGCGCGGTTTCGGCGGCGTGCGCCACCCAGCTTCGGCAGCGACCGAACACTTCGGCCAGGTGCTCATCGCACACGCTGGGTAGGTGTTCGCGCGCGGCGCAGATGGATGCGTAACGTGCATCGCACGCACGCTGGATGCGCATCTTCGAGAGGACTTGCTTCACGGGCACATCCCAGATTCTCGACGCACCGCGCGCGATGCTCATGATGTGCCAGCGGAGGGGCGAGAGAAGATCGTCCACCTGCGCGGAGAGCGCAACGAGATCGTCGCGCAACCAGTCGATTACCTCAAAGTGCGCGGCATCACCCTCGCCGCGCAGGACGCCGAGCGGCAGCTTGCCGAACATCACGCGCACGGGCACGGCGGCGAAGCTCAGGGGCACCTGTTCCCTGATCGCGCTCATCGTGCCCCTTTCACGCTGGGCTCCTGGAGCGCGGCGAGTTTCAGGGCTTTCACGTAGAGTTGTTGGTTGCGGTTGTTGTTGCACTGGCGGCGCAACACTTCAGCGAAGCGCTCTTCAAGTTCATATTCCGCCGCTTTCGGCGGCTCCGAAATTTCGCCGCGAAGCCAGTCCCAATACGCGCATGTGAAGCTGATGATCGGCTGCCTGAGATCTTTGGGATTAGGATTAGGATTAGGATTAAGAGAGGGAGAGGGGTGCGCGGGAGCGGTGGATTCGGCATCAGTTCCACCCCCACCCTCGATAGCGAATGCCGTTTGAACGGGTGCGTTGCCCGCATCCACCGAATTTGTTTCGGCGCCGCCCGCGCTCGGCGCTCCAGGATCTCGCTGGGTCTCGGGGGGAAATGTTTTCACAAGCGATCCTCCGGGTCATCCACGGCGCGTTCCATTTCCCAGCCGGCCCAGAAAAAGAGCACGGCCAGGCAGAGCGCGCTGGCACCCAGCCAGGGCATCACGAACATCATCGCGGCAGCGAAACCGGCGAGGAAGATGCCAGTGTTGCATGTCCACCACGCGACGACTTGGACTTGTTCTCGATCATTCATTTGGTTATCCAGTTGAAGTTTGGTACGGGTGCATCCCGCACAGGCGGTCGAAAGTTTCGCGGTCGAACGTGGAGCCGAACTCCAAGGTGAAGCCGGCAAGGAGTTCGGAGTAGAGAATGGCCGCGTGCTTTTGATGCCGCTCGGCGGCGGCGAAGTTTTCAGCGAGCGCGGCGCGGCGCATGAGCCTGCGGCGCGCGGCGATCACGGAAGCCATGCGACCAATAAAACTGAAGGGCTGAGGAATGGAGACGACGTGGATTGAACGTTCAACGTTCAACGTTGAACGTTCGACGTTCAATGGATCTCCCGGCTCCCCGTTCACGGCTGCACCTCCAGGGAGATGGCACCGGCATTGGCCAGGAGTTCGCGGAGGCGCGCGGCGGCGGATTCGCATTCGGTGAGCAGCCGCTGGAGCGAGGATGGCGCGAGGCTCTCGACGTTTTTCGCGCGGCTCAAACTTTCAAAGTGCGGGATGGCTTCCTCGAAACTGAAATCCAGTTCGAGCTGCTCACCGAGCTTGCGGCGCTGATAGACATCCGACTTGTAGCCGCCGGGGGTGACGGGTTTGACGAGGTCGAAGGCGCGATAGAGATCGACGAGTTCAGCGCCGCGTTCGAGCAGGTAGGAAAATTTCTTGGGAAACTTGTTGCGCGTCCGCGCGAGCCGCTCGTAATTGTTCGCCGTACTGCGCGCGATGCCGATCCGCTCCAAGGCCCGGCACCATTCACCGTCTTCCACCGACGAGCGCAGGCCGATGAGCAGTTCGCCGCAGCGGACGGCGTGCTTGATGGAGGAGACCGCACCTTCGATGGACGCCTGATGTTCCCGGCGGATCTCCTGCTCGATCTTTAGAATGGAGAGCTCAGCCACGGAAGGTGATACCTTTCTGTTCCCAAACCGGAAGGCGCGCGCGGAGTGCCTCACGGACGAGCACCGCCTCGGCGAGATTGTTTTTGCGCGCGATGTGGCGCAGTTTGTTTCGAGTTTCAGCATTGAGTCTTATCGTGAACGGGCCATCCGTTGCTCGCGTGCGTTTCATCTGAGTGCATGTGTAATGCAATGTATTGCCCCCGTCAAATAATTTTTTCCCTTTATTTGCGTCGTGCAATGTGATACATGTTTCATCCATGAGTTATGACGTAAATTTTTCGATGCGCCTGGACAACGAACTGCGCGCCAGGCTGGAACATTTCGCGAACCGCTCGGGATTGTCTGCGGCGGATCTCATCCGGCGCGCGCTGGAGGAACGCCTTGAAACATGGGAAGAACGCGGACTGAGCATCCATGTGCTGAAAGACGGCAAGACTGCCGCCGGTTTAGCGGCGGCAAAAAAGGTCCGCTACGGCAAGCCTCGAATCTTGCAATCCCCGAAAAAGCCCCGCCAAAACACATCTTAACGTGTACAACTGATGTACAGAGACCACCAAAAACAAACTTAACCCAAGGCGAATCATGAATGAACCGACTGCAATTCTCACTTCACGCCGGGACTGGCTGCCCGGCATCACCCTGGCGTCCGTGCTGGCGGTGGCGGGACTGATCTTCTGGACTTCATCCGGTGGCAGCGGGCCGAAGGGATGGAGCTATCATTTTGCTGACATCGAGATCGTTTCGGCAAAGCGCAGCGTGACGGCGCACGTCGAAGCGGAGCGGAAGATCAAGGAGGCCGTGCTCGATGCCGGGCGCGAGGGCTGGGAACTGGTGAGCACACTGCCGCGCACACCTTACGGCGAAGGATCACCCGGGCATCTCTATTATCAACTGATCTTCAAGCGGCCCGGTGTATTTACCGGTCCGCCCGGTCAATACGAACTCGACCTCCGGCAGGCCCGTTCGCTGAAGGCAATCGAGTCCGCCAGCAAGGAGAGGGCGGAGGAGTTCGCGCAGGAGTTGAAGGACATCGCAAGGGGCGTGAAGTAGTCATTCCTCACCCCAGCCCTCACCCCAAGGAGAGGGAGAAAGCCTCGGGAAAAAAGTTGCAAAAAGCTTTGACGAGGTAGCTACCTTGTGTTTAACTCTCTCCATCGAAGGCAATCAAGCCTTCGATGAAACCTCCGGAGCCAGGAGATAAAAGTCGGCAGGACAGTTATGAAGATCAGCGCATATCAACTCGGTTGGATCGGGATTCGTGTCGCAAAGGCAGGCCGTGCTTCAAAGATTCTGAAGCGCGATGGCTGGATCAAGATGGACCCAGCATCAATCAACAATCATAACGCATTCGGCTGGATGCGCCCGTGCCGAACCGAGGAGGAATATCTCACGACTGATTGGAACTACTTGGCGAAGGCCGGACTGTCGGGCGTGGCGATGTGGATAACGAAAGCTCAGCAGGGAAAAAACTCTTCAGTCACCGATCATCAATGGCAGCGTCGCTCGCTCATCGAGGGTCAATTCAATGTGCAATGGCCAACTGGACGCCGCGCCGCATGAGCTGGCCGGATGCCAGGCGGATCGCGCGCGAGTATTCATTACTGATGCTCTTGAAATTATGAAACCTGAATCGATCAAACTCACCCCGAAGCGGAAGGCCGCGCTGCAACGGATCGCCCGTCGCACCGGCTCGCTCTCAGTCCGCACGGCCCGGCCCGGCCCGAGCTGGCGCACGCTCATCAATCGGATCGCGGATGGAGATCTCCATGTGATCTGATTTCACGGACGCGGTGGAACGCGTCCCTACCGGCCCCGGCTGAGCGATCAGCCTGGGCTTTTTTTTTGCGCGCAAGCGGGTAGTTCACCTGATGGGGAAACACCCCATTGCGCGCGGCTCTGAATTCGTTTCAACTCACCCGCCTTCCGGCTCTCCAGCCATCCCTCCGGCCCGGAATTCTTCCGTGCCTGTTCACTTTTCAAGGGAGGTGTGAAGAGCGACAGCGAAGCTCCTGCTTCCCATGCCGCGCGGCAGCGCGGTAAGACATCACGCGACGAACGGGGACCACGAGCGTCGAAAAAAATCCGAAGGCCGAAGAGAACGACAGGAGCGGGTCCCCGAAATCGAATGACCAATACTCAATGACCAATGAAAACTAAATCCCTTCTTCTTCTCTGCGTGCTCGGTGTCCTTTGTGTGAGTTCTCCATTGCGGGCAGCGGACAACGTTGAACGTTCAACTCCCGAATCCTTTTTCGCGAAGGGGACGTGGGCCGTCTCGCCGTTCGCTTCTTACCGCGTGCATGAATTCGGCGCGGCGGATGGGAAGTTCGGCGGTGGCCTGGCGCTATCTTATTTCGCGGCGGACAATCTCGCGGTCGAACTCGAAACCGTGAGCGAACACTTCGACGATTCACATTGGGCAGATTCCTTCACTGAAGCCGGCGTGAATGCAAAGGGATACCTGCCGCTCGGCGCGACCGGCTTCGCGCCTTACCTTTTGGTCGGCTACACGAGAGCAGGGCTCGACGGAGTCTCGCCCCACCAGAATGGCGCGACGGAGTCTCGCGCCACCGGGCAGAACCGGATGAACGCGGGGGCGGGCATCGAGTGGCGCGCGACGAAACGTTTTGGCGTGTTCGCAGACGGGCGATGGACTCATGACTTCGACACGCTCGGGCACGCGCTGTTCCGGGTGGGCGGGAATCTCTCGTTCTGATCTCCTGAGTTTCGCGCGAAGGATGCGAAGGGAGCGAAGGAAAAAGATGTGCTCACACTGGCATCAATACTCTACGGAGCAAACCTGGTAATCCTGGGGGTGCTCCTTCACCGACAAAACCAACACAATAAAATCATGGCAAAAACACAAGCTGAACTCGCGGAGGAAATCCGGCAATCCAACACACAAACCCGCAAGGGCATCGACGAAGTGCTCGGCAAGATCAAGAACCTTGAAGACATCATCGCCAATGGCGCCGAGGTCTCCCCGGAGCTCGAAGCAGCCGTCGCCGATCTGAAAGTCAGCACGCAGGCGTTGGATGACATCGTGCCGGACGCGCCTCCGGTTGAGCCTCCCGCGCCGCCGGCGGAACCGACCGCGTAAACCGTTTGCAAGCCCGCTGAATCCATCATGCAAGATGCATTGAAACTCCTGGAAGGTCGCAAGACCTACCTCATCGCCGCGCTCGCCTTTGTCTATCTCTTCGGAGGGGACCAGGGCTGGTGGGCGGTGAATTCGAGCCTTCTTTCGATGATGGGTTTCGGCGGGCTGGCGAGCCTCCGGGCTGGGATTAAGAAAGTTGAATGATGCTGCACATCCTGCTTGCACAGGTGCCGCACGCGACATCGGCGCAGATCGGCGACTGGCTGATCAGTGCGGCAGCGGTGGCAGTGATGGCGGCGGCGATCAAATCCTTCATCGTGCGCAAGCCGAGCATTGAGGCTGAATTCGTGACCAAGGCCGAGCACCAGGCAGACATGGAGACGATCAAGCGGGACATCAACTCGATTCGCGGGAAGCTGGATCGCGACGCGGAAAAGATTTTGTCCAGGCTGGATGAGAACAAGTCGGAGCTGCTGCTGGACGGGCATCGCCGGAGCCGCGAGCTGTACGGTCACATCAAGGAATTGAACACGGAAATTTTTACGCGCATCGCGGCGAACGAAAGGGCCATCGCGCGGCTGGATGAAAGGACGGGTCAATGAGCGAGAATCGGAACGAGAACTTGCGGAAGGAAATTTTATTTCAACTGTACGCGGTGCGTCCTCTGGCGCGGAGCGCGGAACAGATCGAGCGCGAGTGTCGGAAGCAGCAGAATTTTTTCGGACGACAGGAGGTGTCGAGCGAGCTGCAATTTCTCGCGGACGAGGGGTTGCTGATCCTGATCGCGGAACCGGGCACGACGGTGCGGCTGTATCGTATTCATGCGAACGGCGTGCGGCTTTACGAACAAACTTATGCAGCTTGAAGAGAATTTCTCGCGAAGGATGCGAAGGGGGCGAAGGTGGAAAAATCCGCGCCTTGCCTTTCCTTCGCTCCCTTCGCTGCCTTCGCGCGACCCCGTGACGAGATGATCAACCGCCGCACAGGCAAGATCGCGAGGCTTTCATTCGACGTGCGAACGCAGGTGAACCATCTGCTCCGCGACGGCGCACCGTACGCCGCGATCATTCAGTTCATCTTCACGACGGCGAACGTGGAGGTGAACGAACAGAATCTCACGAACTGGAAGGATGGCGGGCACCAGGACTGGCTGAAGGAACAGGAGCGGCTGGAAGACATGCAAGCCAAGCGCGAGTTCGCGTTTCAGATCGTGAAGGAAAACGACGGCTCGAAATTGCACGAGGCGAACCTGCATCTCGCGGCATCGCAGATTTACGAAGTGCTGACTGACTTCGATCCGCGGCGGCTCAAGGATCTGCTGGATAAATCGCCGGAGAATTACGCGCACGTCGTGAACGCGCTGGGCAAGCTCTCGAAGAGCAACATCGAAGTGCAGAAGTACAAGGACGCGGTGAATGCGGCATTGAAGATTTGCGCGGACGCGAAGAAGGCCGAGGGCACGGGCGGACTGAGCGCGGATACCATCGAGAGGATTGAGAAGGAGTTAAAACTCTTGTGAGGAACCCGAAGAAACTTGAACCGCTTCGCCTCGCGCTGGTCGAACTGCGCGAGATGGCCCGCATCGAGGCAAGCCTCGGTGACGACTCAGAAATCGCGATCCAGAAAGCCTGGAAGGAAGTCCAGGCATGGGCGGACGGCTGCGCCCGCAAACACAAGCTCGACTTGAATTTACCGGCGGCGCAACCGCCAACGACACCTTTGGAAACTGAGGGTCGGGCGCACCGCGCCGCTGCGCCTCCGGGAAAGCTTTCCGCCACATGACTCCGCGCACCGACACCTACTTTCTCCCGTATCAGATCGCGTGGATTCGCGATCCGGCGCGATTGAAGATCGTGGAGAAGTCGCGCCAGATCGGGTTCTCGTACGCGGACAGTTACGATTCCGTGCGCAAGGCGGCGGCGAGGGACGGGCGCAATGTGTGGGTGATGTCGAAGGATGAAGTGCAGGCCAAGGAATACATCCTCTACGCGAAACGCTGGGCGCGGATTTTTGAAATCGCGGCGAAGGATCTCGGCGAGCAGACGCTCACGACGGAATCCGGCAATGCAGTGAAGGTGCAGATCATCGAGTTCGCCAGTGGCGCGCGCATCTACGCGCTGAGTTCCAACCCGGATGCCATTGTCGGCAAGACGGGGCATGTGAAGCTGGACGAGTTCGCGATCCACAAGGATCAGCGGACGCTTTATCGCGTGGCGAAGCCGGTCATTCAATGGGGTGGCACGCTGTCGATCATCTCGACGCATCGCGGGCGCGCGACGGTGTTCAATGAATTCATTCGCGGCATCAAGGAGGACGGCAACCCGATGGGCTGGAGCCTGCATACGGTGCCTGTGCAGAAGGCCGTGGAGCAAGGGCTGGTGGAGAAGATTGATGCAGCCACTGGATTCAACGTTGAACGTTCAACGTTGAACGTTCAACGTTCAATCGAGGAACGCCGTGCAGAATGGCTGTCGCAACAACGCGCGGAGTGCATGGATGAAGAGCAGTGGCTCCAGGAGTATTGCTGTGTGCCGGCGGATGACGGCACGGCGTTCATCACCTGGGAGATGATCACGGCTTGCGAGGACGCGGGCGCGCGCAAGGATTTCGATTATCTTCTCGACTGCAAGAATCCGATCTACATCGGCGTGGACGTGGGGCGCAAAAAAGATCTCACGGTGATCGATGTCGAGGAGAAGATCGGCGACGTGCTCTGGGAGCGGATGCGAATCGAGATGCAGGCGAAGACGTTCGCGGAACAGGAGCACGAACTCTATCGACTGTTGCAACTGCCGCAGGTGAAGCGCGCGTGCATTGATTCGACCGGGCTGGGCATGCAGCTCGCGGAGCGGGCGAAGGAACGATTCGGCTGGAAGGTCGAGGGCGTGAGCTTCACCGGGCCGGTGAAGGAGGAACTCGCGTTTCCACTGCGAGCGGCGCACGAGGACCGCACGCTCCGCTACAACGCGGATGCGAAGTTGCGCGCGGACTTGCGCGGGATCAAGAAGGAGACGACGGCGAGCGGCAACATCCGGTTCGTGGGCGAGGCGGCGGATTCGCACTGCGACAGATTTTGGTCCAAGGCGCTCGCGTTGCACGCTGGCGCCCAAAAGGGCGTGGGCCTGACGGCGGAGGTGATATGAGATGTGTTTCCCGACACCGACACCCCCGACGCAATGCGGGGCCGTTTCCGCTAGTTTGCAAACAGGTTTCAACCACACATCACACCACGAATGATACCTAAGCGCGGATTGCGTGAAAGACTGGCCGGAGCGTGGTCGCTGGTGATGCGCGGTTCCATCGCGCCGTTCGACCGTGTGATCGACCTGAGCGGCCTGACCGCGACGGAGAAGGTGGGCCGACCCTACGCCCAAAGCTTGTGGGTGGCGCGGGCGATCAAGATGGTGGCTGATCCCATCGCGAGCGTGCCATTGCACTTCGGGACGGAGGAACGCGGCGGGAATGCCATCAATGATCCGGAACTCGACGCCGCATGGCAGGAACCGGCCATCGGACCGGAGGGCGCGGTCTGCCTGCGGGACGTGGTATCCGCGACGATTGGCTGGCTGAAGCTTTCCGGCGAGGCGTTCTGGGTGTTCGACGACCGGGTGCTGGTGAAGCCCAAGGCCCTCCCATTTCCTGACGTGGGTTTCGGCGCGGTGGCACAGTTCGCCATCGTGCGGCCCGACCGTATGCGGCATGTCACGGACAAGCGCGGCGGACGGTTGACCGGCTGGGAATACACGGACGGAGCGGGCATCGCCCATACGCTACTCACCGAGCAGGTGATCCACCTCAAGCTCTGGAATCCCTACGATGACATTCGCGGCCTCGGCGAATACGAGTCGGCGCAGCTCGCCGCCGAATCGGATTACATGGGCGCGAACTTCAAACTGAATCTTGCGCGGAACAATGGCGACCAGGGCGTCTATATCATCGCGAAGAGCGGCATCCCGGATGACGCGCAGCGCAAACAGATTGTAGCCCAGCTCCGGGAGAAGCGTGAACTTCAACAGCGCGGGATGTTCAAGCCGGTGTTCCTGACGGGCGACATCTCGATTGAAGATCCGAAGGTGCGCGTGGTGGACGCGGCTTTCAACGAGTCGATGATGCAGGACGCGCACCGGATATTCATCGCGTTCGGTGTGCCACCGAGCATGGCGGATGTGGTGCCCAGCTACAGCGTCGGCAGCGCGAGCGATTATTACCGGCTCATCCGCGACACCTGTACGCCGACGGGCAAGATTTTTACGGAGGCCGTCGAGTCTGCGACCCAGCGGCAGGGGCGCGAGGGTGTGTTCGCCTGGTTCGACTGGTCGAATCATCCGGTGATGAAGGAGGTCCGGCGCGAAGCCATTACTGCCGCGACACCGCTATGGGATCGTGGCATCTCATGGGAAGTCATCAACGAGACTTTGGATCTAGGGCTGCCTGAATTCGACGGCTGGGATGAGCGCTATCTGCCGTTCAGCGTGTCGCCCGCCGGGATGGCGCGGGACATCTATAGTCCAGAAGCAACGACGGGCGCGGACGTGGCCGGCGAAGTCGATGACGTGAAGGATGATGTGGAGGATGACGATGACGACGAAGCCATCAAGGAGATGTTCCGGGCTTTGAAAGGTCCACGCGGGAAGGCGCGTGATGCGCGGGAGATCGAGCTTTGGAAATCGCATTTCGCCAAGCGCCGGGCGACGGCCAAGCTTTACCTTTCGCGCTTTAACAAAGTGCTGTTCGAGTTTCGCGCGGAGGTGTTGCGCAAGATCGAATCGAAGCTGACGCGCGGCGCCGGCACGACGACAAAGGCGGCGGCGGCTGATTTTCTTTTCGACCTCGGCGCATTCAAGGATGCGATCACAATCAACCTGCGCGGCGTGGCGCTCAATGCGATGCAGGTGGCGGGGGAACAGATGTTCGCGGAAGTGAAGCGCGACGACCCGTTCAAGGTGCCGGACGCGCGGGCGAAGGAATTTCTAGCGCAACGCGAGGTAAGGCTGAAGGGCGCGAGTGAGGAAGTGTGGGCTTCGATCAGGAGCGAGTTGCAAGACGGGCTCGACGCGGGCGACGGCATCAAGGCCATGGGTGATCGCATCCGCTCGAAGTTCAATGGGATCTCGCGCGGTCGGGCCGAGACTATCGCGATGACGGAGACGGGCGCGGCCTATGGCGTGGCCCGTGAAGAGGCGCAGAAACAGGCGGGGATTCAATTCAAGAAGTGGCTGACGAGCGGCCTGTCCAACGTCCGCTCGGCGCACTCGCACGCCAACGGCCAGGTGGTGGCCATCGACGAGCCGTTCTATGTGGGCGGCGAGTATCTGAATTTCCCCGGCGACCCGTCCGGCTCCCCCGGCAACGTCATCAACTGCCATTGTGTAAGCGTGGCGACTGAAGATCCCGAAACATGAAACTCATCCGAACCATCCACCCCGAAATCCGCGTGATCGACGACAAGCAAGGGTTGGTCGAATACATCGCGAGCGACGAATCACTGGACACTTATCTCGAAGTCATCCGCGCGGGCGGTTGGCGCTTCACTCACTTCACGAAGAACGCGCCGTTCGTGGACAGCCACGACTACAGCACCATCGACAAGCTGGTCGGCAAGGTCGTGGATTTCGCGGTCAAGACAAAGCGTCTGGTGGAAACGGTGCAATGGGCTATCGACGTGCCGGGCAATCTGCTCGCTCAACGCGGCTTCGCCATGACGCAGGGCGGCTACCTGAAGGCGGTGAGCGTGGGCTTCTGGCCGACCCGTGCATTGAACCGCTGGGACACCGACCGCACGGGCTATGACCAGCAACTCTCGGAGCTGGGGATGAGCACGCTGCTTGAAGAGAAGAAGCCGAGAACGATTTACCAGGAGCAAGAGCAGGTGGAACTGAGCGCCGTGATCATCGGTGCCAATCCCAACGCGCTCGCCAAGGCTTACAAGGCCGGGGTGATCGACGATGCCGCACTGGAAGATTTCGCCACAGAACATGAACGACGGGACACCGCCCGCGCTGCCGCACAGCCTGACCATGCGGCGCAGGCCAGGGGTCAGGCCCGCTCGAAGTTCCTGGTGCGAATGCAAGTGATAATAAATTCACTCTGACCACAAATGAAAAGACACAATTCGATAATCATGGGCGCGACGCTTTGCGGCATCGCTCCGTTCCAATCGCACCGCGTGCTGTTGGACAAAGAAATGAACGCAGGCGGCGGCGGTGCTGTCCTCGATGAAGCCGACTTTCAACAGAAGGTTCTCGGCGGCATGGAATCCACCCGGGCCAAGATCAAGACCCTCGAAGAAAAGCACGAGGAGATCCTCAAGGCGATGCCCTCCGACCTCAAGGGCACGCTGGAGGAAGTCACCAAGCTCAAGAAGGTGGCGAACGATCAGCAGGCGAGCTTTGAATCCATGCAGCGGAGCATGGAGAAGTTCACCGGACAGATGCGCGCCCACACGCGCGGCTCGTTCGGTGATCCGATCAAGCGCATCCAGAACGATGAGGAAATGCGGTGGCGTCTCAATGCCGCCGTGCGCCTCGCGGTGACGGACGGCACGGGCGACATGGTCCAACGCGTCAAGAAGACCTTCCCGGACTTCATCACAAAGGCGCTCGGCGAAGATGCTTCTCCCGGCAGCACGCTGATCAATCAGCAGCTCTATCAGGAGATCTATGACACGCTGGAGATGTACGGCATCTGGAACACCTGGCAGGTTATCCGGCTGGGCACCAAGACGACCATCCTCCCGGTAAAGACGGCGCGGGCCGTGGCGCTAGCCATCATCGCGGAAGGCACACAGATCACGGATGACGCGAACAAGACGGGCACCACGGTCACGGCCACGGTGTTGGACATCGCGTGCCTGTTGAACGTCTATCTGCGCCTCATCGAGGACGCGGAATTCGACGTGACGGCGGATGTGCTGAACGACTTCGCGGAGGCGACGGCCTACCGGCTGGACTGGTTCTGCACTCAGGCCGATGGCGGATCTGACACCACGGACGGCGGCATGACCGGCGTGTTCGGCGGTGGCGGCACAGCGGTCACGGCGGCGGCTGGCAATGTCACCGTGGAGACCACGGACGAAGCCGACTGGCGCAACGTGCTGCTCGGAGTCGATGCGGCAGTGTTGCAACGGGCGGCCCGCTGGTGGATGCACCCGCAGATCCTCATCCGCGCGCTGGCGATCAAGGACGGCAACAGCCGCTCGATCTTCCTCACGGCACTTGAGGCGCCGACATCCAAGGGCATCGGCTCGATCTTCGGCTATCCGGTCACGCTCGGCGCGGCCTGTCCGACGACCAATGCGGCCAGCGCAAAGGTGGCGGTGTTCGGCGATCCAGCCGGCCAGGTGGTGGGCATCCGCAATGACTTCTCGGTTGCGGCCTCGGACCACCATAAGTGGGACTACGCAATGCGCAGCTTCCGCATCATCGGTCGGGCGGCCACGAAGATCCGTCGCGCGACGGCGTTCGGTGTTCTCACGCTGCCGGCAGCCTGATTCGTTCTCACCGACAAGAACCATTGAATGACTGACATCATGAAACGACTTCAAAAACTTCTCAGCCTGCCGCTCCTTGCGGCGGCACTCATCACCCTGGCGCCGCCCGTGGGCGCGCAGGAGCAGTACGGCACACAAAACACGCTGGTCAGCCTGCCGATTATCGCGTGGGCAACGGGCAGCCCGACCAACTTCGCGGCAACCACCACCCAGACAAAGTGGGGTGAGTTCGATCTGGTCATCACCACTGGCCAGGCAGACACCGCCGGGGCGGCTGGCACGTTGGATCTGCAATGGACCACCTCGACCGACGGCACGGCGTTCGTAACCGGGAAAGCTGTCCCGGGTGCCTCTGGCTGGTTCAGCATTCCGCTGACGAACACGGCAGCCGTGATCACCTGGCGGACAAACATCGCCCTGCCAACGGCTGGCTATTGGCGAATGAATTACCTCACCAATGCAAGCGGCAAGACCCTCACGAATCTCGTGATCAAGACCGTGGTCAAGCCCATGCGTTACGGAGGCTTCGGCCCATAGTCCCCATGGGCTGACGGGCGGCGCGGTCCACAACCGCGCCGCCCACACATTTAAAATAATACAAAAATCATGAACGAAAAACAAACCAAGCCGGCCCCGCTGAACCGGGCCGTGAAAGCCGCGCCCGCGCCCGCGCCGGTGGCTGCTCCAAAATCAACCGCGACGGATGGACTCGTGCAGGTGCGCGCCAACGTGACGATCTCGGAGATGGTGAATGGCAATCGCGTCTTCATCGAGCGTGGCGAGACCGGCCACATCTCGGCGGATCGCGTCAAGGCGCTGGGCGATTCAGTGAGCGTGCTCTGATGCTATGAGCGACCTCGCCCTCGGCAACCTGATCGAGCTCAAGCGGCGGCTGCTGCCGGCAACCTTACTGACGCAGACGACGTATGACGAGACGATCACGGCAATCGGGCGCGGGGTCGCGGGGCTGATGGACAAGAAGTGCAACCGCAAGTTTGCACGGTCCACGGCGGCGCAGGATCAATTCTCAGCCGACCGGCTGAGCTATGTGGTGGAACGATTCCCGGTGGAGTCCATCACGACAATCGAGATCCGGGACAACATCGACGCGGGCTGGGTGACTCAGGATTCGAGCCTGATCCTCAATCGCGATGATGCGGCGGGGTTGATCCACTTCGGCACGATCATCGCGAGCCACCTGGCGCAGGTGCGCCTCACTTATTCCGGCGGATATTGGTACGACACGGCGGAGACGGAGGACACCGCGCTGCCCTCCGGCGCGACGCGCGTGCCGTATGACGTGAAGGAAGCCTGGTATCTCCAATGTGAGTCGGTCTGGCAGGTGCGCGACAAACTGGGCACGAACATTCTTTCGGCGGGCGGCGGCGGCGGCGCGCTGCTGGGCATGTCTTTGCCGGGCCTTGATCTGATTCCTATGGTGAAGCAGATCCTCGGCGGGCATCAACGTTTTCAGATGACATGAACACCATCACGATCAAAACGACACCACCGGACCTGATGGACCGGTTGCGCAATTCCGGGAAGACCTTCCCCCAGGCGATCGCGAAGGAGATGGACCGGCAGAACCAGCTCACGGTCGGGCACATCACCGAGCGGCGCATGACGGGCAAGGGACCGTTCCCGGCCAGTGAACACAAGATGGGTGTGCGAACGAACGCGATGCGGCGGACACTGCGCGCGAGCCGGGCGGTGGTGCGCGGCGGCGTGATCGAGTCGGCCATTGGCTCGAACCTCTCCTACATGGGCGCGCATGAGTTCGGGTTCAGCGGGAGCGTGAATGTGCGGGCGCACAACCGGCGCAACAAGGCCGGCAACGTGCGCGGACGCCTGGAGCCGGGGCAGCGCAAGAAGCTGCTGGCCGTGGGCTTTCAGACGGTGAAGGCGCACGCGCGGAAGATAAACGTGCCGGCGCGCGCGCCGATTTATCACGGTATCCTGGATCGGGCGGACGCCATCGGCGCGGGCCTGAGCCGGGCCATCCTCAAGGAGCTGGGCGAAGCATGAGCCACATTCGCGCAAGTTCATTACGTGATTTTCAGGAAGACCTGCGCTGGCCGCTCCTGGCCGATCCGTTCTTCAGCGACATCGGCGTGATCGACTGGCGCGCGGGCGAGCTGGACACGGAGATCTCGCGGATGTTGACGGTGGTGAATGAGAAGTCGAACAAGTGCGGCGCGGGCGTGGTGGTGATGCCACTGCGGGCCACGGATGATTTACCGGACGCCTCGGCTTCGCATCCGCTCCTCTGCCAGGTGACGTTTCTGGTACTCGAACACCCCGAGGTGAACCGGGGCGACAGCGGCACGAAGAAGAGCGCGCTGGAAATCGCCGAGCGCATCCGGCAGGTGATGAAGCATCGGATCTTCGGCGGGTTCTCCACTCCGCTGGCACCGGCTGAACCGACCATCGAAGCGGTGGAAGATCCGCAGGCGCCGGTGGCGGTCGAGGTCCGGTTCATCTCGCGCGTGGGCGTGGACCAGGCCATGACCAAAGTTGCCAACCCGGTGTTTGATTACGACACGGTCACGGCGATCATGACCATCTCCACGACCACGCCGGACGCAGTGCTCTATTACACGCTGGACGGCTCGTTCCCATTCACCGGCGCGGGCGCGGTGAACGCGGCGGCGGTGCTTTACACGGGGGCGATCCAGATGGAGGGCGAATGGTTCATCCGCGCGGCGGGGCACGGAGACGGGCACCTGTTGAGCAACGTGAATGCGCTGCGATCGACTGATGTCGGCGACCAGACAGGAGACGGCGGATCACTCCTTGGATTGAATTGACCATGAAAAAAATCATTTTGCTTGCGGTTTGCACGGTCCTTGCAACGGCCCTGCCGGAGGCGCGCGGACAGTCCTCGTCCACTCCGATCTTCAATCTCACGACGGCCTCGACAATTTATGGCTCGAACTGGATCGCGCTGGTGTCCGCGCCGAACACGACGAACGGCACGAAGAAGGCGACGATCAACCAGATCGTGGCCTTCATCAACTCGGCGATCACGAATGTGCTCGGGACAAACCTGATGACGACGAACGCCACGGAGTTCTCGGTGTTTGCCGGCAACAACGGGTCGCTGCTGGAATTTTACGGGCTCAAGCAGGGCACGAACATCGTGCTTTATCGCGACGGCTCGAATGTGGTGATCAATTCCTCCGCATCCGGCGGCGATGTGACGTCCGCTCAGTTGAATACTTCATCCAATGTGCTGTTCACCACGATCACTAATTACGACAGCATTTCCAGTAACGGACTTTACGCGCTGATCCTCGGCGGCGGCATCTCGGCGTCCAGCGCAACAAACATATCGCGATTCTTCGCGACGAATTCAGCGCTGGTCACGAGCAATCAGCTAATGGACGTGCTCGCGCCGAAAAATAACCCGACGTTTACCGGCACGCTCACGGGCTCGGACCTCACGCTAAACATTACCGGCGTGGGCAATATCTCAATTGCCGGCGGCACTGCCTGGGAAATCGTGGCGTTTGATGGCGGAAAAAATTTGGTGGCCGTGCCAGGCGTGTCATCCACCGAGGCCGGCTATCTGGACGGCGCGACCGAGAACATCCAGACGGCATTGACGGAGCGGAACACCAAACAGCACGGCACGGCGGGGCTGACAAACCTGGCTGGCACCGGCGCGATCACGAACACGCCAAACAGTTGGTTTATGTGGACTGCCCCCGGAGGCACCAACAAATACTTTGCGGAGAACCGCGCGCTTCCCGTGATTTTGTTCAGCAATGATTTTTCCGGGCTCCTGCAAAACGTAGCGAACCAAATGGGGGATGGGGCTTACATCAGGGTTGCGTCAAACCCATATTACACGAACCATTACGTTTTCTCGAACACGGTCCTGATCACTAATTTTTTCGTCATTGAAGGTCAGAACAATCCCAGCACGGTATTCCGAGCAGCACCGGATCTGGCAGGGCCGATGATCCGTCTTGGCACAAATGCAACCCTGCCGGGCATTCCAGGCATTGCACGTTTTAGGAAACTGAGATTTGAGGGGGACCAAGGCGCGACCAACTGCGTGGGCATTCAGGTCTTAAAATGTGCGGAGCCGGTGTTTCAAAATTGCGAATGGACGGGCTTCAAAATGGCCGGGGTTCAGTATTCATCCACGAACTACATTCATTGGGCGGAGGTGGACAACTGCTGGTTTGTGCAAAAGTGGCCCAGCGCGCAGGGTATATTGATCGATGAGTCCCCATTGCAAAGCCCGGCTCAAAACCATTTGATCATCCGAAATTCGATATTCGGAATATTCGGCGGAGGCAACGCGATCACCATAAGCAATTGGTTTCCCGGTGTGGAGATTCGCAATTCGCACTTTAGGTACAGCACCGGCACGGCAGAGGATGTGGTTCAGGTGTGGGCCGGCGGTGGATTCGATTTCTCTGATAACCGGTTTCAAAAGTTTGCGAACTCTGTTTATCCGTTCGCATTCTACGACCGGACGGCATTGGGAACCGGGACCAATTACAACATCAATTTGATCGGGAACACGGTGGACAACGTAGGTTCCTCGGCGACGGATACGCTGGCTTACGTTGGAGATTATGTGCAGGGGGTGACAGACATCGGAAACTCCGTGGGCGTGCAGCTTGGACTGGCAGGCAATAACGGCAACATCAACACGGTGACGCGGGATGGCATCACACTCAAGACGATCACCGCGTCACGGGCTGTTGCCACAAGCGCCAGCGGAGATGTAACCAATTCGACGGCGACAATCACAGAGCTGGATTATCTCAGCGGCGTGACTAGCGCGATTCAAACGCAGCTTGATTCAAAGCAGAATGGTACCCCAACTCTGACGAACTTCATCGCAATGGGGATCACTAACATCACCAGCGCGAACGCGAATACGGTCATCACGACAAATGGCGGGGTGCTGGTGCTGACGACAGCGGCAAGCGGCGGCGGCGGAACGAATTTCGCGAACGTGAACATCCTTTTGGGCGACACTAACCTGGTGCTTTCGAGTGGCGTTGAGAAATCTTTCCGGCAGGACACGAACGGGAGTCACGGGATCAATCTTTCACTCGCGGTGCCAGAGAGCGGATACAAAGTGCGCTATGCAGTTTCAAACGCTGGCAGCTCTGAAATCACGATCACGCTCTACACGAACGCCGTGGCCGCTAACATGTACGACAACCCTTCCATGACGAATGTAAATTCAATAACGGCGGCAGCGGCGGGGAAGACGCAGTGGGACATGACCTACGAAGGGAGCGGCATCTGGACCGTGAGCGGGCTGGAGGGGCCGACCAAAAACCTTATTTTCGGTCCTGGAATTACCGCGGTCACGAATGGGCTGGATGTGACGATTAGCGCGAGTGGTGGTGTATCAAATCCATCCACGCTGGCATTTGGAGTGCCGTATATTTTCGACGGATCAGTGCAAGGCTGGGAAGGCATGGGCGGCTTTTGGGCAGTGGATGAAGAGTTCCTTGGTGATGTGAATACAGGAACGAGCGGCAACGTTTACCTGAATGCATCAATAACTGCGGGCGGCGTAAACCTGAATGGCGGTGGCGAGATTGGAGCGCCGGGAGTGTTTTCGCTGGTCACGACCAACACTGGAGATCGTGCGGGTTACTATATGGGGTCAGGATCTCTGAACTCGATTCGACTTTCAAACGTGGTGGTGTGCGTCGTGGCGAGGGTTCAGGCAGGTCAAACAGGGGGCGACGTGGAAACGCTGCGAATTGGTTTGTTGAACTCGCTCACGGCTGACGGATCGGCTGGATTTTATCTTCGGAAAACAAATGACGTGTGGCAGGGGCTTACCTCACAGGCTTCGACGCACACCAGCGGCAGCGGGTCCAACGTAGTCGCGCTGGAATGGACATGGTTAGGCGCGGTGTTTGACGGCACAAATGCGATCTTTTACCAGGGAGGAACAGACAAAACCATGAGCGCGTTTGCAACGAACTCGGCTAACATTCCGAATGCTTCTCAAATGACTCCTGGAGTGATCGTCAATCGCTATTCGGGGACAACGACTAGGCAAACAAACAAGATTGACGTGTTACGGGTGGGAGTACGAAGACTATGATATGGCTGGGTCTGATCATTATCCTGTCAGTCTCGTGTGCAAACGCTGCCACGAACTACATCCTCCGATCAGCAAGCGGCACGGCAAGCGGCGCGGATTGGGTCAATGCGTTCACCAACCTGCCCGCGACTCTGACCCGAGGAGATGTTTACCTGATCGGAGATGGAGACGATTATGGCTCATACAATTTCAACGATGCCGTTTCTGGAACGAGCTACATCCGGCTCCAGAAAGCCACGGCTGCCGTCCACGGCACCGATACGGGCTGGGATAACGGCCACGGTGACGGGCAGGCAGTGTTCCGGCAGATCCAAATTGACCGAGCCTATCACATCATTGATGGCTCAACCGGGACCAGCAATTCCGTGCGAGGAATAAAAATCGATCATGACTCGACCGTCTCCGGGTTCGGCGGGATCTACATGACATCGACTTTCACGGACAGCGGAGAAAAGCGGCAGATCCATTTGCTGAATCTGGAATTGACGCAGCCTGCCGGCGACAAGCACGGGGACTCCAGCTTTTACCTCTACATGAACGACACGAACGGCAGTTGGTCCGATCCGATTCTCGTCGTGTCGAACTGCTGGTCGCATGACATCGGGGGGCTGAACTATAAGCACAATGTCGGAGGTTGGTTTCTGATGGTGAACAACTATTTTGAAACGTGCTGCGGACTGGACAGCGCGGGCCACAAAGAGCTTGCGAAGTGGGACTCTACAAACAGCCATGCCCGCATTTATGGAAACGTTTTCAAAGACTGGCAGGGATTTTCAGTGACTGGCGGATTGGTGATTGGTGGCGAGGCAACGGTTGGATATTTTCGAGACTGGCAGATATACAACAATCTATTCGTCTGGACGGACCGAACCTCGCCGGGTGGCACGAACATTTGGAGTGGAGGCTCGCGGGCGGTTGGCGGATTGGATTCTGCGGTAACCGATCATGATGACGTTCACGTTTGGAACAACACGTTCGTCAACATCACGGACAGCACGGCGGCAAACATTTTTCAGAATGGGACATGGACCGGCTCTTACACTGCATCGAATAATCTGTTTGTGGCTTGTCCGGGATTGAACACCATCAACACCAGCACCAAGGGGAGCAACGCTGTGTTTCAATGCACCAATTACACGCCGGGGACTCACGAATTTACGCTGGCATCAGACCCTCTGACCGACAGCGGGAATGGCGAAGCGCATCTTTCGAGCGATCCCGGAATTGGAATGGACTTGTCGGATTTCTTCGCCACGGATTTTGAGGGAAGCGAGCGTCCACCGTGGACGCTGGGCGCGTTTGCGTTTTCAAGCGGATTCATCCCCACCATCGTCACCAACACCGCGCGCGCCGGCAACGTAGGGTTTCTCGGGTTGAGACTGGGGGAGGCACCGTGAGCGCGGAGCGAATGACCAATGCCCAATGTCCACTGCCCAATCGGACGATGAGCACACTCCAAAGCGCTGCCCTCATTTTTGCCGTTCTGCTCGCGCTCGCGCTGTGCGTTCGCGCCCAGCCCGCGCTGCCGTCGCTCAAGGTCGCGTGGGATCTTCCGTTGCGCACGAACAACAACACGGCGTTTCTGCTGCAATGGGGTACGCAGGGAAGTTTTGCGCTAATCTCCACCAACGCCACGACATTTGAGATCCCGCGATTCGAGGCGGGTACGAACGTGCAAGTAATAATCCGGGGCGCGAACGGAGACACGCTATCCACGAACTCCAGCGAGATCCGGATCATGAACGTGCCGATTTATTTGGAGGTGAATTACGGCGATGGCTGGAAGGTGCAAACCTCCTACTGGCACACCATTGAAAATCCGTTGACGAATCGCTCGGCCCTGTTCCGAATCCGAATGGAGATGAAGCCATGAGCTACATTTCCATCCAGGTTAAAAACTCCGCGCCGCCGATTCCGAAGCTCAAACCGGCGGCCCTTGCGCTGTTCCTGCTTTGGTCAATTCGCAAGTGCCACCTGTCAGCCGAGGCACGGGCCTTGCAATGGCTGCGCCACAACTTTTGTCAGTTCATCGCTCCAGACTTAACCCCGCAAACCCATGGCATCAATCGCACGCTCCTTACTTGAAATCGGCCCCTGCAAAGTCACACACGCCTCGCACTCTTTCTACGCGAAGGATGGAGGCAGCCTCGTCATCGCGCCCGAATACGTAAAGCTCGCGACCCAGCGTCACGGCACGCTGGATTCGCGCATCGTCGATATGATCGGGCGTTTCAGCGTGACGCCCGATGGCGCATGGACCGCCGCCGCCAGGGCCGCGCTCTGGCCTTATGCGAACACCGCGCCAGGCGCATCCCTCGGCGCCGGGAACCCGCAGCTCGTCATCGCGTGCAATGACTCCGCCGGAAACATCTGGACGGCGCAGACAGCCATCCTGACCGGTATGCCACAGCTTCTCCTGGGCGCGCGCCAGAGCATGATCGGCCCGGCCGAGTATCAACTCATCCGCAAGGACAACGAGGCCCCCAGCGCGGCAGACAGCTTCCTCACGCGCACGACTGGTGCCTTCTCGGATTCAACGCTCACGGTGGCCAGCATCAAGACGCAGGCTTACACCGGCGCGCTCGGCAGCGCGATTACCGGCATTGAAACCGAGGAAGGCTGGACCGTGAACTTCGCCCTTAGCGTCTCGCCCAAAGTCTCAGACCGCTACGGCACGATTGATCTGCGCTTCGCGGATCTCGAAGTCTCCGCGAGTTGCATCCCCATCAACGCGAGCGTGGCAGACATCCTCACGAACATCCGCAGCGCCGGTGCGACGGGCTGGACGGCTGGCCAATCCATGCAAGCGGCGGGCTCGGCCTTCACGCTCACGGGCGAGGACGGCACCGTGGCACTTACCATCGCGAATGCAGTCGCCAGCGAGGGCAGCTTTCGGTTCGGCGCCACGGATTACCGGCAGGCGGGCATCACCTTCATGAGCACGCGCGTGCTGAGCGCGGGCGCGAACACCGCCCTCTTCACCCTGGCTTAAACACGGTGGGGCGAGACTCCGTCGAGCCCTGATCCAAATGAAAGTCTCCTGGAAACCGCGCGAAGACGACACCGAAGGCAGCACCATCGTGCTCGGTGATGACTCGCTCGGGTTCCGCGCGGCGGGCAGCAAGTTCATCATCGAGGCCGGGCCGACCTCCGAGCAATGGCTGAACCAGTCCGTCGCCCGCCCCGGCGCGGCTGAAATCAAAACGTTCGACCGCAAGAACAAACAGACCGCGTACGTCGTGATCGTCGATTACCAATTCTCAAGCCTCGGCGCGTCGCAGAAATTCCGGCACGCCATCGGCAACGACATGTCCGGCGGCGGCGTGCTGGAGATCAGTCATGACGGCGGCGGGCAGGACAGCCTCGAAGCCGTGTTGACCGGCATCGACCTCGTCAGCGGCCACGGGCTAAACCTCGTTCTCCGATACACCTTCCTCGGCGGTGCCTTCTTCAAGGGACCGGCCTCCAACCAAGTCCCCATTTTATGAGCTATCGAATCGACGGCTTCGCCCGCGTCCGCCAGGCAATCGAACTCAGCGACAAACTGCTGCCAAACCTCACCGACGTGAACGGCGACCCCGCCCGTTTTCCGCGCGGCTCAAAGGTCCGGTTCGAGTTCGGTTTGTTCTATGACGAAGTCCTCGCCGACGCCTCCGCAATCATCCTGCCGCGCCTGCGCATTTTGGACACCTCCGATCCGGATTCCGTTCTCGCGCTGGATTCCAACGACGGCACCGTGCGCGTCAAGGGCGATCTTTCCTCCGCCGCCTGGCTCGGTGGTGATCCGGCGGATGCCCACATCGTCATCGAGTTCGATGCCAGCCTCACCGCCGAAGGCGTCTTCACCACCGCGCCCGCCGATTCCGAAACCGAGCATTGGTTCCTTCTCACCTACGGTGCCGGCGGCGATTTTCTGGCCGCTGGAAAAGTAAAAAGTTTCGACGCCGGCTACACCGCCAGCGGCACCCCGCCCATCGGCGGCACCACCGCCACCGTCGAGGCCATCCAGGCGCTCATCGACGCGCACCTCGCGGGCGTCGTCCGGTTCAAAGGAAACCCCGCCGGCGCAGAGATCGAACTCACCAGCCCGACAACTGGTCGCCTGGTTCGCTACGGTGTTGACGACAACGGCAACCCATCCTTCGCCACCCAACCAATCGATTGATATGAAACTCCCTTTCTCCCTTTCCCGCTTTCTCCTCTGCGTTTCCTTCGCTCTCTTCGCCTCCTTCGCGCGACCCTCTTCCGCCGCCGATTTCCAGATCACCGCCATCGTCGTCGCCACCAACACGCCCGCCGGACTCAGCACGAACCTCACCGTGAACATCGGCACCGCCGTCACGCGCGCGTTCACGAATGACGCCAGCGCCGTGCTTGCAACGCATGTGCAAACGACCAATGCCACCGCCGCCACGCGTACCAACCTTCTCAGCCAGATCAGCAGCTACCCGATCTACGCCATCGGTAGCAGCGGACCCCAACTGCTCGTCACCTACAGCGCCACGAACACAAGCGCGTTGGAAATGGCCGCGCCGCGAAACACGAACATCACCGTCACTTTCGGCGGCAACTGGGCGACGGTGACTTATATCACGAACACCTTTGCCAGCGCCGCGCCGATTATGACGGCCACCAACGCGCTCAGCGCCGAGCAGCGGACCAACGCGGAGAACGCCGTCGTCAATTATCTCGCGCCAAACCGGGCCACTAACATCCTGCCCCTCGCCACCGCGTTCCTTGCGCGCTACGTGGACACCAACACCGCCCAGACCATCGGCGGAAAAACCTTCATTGCACCGGTCCTGCAAGGCGGTCGCATGGTCAATGCAACGAACCTCACGGGGACCAATGTCGCGCTGACGAACGTCACCATTCACCTCGTTTCCATCAGCGGCCTCACCAGCCTCTCCGGCATCGTCTCCGCTCTCACTAACGGGATCTGGACGAATGGCATTTTCCTCAATCCAAAAATGACCAATGGCCAGAATTACGGCGAACCGTTCAGGAGTCCAGGGGGAGGAACCGCATCGGAACAGTTCGGAACCAGCGCGAGTGCCACCACTAACTTTGCCACCGCTTTTGGAAACTCGGCGGCGGCAACGGGCATAGCCTCCTCGGCGTTCGGATCACAAGCCCAGTCATCTGGCTCGGGAGCGGGGGCATTTGGAAACGGCACATTTGCCACCGGCGCTGGAGCGTTTGCCGGCGGGCAATCATCCGTCGCATCTGGAGATTACAGCATTGCTATCGGAAATGAGGACACAGCCGCGTCCGGTACCAACAGCATAGCGATTGGCATGACCACCACGGCATCCGGCTATCGCGCCGCCGCTTTTGGCCCCGGTGCCGCCGGCAGTCACGACCACTCCACAGCCATCGGTGGATACGATTACCTTGGCACAGCCTCCGGCACCACGACGACAAACCAGATCCGCCTCGGCACTGCGAACACAACCGTCTCGATCCCCGGCACCACGGAAGCCGTCAACATCGATGCCACCGGCAAAGCACAGTTTGGCACCATCACCAACTCCACCCTGCGCGGCACCAACGTCATCAATGCCCGGCTCGATTTCACCAGCCGCGCGAACACATCCCTCGCGAACGGATACAATTCCGGCGTGATCCTTGGCACGAATGTTTACGTAAAGCTCTCCGGCCATTCGGCAGCATGTACCAACGCCGGCTGGGCCGCCGAACAGGACGGCAGCTTCCACATCATCGAGGTCGATAACCCGACCAGCAACTTCACCCTCCTTGATCAGTCAGGGCTCGAAGCCACCGCCGCAAACCGAATCGTCACCGGCACAGCTGATCTTCTGAGCTCCACGAACCAGCCCGTGATGATCCAGGTCATCTACAACCTCAGCGCCGCGCGCTGGCGCATCCTGAGCTTCCGATGACCGCCATCGTTCAGCCAAAACTCAAAAACTCAAAAACAGAATCCTCTTCTGAGTTTCTGAGTTCCGGCTTTCCCATTCCGCATTCCGCATTGGTAACATGGCCAAATACGAAATAAAGATCCAGACGACCGGCGGCCAGGAGAGCGCCAACGAGATCAAAAAGGTCAGTGACCATCTGGATCGGCTGAAGAAGAACGCCGAGGACGTCGCCAAGAAGCTGGCGGAGATGGACCGGGCCGAGCAGGCAGCCCTCAAAACCCAGCGCGTCTTCGGCGACGAGAGCCAGCAGATGGCCGATCACCTGAGCAAGCTCACCAAGGAGACCAAGTCGGCGGGCATTGAGACAGAGAAGACTACCTCGAAAAAATCACAGTTACTCGCCGGCCTGAAAAAACTCGGACTGGAAATCCCTATCGTCGGCTACGCCCTGGCCGCGCTCAAGAATCCTTTCACGGCCATCGGCGTCGCCGCCTTGCTCGCCAAGAAGGCCGTGGATGATTACGTCGCGTCCGTGGAGCTGCTGGCCGAAACCGTGAGATCCAGCGAGGGACACCTTGGGCGGCTGGAGAAATTCTTTGCCGTGATCGGCGAGTCCAAGGCCGGGCTCAAGGATTTCGCCGCCGATCTGAAAAAGATATTGGGCGAGGCTGAGAGCCCGAAGACGGCCCTCGACAGGACGATTTCGGGAATCCGCGACAAGTTCAAGGCACAGGAAGCTTTCGCCAAGGAGATGGGCGCTGACTCGCCCGGTCTCGCTGCCGGCCGCAAGGCGGATGAGGCACGGGAGATCGCCGACGCCACCTCCAACGCAGCGGCATCCGCGATCTCGAATGTTAAAACATCCGCCGGCCGAGTTCCCGATGCCGCCGTGCGGCTCGCGACCGATCAGGCGGCGCTGGAGACCCTGTCCCGAAGATCGTCGGCACAGGACCAGGATGACAGCGCCGAAGAAACGCAACTGCTTGAAAAGGCGCGCAAGCTACAGGATAACATCAACGGTCTCGGTGGCGGGTTCCTTGGCCGCACTCTCACGGGGCTGGGCTTCCAACCGGGCCGAAAATTCTTTGAATCGCCAGGGGATTCACGCGCCCGCCAGGAATCGGAACTCGCCGACGTGCAGAACCGGCTCTCCGGCATCTCCGTCGCGCGCGGCCTGCGTGAAGCCGACCTCGGCAAGGCATCCCGCCGGGTCGATGCCTCGGGCCGGGAGCTGTCGGGATTCCAGGATGAAGCCCGCACCGGAGTCTCAACCGCACGGGACCTCATCAACTCCGCGCCCGCTGGGGACTCCAGGGCCGCCGCCCAGGCGGCTGACCTCATCCGGCTGCTGGACGGCATTGGCAAAGCAGTAGAACGAGGTAATGCCCTGCTCAACCGGCTCAACTCCCGAGATCAAAACTCCACCCCCGGCGGCTGATGATCACCTGGTCCCTCACCATCGCCGGCACGACCAAGACCCTCTCCGAATGGGGTGTCAACGGGGTCTCGTTGCGCCGCGCCAACCTCGCCGGGGACAACCTCACCTTCAGCGCGCCCCGCGCCGGCTTCGATGCGCTCCTCTGCGCCTTCGGCGACACCGTCACGCTCCTGCGCGATGGCGTCGTCTGGTTCACCGGCACCAACCAGACCATCCCGGACTACGCGGACGCCGCCGAGCAGTCTCAGGCTTACACCATCGCCAGCCCGTGGCGCTGGCTCGCCGAGAACATCTTTCAGCAGCCGTGGTATGGCACCACCTACACCAGTCATATCATCTTCGTCGGCAGCATCGGCACCAACATCAAGGCGGTGCTAGATTACGCCATCGCCCAGGGCGCGCCGCTGGCCTATCTCGCCTCGGATCTCACCGCGCTCTCGGCCAGCCCGCCGACCAATGAATTCACGGAGAAACGATGCAGCCACGCCATCCTGAACAATCTCCAGTTCGCGCCGGACACCGTGAGCTGGTTTGACTACACGACCACGCCGCCCACTCTGCGCTTTCAACAGCGTGGCAGCCTCGTTGCAACGGCCTTGCGGATGGCGGATTACGAAAACGACGACTACCTGCCCGTCACCGTGCTCGACCTGCGCCCTCGCCCGGACCTGCAAATCCCCAGCGCGAAAATCAATATCGAGGTCATTCAGGAGGTGGACGGCGCGCAAATCCTTGTTCCCTTAGTGGACGTGTATCCACCAGGCTCGACCGGACGCGAGGACCGCGCCTTTAACGGCGTCCTCACCGTCCAGGGCACCAGCGTCACCAACGTCTTCGGCGAACTCGAATGTGAGGCCATTGACTCGACCAGCGTCGAGTGGTGGAAGAAACACATTCCCACCCTTCGCGACGCGGGCAAGATCAACATCGTCAGCGGGCCGACTGGTGTGGCGCATTACGATCAAGATGGAGGACTGCTCTCCACCGTTTACGAGCGCGAACTCTTGCCCAGCGGCGGATCAATCGCCGAATGGATGTCTTACAACGGAACGCCTCTTCTCTGGCAACGCGAATACATCCGAGCTACCTTCCGCATTCGCGAATATGCCGACGACGGCGAAAACGTCGTCAAAGACGAGATCAAGGAATACAGCGTTGAACTCGTCTCCACCACCGCCCCCGCCGGCCACTCCGAATACAGCGCCGTCTCCAGCATCGACAGCGGCGACCCCGTCCCCACCGGCCTCGCCCAATACCTTTACGAGAGTCTGAGCGAATTGCATTATCAAGGGCGGCTCCATCTCACCGAGCAGGAATGCACCGCTTACGTCACGGTCGGAAACGTGATCAACCTCTTCGGCGCGCGCACCGCCTACGAATCCATGCGCGCGCTGGTGCAGGAGGTTTCCTTCCACCTCGACTCCGGCACCACCGAGATTACCCTTGGTCCGCCCGAGCATCTCAGCCTCTCGGACGTGCTCGCGCTTCTCACGCGCTTCCGCGTCCGCCGTCGCTACACCAACCCCGACACGCAGGCCACCGGAGAACTGAGCGCAAACGAGGGCGAAGTCACCCTGGGCAAAGCCAGCGGCAACACCAACTCCATCCCAGGGGCCGGCGTGGACAGCTATTACAGGGTCATCTCGGGTACCAATCAGATCAAAATGAACGCACCCGAGGGCCTGCTTCAGATGATCGGGTCCACGGAGACATCCTTCCAGATGAGCAGTCTGACAAACGCCGGGACCATCAACTTGGTGATCAGTGAAGCTGGTGGTCGCGACATCCGCATCCGGGAGATCGGCGTCTGCGTGGCCGGCGTGAACAAGAAGATGCTGGTGGTGGGGTCACCAATCTACTGATGGCCTGCGCTGGGACCTATATCGGGGAGTGCTGCGGCGAGGAAGATCCCGGCAGACAGATCATTCTGGAATATCAACTCCCTTCGTCAACCCCGACACCGGCACACTTCAGCGAGTCCCTCCAGTTCATCCTGTCCCTGGATGATTATCTTGAGGTCGGGCTCCGGCAATACGCAGCAGCTCCAGGGGTGCAGCCGACACTACAGTTTCAGTCAGTGACCGTGAATCCATTCAGGGGATCATTCTCGGGCTTTGATGCGCCCAGCAGGGTGCTGCGCCTGAGCCGATCTCGGTTCACGCAAAGGGCCAACTCCTGCCGCCTGATGAGTTTCGCGGTGAACCAGATCCAGTCGAGCCTTCGGCGGATAGAATGCGAGCGAGAACTGCCGGCGGGAACGGTCGAATATCTGCCGCCGGGAATGCTCGATGTTTACTTTCAAAACGGGGCCGGCACCCAGAACGTCTGTCACAAGGTTTTCGCCCCCGGCGACACTCTTATTAGCTGCCACGGAAACATCACCGAGGACATCGCATCCTGCTGCTCACCGTGATCCGACTACCCGTCGAACAATTGAGGAGACAAGGGACCCACTGGCCAGCCGGAGAACTGGACATCCTCCTGAAAATGGGAAGGCGGACGGACAACGGAGATCTGGAGCTGACTCAGGAAGGCTACGCCCGGCTTTCGGCGAATTACCGTCGCCCCATGCGGCCTGTGGAATACCGGAGCAGAATCACCCTCATCAAACGGGCCATCCATGCCTTCCTCCGCTGGTCGCTCGGAGGCTTCTCCCTGGTCGCGCGCCGGGTCCATTTCGAGAGATCCTGCCAATGTGCCCTCTGCCCCTCCTGGTGCGCCCGCTCTGCACGCTGTTTGCAATGCGGTTGCACGGGTCTGAAGCTCCATCTCAAAACCGAGAGCTGCCCCCTCGGCAGGTGGTGACCATCCCTCACGCAATCCCCGCCCGTTCCGCGCCGCTCGTTTTCACGCAATCTTGCATTTATTCTGTCCCGTTCCTGTCCCGATCTCTCATTTATTGTCCCGTTCCGCGCCTCTCCTCATGTCCCGTCCACATCCGTCGCATCCCCCACCAAATCAACCCCATTCAACCCAAATCAAGCTTGTCGCGATATTGCATTTATTTCCTCTTGCTGTCCTCACGCTGCCGGTTTTC